>Ga0302326_10001083_pt1 | contig 71400 bp, 72 predicted proteins | sample Palsa_T0_3_FD_202264 | JGI IMG/M metagenome (GOLD analysis project Ga0302326, IMG submission 202264) | Peat permafrost microbial communities from Stordalen Mire near Abisko, Sweden - Palsa_T0_3 | ecosystem: Environmental > Terrestrial > Soil > Palsa > Peat permafrost | place: Sweden: Abisko... | reverse complement strand
TGTGCTGCGACTCGAACAGAATCAGAAATTCGATGGCAAGTTGCTGGAGGAAATCTCGGCGCGAAATCGGAAGCTGCCGGATTTCAAGCGTGTGGGTGGATACCTGATCTGGGAGAAGGATTTTCCACGGACTGCATCGATGAAGATCAAGCGACAGGTGCTGGCGGAAGACATCGGCAAATCAGTGGAGCGACAAACGATGGTGGGATTGTGAGCGGTTGCTGAAGGCGGATTCGGTGAGCGGAGTTCCAGCGAGCATACTGCAATCACTTACTCTTGAAATGGGTCCGTAGCCTTGGGGACAAATTATCTTGCAATTGTGAATCCGGCGGCAGGAGGCGGGCGGAGCCGCAAACTGCTGGATCCGGCACTGGATCGCCTGCGGGCTGGCGGCATCGAAGTGAAACTTGCGGAAACCCGCGCTCCGGGCGATGCTACGGCGATTGCGCGAGAAGCTTATGGATCGGGTGTCCGGAATTTTATCGCCGTTGGCGGTGACGGGACCTCGTATGAAATCGTGAATGGACTCTACCCGCAGGCCCTTGGGGGCGAGCGGCCGACGTTGGCGTTCCTCCCATTGGGTACGGGAAATTCTTTCCTCCGAGACTTCAGTCATCAGGGCGTGGAGTACGGGATCGAATCTCTGCTCGCGCAGCGGCGCCGGGTGTGTGACGTAATGCGACTGAGGCATCGCGGTGGGACGATCTATTACATCAATTTGCTCAGCATGGGCTTTTCGGCGGACGTGGCCACACTGCGTGCCCGGCGCTTCAGCGCGTGGGGCGAGGTTGGGTATCAAGCCTCTATATTTCTGACTCTCGCTCGATTCAACCGTCGGCCATTTCCGGTTCGAGTCGACGGCGCTGAAGATTTCGACAACCGGCGTTGTTTGTTCCTGACGTTCAACAACAGCAAGTTTACCGGTGGGACCATGATGATTGCGCCCCAGGCTGAGATCGACGACGGCCTGGTGGAATACGTGCGTTGGGGGCCGATTGGGCGGGTGGGACTGATCCGCAATCTGCCGGGCCTCTATGACGGGACGCATATTGAACATCCGCTGGCCGAGCGCCAGGCCTCGCGGCGCGTCGAGTTCAACCTGGATGGGCCAATCGACATCATGGTGGACGGGGAAGTGCTGACGCTGCATTGCGAGGAATTGGATGTGCTTCCTGGAGCGCTTAACGTCGTCGCGTAATGATGTTATTTAGGCTGTTCTCTGGGCCGTCTTTAACGAATTTGCGTGATATAAGGTGAGTTATGTCTGAAGAACGGCGGAAACGGCAACAGGAACGCGATTCTGGGACCAGTGATGGGCGAACGAAGAGATATCTCACGTATGGGGGCGTGCTGATCCTGTTGGCGGGGGCATTCATCGCGGGCCGGCACTACAGGAATCACAAGTATGATGCTTTCGCGCAGTGCCTGGCGGCGAAACAGGCCAAGATGTATGGACTTTCCTGGTGTCCGCACTGCGTTGACCAGAAGGAAATGTTTGGCGACGCGTTTCATTATGTGCCGTATGTGGAGTGCGGTATCGCGGCCACCAAGGATGAGACACCGGAATGCAAGGCAGGGGGACTGAAATTGTTTCCGAGTTGGCAGTTTGGGACGGCGCCGCCGAAGGAAGGAGTTTTGTCGCTCGAGGCTCTGAGTGACAAGACCGGGTGCAGCCTGCCGTGACGGCTGTGGTGCCGAGTGCATCTTCTGCGGGGGCAGTTTCGAGGAATCGAGTTCTGTTTGCAATGATCGCGGTGCTGTCGCTGGCGGGTGTGATCGTGTCGGCGGTGTCGCTGGAGCGTCACTATGCAAAGTCGGCGACTGCTTTCTGCGATTTCAGTCAGAAATTCAGTTGCGACATCGTGAACCGCAGCGAATATTCGACGGTCGAAGGTATTCCTGTCGCTGGGATCGGAGTAGCTGGCTACGGTCTATTGTTAGTTCTGGCCACATTCTGGAAGTCGCGTGCGGAAACGCCAAACCGCGTGCTGGGCGCGGCAGTTGGGGGATTGGCCTTTGCCCTGTACCTCACCTACATCGAGGCCTACCAACTGACGACCTGGTGCATTCTGTGTCTGATTTCGCTGTCGCTGATTTTTCTCATCAGCCTGATCGCGGTCGCCGTGAAAGTAAGAGGAGTGACAGCGTAAAGCGGGCGCTCCGTTATATTCTGATAGTGCTTTTGGCCTGATGGAAGAAATCCAACAAAATGAAAACTATGGCTCGGGAGCTGCGGGCGGCGTAATCCGCGCGCAGTCGGCGACGGGAGATTTACGGCTGCACGAATTTCGCAGCCGGATTTTTCGAAATACGCGATTCCTGCGAGTGTGGCTGCCGCCGGGCTACGACGACGTGGGTAATGCCGGCCGGCATTACCCCGTCCTCTATCTAAATGACGGTCAGAATTTATTCGAGGGCGAGACCTCGTTCAACGGGGTGGAGTGGCAGGTGGATGAGACCGGCGACCGGTTGATCCGCGAAGGTGTCGTGCCGCCGATGATTATTGTCGGTATGGACAATATGGGCAGAGAACGCATTCGTGAATACATGCCGCATCGCTCGCTGCATCCGATGATTCTGCGCGTGTACGGAACGCGCTATCCGGCTTTTCTATTCAAAGAAGTTGTTCCCTTCATCGCGCGCACTTACCGTGTGGCGAGCGGGCCAGAGAATACTGGTTTAGGCGGATCGTCATTGGGAGCGCTGATTGCGCTTTACACCGCTGCGGTACGTCCGGGAGTGATTGGACGATTACTACTGGAGAGTCCGTCGCTGTGGGCTTCGAACCGGCAGCTGATCCGGCAGAGCCGTGGAGTCAAGCGCTGGCCGGAGCTAGTCTACCTGGCGACTGGAACGGACGAAGCGGGGCGGAGAGACAAAGATCAGAGCATGGTCGACGACGTGCGGGAACTGGCCGCGATTATGCGACGTGCGGGATTGGACGAGACACATCTGAAGTTGGTCATCGACGAGGGCGCGGGACACAACGAGGCGGCTTGGGCGCGACGGTTTCCGGAGGCGCTGGCATCTCTGTTTGGGAAGCAGGAATAGCGTCTCCAGGGCGTGAATCTCTTACGGAGATTCCACACTTCTGGGTCTGCCGGCGTCGGCGGCGAGTGAGTTGCGTGCGAAAGAGATGTTCCAGATCAAGTACAACGTTGCCGCCATGGCGATCACCGAGAGTTGAATGTGCGTCCATCGACTGAAAGGGCCGAGCAATGGAAGCATGTACGTCAGATATAGAAGAGTTCCCAACCACCAGGCTGAACGCGTGGAGTTCTGACTGATTAGCCAGTCGGCCAGCAGAATGAATGCAGGCGCCAAAATCACCAGGTCGTAAACCGTGAGATGCGGCGCCACCAGGACGCTCGCGAGAAGCAGCGCTGAATACCGCAGAGACAGCGGGACGGTTGGAACGCGCTTCCAACAAGCGATCGTCAGACCGAGGACGGCTGCTGCGCTTAGAACATAGAGTGCGAACGCAAGATGAGGCCATGGGACCAGCATCGACCAGAAAGTCCGCAAGGAATGAGTCTGATAGGGCTTGGGTTCGAGCAGAGGCAAGACAGCCCGCACGTTTCGCAACATGTGCAACCAGGTCCGCAGGGGTTGTGCGCCGTAATAGAGGACTCCCACGGAAAGTTGTCCCGCGGCCGAAAGAGCGGCTCCAGCCACGATTTTCCAGGCGCCGAGCGATGCGAAGAGGATGGCAGCAGCCAATCCCAACTGGGGCTTGAAGATCAGAGAGCCGAGGACCAGGCCGGCCAGGAATTCGCGGCGGGCGCGCAGCAGGAAAAATATTCCCGTGAAGCAGGCCAGCGCAGCGGCAGAAGTCTGACCCCAGGCGATCATGTGAAAGAAAGCTGGAAACGCCACGGCCAGAAGAATGACAGTTGTGCCGAGGCCACGCAGGTTTGGGCAGACGCGCCATAGGCTGTAGCAGCAGATGGCGTATAAGGTTGCGCTGCAAGTCCACCATAAGATCAGCGCCCAGCCGTAGGAGAAATGAGCTAGCGGCGCGAAGAAAATTGACACCTGAGGCGGATACAGAGGCAGGTAGCGAATGCCCGCAGCTTCCGGAACGCGCTGTGCAGCGAGCGCCGCTTGGGCATTGATGTCATACAAATCGGATCCACGATGAGCGGCTGCGAGCGAGCCCAGAGTATACAAGTGCAGGAAGTCGGTTCCCTTCAGGTTGCCGTTGCGGTCGCGCAGGCCGGGAGTCGCGATGGTCCAGATGTAGAGCGACCACAGGCATAGGGCAAGAATCGAGCCATGAGCGCGCAAGCGCCGGGAGTTGAGCCAATGGATGGAACCTGAGGACATGGGTACCTGGAAGGTCAGCCTATAATAACTGCCTCTTGCGGTCTGACGGTCGAAAGCTGCGCCGCCAGTCCCGGAGTAGCCAATCGTGATGCCTGTGCCTCCAGTGAACGGACGGATGAAGCGGTTGCAGGCATTCTTACGAAGACCTACTTGTTTGTTTCTGGTTGCTGCCGGCTTGCGACTCGCCGTGATGGGAGTGTTTCTCGCGCACAACCCTGTGTCGTGGGGTGTCAACGAACCCTCTTGCATCGCGCGTGAAATGGTACTCGGCCGTGGTTTTTCTTCACCATTTCATGACGCTGTGGGCCCGACAGCCTGGTTGGCGCCCGTGTATCCCAGTTTGCTGGCTGTTCTCTTTCTTCTGATGGGAGTTCAAACCGTGGCGTCTGCCTGGACCGCGGTCTTTGCGAATGTGATTTTTTCATCGTTCACGGCGGTCGTGGTTCTAGAGTTGGGCAGAGAGCACTTTGGCGAGGCCGCTGGCTTGGCGGCGGGATGGGCATGGGCGGTTTCGCCTCCACTTGTTGTAATGCCGTGGCTGTTGTGGGAGACGTGTCTATCTGCTCTGGTGATGAGCATTGCTCTGTGGCTGACCCTGCGACTCAACCAGGATTCGCGCATCCGCCAGTGGGCGCTCTGCGGTTGCATCTGGAGTTTCGCGGCGCTGCTCAATCCCGCGCTTCTGGCTCCGCTACCGGCGCTTGCGGTCATAGCTGCCTGGAAGACACGCCGCCCGAAGGGCCCTGCCGTGATGATACTCGTCTGCGTCCTGGGTATCACACCTTGGACGATACGCAATGCAATCAGCCTTCACCGCTTTATCCCAGTGCGCAGCAATTTCTGGCCCGAAGCTTTTTTTGGCAACGTAACCTTTTCTCTGCACCCTACCGGAGACAGCATGGTTTACCAGCGGGAAGGAGAGATCGAGTTTGCGGCCGATCTGCGTATGCGGCTAATTGCCTACGTCCGTTCCAATCCGGGGGAGTTGGCTCATCGTACGAGCCAGCGGGTGCTTGCGTTCTGGACGCAGCCCGTTCAATTTTGGCTCTACTCGGCCCTGTTATCGCTGGCGGCGTGGTCAGGAGTCCTTCTCGCGTGGCGGGCAGGCCGCGATTGGTTTTCCCTTGCGTGTGTGCTGGCGCTGTACCCAGTGATCTATTACGTGACGTACACGTTTTCCCGGTATCGCCATCCCATTGAGCCCGTGATGTACGTGTTGGCGGGATACGCCGTCTCTGAACTGGCAATCCGTGGCAAAAAGGCGGTCGCGGCTCACTCCCTCGACGGGTAAGAAGAGAGCTCGGGATCCAGAGCGTCTCCATCGATATACCATGCCCTCCGGTTTCCGAAATATTGCAACAGTTCGCGGTTCTGCGCCTCGCCCATGTCCCGCGCCCACACCACTTTCGCGCTGTCGATCGATGCCTCGTTCCAGACCCACTCCCCGCGGTCCAGGTCATGGTGCACGCCGTAGTGGACGAATACTATCTGGTCACCCGGAAGGCTGCGAAGTTCGCGCACAACCCTGACTCGTTCAAGATTCCCACGCGGCCAGTCTGGTTCGATGTGGGTATTGGTCGCCGCAGCTGTGACGCGCAACAGAATCATGGCGCAGGCGAGGATAGGAATCGCGCGAACGGCGGAAAGTCCAATTCCGTTTCTTCGCCCCCACCACAGCCGAAGGTGACGCAATCCCTGCACCAGCAAAATGTAGAGCGCACCGGTGAACGGGGAAAAATAGTGCGGGAGGGACCAGGTTTGGATGGCAAAACCGGCCATAATGGTGCCGCAGAGCACGAGCGGCAAAGCCACTTTGCGCTGCCGAACCATCCAGGGCAGCGTGAGCAAAGGCACGGTCAGGAGCGGACCAAGGTAGAACTGCCACCAACTCGCAAACTTCTGTGCGCCACGTTCCATGTATCCCTTGAAAGTCAGATTGCGTCCGAAATCGCTCAGTTCCCGGCGATAGAAATCGCGCATCACTTCATGGTGGTAAAGGGGCTCCGGGCACGGCGTTTGCCAGATGAAGTAGGGGGCGGTGGCATACTGGTTGCGATTCACCTGATAGGTCATTTCAACGGGCGATCCAGTGACCCGATCGTAGTACCAGCCGGTCGCCAATCCTCCGAGCAGAAGTACGACGAATACGGGAAACACCACGCGCGGTAATGACTGGCTCAATGGGGGATGATTCCGCCCTGCCAGCCAGAAGAACATCGCGAACGCCATGGGTATGGCGAATAAGAATCCCTCGTACGGACGGCTGTTGGCCAGAACCACCAAGCCCAAACCGAAAAGCAGAGCATCGCGAACCGACAGTCGTTGGCGCAGGCGCGGCCAGGCGCCCAGCACCAGCGCTCCACCTAAGGCTGCAATGGATGCGCACCAGTAGGTGTTCATCCAATAGCTGAGAAGCCCGAGACGCAACACGGCGAGCGCTCCGCCGAGCAGTGCCCAACGCGGAGGCAGCCAGCCCTGCAGCATCCAGCACAGCCCCGCGCACATCGCGGCAGTGATGAGCAGTTGTCCGATCCAGGGATGCCCCAGTTCCTCTCCACCGGCCAGAATCAGCCCTTGCGCCGGAGGGTACATCGACATATAGGTAGGCTGTTCGATGATGTGGAAGGTCTCAAAATGAATCCACATGGGATGAGTCGGATTCGTAACTCTTCCGTGGGCGAAGGTGTCAGCGGCAAGAAGATAGCTGAACTCATCGTGCCATCGGGGTTGTGGAATTCCGAGCGCAGGGATGAGTGCCACGCGTATCGCGACTACGCTCATTCCAACCAGGACTACGGACAAACTTTTCCGCCGCGAGATGCGGCAAAAAGCGTTTTCAACGGAGCGGAAGGTCGAGGCTTCGTGAGGCGCGGATTTTCGCTGTGACGCGAGGAGAATGAGCACTCCCGTTGCGCCCATGAGAACAATTTCAATTACCGCAAGCACGGCAGGTGCCAGCCGGAAGTAGAAGTTCTGCATGGTGGTGAGGAGGGCCCCGCACTAACTCGAGGCAAGTACGACTCGTAACTAGCCCCGTAACTACGCCCCGTAACTACGACCCATGAGAAAGAAAGAAGGCCTCCACCCAACAACCAATGGGAGGGGCCAATTCCGGCGCGTCACTTGCTGGCGACTTCTTTCGCGCCGATCTCTTCGAACAGGCCGTCCACGATCTGAATCATTTCGTCGTCGACCACGCGATTTTTCGAGATCGCTTCTTTTAGAGAAATGGAGATAATCTTGTTCGCCCGCAAGGCTGCCATGCAGCCGAATTCGCCGCGATGAACCATATCGATGGCTCCCAGGCCATAGCGCGTGGCCAGGACGCGGTCGAAAGCGCTGGGTGAGCCGCCGCGCTGGATGTGTCCCAGCACGACCGCGCGGGTCTCAAAGCCGGTGCGCTTTTCAATCTCTTTCGCGAGGGTGTTGGCGATGCCGCCCAGTTTGGCGTGGCCAAATTCGTCCTTGCCCATGTCTTGGACGACGGGAGAGCCGGAGCTGGCGTCGGCGGAAAACTTCGCACCCTCCGCCACCACGACAATCGAGAAATAACGTCCACGTTCATGCCGCTGGCGAATCGATTCGGCGACCTTGTCGATATCGAATGGCCGCTCCGGAATCAGAATCACATCGGCGCCTCCGGCGATGCCGCTGTACAGAGCGATCCAGCCGGCATCGCGGCCCATTACTTCGACCACGATCACGCGGTTGTGGGCTTCGGCCGTGGTGTGGAGGCGGTCGATGGCCTCGCATACGATGTTGCAGGAGGTGTCAAATCCGAAAGTGTAATCAGTGCCACTCAGATCGTTATCGATTGTTTTTGGAACGCCAACGACTTTGATTCCGTTTTCGTGAAGCTTCTGCGCGACGGACAACGTATCGTCGCCGCCAATCGCGATCAGCGCGTCAATCTTGTTCTTGGCAATCGTTGCCGCGCAGCGCTCAATGCCATCGGGGCGTTTGGAGGGGTTAGTGCGCGAGGTGCGCAAAATGGTTCCACCGCGGGGCAGAATGCCGCCTACTGCGTCCAGGTCGAGCGGCATGCTCTTGTCTTCGATCAGACCGCGCCATCCCTCCATAAAACCGACAAATTCATCGTGATAATGAAATACGCCTTTGCGGACCACGGCGCGGATTACGGCGTTTAATCCCGGGCAATCGCCCCCGCCGGTTAACATGCCAATTTTCATCGTACGCTCCTGTTCGAGTATGAGTTCAGATATGAGTTCAGAATGAAGTTCTGTGAATAAACAGCTGCCAGTGATCTGCCGCTACTGATCTGCCGCTTGTGAACCGCCGCTAGTGAACCCCGGGGGCGACGAAATGGCCCAAAGCGCAGGGGTGATCGTCGGTCGGAACAGATAGAGTAACACCAAATCGCTGACTGCCAAAGCCGAAGAGCCTCAAGAAAATCGTTCAGGTGCGGCGTTCGGCAATACTTCACATAGGCATTGCGCTCCGACGCGAGATTCGACACAATGCTCAACGCAGAAATGCTCCACGGGAAATCCTCGACAGGAAGTGCTCGACGGATATGAATAAGACCTTATCAATTCTTTCCTGGATCGCAGTCGGCCTGCTGGGTGCAGCGGCCGTGGGGGTGATCGCGGTTCGCCGCGGAGAGCCGATTAACGCGTTATGGCTGGTGGTGGCCGCGACTTGCTGCTATGCGCTGGGCTATCGATTCTATAGCAAATTCATAGCGACGAAGATTCTTGCGCTCGATGCTCTCCGCGCCACTCCGGCCGAGCGTCTGGAGAACGGGCGCGATTTTGTGGTCACCAATCGGTGGGTCGTCTTCGGGCATCATTTTGCCGCGATCGCGGGGCCCGGGCCTTTGGTGGGTCCGGTGCTGGCTGCGCAGTTTGGCTATCTTCCCGGGATGTTGTGGGTGCTGGCGGGCGCGGTCTTTGCCGGATGTGTGCAGGATTTCGTGATTTTGCTTTTCTCGGTGCGCCGCGACGGCAAGTCGCTGACGGAGATGGCGAAGGAAGAAATTGGGCGCGTGGGCGGATTTGTAGCGTATACAGCGGTAATCGCAATTCTCGTAATTTTGCTCGGCGTGGCCGCGCTGATCGTGGTCAATGCGCTGAAAGACAGTCCCTGGGGCACGTTCACGATTGCGATGACCATCCCGATCGCGCTGCTGATGGGACTTTACCTGCGGCGGATTCGGCCGGGCAAGGTTCTGGAAGTTTCCGCCCTGGGATTTGTGCTTGTGCTGCTTGCGATTTGGGGTGGGCAGTGGGCTTCGCAAAATTCCACGATGGCGAGCGTGTTCACGCTGCGCGCCCCCACTCTGGCAATTTTGATTATCGTTTACGGCTTTGCGGCTTCGGCGCTGCCGGTATGGCTGCTGCTGGCGCCGCGCGACTATCTGAGCACGTTTGTGAAGCTGGGGACGATTGCGCTTCTGGGCATTGGGATTGTGGCGTTGCATCCCACTCTGCACATGCCCGCGCTGACGCGCTTTATCGACGGAACCGGACCGGTGTTTGCGGGAAAGGTTTTTCCCTTTGCGTTCATCACGATCGCCTGTGGCGCGATCAGCGGCTTCCACGCCCTAATTTCGAGCGGGACCACGCCAAAACTGATCGCGCGCGAAACTGAGACTCGTATTGTGGGCTACGGCGCCATGATGGCCGAGTCCGCGGTAGCGGTGATGGCGATCATTGCGGCGTGCGTGCTGCAGCCTGGCATTTATTTTGCGATTAACAGTCCCGCAGGTGTGGTGGGACAGACCGCCGTCACGGCGACCGCGACCATTTCGTCCTGGGGATTTCCCGTGACCGCGGGCGACATGCAGGCTCTGGCCCACGCTGTCGGCGAGCAGACTCTGTTCAACCGTACCGGTGGCGCTCCGGCATTTGCCGTAGGCATGGCGCACATTTTTTCGCAGAGCTTGGGCGGCGCGACCGTGATGGCGCTGTGGTACCACTTCGCGGTCATGTTCGAGGCGCTGTTCATTCTGACCATTCTCGATGCCGGAACGCGTGTGGCCCGTTTCATGATTCAGGATGCGCTGGGACACATCTACAAGCCGCTGGGGCGAACGAGCTGGTATCCGTCGATTCTGGCCACGAGCGCGCTGGTGGTCGGGGCCTGGGGATTTTTTCTGTGGCAGGGAGTGAAAGATCCGTTGGGCGGCATTAATTCGCTGTGGCCGCTGTTTGGCATCGCGAATCAGTTGCTGGCGACGGTGGCGCTGTGCGTGGCCACGACGATCATTATTAAGATGCACAGAACCCGGTATGCGGCGGTCACGCTGGCGCCTCTGGCGTGGCTGGTTGCGGTCACGTTCACGGCGTCGTGGCACAAGATTCTCGATCCCAATCCGCGAGTCGGCTTTCTGGCGCAGGCGCGAGTTCTTGAGGCTGGGCCGGCTACGAGTGCGACCGCGCGTCTGATCTTCAACAACCGGCTGGACGCTGCGTTGACGGCCGTTCTGGTGGTGATGGTTGCGCTGGTGCTGATCGAATCGGTGCGGCAGTGGATCGCCGTCTTGAGCGGAAGGGAAGAGGCGCGAGTGAAAGAGTCGCCGTTCGTAATGACACGGCTGGCGGAGGAGCGCGGATGAGCCGAGTCGTCGAAGTGGTTCGAATTGTGCTGGCTACGCTCCGGGAGATTTTCGACGAGGCGGCCTACGAGCGCTTCCTGCGACGCAGCCAGATGATGTCGTCGACGGAGGCTTATGCCGCCTTCCGCCAGGAATTCGAAGCGGCCAAAGCGCGGCGGCCAAAGTGCTGTTAGGTCTGCAGCCTGCGATAAAATAACTCAGAGCGAGGTAGATATGGCGCAAATGACTCCGGAGGTTTCGAGGCTGCTCGAGCAGGCGTTGTCGCTGTCTGTGGAAGAACGGGAGGCCTTGGCAGGTTCTCTGATTGCCAACCTCGATGGCAAGGTGGATGAGGGCGTATACGCAGCGTGGGAGTCGGAGATCAGTAAGCGAATCGCCGAGTTGGATTCGGGCAAGGCGAAGATTGTTTCATGGGCAGAAGTTCGCAAGCGCAACTTGGCGAAAATGCCCAATGCCCACTGATCTGGCGAAGTTTCACGAGGAATCCGCCGCCGAGTACGATGCCGAGTTTGAGTGGTATCTGGAGCGCAGCCCAGACGCTGCTCTCAAATTCGACGCCGAGGTGGATCGCGCTCTCGCACAGATCATGCAGTTTCCACGGCGGTGGGCGGCGGGTTCGCAGGCTACTCGCAGGTTCCTGCTCAAGCAATTTCCTTTTATCCTGATCTACCGAGAGCGATCCGCAGGCATTCAAAATCGTGGCTGTCGCGCATACTAGCCGGAAGCCTGGGTACTGGAAGCGGCGTCTGTAGTAACACTTCGACTGTCGTTTGTTCGCATCTCTAGCCGATCCGCGATAAACTGCTCTCACATGCGAGTCATGGGCATCGATTGCGGCGGAGAGTACACCGGCTACGGCGTGGTCGAGATGTATGGCAGCGGCAAACTGGGCTGCCTGACTTGCGGCGCGATCAAGCTCTCTCCGCGCGAAGCGCTGCCGCGGAGGTTGTCGCGCATCTTTACGCAACTCGGCGAGATTATTGTCCAGCACCAGCCGGATGAGGTTGCGATTGAAGATGTCTTCTATGCCCTCAATGTGAAGTCGGCTCTGAAATTGGGGCAGGTGCGCGGAGTGGCGATGCTGGCGGCCGCGGCCGCGGGGTTGGAGGTTGCGGAGTATTCGCCCTTGACCATCAAGTCGTCGGTGGTGGGTTATGGGCGCGCCGAGAAGCAGCAGGTGCAGCATATGGTGACGCGGCTTCTGGAGCTTTCCGTGCCGCCGGAGCCAATGGATGCTTCCGACGCTCTCGCAATTGCCATTTGCCATCTGCATACGGCGGGAACGCTTCGCCGGCAGCGCGCCGTGGCGCTGTAGAGTGGCGGCGTGGCTCGAATGTCAATCCATTTATGGCGTTCAATCTTGATGTGATTTGATGTTGCAGTCCGCGTTTGGTCCAGGCACGAACGAATCTTGATGACCGGACCTGATGACTGGAACTTGATTACCGGAACTTGATGACCGGAACTTGATGATCGGACTGATGACAGGAACTGCTGTGGAACGAACGCGGCGCGAGCGAGCCAGGCAGCGAGTTGGCCGTGTGTTTCTGGCGATTCTGGTGGGATGCCTTGCTCTGGTTTGCAGCCTGCCTACTCATGCTCGTGCCGCCGAGCCCGCCACGGTGACGTTTACGCTGGACTTTCCCGGCTCGGATCCCGAGCACTATTCCATTTCCGTGCAGTCCAACGGCAAGGCACTCTACGAATGCTCGGCGAAAATCTCGGCCGAGTCCGAGGAGCGCGAAACCTACCGGACGGACTTTTACATCTCGGCAGCTACCCAGGTGCAAATTTTCGAGCTAACGGCGCGCGCCCATTATTTTACCGGTAAGATTGATTCCGGTAATCACAAGATCGCATTTACCGGCGCCAAGAAATTGGTTTACAAAGACAAGCTGCGGGAAATTACGGCGGCTTACAATTTTTCCCCGCAGCAGCCGGTTCAGCAGTTGACGACGTTGTTCGAGAGCCTCAGTGCAACGCTGGAATTCGGCCGCCGACTGGCGTATTACCACCGCTACCAGAAGCTTGGCCTTGACGACGAGTTGAAACGGATGGAAGATCAGGCGCGGAGCGGCAATCTCATCGAACTGCAAGTGGCAAGGCCGGTTCTACAGGAGATTTACGACGACGGTTCTGTCATGAATGTGGTACGGGCGCGGGCGCAGCGGATTATGGCAATGGGCAATGGCGTGGCCGCGCCACATTAGCCGGCAGTAGTCCTGCGGGATCGTTGTAAGGATTGGGGTCGTGTTCCGCTATTTGTTCGTCCTGGCCTCAATGACCGGCTGCCGACTCTGCTGAGCGATCTGGGACTCAAGTTTTTACAATTTCTTTCGCAGAACCGTGCTCTAATGGGTGCAAAGAAAGCCCTCCGGAGGTTGCTATGTCGAAGCTCTCTCTTTCCAAAGTCAGCACGGTTGTTCTGGCGGCGGCTGCCAGCTCGCTCTTAGCGCTGCCAGCTCTGGCCGCCTCGCAGGCCCGCATCGTGCGCCTCAGCGATGTGCAAGGTTCGGTGCAGATCGACAAGAATACGGGCATGGGATTTGAGAACGCCTTTCTTAACCTGCCCATCACGCAAGGGGCGCATGTGCGCACGCGTGACCGCGGCCGGGCGGAGATCGAGTTTGAAGACGGCAGCACCCTGCGCCTGACTCCCAACACCACAGTAGAGTTCAGCACGCTGGGGCTGAGTGACGCGGGCAAGCGCATCTCGGTGATCAATCTGGTCGAGGGCATGGCCTACATAAATTGGTTGGGCAAGGATGAAGTCAGCCTGAATTTTCTGCGCGAGAAGATTTCGCTGGCCCAGCCGGCGCACTTCCGGGTCGATACATCGGCGGACGCGGCCAGTCTGGCTGTATTCAAAGGCGATGTCGAAGTCGACGGCGCAGCCGGAAAATTTGCCGTCGACAAGAAGACAACGACGAAGTTTGACGCGGCAGATAACGATAAATATACGATCGCCAAAAACATTTCCGACGCTCCGCTCGATTCATGGGACAAAGACGCCAGCGCCTACCACGAGCAGTACGCGAAGAATAATTCGTCTCCGTACGGTTATGGCGCAAGCGACCTGAATTATTACGGCGCATACAGCAACGTCCCCGGCTACGGGACGATGTGGCAGCCCTACTTCACGGGCATCGGTTGGAATCCGTTCATGGATGGCGCCTGGTCGTGGTATCCCGGATACGGCTATATGTTCGCGTCGGCTTATCCCTGGGGATGGATGCCTTTCCGCTACGGAAGCTGGATCTCAGTTCCAGGAACGGGATGGATGTGGCAGCCGGGAGGATTTAATACTTGGCTCACCGCGCCGAGTGTAGCCGGGACCTTGCCGGCCAATTTCCATCCGCTGGTGGCGCCTGTCGAGGGGACGAAGATGGTTGCAGTGGGGAAGGGCGGCAGTGTTTCGCCGATATCGTCGACTCTCGTGCTGCATGCCGGATCAGCGGGCATGGGGATTCCGCGTGGCTCGCTCGACAATCTCGGTCATCTGAACCATCAGGTTGCGAAGAGCGGATCGGCCGAGGTGCCGCTGGGGCCGCCGTTCTCCACAAGTGCATCCAGGAGTTCGAGTGCACCAAGGAGTTCTGGCTTTTCGCAGCCTCTCAGCGGTATGGCGGCTCCCGCGTTGGCACCTGCCGGCACTTCGTCCGGGCATGCGGCCGGCGGTTCGCATCACTGAGCTTCAGTTCGTTGAGCTTTAGTTCGTTGAGCTTTAGTTCGTTTAATACCGGATGATAGGAACGTGACGGGGCGGCCGCAAAGGCCGTCCCGTTTTTTCTTGTGCAAGGATTGACGAGAAGATTCGAACTCCGCCGCAGGCTGCGGCCGGTAGTGGAACCTCGGCTCGTCGCCGTGACGCTAGGTGCGTGGAGGGAAGCTGCGGTAGGAATCGTCCTCGATCTCGGCGACCGCGGCGCCACTCCGGCCTTTGGGGCCGCGACGCAACGGAGCCATCGAGTAGGCGTAGGGGTCGGCGGGTGGAGGCGAGGGTTTCTTGCGAAGCAGACGGCGTAGCGCGTCCTCCAACTGTTTTATCAAGGAACGTCTCTGCTTTTCGTCGCGCATGTGGCCTCCTGCTCGAACGCGTTTACCGAAGCATACCCTTCAAAAATTGTTACTCAAACAGCGAATCGACGAATTCCTTCGGATCAAACGGCAGCAAATCGCCAGCCTTTTCGCCCACCCCGACATAGCGGACGGGAAGGCCAAGTTCGCGGCAGATGGCCACAACAACGCCGCCTTTCGCCGTGCCGTCGAGCTTAGTGAGGACGATTCCGGTCACGCCCGCGGATTCGGTGAACATGCGGGCCTGCTGCAAACCATTTTGCCCGGTGGTGGCGTCCATCACCAGCAGAGTTTCGTGGGGCGCGCCGGGAATGATGCGCTGCGCGGTGCGCCGCATTTTATCGAGCTCCGACATCAGGCTGGACTTGGTGTGAAGCCGGCCTGCGGTATCGACGACGACGTAATCGGCCTTGCGCGCCACGGCGGCCTGCAGGGCGTCGAACAACACGGCGGAAGGATCGCCGCCGGGCTTGGTCTTGATGACTTCGGTGCCGGTGCGCGATCCCCAGATTTCGAGTTGGTCGATGGCGGCCGCGCGAAACGTGTCGGCGGCGCAGAGCAGCACGCTTTTTCCCTGCGAGCGGAAGACTTGGGAGAGTTTACCGATGGTGGTAGTTTTGCCGGTGCCGTTGACGCCGACCACGAGGATCACTTCCGGCGAGCCCTCGACTTTGCTGACGGGGCGCGCGTTGGCAGCGTTCAGAATCGCGAGCAACTCTTCTTTCAGCAGGCGCTTGAGCTCCTGCACGTCTTTGATCTGCTTGCGGTCGGCTTTGTCGCGCAGTTTGGAGAGAACTTCCTGGGTGGTCGTGTTGCCGAGATCGGCGGCGATCAGCGTGGCTTCAAGATCGTCAAGGGTGCTCGCATCAATCTCTCTGCCGAACGAAACGACTTCTTCGATGCGCTCCGCGAGATTCTCGCGGGTGCGCGTGACCGCCTGCTTCATGCGGTCGAAGAAGCCGGTCTTCTTTTCTTCTTCGAGGCTGCCGAACAGGGTCTGAATCATAAGAGGGACAAAGACTGATTATACGGGGAGGCGCAGTTCGCCGTTTTAATCCCCTTTCAGAGCGTTGCCGAAGACGGGCTGGCCGCCTAAGGAAGCATAAAAGCCCCAGACCAGCAGGGCTAGCGGAAGCAGCAGGGCAATCATGGCGCGTCCAGCGTACCACTGGTCGAGAACCAGTGGTGGTGAGGTGCCGAGGGTTAACAGGATGAAGAAGAAGGCGGCCGCGGCAACGAGGCCAATTCGAACCAGCACTGCCAGGAATATAAGCACGAACAGGACGGTCAAAGTGAAATCCAGTGCAGTGCTTTGTGCATTCAGCAACAGCATGATGGGTGCAATGGCGACTAATCCGAACTTTGGCCGTCGCAACAGGCCAGTCATGACGGACAAAAGGGCAAAGTAGAAAAGTGCGTAGAAGGATGCGGCAAAAAGCAACATGAAGCAGTGGCCGATGGACGGCAGGATCCCTTGACCGAAATAGCTGTCCACGGGGGACGCCGCCGAACCGTTCGAAAACGCTCCGCCCGCCAAGAAGATGGCGCCCATTGCAGAGCCGGCCACAATACCTAACAACACATCGCGTCCAACCAGTGGATCGCGAAGACGTCCGTTCAGGAGTCGCTGCCAGGAAACCATCAGCCTCGGCCAGCTTTGCCGCGCATAAGGCTCCACGGCCATATATCCCAGCCACGCCAGCAACGCAAAAAGCAGGGGAGCACCAAGCAGAATAAACTGGACCGAAATGTATTCTGCTTGCGGGACATAGTGATAGACGAAAAAAGCGAAGATACAATTTGCCAGGATTGCAAAGCCTGCCAGACGCAGCGCTCCCTTCGCGTCTCCACGGCCTCGACGAACGTTCCTGCGCGCGAAATACCCGGCAACGAGAAGATACCCCCCCATCAACAAGGGCCACGCCGTCGTAAGAAGAATGCCAGAGGCGGCGGCCATGCGGGATGGACTGGAAGTATCTCCTCGCCATGGCTGATCCCACGGAGCGATCAGTTGGAAGTAGACCGGTACGCCGTGGTAGGCGGCGGCAGTTACGTGGATGAGAAGGTCGGGGCGATCAGGGAAATGACCTTCCCAATCGGCGCGCACATCGAAGGAATCGGGAGGGGCCCATTTCGGGCTGGCGGGAACAAACTGAGTCTGGTCGAGTCCGGCTTCGGCAAAAAGTAAGCCCCACTTCAGATCAGGGCGGGTTCCTCCGGTCTCGACTTGCGGCGGGACACCGCGCAGAAACAGGAGATTTCCTTGCATATCTAGCCTGAGAGCAACCATGCCTGACGTTTCATAAGACGGATTCAACAGTGTCACGCTCGGTGGCCCGTTCGGAGTCTGAGCTCCCGGCATCATCCACCGTGGACTTTGCCGGTACCAGAAGGTGACCGGGGACGGCCACGCGCGTCCCGCGGGAGTACGTTTCCAATCCTTGCTGGAGGAGTTGTGAGCTGCATAGCGGAGATAGTCTTTGTCTGAAGCGACCCAGAACGCGCGATCCAGTGCGGCGGAATAACCCAGCTTCTGCGCCAGGTCCTGAGCGCGGTCTGCGAGCACATCCGGAGATTTGTTCATCGGTGCAAGCCCCCAGTCCATGTTCCGTGGCGCCAGAAGCATGGACGCGCCTAAGATCAGAATGAGTGCACTCGCGAGGCAAGCCCAGGCAACGGCCGGTCGCAGCGAGCCCTGAGGTCCAGCGGCTGCCACCATTTCTGGCGAAGGAGTTTCTCCGGCCGCAAGCGCCGACGTGAGTGGATCGCCGCCAGGGAGAGAAGCAGCGACACTTAATGCCGAGCGCGGCCGCTGCGCTGGGTCCCGATCTAGACAACGCAGGATGGCCCGCTCGACCACCGGATCAAAGTTCTTGACGACGCTCGAGGGTGGCGTCGGATTGGTTTCGGTTTGCTTGCGGTAAAACTCAGCCAGGCTTGAGGCGTCGAATGCCTTCTTGCCGGTGAACAGTTCGTAGAGAACCAGGCCGAGGGCGTACAGGTCGCTTTGCACCGAGGGAGCGGCGCCGGAAAATAACTCCGGGGCGACATATCCGGGAGTACCGGCTGGACTTGCTTTGGTGTCGGCGGAGTCGGCGGCGATGGCCAAGCCAAAGTCGGTGATGCGGGCGCGGCCTTTGCCGTCAATCATAACGTTGGCGGGCTTCAGATCACGATGTAGAACACCGCTGCGATGGGCGGCGCCGAGACCGGAACAGAGTTGCTGCGCGATCTCGACGGCTTTGTCGTCGGGCAGTCGCCCGATGCGGCGCAGCAGAGAGGCAAGATCCTCGCCATCGACAAACTCCATGGACAGGAAAAGGCGGCCGTCGCTGTCGCCGACGTCATAGACGCGGCATACGTTGGGATGGGAAACCTGGCGGGCCATGCGGACTTCGGCGTAAAACTGATCGCGCCAGCTCTGATTCTTTCCATGTTGGGTGGGCAGAAACTTGAGCGCGACTCGCTGGCCGAGTTTCAGGTCGTCGGCGCCGTAAACTTCGCCCATACCGCCGCGGCCGAGCAGTGACACCACGCGATAGCGATCCGCAACCATGGCGCCCGGGGCAAATCCGCGCGCGGGGGATGAGTCGGAAGTGGAGGATACGCTTACAGTAGCGGCCTCAGCGTGGGCTGAATCGGCGGGCGAGATCGACATGGTAGGAGGTGGGTTGAGCGTGCCGCCGCAGCGCGGGCAGAGGTCGGCCGAATCGGTGGTCTGGGTTCCGCAGGCCGGGCAGCAGCGAGTCAAGGGCGCACTCCGAGAGCGAAGGATTGGGTCCGTCCGATTTTGCACTCTTAACTGCTATGTGTAAAGCAAAGCCAGGAGAACGGAAGCGCCCGCTCGTGCGAAGATAGACGCTGGACACCGGAACCGCACGGAGCACATGCCAACGCTGCGTAGAATATTCAAAGCGTTTCAATATCGCGATTTTCGCCTGATGTGGATTGGGGCGTGTACTTCGAGTATTGGCACGTGGATGCAGATTGTGGCGCAGGGCTGGTTGATCTATCGGCTCAGCCATTCGGCCCGACTGCTGGGCGTGGATCGATTCCTGTCGGGGCTCCCCATCTTTTTATTTACGATCATCGGTGGAGTAGTGGCGGACCGTACCGAGCGCCGGAAGATTCTGTTGATGTCGCAGTGGTTACAGATGGCGAGCGCGGGGACACTGACTGTGCTGGTTGCCGTCGGCGTAGTCCACGTGTGGGAGATTCTATGCCTGTCGTTTGTATCCGGGTTCGCGCAGGCGTTTGGTGGGCCGGCGTACTCGGCGCTGATTCCGACACTGGTCGAACCCGAGGACATGCCGAATGCGATTGCACTGAATTCGATTCAGTTCAACCTGGCGGTGACGGTGGGTCCAGCGCTGGCGGGGATCGCGCTGGCGAAGCTGGGAGAGAAGTGGTGCTTTGGGCTGAACGCGCTTTCGTTTCTGGCGCCGATTATTTCGCTTTCGATCATCTCGACGCGATTCGTGCCGGAAAGTACGAAGCAATCAATGCTGAAAAGCCTGATGGAGGGGATCAAGTTCATCTGGCACCACGGCTCGATGGTGGGACTGATCGTGCTGGCGTTCCTGATGACATTCTTGGGCATGTCCATGCAGACGTATTTTCCGGTGTTTGTGAAAGATATTTTTCATCGCGGGCCGGAGACCTATGGCTACTTGCTTTCGGTGATGGGGGTGGGATCGATCTGCGGATCGCTGGCGATGGCGGCATTGGGCAACATGCGCGGCAAGGGGCGGTTCGCGCTGCTGATGCTCATTTGCCTGGGCCTGGGAATTTCGGGGTTTTCGTTTTCGAAGTCGCTGCCGCTGAGCTACTCCATGCTGTTGTTTGTCGGCGCGTCGATGATGGCGGTGTTCGCCACGGTGACTTCGCTGGTGCAGTTGATCACGACCAACGAAATGCGGGGGCGGGTGATGAGCGTCTACAACTGCGCCTTTCGCGGCGGGATGCCGATGGGGAATCTGCTGTCAGGATGGCTGGTTCCGATGTTTACAGCGCCGATTGTGCTAGGCGTAAACGGAATGGTCCTGGTTCTGGTGGCGGCGTATTTTCTGCTGGTGCAGCGGAGGGTGGCGGCACTGTGATGCGGCCAGTTCGGTCACATATCAATTAGACATATCGACCAGACAAGAGAACCGTTCGCAGCCTGAAGCTTAGACTCGAGTTCGTTCCAGAGTCGTGGTTTCGGCGGAAGCTGACTGGGTTGCGCTGGCTGCCGCTACTGCAGCGGCCGGAGCTTCGGCGGGCGGGGTTGAGATGGGGCGCTTGATGGTGAAGCGTTGAATCTTGATATCGCCGCGGGCATAGACGGCGAGGAGAGCCTGGACCGCGGTAGGATCGAGGCGCTTGCCGGCGAGGTTCTGGATTATCTGCAAGGCCTGCGCGGGCGTGTGTTCTTTCTGATAAGGACGGTTCGTGGTGAGAGCGTCGAAGGTGTCAGCCACCGCGATTACGCGCGCCAGCAGCGGAATCTGATCGCCTTGTAGTCCGTAGGGATATCCGCGGCCATCGAGCGCTTCGTGGTGCAGCTCGATGCCGGGAAGCATTTCGGCCAACTGCGTGACCGGGCGCAGAATATTGGCGCCTTTGGTGGTGTGGGTCTTCATCACTTCGAATTCTTCTTCGGTGAGTGCACCGGGTTTCTTGAGAATGTGATCTTCAATGCCGATCTTGCCCACGTCGTGCAGTTGGGCCGAGATGCGCAAAGTTTCCAGAAATGAGGCGGGCAGGTTCATTTCTTTGGCTACGAGCAGGGAATAGCGGGTGACGCGGTCGGAGTGGCCGCGGGTGTACGGATCTTTTTCGTCGACGGCTCCGGCGAGCATCTGAATGGAACCCATGAATAGCTCGCGGTTTTCTTCGGCAGCACGTTTCAGGTCTTCGACAAAATGCTCGAGTTCGTCAGACATGGTATTGAAAGTATGGGCGAGTTCACCGATTTCGGTGCGGCTCCAGAGGTTGACGCGCTGGGAGAAGTCGCCTCGCGCCAACGCCCGGCTGGACTGAGTGAGCACGTGAAGAGGATGAGTGATGCGGCGCGCCGCAAAAATGCTGACGCCGATGCTCAACAGCACAGCCAGCAGAGCCAACAGACGCCCGGTTCGCTGCATTTCAATGATTCCACGGTAGGCCTCGCGTTGCGGCTTTTGTACGACCACCGCCCAATCCAGCGACGTAACCGGACTGTAGGTGCCAAGCATATCGACGCGCTCGGAACCGGTTTTTACCGTGAATTCACGAGTAGCGGCCAACTGCACTTTGTTGCCGCCCTCGACGAAGTCACGCACAATGTCGAGATTCTTCATGTCCTGGCCGGTGGCAAACTCAGGCGTGGCTGCGGCGACCAGGCGACCCTGAGCGTCGACGACGTAGGGCGTCAACCCTCCACCGCTCGCTTCCCGCAGCCGGCGGATCAGAAATTGAAGGTCGACGACCGAGGCAATCACACCCAGAAACCGCTGTCCATATTTCACCGGATAACTGACGAGAAACACGGTGCGGGAAGATTTGCCTTCGCCGACCACGAGCGCCTGCCCGTTGTAAACGCGGCCGTCGCGCGCGGCGGCGTAGGAGCGTTCCAGCTCGCGGTTCAGGAAAGCGTCAGGTGCGATGCGCCCGGCAGAAATGCCTTTGGCGTCGGCGTTCAGCAGAGTTGTGTAAGCGATCTCGTCGGAAGAAGATACGAAGTTCTCGAGCAGGGCGCGCAGTTCCGGGGACTGAATATTGCTCTCGCCAATGTCGCCGCCGCTGGCCACTTGAATCGCCGACGACAGGTTGGCTTGCATCATCCTCAGGGAGCGTTCGTGCTGGGCAAGATCGTCCGCCAGCGAGCCCGTGACGGTGTTCTGCAGCAACATCTCGTTGGTCTTTAGCCGATCTCGATTGATGGACTCGACCTGTGCCGAGTAGAAATACATCGGGACGATGCTGATGACCAGGAGTACGCCGAGAATCAGGTACAGAATCGGAATGCGTGCGTGATTCTGAGTGCTGGAGGACAAGTCTCTCCCTTCACTTATCGCGGACGCCGAAGGCGAAGTGGCGGCGGTCAAAGGTATCTCTAAAATTCTAACGGGGAATGTGGCGGACGAAAGGAAAAGGTGGGAGGATTGCCATTACTAAAGTACCTGTGGAAAGCGGCGGTTGGCGCGGGTTTTGGCACGGGGACGGACGGGAGAACTCTCACGGGGCCTGTTGCACATGCGTTACCTTCTGGTTTCCAGAAGTCTATTGCAAGAGCTTCTTCAAGTCCTTCCAGCGGATGAGGATTACGTGATTCTCTTTGAGAGCCCGCTTGAATTCTGGGCTGGTTACAACGTCATAGTCGCGCTGGCGCCAGGCCGACCCGTAGTCGGGGTGGTCCACGGTGACGGCCTGCAGTTCGGCATCGTCGTGACCCAGGTGGACAATGATTTCGGTGACGCCGGGCTTCAGGTTCTTGATTGCGTTTGTGTAGAAAGTATTCCAATCTGCTGGACGGATGGAAGGGTTGGCGATCACCACGGAGTTTAGCAGGATGTCCTTGTCTGAGAGCACCGAAGAGAGTTGGGTGGGAGTGTCCGAGGCGATGAAGGCGAGGAAGGGTAGTTTGTATTCACGCGCGACTTTAACATAGATGGCGAAGAGGTCGGGCCGGGCGAAAAGCACGCCCATGTGGCTGTCGAGGTGGGTGGGGTGAATTCCCAGGGCATTCGCGCGTTCGATCTGGGCGCGAATTTCGTGCTCGACTTCGGCGGGTTTTAGCGCGCCTGGAGCCTGAGGCGTGTCGGGCCAGAGATAGCCGGAAGGATCGAGCAGGCTAGGGACCATATTCTTGGATTCGACTGGGCCCCAGCGATAGGTTTTCCATTCGCTGGTGAGGGTCAGGTGCAGGCCCATGTCTGCGTCGGGATGGTCCTTCGCGTAGGCGGCAACTTCGCTCAGCCATGGACATGGAACCATTATGCTGGCGGAAGTGACGGCATGCTTGTCGAGTGCATCGAAGCTGGCGAGGTCTTCGGAGTGAGCGACGGCAAGATCGTCGGCATGGATGATGAGAAGCTTCGAATCCGGCGGGTAGCCGAGGCGTTCGGCGATGGTCTTGGCTTGTCCGAGTGCGCTGGTCAGAGGGGAGAGGAGGAACGCGATCACGACCGCAAACGTGCTCAGGCGCATGGGCGACTCCGAAGATTGAGGTTGAACGGTAGCGTAACACGGTCGATGAGCTGTGGGTCATCGGCAGCGTGGGACGCCCACGCAACAGCCGGCAAGATGCCGGCGCTACCCCAAAAGCCAAAAGCTAAGAGCCAAAAGCCAAAAGCCAAAAGCTAAGAGCCAAGAGCCAAGAGCCAAGAGCTAAGAGCTAAGAGCTAAGAGCTTCCTGCTTCACTCTTACCGCTGCGCGACATGAGTTCCTGGATGGCTTCGCGGGGAGATTTCCCTTTATGCAGGATGGCGTGCATCTGCTCTGTGATGGGCATTTCGATATCACGCGCGCGAGCCAGTCCGACTGCGGCCGAGGTGGTGAAGACTCCTTCGGCGACCATGCCGTGCATAGCGGCGATAATCTCGGGTAGCTTTTTTCCGTGACCGAGCTCGACACCGACGCTGCGATTTCGCGACAAACCGCCGGTGCAGGTGAGAACAAGGTCGCCGAGTCCGGCCAGGCCGGCCATGGTTTCGGTGCGACCTCCGCACGCCACAACCAGGCGAGTCATCTCCGCCAGGCCGCGGGTAATCAACGCGGCGGCTGAGTTATGACCGAAGCCGAGGCCGTCGCAGATTCCGGCGGCGATGGCGACAATATTTTTCAGTGCGCCGGCCAACTCCACGCCGATGACGTCGTTGTTGGTGTAGACGCGAAAAGTGGGATCGCTGAACTCCTGCTGCACGGTCCGCAGGAGTTCGGCGTTCCCCGATGCGATGGTGATTGCGGTGGGGTCTCCGCGTGCGACCTCCTGCGCGAACGTAGGGCCGCTGAGCGCGCCGACCGCGGGGGCGGTTCCATCCTCCCGCTTGAGCACATGGGCGATCACCTCGGTCATGCGCTGCAACGAACCTTCTTCGAGTCCCTTGGTGGCGCTTACGATCATGGCATGAGGATGTAGTAGCGGCCGCATACGCTCGAACAGGGCTCGGCAATGTTGCGAAGGCATAACGCTGACGACCACGTGCACGCCGTCGAGAGTTGCGGCGAGATCGTTGCTGGCAGTGACGGAGTCTGGAATACGACGACCGGGAAGAAACTTCTCGTTGATCCGCGTCCGCGTGATCGAATCGCAGACTTCGGCCTCGTGAGCCCACAGGCGCACTTTATGAGTAGTCGCGTGAGTGGGCGAGTGCGCGCCTTTGCGTCCGAGTACGATGGAGATGCCGGTGCCCCACGCGCCTCCGCCAATGACGGCGATCTCACTCATGCAGGCCTCCCGATAATTTCGAGCCGATACGGCTTTCCGTGCCCGCCAGCAGGCGGCGGATGTTGGCGTAATGCTTGATGACGATGAGCGCCGATGTCAGCGACATGAGCGCGAGTGCCAGGGGTACATTGCCGAATTCGTGCAGCAGCAATGCGATATTGGGAAACGCCGCGACCGCGGCAATCGATCCCAACGAAACGTAACGGAACATGAGCACGAGAATGATGAAGACCGCCGCGGACAGCAGCACAGCCTCGGGGGCGATCATGACGAATGCCCCCAGGCCGGTGGCGACGCCTTTGCCTCCGCGAAACCTGAGCCAGACGGGAAACATGTGGCCCGCAACCGCAAATAAGGCGGCCAGAGCGGCCCAGAGGACGAGGTCAGGCGACGAAGCAGGCAGGACGAGGCGCCAAGGAATCCGCGCGATCGAAGTGTGCGCAAAAAACGGAGGACTCAGGGTAATGCCGACTGCCACTGCCGCCGCGCCTTTCAGCGCGTCAAGCAGCAGTGTTACCACGCCGAGCGCCGGAGACTTGCGGGCCACGTTGGTTGCACCGATGTTTCCGCTGCCGGTGCGGCGCACGTCTTCGCCACGAAAGATGCGCACCAGCAGATATCCAAAGGGGATGGAGCCGAGGATGTAGCTTGTGGCGGCGATTTGCAATGCGGTCCGCATGTCGGTGCAATTGTATAAGTGCTAGGCAAGAGTAAATCCAGCCAGTTTTGTATATTTCGATCCTTTCGGCGAGAGCTGGCTCCGGTACAGAAAGAACTCGCGGGCCGTCATGGTACCAAACTCCGGCGTGGGTCGGGCGGCCAGTTTTTCCTGCAGGTGTCGGAAGACACGATTAGGGGAGTCTGTTGAGTCGCGGCGCGGCGAGCCGGAGCCGCCTGGGCTGCGGGCGAGCGTGAGATGCGGGCTGTAGGCGCGATCTTCTATTGGAATTCCGAGCCTGGCCATTCTTTGATCGATCGCAGCGGCAACCGACACCAGTTGAGGGCCGGCCTCAATGCCAATCCAGAAAACGCGCGGAGACTTTGCGGTGGGGAAGAAGCCATAGCCGCGGAAGTCTATTTCAGGTGCGCTCGACTGGATGATGGCTAACGACTGCTTGATGTTTTCGACTACCGACTCCGGCTGCTCGCCGACGAATTTCAGAGTCACGTGCAGCGATTCCGGCTTTGCCCAGCGCGCGTCGGGAGCGAATCCGGTTACGCCTTCTACGAAACGGGCGATGCGGCCGCGAATAGCGTCGGTGATATCGAGAGCAATGAAAAGGCGCATGGGAAGGTTGCCAGCTTCTAGCTCCTAGCTACATGCCCTCAGGGGTCTAAAGCCAGGAGTCGTATACGAAACTTGTCGCGGCGCTAGAAGCCCTGCCCCACCCAAAAGCCAGGCTGAGAGCTGAGAGCTAGAAGCTAGAAGCTAGAAGCTAGAAGCTTTCCTCACATCAATTGCTTCCGCAGCATATCCAGTGCCATGGTGGAAGCGAAGCGGCGGATGCGTTTGCGGTCGCCGGGGAAATTGCGTTGCACTACTTCGGTTCCGGTGCTGCTGGCCACGGCGTGGAAGACCAGGCCCACGGCCTTTTCTGCAGTGCCTCCGTTCGGCCCAGCCACGCCGGTAATGCCTACACCCAGCGTTGACTCGCAGCGGTAGCGAATACCTTCCGCCAGTGCGGCGGCGACTTCGCGGCTGACCGCACCGTGACGCTCGATCATTTCGGCGGGCACGCCGGCTAGCTCGGTTTTGAGAGTGTTGGAGTACACAACGGCGCCGCCGAGAAAGTAGCGAGAACTTCCACTGACGGATGTGATGCGCTCGGCCAGCAGGCCTCCGGTGCAGGATTCCGCGACAGCTACGGTGGCGGTGCGCATTTGCAGCCAGTAGCCGACGATCTGTTCCAGCGATTCGCCATTGCGGGAGTAGACCGCATCATCGAGTTCGTCTTCGACCACGCCGGCGACTTCATCGACGCGTCGCTGTGCGGCGTCCTGGGTTGCGGTGCGGGTTTTGAAGTGGAGTTCGATCTCTCCGGCGCCGGCCAGGATGGTGGTCTCGACGTCGGAGTAACGTTTGTAGATGGGCGCGACGCGCGCGTCGACGGCCGATTCGCCCAGCATTGCGATCTTGAGCGTGCGCACCGCGAGGAACGCTGGAGGAACTTTGGCCCGCAAGCGCTCGCGCACTTCGGCCTCGAACAGGGCTTTCAGTTCGTGCGGAGGGCCGGGGAGCAGCACGATGATGTGTTCACGGCCGTCGAAGTTTCCACTCAGCCACTGTCCCGGCGCGGTGCCATTGGGATTCGGAAGGACGCTCGCGCCTTCAAGAACATCCGCCTGCTTGGTGTTGTTCGCGGACATTTTCCAGCCCCGCTCGGCGAAGCGCTGCTCCAAACGAGTGAGGATTTCGGGATCGCGGCGCAGAGTCAAGCCAAGCGCCTCGGCGACGGCCTCGCGGGTGAGATCGTCTTCGGTCGGGCCGAGGCCGCCGCTGAAGATGACAATGTCGGAGCGGAACAGGCCATGCTGCGCCGCGGCTACGAGCCGCTGCAGATCGTCGCCGACGATACTTTTGAAAATTACGTCCACGCCCAGCAGGTTCAGTTGCTCGGTGAGGTAGAGCGAATTGGTATCCATGCGGTAGGGTGTGAGCATTTCAGAACCCACCGCAATGATTTCTGCGTTCACGGGTTAAAAGTTTAAATGAAAAGGGCGCACGACGCGGAGGGGCCGTGCGAGAAACAGATTCTTCCTGTCTCGCTTCGCTCGCGCGTCGGAATGACAAGGTTTAAAAGCTATTCTGGCGGAAGCGGCAAGCCTTGGATGTCCCAGGAAAGATGGTGAACGGAGCCGCTCCCGGACACGTTCTTTGTGGTGGCGAGAATTGCGGAGCGTCCGGGGGCAAAGGCCAGGCCTACCAGGCCTTGGCCGGCGACTTCGAGATTGGCCAGGCCGTCGGGCCTGATCTTCACGATGCCGCGGGTGCCGGAGAGCGAGGCCGCGACATATAAGTTGCCGTTCGCGTCGAAGGCGAGTCCCTGGGGCCGACCTAGGCCTTTGTAGAAAGTGCTGACGGTTCCATTGGGATCGACTTTGTAAACGCGGTCGGTGGGTCCGGTGACGAACAGGTCGCCCTTTGGACCGAAGGCGAGGTGATAGGCGGAAACGCTGGACTCGAGCGTGGCAAACACAAAGACCTGCTGATCGCGAGCGATCTTGAAGATGGTGCCGTTGCGGTCGCCGACGTAGAGGCTCTGCTCGCGATCGAATGCGATGCCGGTGGCCACGCCCATGCCTTCGGCATACGTCGTCATAGTTCCGTTGGGAGCCACGCGATAGACGGCGCCGTCAAAGCGTGAAGAAACATACATCTGGCCCTCGCGGTCGAAGGCGATGGTCGTGGCGTTCATCATTTCAGCCACGAAGGGCTTGAGGTTGTAGTTGGTGTCAATCTTGTAGATTGCTACCGGAACCTTCTGGCCGCGTGAACCGGAGAAGGTTACGTAGATATTGCCATCCAGGTCGACTGCAGGGCTGGTCACGGGATGAAGATTCTCGGCGATGGTTACCGCTAGCTTGACGGTGTGAGGATTGCTGACATGGCCGTCGGTGGTCACCACGACTGGGCCAGACGTCGCACCTTCGGGAACGCGCGCTATTAGAAATCCGTCGGAGCTGACGACGATAGGGGCTTCGAAGTCGCCGAACTTTACTTTTGGACGCTCAAGTTCGTGCGGCCGCAGGCCCGAGCCGGTGATGCGCAACTCGCCTCCGGCGAGCGCCAGAGATGGCGCGACCATTTCAATGCGTGGTCCGCCGTTTACGTTCTTTCTGCCGAGGATGCGGTCGGAAAATCCCATGAGGTGGTAGTAGCGTAGCTCTCTGCTAGGTTAGTAGCCCAAAATGCAGCAAGAGATGCATTCCTGCGAATGCGAAAATTCCTGCCGCGACATCATCGAGCATAATTCCGGTACCTTCTGGAAGTTTCTCCAGTTGCCGCACTGGAGGCGGCTTGACGATGTCGAACACTCTAAAAAGTATAAGACTCGCGAGAAAAGTTTTCCATGCGAGCGGGACGGCGATCAGCGCGATCAATTGCCCTGCGACCTCATCGATGACCACGAATTGCGGATCTTTCGCGGACGCTGCGCGCGCCACGCGGGTAGCAGCGGGGATACCGACCAGCGTGACCAGCACGGCGAGGACGACGGCAACCGGAGTTCGCAGGGAAGGCGAAAGTTCGTATGCAACAGCTGCCCAGATTATGACCGTGACAGCCGACGCCCAGGTGCCCGGGCCCGGACGCAAACGGCCGATGCCGAAGAAAGTCGCGACCAGCGTCGCCCAGAGCGGAGCGACGGCGGGCTCGGACGCAGCGTTCACGACTCGTCCTCTTGGTCTTCGGGATTGCTCTCGCGGATGGATTCGTCGGCATCCGCCGTCGGAGACGAAATGACGTAGGCGCCGCTCGCCCACTTGCCCAGATCGATGAGGCGGCAGCGGTCGCTGCAGAAAGGGAAGTCCGCGCCGGTGCTGGTAACTGACTTCTTGCAGATGGGGCAACGGAGTTTGACGGTACGCTTGCGCGCCATACGGTTTGTATTGTAATCGGGAAGATTTACGTCGCCGTCGGAAAACGACCCGCTAGAGAATCCTTGCAACCAGGTCGTAGTCATGCGCCTCGGTGATCTGGCAGCGGTAGAGCTGTCCGGCCTGCGGGGTCGTCTCTTCAGGGAAGTCGTTGACGAAGACTTTGCCGTCAATTTCGGGAGCGTGCATGGGAGTACGGCCTTCGAGCAGCAACTCGGTTTCTTCCGACTCGCCTTCGAGCAGCAGATCGAACTCCCGGCCCACCAGCGCCTTCTTTTTCTTCTTGCTGATCTGGCGCTGGATTCCCATCAGGTGCTTGCGCCGGCGTTCAATCTCGCGCGAGGAAAGCTTCTTGTCGAGAGCGTAGGCTGCGGCGCCGTCCTGATCGGAGTAGGCGAAGGCTCCCATCCAGTCGAACTGCGCTTCGCGCACGAAGTCGCAGAGTTCTTCGAATTCTTTTTCGGTTTCGCCGGGGAATCCGACGATGAACGAGGTGCGTAAGGTTAAGTCGGGTATTGTCCGGCGCATTTTGGCGATCGAACGGAGGAAGACATCGGCTCCGCCGCCGCGCTTCATACGCTTCAGCACCGAGGCCGAGGCGTGCTGCAAGGGAACGTCCATGTACGAACAGATTTTTTCGTGCCGCGCGATGGTGTCGAGAAGTTTGCCTGTGATCTTGTTGGGATAGGCGTAGAGAAAGCGCACCCAGCGTAGATCCGCGATACCTGCGAGTTTTTCCAGCAGCAAGCCCAACCCGTCCTTCAGGCCGAAGTCTTCGCCGTAGCAGGTTGTGTCCTGGCCGATCAGAGTAATCTCGCGCACGCCGCTCTGGGCGAGGCGTTCGGCCTCGGCGATTACAGATTCAAAGCGCCGTGAACGGAACTGGCCGCGCAACTGGGGAATAATGCAGAAGGTGCAGGGATGGTCGCAGCCCTCCGCAATCTTGATATACGCCATGTGGCGCGGTGTGGCCAGAATGCGGGGCGTGGCATCGTCATAAAGGTAATTGGGAAGGTCGCCGATGGCGCCCTGCCACGTCTCCCGGGAGAAGCGACCCTGCGCTGCTCTGGCGTCGCCCTCCGGACGCGATGGCAGAACTGAGTTCGGTACTGGGTTCAGCACCACAAATGGGGAATTACTGCGATCGCCAGCGGGTTGTTGCGCGGCCGCTATTCCAGCAGCGGCGAGAATGCTTTCCAGTTCACCGGTACCGACAACCGCATCGACTTCGGGAATGTCTTTGCGAATCTGGTCGCGGAAGCGTTCCACCAGGCATCCGGCGACGATGAGTTTCTTCGCGTTGCCCGTGGCTTTGTGCGCCGCCATCTCCAGGATGGTGTTGACCGACTCCTGTTGCGCGCTTTCGATAAACGAGCAGGTGTTGACCACGATGACGTCGGCGTCTTCGGCCCGGCGGGTGAGTTCGGCTCCGGCGCGGGCCAGCAGTCCCATCATGACTTCGCTGTCTACCAGGTTCTTGGGGCAGCCCAGACTGACGAAGCCTACTTTCTGAGGGCGCACGGGCTGGGTGCGGAGATCAGGCTTGAGATCTTCTTTGAGGTCGGGTGAACCGATGACAGTGAGATCTTGAACAGGCATGCAATCTTTCTATTTTAGCATCCCGCGTGGCTCTGGCATCGCTGTGCCTTAGAGCCAGTGCACGGCATCGGCACCACAAAAGATAGTACGCACGGGTCCAAAAGAGCCGGGGTCGTGCTAGGCTATGTCTTACCGCCGTAACAATTTATGAACCACCTCGCGGGAGGGGCAATGTTTGGCAAACGTCTTTGGATTGCGGTCGTGTGGGTAGTGGCCGTGCTCGGGCCGTCGGCGGTTGCGCAGGATGAAAAGAACGACATCGGCGGCATGATCGGTCGGACCTTCATCAGCGACCAGGGAATCCAAAACGCGACCTACTTCGACCCAATCATCCATTCCGGTAACGGGCTCACGTTTGAAGGGGAGTATGCGCGCCGGTTCTTCGTCACTCCGGTCTTCGCGATCTCCGCCGAAGGGCTCCTGGCGTACAACCACGAGGAAAAACTGAATGCCGGCGCTTACGGTTTTGCGGTTGTGCCGCAGGCCTACAAAGAACTATTCGTCGTGCCAGCTGCCCGGGTGAATCTGTTTCCCACCACGGCGGTTTCTCCATGGGTGAGCGTGGGAGCAGGTTTTGGATACATCACTCAGAGCGCGGACTTGGTCTATGGTGGCGCCAACCCGGGCAAATCCACAACGTCGGCAGTGGTCGAGGGTGGACTCGGCTTGGATGTGAAGGTCTGGCGCAAGCTCAGCATGCGGGGCGAATTCCGCGACTTCTGGTCCGGGGAACCGGATTTTCCGCTGGCTCCGACGGGGAAAACACGGCAGCACAATTATTTTGTGGGTGGCGGAGGGTTCTGGCGCTTCTAGAGCTGCGCCCAGTTTAATTCCACGAAGAACCTAGCGGGTCCGCGTAGCCTGCTCAACTTCCTCGTACAATTCCGGCAGGCGCTTGACGTCGTCGGCTGAATCTCCGAAGCGCGCCGACTCGTAGACCTCGGTAAAGCGCGCGACCGGCTCGCGAAGCCGGCTGTCCTCAATCTTCCTGATGAACTCCTTCGGAGTCTGCGCAGCGGGTTTTTCTACGCCGCGCCGCGCCAAGGCCCGAGCCATCCGCTGGTACCACATGGCGGCCGCCTGTTCCGGGGAACGTTCGGGATGCGCCTGCAGCCATTTTTCATGCAGCAGCCGCGCGATGCGACCTAAGTTTCCCAGTAGCAAGAGAATCAGAGTGATGGCTGCGCCGACGACGGCCCAGCGACCCGGGGAATGCTCTACGCGGTCCTGACTGCGCCGTGCCCACAGAAGCATGGCCGCGTAGTGGTTGCGTGCCCAGACACGTGCGCCCTCCCACAGACCGCGAGTCCCGCTGACCGCAGCCTGGCCCAGGGCGAACTGATGCGAAGTGTCATAGCTGACGATCCATTCACGCCAGAACGACGCCATAGCGTCGATATAGAGCGCGAGCCTATCCCAACCCTGAGGCGTGCCGTTGGTGCCCGCCGGAGTGGGATCGAATGTCTGCCAGCCGTAACCGGGGAAGTAGGCTTCAACCCAGGCGTGCGCGTCTTTGGCGCGCACTACATAGTTTCCGGTGAGGTCGTTGAACTCGTCGGAACGAAATCCATTGACCACGCGTGAGGGGATCCCGAGTGTGCGCAGCATGACGGCCATGGAAGAAGCGAAGTATTCGCAGTGTCCCTGCTTGCGTTCAAAAAGAAAATTCGCAATCGGATCCTTCACCCGCGTGCGCGGCAACTCGAGGGTGTAGCCGAAGTGGGTGCGAAGATGATTCTCGATTGCGGCCGCTCTGTCGAAATCGCTGCTGGCCGAACTCGTAATCTGAGCCGCCAGGCGGGGGATTCTAGGATCGAGCGCCGGAAGCCCCAGATACGCAGCTGTGATTGGCGCGGGATAATTCCGTCCTGCAGTTCGCAATTCTGCGGGCGATGCGGTCGCGATGTCGGAGTCCGCTTCGTACCGGCTGATGGTGTGCTGGACGTCGAAGTTGTAAACGGCTCCGCCGGCATCGGCAGCCAGCATGCGGTAATTACCGCTGACGCTGCGGGCCCAGGGCGCAAGGAAAAAGACGTTGGTGCCGATGGGCTCCATCAGCACCCGATAGTGAATCACATGCTCGCGTGCCAGACCCGGCGTGATGTAGGAGCGCAGAGCTGGGTTGGCGGATGGCACCTTAAAACTGTCGTCCAGCTGCCGCCGCAAAATAAACTGCTCGCGAGGATTCGACCAAGTGTGCCCGTCGAAATTTGCCAGAGCCACGCCGCGCCAATGCAAGTCCGACCCACCCACCCGATCGCCGTCGATTTGGATATGCATGACGAGCGCGCTCGACTGCTGGATCTGCCCGATCTGCCCCAACTGAACGTGATCGCTGAACCCCGCCGAGAGATTGTTCCCGAACGAGTAGCCGCCCATGTATCCCGCCGACATGCGCGGCATCAGGAAGAAGACGGCCGTGCCGCAGAGAAGGATCATCAACATTAAAGCGGGCGCGACGCGGGCCAGCGAAAAGGCCAGATGACGGTGTTCGCGCAGATCATTCGAATGCCGTGCCTGAACATTGGCCGCGTGTCCGGAGCCGCGCATTTCCATCAGCACAAACGTTCCCACCGCCATCATCATGAAAGCGGCGAAGGAGAACAGGAAAATGCTGTCGACGGTCAGCACCGCCGACGCCAGGACCATCAGGAAGGCCAGGATGGCCAGCGTGACGTGGTCGCGCTCGCGGCGCAACGAGAACATCCTCACGACCACGGCGAACAATGCGAGGTGGATTGTGGCCGGCAGGAAACTACGCGAAAAAATGAAGTAATCGGCGGCGAAAAAGATAAAATAAGCGACCGAGAGCGGCGTCGTCCAGCGCTCAGCAACCACGAACGAGTTCCGCCTCGCCAGCAGATAGCCGCGCACTGCCAACGCGACGCCTACCAGAATGGTCGCAGGCAGATCCAGGCCGCCAGTGCTGGCGAGGGTCGCAAAGCCAGTGACGACAAGCAAATACAGCGCCACGTCGAAGTAATAGTCGATCGCCCGCGACAGAGGGACCACGCCGGGTTGGGCAGACTGGGGTGACATTCGATTTAGGCAGATATGCTGCCCGATGGTCGGCTGCTGGATATCCTGTTTTCCGCGCAACCGGCCGGACAATCAGCCTAGACAACCATTGTTCGACAACCGTCACCAGAAGGGAAGGCTTCAGCGACAGATTCTTGCACCAAAAGTCACTTGCCGTTTTTCCTTGCCCTTTCAAAGGCTTTGTCATCTTTAAGGGGCTTTGTCATCCCGAGCAACGCGAGGGATCTCGGTTCTTGCTGGCGCGTGCGCTGCTGCCGAGCGCCCGCAAACACCCGGGTCCCTCGCGTTGCTCGGGATGACAATTTGGCAAGGGCTTGGGGAGCCGGAGCGCGAGCAACCCCACAACGGTCGGATGCTAGAATGATTCAGGTCAGGCATCGGTCTTACGCGACGTACTCCCGCCAACCCCGCCAGGTCCGGAAGGAAGCAACGGTAACGGGCTCTTGCGTGTGCAGTAGGTCCCCGGTGCCTGGCTATTTTTTTCCACAGATGAGTAGTTCCCGCCCTTCTGATTACCAAGATTTACACGTTCTTTACGACTCTTTTCGCAAGAAACGACTTCTCGCGCATCAACTGTAGTGACCCGGACAGAATCAACCGGTTGCCACACGAGAGGAGACAAATGCAGAATCGCGGTATTTCCCCCAAGCTCGACACCCATGTCACGATCCGGGTATCCGGAAAACTGTTTCAGGGACATTTAACGTATCTCGAGCAGTTGCTGCACTCTGCGACCGAATGTCGTCTGTGGCCGCAGTTAAATCTGGCGCACCTGGAAGAGTTGGATCGCGCAGCGCTGTTCTACCTCATCGACGGCGAAGATCACGATTTCAGCATCGTATTGTGCCCGCGCTTCGTCCAGGATTGGATGGAGCACGAGAAGGGCCGCGCTGCCGCTTAGAAGCATCGGTTGGTCACATGAGCGTTCGGGTTAGACATTCTGCTCCTAATTGTTGAGAATACTGAGTTTCATACTTGTGTGCCAACAAGGTAATCTCTCAGGAGCCCTCATTGACGAAACCGATTCGCGCCAAAATCAGCGCCCTCGGCACCTATGTGCCGCCTCGCCTGCTCACCAACGCCGACTTGGAAAAAATGGTTGACACGAACAATGAGTGGATCATGGCGCGGGTTGGCATCCGCGAGCGTCACATCGTGGAGAAGGGCGTGGCCACAAGCGACCTCGCCGTCGAAGCCGCGAAGAAAGCGCTGGCACAGCGCGGCCTTGCCCCTACGGACATCGACGTCATCATTGTCGGTACGGTTACGCCGGACATGTTTTTTCCTTCGACTGCCTGCCTGGTGCAGGACAAGCTGGGAGCGAAGGGCGTGTGGGGATTTGATGTTTCGGCGGCGTGCTCGGCATTTCTTTATTCGGTGCAGGTGGGAGCGCAGTTCATCGCCAGCGGCTCGCATAAACGTGTGTTGGTAATTGGCGCCGACGTAATGTCGTCGATCATCGACTACGCCGACCGCGCCACTTGTGTGATTTTTGGCGATGGCGCCGGCGCGGCGATTCTGGAACCCGCCGAAGATGACTCGGTAGGGCTGATCGACTACATTCACGAAGTCGATGGCTCCGGCTCGCAGTTTCTCTACATGCCCGGCGGCGGCAGCCTGAACCCGACCAGCAAAGAGACGATCGCGCAGAGAATGCACTACGTTCACCAGGACGGCCAGCAGGTCTTCAAGTTTGCCGTCCGCAAACAGACCGAGCTGTGCCAAAAGCTGCTCGAACGTAACGGGCTGAAGGGCACTGACATTGACGCCTTCATTCCCCATCAGGCGAACCTGCGGATCATCAATGCCACCGCCGACCGGCTGGGCCTGCGCCCCGAGGCCGTGGTGGTGAATATCGAACGCTACGGCAACACTACGGCAGGCACGATCCCGCTCGCCATGAATACGGCGCTGGAGCAAGGCAAGCTGAAGAAAGGAAGTCTGGTCATGCTGGCTTCGGTGGGCGCCGGATTTACGGTGGGCGCAACGCTGCTGCGCTGGGCGTTCTAAGGCCAGCTTTATGACGTTCGTAACTCTCTTGCGTTCATTTCGATAGCTTGGTTGCATTGCGCGCTGCTATCGTTCTTGAGCGTTCGCCCACGTGGGGATGTCGCGAGCGCGTAAGTCCATGAATCGCATCACCCTCTTCTGCTGTCTTCTGCTGTCCCTGGGCACGGTCCGACTCGCCGCCCAGCAGGCCGATCCACGCGAGACCAAGCTGATGGTTCTGGAGCGTCTGTGGAATGAAGCTCAGGTGAACCGCGATGCGGCTGCCCTCGAGGCTCTGGTTTCGAGCCGGTTTGTGAACACCGAGTGGGATGGCGAGATGAGCGATAAGCAGAAATTTCTTGCCGACATCAAAGACCCACGCTTCAAACCCACCGCGCTCAACATTCAAGATGTCAAGATGAACTTCTTTGGCGACACCGCGGTGGTCACGGGGATCTATCACACGCAGGGCACCTACCAGAGCAAGCCTTATGATCATCTCGGCCGCTTCACCGACACCTGGGTTTTTGACACGGGAAAGTGGCAGTGCGTGGCCAGCCATACCAGCCTGCTGAAGAAGTAAGTCCCACCGCACTTTCAAGACTGCTTTGAGTCAGCAGACATTCTCCTTCCGACCTGCTCGATCGGGCCTGGGTTTCTGGTTATAGCCCTATAAAAACTTTCAATGCGGGAAATTCGCGTCTCACGCGGGCGGCAGTGATCTAATTCCTATCTTGATCTTGGTTCTTAGGCAAATGCCTAACGCCAACACCTGAGGCCGCAGATGGATTCTGCTTCCAAACCTCGCGCATGGAAGGTTCTGCTGGCGTTTGCCATTATCTATTTCGTCTGGGGATCGACCTTCCTCGCGATTCGAGTTGGAGTGCGCGAGGTTCCACCGTTTCTTCTGGCAGGCATGCGCTTCTCGGTGGCCGGAATCGCGCTCTATGGCTGGATGCGCGCCCGGGGCACACCTTCGCCAACGGCGCGCGAGTGGGGCGCAGCTTCGTTGCTGGCGATTCTGATCTTTGTGTGTGACTACGGGTTGCTGTTCTGGGCGGAACGTCGCGTTCCCTCAGGCATCGCGGCGGTGATGCTGGCGACGATTCCGGCGTTCATGGCGCTTGCGGAGATTGTTTTCCTCCGCACCCAGCGCCTTACTTTGCGGCTCGGGTTCGCGCTGCTGCTGGGGATGGCCGGGGTAGCGGTGCTGGTTGGGCACTCAGTTGCACTTGGAGGGGCTCCCGTGGATAAGGAAGGTGCCTGCGCATTGATTGTGGCGGCCATCAGTTGGTCGGTGGCGTCATCGCTTAGCCGCAAGCTCCCCTCGCCCACTGCCAAGGTAATGAGCTCGGGAATCCAGATGCTCACGGGAGGCGTGCTGCTTACCCTGACGGCGGCGCTGCTGGGAGAATTCCGCGGCTTCCATGTGCAGGCAGTCTCGCGCGGGGCGTGGCTCGCCTTGGCGTACTTGATCGTGGCCGGATCGATCATCGGATTCACCGCGTATGTCTGGCTGATTCATCACGAGTCCCCGACCAAAGTAGGAACGTATGCGTATGTGAATCCGGTGGTCGCGGTGATCGTGGGCTATTTTCTGGGCGGAGAGGCGATTGGCCGGCGCACGGTCATCGGAACGCTGCTGGTGCTGGTGAGCGTGGTGGTGATCACAACCACGCCGAAGAAAGTGAAAGTTGAGCCGACAGCAAAAGAGGCGGAGCTCGCTGAGTCCTAGTCTACGGCCGCGTCATCTTCTCTGGTTTTACCAACTGATCAAATTCCTCTCCCGTCAGGTATCCCAGCTTTAACGCGGCTTCGCGCAGGCTGGAGTGCTCGACGTGGGCGGTGTGGGCGATCTGCGCGGCTTTGTCGTAGCCCACTTTTGGGGCCAGCGCGGTGACCAGCATCAGCGAATTCTTTACATACCAATCCACCTTCGCGCGATCGACTTCAATGCCGTTCACCATGTACTCGACGTAGCCATGGCAGGCGTCGGTGATGAGGGTGACCGAGTGCAGGAAGTTGTAGATGATGACCGGCTTGTAGACATTGAGTTCGAAGTTGCCCTGCGATCCGGCGAATCCGACCGCGGCGGTGGCGCCGTGAACCTGCACGCAGACCATGGTCATGGCCTCGCACTGCGTGGGATTCACTTTGCCGGGCATGATGGAAGAGCCGGGTTCGTTCTCAGGAATTGATATTTCGCCCAGGCCGCAACGCGGGCCGGAAGCCAGCCAGCGAATGTCGTTCGAGATTTTCATTAACGAGGCAGCCAGAGTTTCCATGGCGCCTTGCGCGAACACGATTTCATCGTGCGCCGAAAGTGCGGCGAACTTGTTGCCGTGGGAGCGAAAGGGAAGGCCTGTCAGTTCGGCAATCTTTTTCGCGGCGCGCTCGGCAAATTCGGGATGCGTGTTCAGTCCCGTGCCGACCGCGGTTCCGCCGATGGCGAGATCGTAGAGGCCATCGAGCACCTGCTCCAGACGATGAATATCGCGTTCAAGCAGGCTGGCCCAGCCCCCGAATTCCTGACCGACGGTGAGCGGCACGGCGTCCTGCAGGTGAGTGCGCCCGATCTTGACGATGCTGTCGAATACTTTTGCCTTGGCCGCAATCGCGTGGTGCACGGTCTTGATCGCGGGGATCAACGCATTCTTGACTCGGTCGGCGGCAGCGATATGCATAGCCGCGGGAAAGGTGTCATTCGAGGACTGCGACATGTTGACGTCATCGTTGGGATGAACCGGCTTCTTCGATCCTAGTTCCCCGCCGGCAATTTCGATGGCGCGGTTGGAGATGACCTCATTCACGTTCATGTTGGTCTGGGTGCCGCTGCCGGTCTGCCAGATGCGCAGCGGGAACTGGTCGTCGAGCTTGCCGGCGATGACTTCGTCGGCGGCTTGCACGATGAGTTTCGCGATGTTGGCGGGAAGTTTGCCGAGATCCTGATTCACCAGCGCGCAGGCTTTCTTCAACGTGCCAAAGGCGTGGATGAGTTCCGGCGGCATGGTATCGCGTCCAATATTGAAGTGCAGCAGCGAGCGTTGCGTCTGCGCGCCCCAGTAGACATTCGCCGGGACTTCGATCTTGCCCATGCTGTCGGATTCGGTGCGGGTCTTGATTTGGGTAGTTGCGGGTTCGGCAAGAGTGGACACTAGAGCTCCTGATTCGAGCGGACGAATGAATGCAACCGAAAATTATAGCGCGGGATCGTGGGCAAGACTGCGTGTTTGCGTGGGGAAGCGAAGGTACATTTTTCCCGCGTGCTAAAATCATCCACTTCTGAGTTGCGCTCGAACCCTTGTTGCCTCGACCGACTCTGCGTTTCGTCCCATGCCTGATCTCCTTGCCGCTATCGAAGTCGAGACGCTGCCTCAGACCAAGACCAAGGCTCGCCCTGAGATGCAGACCGACGTGCTGGTGATCGGAGCGGGGCCGACCGGGTTGGCCTGCGCCATCGAGGCGCAGAAGCTCGGGCTGAAGGTCGTCGTCCTTGACAAGGGATGCCTGGTGAATTCGCTATTTCACTATCCCGCAGGCATGACTTTCTTTACGACTCCCGAGTTGCTGGAGATCGGTGACATCCCATTCACAACCGCCCTGCAGAAGCCGACGCGCGAAGAGGCGCTGGAATATTACCGCAAAGTCACCGAGCACTATCATCTGGATCTTCGGCAGTACGAGTGGGTTAAGACGGTGATGGGCGAGGACGGGCATTTCAGCATCACGGCGACGGACCGCGCGGGGCGCCCACATGATTACCGCACGAAGAAAGTCATCGTTTCTACCGGCTATTACGATCTGGCGAATCAGCTGGGCATTCCGGGCGAGTACCTGCCCAAGGTCTCGCACTACTATGCCGAGCCGCATCCCTATTACGACACCGATGTGGTGGTGATTGGCGGCAAGAATTCGGCGGCGATTGCGGCGCTCGATTTATGGCGGCACGGAGCGCGGGTGATACTCGTGCACCGCGAGGAGCGGCTGCATCACCACGTCAAATACTGGATCAAGCCCGACCTCGAAAACCGCATCAAGGCGGGAGAGATCGAGGCTTATTTCAGCAGTTCGGTACAGGAGATTGGCATTGACCACGTGGTGTTGAACACGCCGCGCGGTCCGATACGGCTGAAAAATGATTTCGTGCTCGCCTTGATCGGCTACCATCCGGACTACGATTTTCTGCGCAGCATGGGGATCGAGCTGTCAGAGCAGCAGTGCCGTCCGGTGTGCGATCCGGTGTCGCTCGAAAGCAATGTGCGCGGAATTTACGTGGCAGGCGTGATCGTCGCGGGGGCGCGCACGAATGAAATCTTTATCGAAAACGGCCGCTTCCACGGCCAGCAGATCGCCGCAGACCTCAAGTTGAAGCTGAAACCGTAGCGCCGCGCCCCATCGTTCCCGGACGCCCCGCCTTGTACTTTAGAGCACTCGTAGAGCACTCGCATGGATCCTCAACCGGAGCGCGTCGCGTCTTCGATCACGCTTGCGTCGTATGCACGGCTGCTGCGCGGCAATCGCAATTTCAGGCGGCTCTGGCTGGCACAGATTGTCAGCGAAATCGGGGACTGGTTCTACACGCTTTCGATTTATACGCTGCTGTTGCAGTTGACCGGGCATGCCAGTTCGGTGGCGCTGGCGCTCGTTCTCCAGGTCCTGCCGCAGACTTTCGTGGGGCCGACGGCGGGAGTGGTGAACGACCGGCTCAAACGCAAGCATGTGATGATCGCTGCCGACCTGGTGCGCTTCGTGGTGGTGCTGGCGATGCTGTTCGTGCGTTCGCGCTCGATGGTGTGGCTTATTTATCCGTTGCTGATGGCGGAAACCACGATGACCGCGTTCTTCGAGCCGGCCCGCAGTGCGGTGATTCCCAATATCTCGGCGGAAAATGAAGTTCTGGTTGCCAACACTCTGTCGTCAGCCACGTGGTCGGTGAACCTGCTGATTGGCGCGTCGGTCGGCGGAGTGGTTGCCGCGTTCTTCGGACGCGATACGGTCTTCATTCTCAATGCTCTGTCGTTTCTTATTTCGGCGGTTCTGATCAGCGGGATGCGTTTTGCCGAGCCGCATGCCGAGGCGGCGGCTCCGCTACGGCCACGCGATCTGGTTGATTTCTCCCCAGTGTTGGAGGGGATTCGTTACATCCGCAGTCATCGGACTTTGTTGCCGGCAGTTTTCGCCAAAGCTGGGGAGTTGATGGTGGGGCCGAGTTGGGTCATCTTTACGGTGATGGGGGCGCGCGAATTTGCTGTGCACGGTCGCGGAATCAAAGCCGCTGGCGGAGCCATGCTCGGGATGAGTATTTTGCTTGGAGGACGAGGACTAGGAGCACTCGTCGGACCGCTGGTCTCAGCGCGCTGGGCCGGTCAGAGCGACAGGCGACTGCGCCTCGGAATCCTGTTTGGCTATCTCACCATTGCGCTTGGCTATGGCCTGCTGGGTGCAAGCCGCAGCGTGTGGATGGCTGCAGTGTGCGCCATGCTCGCACACATGGGAGGCTCGACGGTCTGGGTCTTCTCGACGACTTTGTTGCAACTGAATACTGAGGACCGCTTTCGCGGGCGCGTGTTTGCCGCGGACCTTGGACTGGGCAGCCTGACGTTCGCGGTCACCGCATACATAGCTGGAGTTTTTCTGGATGCGGGAATCTCCGTGCGAACGGTCGCTACCGGTACTGGACTACTCATGCTGGTTCCAGCTGCGATCCTCGCGTGGGCACTCGGCCTCGCCCGGACCAGTAGGCCCAGTGCAGCTTCCTAAGTGTGGCGTATCGAGTGGCGGAGTTACAATTCCCCGTTTTTCTGATGGCGAATTCCTGGTTTGCTCTGCCTTTTATATTCCCCTACACTGCCTGTGCAACAGTTTCGTCGCCGGCGATTAACGAAGATCGCCGGTTCACGCCACTTCTATGCCGTCCGCTGAGATCCGGGTCACGGTAAATCGTCCATTGGCAACGGTGTTTGCGGTTTATACCCAGTCCGATACCTGGCGCTGGTGCTCCTACATCCGCAACGTTCGCTGGGTGCGCGGCAGGCCGTGGGAAGAGGAGAGCCGGCTGCAGATTGAACTTGATGGAGCGGTCGGAACCGTGGATCAGGTGCTGATGCATTTCGAACCCAACCGCCGCGCCGACTTCCTCAGCCATTTCGGGGGCGTGACGCTCGAGACCAGCGTAAACTTCCACTCCGTGTCCGATCACGAGACTGAGATCAATATCAGGTTGGAGTTCGTAGGAGTCTTTTCTCGAATCGCGGGCTTCGCGATTGATGCTGCCATTGAGCGCAGCACCAGGCTGTTCTTCGAGGACCTCAAGCGGGCATGTGAGGGAACGGCGGGTTAAGCCTTGCTTGACCTGTCGATCTTTGCCGCCATAATGAAGTCGCTTTCGGTCAGGCCGTCAATCTTGTGGGTCCACAGCGTGATCTCGGCTTTGCCCCACGCCAGCAGAATATCGGGATGATGTCCCTGTTCTTCGGCTAGCGCTCCCACTCGGTTGACAAACTCCAGAGCCTGCTTGAAATCGGGAAACTTGAACTCGCGGTGAAGGTGATGTTCGTCGGAGACCATCCACTTTGGGACGCTCGCGTGCAACTTCTCCAGTTCCTCGCCCTTGAGCGGCGGAACTCCTCCGCGGCAGGGCACGCATTTCTTGTCCGCGAGCTGTTCGGTCATGAGATCCTCCAACTTCGCAAGAATCACGAACATCTTAACAGGCCGGTCGAGACGGCCCGGCGAACAGGCTTATAATTCCGTTCTGTGTACAATACTCTTCTGCTTCCCTCCCGGTTTTGGACTTGATTCCGGCGATCAATGACGTCATTGGAAATCGCTGTGAACGCCGGCCTTTCGCCACGGCACCGGCCTGAATCTCAGGCAGTCGAGGCGAAACGCGCGCAAGGAAAGGAAAATAACGTGGTTGTTCTGGTCATCGGTGGTGCGGGATACATCGGGAGTCATGCCGCCCGTGCGTTGAAACGGGCGGGGCATGAAGTGATCATTTTCGACAATCTCAGCACCGGCTATGAGCGCCTGGCCGCAGGATTCGAACTGGTCAAGGGTGACATGCTGGACGGCGCTGCACTGGTGCGAGTGCTGCAGCGAGCCGATGCCATCATGCACTTCGCGGCGCACGCCTACGTGGGCGAGTCGGTGACCAATCCGAAAAAGTATTTCCACAACAATGTCGAAGGCGGTCTTTCGCTGCTGAATGCGGCGCTCGACGCGGGAGTGAAGAGGATCATTTTCTCTTCGACGTGCGCCGTGTATGGCGAGCCGGCGAAAGTTCCGATCGAAGAGAACACGCCGCGCCAGCCGGTGAATCCGTATGGCGTATCGAAGCTGTTCTTTGAGCAGGCACTCGAGGCATACGACCGTGCTTACGGTTTCCGATACGCCAGCCTGCGCTATTTCAACGCCGCGGGCGCCGACGAGAGCGGCGAGATCGGCGAGCTGCACGAACCGGAGACCCATTTGATTCCACTTGCGCTGCGCGCAGCGGCCGGGCTTGGGCCGGAGTTGCAGGTGTTTGGGTCTGATTATCCGACGCCGGATGGAACGTGCGTGCGCGACTATATCCATGTGAACGATCTGGCGAGCGCGCACTTGAAGGCGCTGGATCATCTGGCGGCGGGGAAAGAAAGTTTGGCCGTCAACGTCGGAACGGGAGCCGGAGCCTCGGTACAGGAAGTGATTACTGCCGTCGAGGAAGTGACCGGCAAGCGCGTGCCGCACAAGATGGTGCCGCGACGCCCGGGGGATCCGCCGACGCTGGTGGCGAATCCGGCGAAAGCGCAGGCGGTGCTCCAATGGAAAGCGAAGCACAGGCTGCGCGACGTGGTGGCGACCGCGTGGAATTTCATGGAGAGGCAGCGCGCGAGCGTGGCGAGGTAAATCCTTAACCGCAGAGGACACAGAGAAAATTAGAGAAACTCGTTTGAGGTTTTCGTTTTCTCTGTGTCCTCCGTGTCCTCTGTGGTTAAGATTTGTGGATTTGAGTTTCGAGGAAAATCATGGGAAATGATCTGACAGGGAAGAAAGTCGCCTTTCTAGGCGCGGGCAAGATGGGCGGCATTATTCTGCAGGCGCTGCTGAAGAGCGGCATGCTCTCGGCGACGTCTACCTGTGCGACGGTTGCACATGAAGAACGCGCCAAGGCGCTGGCTGCGAAGCTGAAGGTGGAAGTTGGCACCAACAACGTAGAGGCCGCCAAGGGCGCCGACATTATTGTGATTGGAGTGAAGCCGCAAGTGGTCGAGGACGTGGTGCGTGAAATCAGTGGTCATATCACGTCAAACCAGGTGATCGTCTCAGTGGCAGCGTCGGTGCCGACTTCGATGATCGAAAAAAATCTTCCGCCGAATGTGCCGGTGATTCGTGCCATGCCCAATACTCCGAGCGTGGTAGGTGCCGGCATGACGGCGATCTGTAAAGGCAAGCACGCCAGCGCGGAAGATGTGGCCATGACCTGCCGCATGTTCGACGTAGTTGGGCGCACGGTGGTGGTGGACGAAAAGCACATGGATGCTGTCACCGCGCTCTCGGCCAGTGGTCCGGCTTACATCTACATCATTCTCGAATCGCTGGCGGAGGCGGGCGTGAAAGTAGGCTTGCCGCGGGATATCGCCACCATGCTGGCGGCGCAGACCACGCTGGGAGCGGCCCGGGTCGTGCTCGAGACCGGAGACCATCCTGCACTGCTCAAGGACGCCGTGACCACGCCGGCCGGCTGCACCATCGACGCCATCATGGAACTGGAAGAAGGCAAGCTGCGCGTGACGCTGATCAAAGCGGTGGTGAAGGCCGCGCAGCGCGCGAAGGAACTGGCCTACAGTTAGAGAACAGTCGACGTAGAGAGTTAGTCCGCCGTTCACCACCAACGAATCTCATGGAACAACGCCTCATCCTGATCAATTTGCTGGTCAAGCTGGGCGTAGCTGCGGCTGTGTCCAGCACTCTGGTGCGCTCCAGAGAATTCAAAAGTCTGTTGTTTCGCGAAGAGCGCACCTTTCGGCAGAAGCTCTACCTTGTGCTTTGGTTCGCCCTGCCGATCATGGGCGGCGTCGGGATTCGAATTTTCCAGAAGAGTTTTGCCGCCGGCGACCTGAGTTTTGAAACCGCGCTGCTACTGGGCGTAATCGGCGGTCGCTGGGCGGGGTCGCTGGGCGGTGTGCTGATGGGCCTGCCCGCGCTCCTGCACGGGGAGTGGGCCGCCATGCCCTTCGACGTGCTTTCTGGTTTTCTTGCCGGCCAGTTGCGTACCATGGCGGCCGATAAGGATGACATCTGGTCCTTCTCGCCTTTCATCGACGAGAGCATCATTCGCATGATCCGCCGCAACCTGCGTCGTCCCCGCCTTTTCGACTGGCAGATTGTATTTTTCTGGACTGTGATTGGCTTGCGCTTTCTGCAAACGGAATTAGTCGAATATTTTCCCCACTCGATGTTTAGCATCGAGAGCCCCGACAACTACTGGGTATATAGCGCGATCTACGCGGCGACGGTAACTGCTATAGGAATCGAGCTCAAGATTTTTAACAGTGTGCGCATCCAGATCAAGCTGGAAGAGCAGGAACGGCTTCTGTTACACGCGCGCATGGAGGCGCTGCAGAACCAGATCAATCCGCACTTCCTGTTCAATACTTTGAATTCGATTTCATCGCTGGTGCGATTCGACCCGGATATGGCTCGGGCCGTGATCTTCAAGCTGGCGACCATCCTGCGGCGCCTGCTCAGCAGTGGTGAGGCCTTCGCACCGTTGCGCGAAGAATTCGAATTCATCGATAACTATCTCGATATCGAGGTGGTGCGATTTGGGCGGGACAAACTGCGAGTCGTGAAGGAACTCGATCCCGCCTCGCTCGACGTAGTCGTTCCCAGCATGCTGCTGCAGCCGTTGGTCGAGAACTCGATCAAACATGGGCTGGGGCCAAAGGTGGAGGGCGGCAGCATCTACCTGCGCAGCCGCGTCACCGACTCCCGGCTCATCATTGAAGTCGAGGACGACGGTGTTGGCATGGGCGGCGCGCAGCTGGAAGAAAGCAGCAGCTGGTCAGGCATGGGCATTGGCATGGCGAATATTTCCGAACGCCTGCAGGTACTTTATGGCGATACGGCACGCATGACCATCGACAGCCACGAAGGGAAGGGAACGCTGGTCCGGATCCGGTTGCCGCTGGTCGAGGCGGCGAGTTCGGTGCCGGAAGGCTTCTACGCCGAACGCTCCAGCACGCGCCGGTAGAAATCCTCATATTGCTTCACGATCCTGGCGGACCCGAAGCGCTCCATGGCGACTGCCCGCGCCTGCTTGCCCATTTCCCGCAGCCGCGGCTCGTCGCTGAGCAGTTCGATGGCGTAGCGCGCCATGGTCTCAACATCTCCAACGTCGGCGAGATATCCAGTCTTGCCGTGGTCAATGACTTCCGGCACTCCACCGGCACGCGTGGAGATGGGGACCACCTCGCATGCCATGGCCTCAAGCGCAGCCAGCCCGAACGATTCCAGTTCGCTCGGAATCAACATGATGTCGGCGATCGACAGCTTTTCCTCGATCTGATCCTGCTTGCCCAGGAACAGAACGTCATTATGAATGCCCTTCTGCACAGCCAGCCACTCGGCGACGGAACGGTCTGGCCCATCCCCGATCAGCAATAATTTAGACGGAATTTTCTTATGCACCCGGTCGAAAATCTCGATCACATCGGTAAGACGTTTGACCGGACGGAAATTCGAGAGATGCACCAGCACGCGCTCACCGTCGGGGGCATACTCGGCCCGCATCTTGGCGAAGGTCTCGGGATTGCGGCGGTAGACATCGCAATTCACCGAGTTGTAGATCACTTCGATGCTGTTCTTCACGTCGAACACGCGCTGCGTGCGGTCGCGCAGGTAGTTCGAAATCGCGGTAACGCCGTCGCTCTGCTCAATCGAATAACGGGTGATCGGCAAGTAAGAACGGTCGAGGCCCACCAGCGTGATGTCGGTGCCATGCAGCGTGGTGACGAACGGCAGCTTCTGCGCGCGCGGACCGGCGGCCAGCATCTGCCGCGCCAGCATCGCGCTCACCGAATGCGGGATGGCGTAGTGCACATGCAGCAGATCGAGATCGTAGAGCTGAGCGACCTCCGCCATGCGAGTCGCCAGCGCCAGGTCGTACGGGGGATAGTCGAACAGCGGATAACGGGAGACTTCCACTTCGTGATAGTGGATGTTTGGCTCCTCGCCCCGCAGCCGGATCGGCTGCGCGTACGAAATGAAATGGATTTCGTGTCCGCGCTGCGCCAGTTCCAGGCCCAGCTCAGTGGCAACCACACCGCTGCCGCCGTACGTCGGATAACAGGTGATTCCGATCTTCATAGTGATAATGATAATGTGCGAGGTGCGTGCGAGGCGCCCTATTCCAAAGCTAGTTGCTGGATGTCCCTGTCATTCGATGGCTGGAATGCATAACGGTTGCAGATTTTACACGAGTGATGCGCAGGCGTCGCGGGGAGAGGGGCGGAGAGCGAATGATCGGATCCTTTGGACGTGCTTTATCTCTATCGCTTATTCGCCGTCTTTTTCGCCGTCTTTTAGTTCGCTTTCGGATTTGCCGAAGGATATTCCACGATCGATCTTGTCGAGGTGAGCCTGGAACCGCTTTTTTGACTCTTCGGGCATGCCCGTGAACTCGATGCCCATCCCGACGCCGGGGTCGCGGGTGCGAACGACGGCGGTAGGGGAGAGACGCTCCTGCTCAATCCACAAATCCACTCGAATCGCGGTGCCGATGGACAATGGCATGACGGTCTCAACATAACAGCCGTTGCCGCTGATGTCGGTCGCATTCACCCGCATCGGAGTGTTCACGCGCTCGTCGCGCAGTTCCAGAGGAAACGAAATCTTGTGGCGCGTGAATCTGCGGCGATTGTCGGGGCTCTGCTGGGTCCGTTCATCCCCTTTCATGTCCGCGGGAAGAACTGCTATCCAAGGACAATCCTGGTCGGCCACGAGCTGCACTCCAACCTGGGTTTTCTTGAGCGCTCCGGCATCCACCACCCAGACCACTTTGCAGCGTGCTTTCCGGGCTTCGTACTGCACCCCAATCACATCGCCCACCTTCAATTCGGGCTCAATGCCGAACAGGCAAGCGCCCGTCGCGCTGACGTTTTGCGCCATGGCATTCTGGAAGAACGGCTGGTTGTTGGAGCCCATGCCCCAAACCCGGACCTTTATGTCCAGAGTCGCGCGCGGAGCTGATCCTTGGGCCGACATGAACGAAGAGCCTCCAGATTAGACAAACCCCACCACAGGGTGATCTCACCAATATCATACTACGTGCAATTAAGTCAGTAGGTTACGAGAGTACCTGAATCCCCGGGGTCAGCTTCATTGCTAGCCATGTTTCGGCCCAACCCCCGATAGGAAATGAGCTCAATCCCCTGCTGTGCAAGCAGTTCGCGTGCGGCCGGCAGCGTCAGGACGCGAAGTTCGGTCTCCCGCGACTCACGCAGCCGGGTCTTGCCCGCCTGTAAATCCGCGTCGTTGTAGCCGGGATGGCAAACGAATTCCCATGTGCCTTCGGGAATGCTGCGGGCAATGGCATCGAATACAGTTTCATCGAGCGCTCCCGTAACCACAATTCCCAACGTGCCATCGGGCGTCGAAAACCCTTCGCGGTCGACCGCCTCGCGGAACCTTCCGGCGAAGCTGCCCAAAACCCGGACCTCCGCGTAGCGCGTCCAAAGCCCGGGGTGTGCCAGAAGGTGGCTCGATTGCAGAGGCAGGCGAGGGCCAAATGGATTGCGCACCGCGCGCACTCCGCAAGCGGCCGCCGCCCGGAGTAAAGGCCGCAGAACGCCAGGGAACAGGTGAGTGTGTTTGTGAGTGTCGATGTGCGAAACTACGATGCCTGCGGATTGAAGCTTGTGAATCTGCGCGGAAGTTTCCAGAATGATTTCGTCGGTGTTCATGCGGCCGGCGATCGAGCGCGCGGCAAAAGTCATCATGCCATCGCGAAAGTGTGAGTTCGTGGTGAGAGAGGGAAGCTGCGCGGCGGCGAGAACCGGCACGCCATCGGTGAGCACGACGTGGCACCCGACACTGAGTTTCGGAACGGTTCGGGCCAGCAACGTCGCTTCCGCGAACGCCGGACCGTTCGCCATCAGCGTCGAAGAAGTGACGACGCCGTGCGAGTGAGCCTCCACAATGGCCCGGTTCACGCCCGAAGTGTAGCCAAAATCGTCCGCGTTGACGATCAACCGCCGCACCCAGCCAGTCTAGCAGGCGGCTGGTCGAGCAAGAGGCAATCGCGCGCGCGAGGCATCGCCGTTCTTCCCACGCTCGCGTATACTCGATCAAGCCCGCTTTGAGCGGTCCAATCGAGTTCCGACCGCCGCAGCGATTAGATTGTCGTCTGGATCCGCCGAAGGCACGATGGGCGGTTAGCTCAGCTGGTTAGAGCGCCTGCACAGCCGACAGTTTACCCTCCAGTGCCACCCTTTTTCTTTTCTGCAACTTAGCTCGGGGCTATCGCGATCATTTTTCCCGCGTTTACCCCTGTTTCCCGCTCGCTGTGCACTGGCTGTGCACTAAACTGGTGAAAAACTCCATGCGGGTGCGATCAAAGACGAAGAAACCAGGCAAGAAATCTCGCGCTGCTAACAGCGTGAAGAACAGCGCCAGAACTCCGAAGGGCCACTCGGTCGAGGAAGTGATCACTCGCGGCTGGCAGCTGCAGGTCGAGCTGGGACGCCTGGAGGACGACCTCCGCATACGTCGTCTGGAACGACAGGCCCGGTTGCCGATACCTGCACCCATCGAGCCCGCGCCCCCTGCACGGATCGTGCCCGTGGTGCGCAACCGGCGACGTCGGACAGTGGATGATCGGAAAGTATTTATCGCGACGAAGAAGGCGCGCGGCCTGAACGGCCGGCAGATCTGTCGGGCTTTGGATGCATCCGGTCGCAAAGAACTGGAGCCGCTGGATTCGTGGCAGCCCAAAGGGATGCGACTCTGCTGGTTTGCTCTTTGGAAATGCGAGGATCGCGTGATCCGCAATCGCGTCCACACCTACGTCAACTCCGTCGCGCCGTTTGAGGCCAAAGGCCACTAGCCACTAGCACTCAATAGTTCTTCGTTCGTCGAGAAAGCCCGCCCCGCAAAGGATTCATGTATAGCCGATAGCGATAAGCATTTTTTCGCTTGGGCCGACGTGTGTCGACTCGGTAGAGTGGGGCCATGGAGGCCGCATGAAAATCACGTCGGAACATTTGGAGCAAGTGCGACTGGCGCTGATCGAGCGGAGCACGGCGCTGAGCGTTAAACAGAAGGCAGCCGCCGAAGCGATCGGGGCGCGCGACGAGACCAGCGCGAAGGTCCGAGGACTGCAAGGCGCGTTTGACATTTGCGCAGCGAGCTATGCACAGGATTCCGAACTGAGCAGCGGGCAGCTGAACGATCTGCCGACCGCGGTGCAGTCGATTCTCGGCTTCGACCCGAAGGCCTCGCCGGCGAAGTGAAAATCGCGATCACTCTCATTGCGCTTTTGTACGCCGGTTGCTGGGCGGGCATCCTGAGCCGCGCGGGCCGCCCTGCCGGGAAGAAAGGCAAGTAGTAGTTTCGAGGAGGTGTTATGTCCGAGGTCAAATTCAACAGCGCGAGCGGCGCGACTCAGATGCCGCCGAAGATGAGTCAGGATCGAGGGCACGCCGGCAGCGTCGGGTATGAACAAGCGAGAACGACGCGCGGCGGCCAGGTAGGAAAGCCGCGGAATGTGGGTGTGCTCACCGACCAGCACGGCAAAGTAATCAAGGCGGCGCCGGGCATGACGTTGGAGCCGGAGCCGACGAATGCTCCGCACTTCCCCGAGGAAGAAAACGGCATGGCGCCGGATCAGATCATCGCGGACCAGGACGATCCGCAGAGCCAGCAAACCCATCAGCCGCCGATCGAGTCGACGACAGAAAAGCCCGAACCGGTACCGACGACGGCCAAGCCGAGCAGTGGAGGCGAGAGTGATCCCACTCCCGGCGACGCGGACCCTGGCCCAACTGGTGGAAGCCCGAAGCCCGGCTACGAGGCGCAGATCGAAGAAGCGCACCCGGTCGGCTACCCGTCCAACTGAAATAGGCCGCGCGACGCACGGCACGAAGAGAAACATTCGGGAGATGACTTTATGAGTGGGGCCACAACATTAGCCGGGCTGCTGTGTTCGAACACCGTCGAAATCACGGCCGCACAGATTCTCGCGGGCCAGCTGATCCAACTCGCGGCACCTGGCGGCCCGAACGAAGCGGCGCTGCTGCGAACGTTAATCCTTTCGTTGGAGTATGGCGGCGTGCCCTATGTGCAACCCATGAATGCGGGGTTGGTCTGTTTTTATCAATCACTGAGCAGGCTTGCAGCGTGGGGAAGTGGCGGTGGACAAGGACCGGGCTTTGCGGTTACGGCCGTGGCGAATGCGAGCGGCGGCGACACAGTCTACAGCGGCACGATCGTGGGGGGCGCCAGCAATACCTACGCAGGCTTATACGTCGAGGCGGTTGGAGATTTCGCGCACTCGGTGAATGGCGGTCGCTTTCTCTGCGCGGCATCGACGGCGACCTCGATCACATTGGCCAACAGCGCGGGCCTGGCTGAGACACCGACCGGTGCAGCTGTGCTGATCGAACTCCCCGGAGGCGCGTGGGGTTGTGGCCTCGGTGGCAGCAGCGATGTGTCCAGCATCCTGTTGGCGACGGAGTCCGAAGTGATGGCCTACGGAAATACCAGTTGGAACTTTCCGGCCAGTGAAATCCTCGGATCCTCGATTGTTTTGGGCAACCCGCTGCCGATCGTCGGGTCGCCGACGCCGTTCACCGAAGGCAACAGCAGTTTGTTGGTCACGATCGAATATTTGAGCGCGCCGCTGTAATTGACACGCGCCCCTGTCAGATCGGCGCTCTAAGTCGTTTTCTGGTTAGACGGAAAGTCTTACACGCTCCCGTCGAATCAGCATGTTGGAAGGGGCCGAGTGCACAGGGCCGGAATGCGGTGCACGACGAACGGTACGGTAAGCAAATTCTTGATCACGGGAGGGATCCATGGCAAAGATGACCAAGGCCGAACGGCAACAGGTTGAAACCGATCTCGCGACGCTGCGCCGCGCCGTCGCGCAGTGTGAACAGGAATTGAAGGACGACGATGAGGCCGACAAAGTCGCATCGGGCGCGGCCTTCAACGAAGGCGTGGCGAAGATCGCAAAAGACCATGGCACGACTGCAGGCTTCCTGGCCGCACGCATGAACCCACGCCGCGGTGGGCCGCAGAGCTAACAGACGAAGTTTGGGAATCTTGAGGCGAGCAGCGAGGCCGAATGATTGCAGGCAAAAAGGAAGTGATCGACGACAAGGCTGCGCTGGATGCGAAGATCGAGAATTTGCGGGCGTATCTGGGCGGTCCCGCATATCGCAAGATCGATCAGGCTGACCAGCATCGACTGGTTCGGCAACTGCAGCTGATGACCGCATATTCGGAAGTGCTGGGCGAAAGGATCGCGACGCCATGAATCAAAAGACGCCCTTTGTTCCTTCGCAGCAGACGCAGCGCGAAGATGCCGAGAAAGCAGCCAAGGCAGCGGCAGCCTCGAAGCCAGCTCTGAAAGCTGCTGCCACGACCATTGATTATCAGATCACCCAAGACGAGATCGACTTGGCGGTGAAGTATGGCGGCCGGGCCAGTTGCTCAGAAATCCGCGAGGACGGCACAGTGGTCGAACTCATCGATGACGACGGGAATTGGATCGGTCCCGAGGTCGTCGCCAAAGCAGTTGACGACGAGGAAGAGACGCCGGCTGACCGCGCGATTAAGCACGCCGAGTTGCGGCGTGTGTTGAATGAACTTCGTAGCAACTGAGAAGAAAGGAACGACGAACGATGAGAATCTTCGACTCGATTTTCTCCCGCAAGATGCCCACGCCGATCGCGGCGCCCACAGTTCCGCAACCGACGCGTGACGAACTCGACGAGCTTCATCTCAGCTTGGAAATGCAGCGAGCCGAGATCGCTGGCATGCGGGCTGAGGCGCGCGACTGTGACCAACAGCTCGCCGAGATCGGCCGACTGGCTAGCAGTTTAAAGGTCAGAATTTCCGAGCATGACAGCAACGCGACCGCAGGCCTCGACGCGCTGGAGCGCGAAGAGTTAGGGATTCGCCGCGTGAGAGATGGTCTCTTGCTGCGTATTCAGGCACAGCAAACCGCGATGCAGCCGCTTGAACAGCGCGCGGCCGAGTTGGCCAGCGAGCGCGACCAGGTGCGACAGGATCTCCTCGTGGCCGAGATGAAACAGGGAACCCGCCAGCATCTGGATGAGATCGAGGCGTTGTGGCGCGAGGGCTGCAGCCTCGCATTCAACCTGATGGAGATGATCAGCGCGCCGAACTCCGGACGGACCGTCCTGGACGATTCGCACAGAGCGGCAGTGCTGGCGCTGCGAAACGAGGTCAACAAACGATTGCTGCATCTGCGATTGTTGCGAACGAACGAGCACTGGATCAGCTACGGAGAGGGCGGATTCCCTGCCCTCGCAATTATCCCAGCCCGTCCGCGTGAAGCGCTCACCATCGTCGAAACCTCGAAGAGCGCCTAGAAGTTTCGCTGCTGGTCAACGTGCGTCCACGGCACCCTCCGCCAGCGGCGAATCGCCGAGCAAAGCCTCCTGGCCGCTTCCGCTTTCATCGCTGACGAGCGAGGCGGCCAGGGCCCGGCAACAAGTTCTTAGCGGAGTTTCCGACGCTCCCCTGAGAGGCAACGCCGGGTCAGCATGAACCAGTGCTGGCCCGGTCGACGTTTTGGAGATCGCAGACGTGAGCCAGAGCCCCATGCTGTGCACCCGCGATGAAATCCTTGACCGGCAAGCACGAAAGCAGTTGCTTGCGATCCACCATGTGCGACTTTACTGGGCAGGTGGCTGCCGCTGCTCGATCTGCGGGTCGGTCGACCGGCGACTCCCGCGGTTGGTGAACTGGCGGCCTGTCTCCCAACTCCGCGAATCTGTCCACCCGGTGGACGGATTGGTTAGAGGGAGCCCATAACCTGCCCCTTTCTAATCAACAGCTTGGAGAAGGGCCAGTGCACAGGTGGAGGATCGCAGTGCATGCGGAGGTTACAAAACAACGAGATTTAATAACCTGACAGATGTACCACAATGAGAGCCGTGACAGGGCCCTGCGTCGGGGATTTTCCACAGAAAAAATCTGTAAGTATGTTCACCCGTCACAAGCTTTGGACATCTCCTATATGGAAAAATGTCAGTTATGACAGTGGTAACCAGGCTGATACCTTGGTTATCTGGAAGGGACGTGACGCAGGTTGCAGAATCTTTCAGGCTTGACGATCGGCGTGGTACGGGAGGAGACTCGCTGCTCTAGGAGTTGTCACCCTCTAGCGAACCACCGGAAAGTTGAATGTTTCGTTGCGAGGTCGTAAAATGAGGAAGCCTACACAAATGCTTACACTAACGAATGATCACCTCTGCTCGTACACCGACGGCGGGAAGAGCACCTATGTGTTCTACACGACTCCCGTTATCGAATTTGCGGAGAGTACCGCACTAGAGTCCGACTCCAAACCCTTGGAGCGTGTCCCGGACAAGATCAAGCTTGATCGCAAGTGAGTAGATCGCGTGCAAATGTTCGAGATACTGATTGTTCATGCCTACTGGTAACACTGTAGTTGCAAGCGAGGCGACGACTTTCTCTCTGATCTTCGCATCGTGAAATCCGTGCACGAAGCCTACTACTTGTCCGGTTTCAGCGAGAAAGACAGGCCCACCACTATTTCCGGGAACAAATAAAAAACCAACCTCGACGAGCGGGATCTGCTGCATCACGGCAGAAACGTTGCTATTGTATGAAGCACTAACGGGGCCTCTGCCGACCCGATACAAGAGGCCGTCTGCCGACAGTTGCCCATTCGCAGAGGTATTCAATCGTGCAATCGGATAACCAGCGACGCCAATATCCTCTCCCTCGTATACGTGAGCGAAACTGAGCGAGGCGTAAGCGCGCGTAGCTTCACGGGCTACGCGGAGAACGGCTAAATCGAATTGCGGGAAAAAATTCAGCGACTGTCCGACCTGCGGATTCATTAGTGGAATAACTCGCGGCAGGGCGTTGAATCCCATATTTGCAACCAAGAGGTAGTGGTCGCCATCTTGATGCGGATCTTCAGCCGCGTTCACGACGTGATGGCATGTAATGAAAATTTCGGGCGATACAAAAAAGCCAGTGCCGCGGACGGCACCCATGAATCCTTGCTGACCGTTTTGCATGGCGGGACGCTGTCGTATGACGCTGTAAACAACGTGTCGCATATCAAAGGCGACTTTGAAAAAGTCTCGCCGACTGGCCTTTAGTCGTCCATGCGGTTCATTCATAGCCACGTCCTCGATTCGTCAAGCTTGTAAACCGAACGCAGAGATGTTTAGAATTAGCGGAGGGCGGGAGGCGATCGGCCCCCGTTCCAGTAAAGGAACTCTCGCTGAAAGACGAGTCCTAGCTGCCAGCTAGTCACCCTCCGGTCAAAGGCAAAACACCACGGCTCGATCCGCGTTCCGCCCAAGGAATGCTGCGGATCGGGCCTTCGTGTTATAGCTTCGCGCACGGTGACAGCAATGATGCGCTCGGCTAGATCTCTCTCTTCATGGCGTGTTTACCATTCGCACACCTATCCCTCGGCTTTGTGGTGTTTTCCACAGCATTCACTCTTGACTTGTTTGGGAAAAGTGACTAAGAATGGGGCTGGACATCTTAGTAATCCGTTCCCGATACAACCAGCGTAATGGCGAAAGATTCTCGAAAGGGCAGCCTGCCAGGGCTGCCTTTTCATCTTTGACGCCGAGTGTATTGTAATCATGGGAGTGGTTGTGAACGCAATAGGTTTAGCTGTGGAAATGTAGCATTTCTGGTGCAAAGAATTGAAAAGGTAACTGTCGCACAAAAGGTGCATTATCTATAAGTTGGTGAAATAGCTTTGCGCGGTGCTCGATTGTGGTAAACAACGGCACCAAGATGAAGGCAGGCAAGGGACAATTCGACGAAGTTCTACGCCGGATGCTGGAAAGCCTCCTGCAGAAAACCTCCGACATAAAACGAAAGTCCGAAACCCCTCAGCCACAATCGCGGACGACAATTAGGCTCGCCCAAGATTCACGAGACGGGTCTTTTTCTGGTTAGACGTGTCGCATAACCCGCCCGTGTGGAATCACTAGTTTGAAGATGGCCGAGTGCACAGGCCTAGCTTCGAGGTGCACGCAAACTTCACCCCTCCTCAACCTTTGGCACGTCGCCGGTCTTCTTCTCTCCAGCCGGTGAGGACACCGATGGAATGTCGGCTAGCGCTCTTCGCACCAGTTGCACGAACGGGGTTATAGGATCGGACCACCATCCTGCCACTCTCCAGATTTGAAGCAGACTGTACCCGATCAAGAAAAGCGGAACTGCTAGATAAAATCGGTTCCTCAGGAATGGTGCACAATACGCGGCGGCGAGGCCACTCCAGCCAGTCGCGTGGATAGTTGTGATGAACAGCATTCCCTTAATCGGTTCTGGACCTGTCGTTCCTAGGGCTCCGGTCCAGAAGTACCATTCGCCGTGGTCAGGAGGATCTGGCCACGCAGGCAGTTCGATTCCGTAGCGCTGCTGAAGAAGTTGCCTAGCGGTCCGTCGCCAGGCTCGATGGGCACCGCGAAGCCGGCTCTGATTCTCTCCAATCTCTTTCTGGTACGCCCTGTTTACAACTTGAGACCTTGAAATCCAGGCCCACAACGGCTTCATGCTTGCCTTCCGGAACAACAAATAGGTTAATAACCTCGGCCAGAGTTGCCGCTCTTGTCTCCGCAGCCGAAAGAGACCCGACTGGAGCAGGTTCGCGAAACAGGTGAAGGCGAACCCCAGAACAAACGACCCGATCAAGGCAATGCCGCCGGTCGAGTATCGGTCCAACCGCGCTTGGCCAGCGTAGGTCTGGAACGGCTGTGGATTCGCAAGGAAGACGGAGATCTCAAAGCATACGCCCGGCAGGAACGACGGAAGCACGTCCCAGATACGCGGATGGAGCATCTTCGTGAGGTCAACGTTAATCATCGGCTGCCCTTTTGCTGCTCAGAAGTATAGTCTCCTCGCCAAGCCGATCACCGAAAGAATTTGTCGATAGGCCACGGCGACCCGTCCGCACCGAGCGGATTCTTGTTGTGCAACACAATACATCTATAAACGTCGATCTATAGCGTGAATCATCTGTATCCATGCATATACAAGAATATCGATTGCCATCTATATCGACGGTAGGCTATATTCGCAACAGATGCGCAACAGCACGCGATTTCCGCAACAGGGAGACAGCCTTCATGGCGGAGACGTATACGGTCCTCTGGAGTGGCACGAAGGACACAGAGTTTCAGAAAGCACAGCAGCGGCAGGCCAGCGAACTACCGCAAGAGCCTACAAGGAAACGGAATGCCTCGTATCCGCGACGGCATCCGACCTCAGTGAGCAAGGAAGATCAACGGATCATCGACATGCGTTCCGATTGGACGAGAGAGAAGCAGCAAACCTGAGTCGCAACATGGCGCAACAGAATCAACCCGAGCGCAAGCGCCGCGGCATCGACGTGCCGTGGGATGGCCCCGCGCCGAAGCGGAAGCCGAAGGCGTCGGAGCAAACGCCGGTTCCGCAACTGGCTTTATTCCAGGACCAGCAGGCGGCGAGCTGATGGCTGCGACCTGCTCGATTTGTCGGCGAGGGGACCGGTCTGCTATCGAGCAGTGCCACGTCGCCGGCATGAGCCTCCGTGCGATCGCTGCATTGCATTCCGGAACAACACCTTGGTCTTTGCGGAGACACTTCGCCCACATGCCGGCGTTGATCGCTGCGGTGACGGAGCGCCAGGTGGAGCGGAACAGAGCGACTGCAAAACTTCCCAGCCGCGTTGAATCGCTGATCGCGGAACTCGAACGGGTGACAGCGAACGCACTACGGCGAAAGGATTACGCGAGTGCGTTGCGCGCGATCACGTCGCGGTTGTCGTGCCTGAGAACCATCGGCGAACTCAGCGGAGAACTTCGCAGCGGCCCACGCATCGGCGAGTTTGTTCCTGGTACCGGCGCGACGGCCGCAGTCCAAGTCAATCTGAATGCGCCTGGGCCGACAGAAGGCAAAGCCGAAAAGCATGCACGTCTCATGCAGTTGATAGCGAACGTCTACGGCGTCCCCTGGCCGCGCGTGCCGCACGACACGAAGCCGAACTGAGATGGCCGACTATACAGTTGTTTGGAGCCAGAGCCGGGCAACGGAGCACGCCAAAAGCGAACAGCGGCCAGCGCCGACCTGTACCGCAGATGCTCGGATCGACCTTGCTAAGTTCGCCGAGGATGCCATTCGTTGGAGAAAAACTTTGCCGAGGACATCGAACTTGCCGCGCGGCAAGCGGAGCGACGGCAGCGCAGTCTGAAGCCAAGTTCGCGCAGCGATCAGCGCGAATAACAGCGCCAGAATTTGCCCGAATCCTTCCACCCGGTGGACGGATAAGGCGTGCACTGAAATCGCGGTCCTGTGCACTGAGCGCCAGCCAAGCCATTGATTCTAGGTGATCTGGTTATATTCGCACCCTAACCAGAGTGGTACTCTTTCGAGCATGACGAACGAACGGCTATTGGTCGAGGTTGAGGATCTGCTGAGAACAATGCCTCCGAGGGGGACTATTCGGCAGGCGACCGAGGAGAACCTGAGCTGGTTTGGCCGAGCGCAAGCGGTGGTTGGGCAGTGGAAATCGGAATTGAGCAACCTCATGTGGCAGTACGAAGAGAGAATCCACGGGCTATCAGCGAGCGACGGCGGCATAGCTCTTAGCGGCATGCTCACGCTACTCCATCAAGCCAGACATGATCTGAGAATGCAGACGCTGGGGCCGGTGAACGTGGCCGTGTCGCATGGGATGGTTTTCAACTACTTCGACGAAATCAGGAAGGTGATTGAGCTCTCGAAGCAGGAGGTGTTCTTCATCGATCCATACCTAGATGCTGAGTTTATTTCACGGTATCTCCCTCATGTGCCCGCTGGCGTGACCACGCGCCTACTCGCTAGGGAGAAACTATCGACACTCCTTCCGGCCGTCGACGTATTCGTGCAGCAGCACAAAGCAAAAGTGGAGGTTCGGTCGGCACCAAATTTCCATGACCGTTACCTCATAGTCGATCGGACTGCCTGCTATCAGTCGGGTGCTTCTTTCAAGGATGGAGGCAGAACGTCACCAACAACGCTGACACAGATCACCGACGCGTTCGACGCCATGTTGGCGACGTACGAAGATCTGTGGAGCCGAGCGAGAATCGAACGATAAATGCGCGTTTTCCACTTGCGCACGAGCGCAAATTGTGTATTCTGGAATTGCGAGATTGGTCACCGGGAGTCGCGAATCGGTGACAAGTAGAGTGCGGCGCGGGCTGGGCGATCAGGTTACTTCTTGACCGGATACCCCTGGCCTCAGCCCCACGCATTTTGGATCCGGTCAAATGGCATACACAAAACAAACCGACTCGCCATTCGCCGGGCAGCTCTCCGTGCGCGGCCAGTAATTATTGTCCTGCGGGACAGGTCAGGCGCATTCGGCAACATAGTGACCCCACACGGGACACGCTAGCAAACCCTTTGGAGGTTTGTCGTGTCCCGTTTCTATTTTCAAGCGGTCGCGCAATCCCCTAATCCGGTAAGAAAGTTGCCCACTTGCTCAAGTGCGAAGAGCAGGCAGGCGGAGCTGCGTCTAGGTGGAGAATTGTGTCCTGAGAACTTCAAATCGAAAAAGAAGGCCGACGCGTCGAACGTCGGCCAGGAGGTGCTAAGCCGCATAGACAGCGGCTCAAACTTATTCTCTGATGCCGTGATTTTATCACGGGGGTTGCTTCGCGGAACAGCTTGCTTCCCAAAAAAAACGGTCCGCTGCACGAAAGTCCTACCCGGCCAGGTTCCGGGATGCAAACAACGTCGAGGGGAAAACCGGGCAACGAGCTGCTAGTTGATGCAGCCAAGACGCCAGCGTCCCGGTCCCAACGGGTGATAGCGCGAGCTATTTCAGACTAACCCTCAACTGTTTGCGCGAGGCTTCATCGGAGAAAGAGCGTCACACTTAACACCCGTAGGGATGGCGTCCGTCCGGCAGTTGATTCACTACTAATCAGAACAGAAAGGCACGGCACGGCAATGAATCTGCGAAGAGAGGACACGTTGGAAGATTATGAGATCAAGCTGGCGGTGGAACAGGCTGTGCGATCGGAGCAGCACTTGCAGCTCGATCTGAAATTCGAGCCCGAGAAGAAACGGCCGCGGAGTGTGATCGGACACCGAGCTGAGCGAGCGAAAGGCATGGCGCGACGATGAGTAGCGATTTCGGGAATTGCTTTCTTTGCAGCAAACCCTGTGAAGCCGATGACCCAGACGTCACGCAAGTGCATGGCGGACGCGATGGCTTCGCGCATGTGTCCTGCATCCAGGAAGCCGCGGAAGATCTGGTCGACACCGAGGCCGAGATCGCGAGGCGACAGCATGCGAGTTGAATGTTTCACTGCAGGACGCTGCTGGCCAGCTCGCGGCGGTATCGGCATCTACGGTGCCGTCCTGAAAAGCGATGGTCGAGTGACCTGGACCGACTCTGGGAATCTCGGCCGCGCGGGGTCGACGATCTTGTGCGCCAAGTTTGCCGGCGCCGTCATCGGGCTGCGCAAGCTGGCCGAGATGCATGACGTTCATCCCGAGGCCTCGCTGGCATTCTATCTGGACGACCGGCAAACGGCGCACATGCTGAATGAACGCTGGACGGTTTTTCAGAACGACCCTCACTTCGCTTTATGGAAAGAAGCGCGCGAGTTGTTCCGACCACTCCACCGCGACGAGATGTACTTCAACTGGATGAACCAGAGTCCAGCTCACGAGCTGGTCGCGCAGACTGCGAAGCGGTACCGGATCCCGCTGGAAAGCTGGAGGGCGTGATGGGACGCAGCGGCCCAACCGGAGTTCCGAGAGACCATCAAGCCTTTTATGCTGCGCGCGCCATCATCCTGCGCGTGCATGAGCGGATTGGCCTGCCGTGCCAATACAGGCGCGGAGATTTCAGGGCTGATCAGAAGTTGATCGAGGAGCGTTCTGCAGCGATGCGCCGACGCCAGCGTGAGGAAGCGGCGCGGATCGCGATGTTCGAAGCTTGGCGGCATGGCGAGAAGCTGGACGAACAGGTTAGGTGCCCGGCATAACCAGGCCGCATGGATACAGGGTTTAGAAGAGGCACAGTGCACAGGGCAGTCGAAGCGGTGCACGGAAGGCAGCAATGTGATGCGAAAACCACGGAAGAAAAAACACGCAGCAGCAGCGGCGCAGCGACGCGGCCAGATTCTTAGCGTTCTGTGTTCTGTCCTGGGCTTGGGGATCGAGAAGAGTATCTGTTTCCAGGTTCCACATCGTGACCACGAGGAATGTGTGCAGATGTTGCGCGATCGAGTTCACAAAAAATGGGAGCACGACGAGGATTATGACCCGGACATGATCGATGGTTTCCTGGACCGAATCATTGCCGACCCCACGGCCTTCCTCCCGATATTCAGCCTAAAGCTTACAGCCGCGAGGATAGCTAAGTGGCAGAGGGTTCGGGCGCAGGCGATCAAGGAAAAAGGTTTATCGGAGCCCGTGCGCGAGATCGTCGAGTACAAGGGAAAAGATGAAACGCGAGTACAACTGACAGGCAGCAACGGCAAAAGCGTGCTGATCCATATAACCCTAGAGACGCTGCAATAAGGCAGAATGCGACAGGAACTCCAATGCGTGCTCGACGTGATTCGCACCCTGCCGGCGATCGACCTGCCACGTCTACTGGGCGAACTGGAGGAAGTTCGCACGACTGCATTGGCGCGACTGACCGCTCCTGCTCCAGTCGAGGCGTCGGCCGATCACATCGACCAGGATGTGCTCGACGTGGCCAGCGCCGCGGCTTTCATTGGAATGAGTCAGAAGTGGATTTACAGGCACTACGAGATCCTGCCCCATCTTAGACTCGGCTTCGGAAAGCGGCCGCGGCTTCGATTCCGACGCAATGATCTGTCCGCGTGGCTTGAAGAGCATAGGACTAAGCACCATAAACACTAGCGTTCTATGCTTGACGGGAGATGTATTCAGGAGTACGGTCCTTCTCATGGACAAAGACAGCGAGCGCGAACTGTCGATTAAGATGTCGGCCCTCGGACGTGCAGGTTCGAAGGCCAGAGCCAAAGCTCTTTCGGCGAAACGGCGGAAAGAGATTGCTCGAAAGGCAGCGTGTGCGCGCTGGGCGTCCAAATCGAAGAAGAAAGGCAAACCATGAAACCAAAGCGAACCAGAAATAAACGCATGGAACACGGCCACATTTCGCGGCGTGGGGAGAATCGGTTCCTCGTGCGCTGGCGAACCAAGGACAGCGGAACGGGGCAGAGCAAGCAGGTGTCGAAGATCGTAACAGGCGACTACGGCGCCGCGCTCACCTTCCTCTGCGAGAAAGTCAACCATCCGGAGCCGGTCGCGGTACAGCCGGAGCGGACCTTCAAAGACTTCCTGGAACACGAATGGGCCGGGTACGTTCGTGAGAACTGGAAAGCGTCAACGCAGAACACGCAGGGCTCCCTCGTGAGACGGCACATCCAGCCGTTTTTCGAGGAGATGCTGCTATCGAAAATCACTGCCTCCGAGGTTACGGCTTTCCATGCCGGGCTGGAGGCGAAGAACCTCGCTAAGAAAACTCGCCGTCTGGCTCACTCGATCCTGGTCACAATGTTTGGGCTCATGTGCGACGACGGAATCATCCCTCGCAGCCCGATCAAGCGGAGATGGTTCAAGAAGGAGGCGGATAAAGCAAAAAAACCCGCATTGTCCGAATCGCAACTGGCGCAGCTGCTCAAAGCCGTTCCTATTCGGTTCAGGGCGTTCTTTTCGTTGCTCTCTCTCAGCGGCATCCGCTCAGGGGAAGGCCTTGGGCTCCAATGGGCCGATGTCGATTTCGCGGCGCGCGAGTTCCATGTGCGACGGGCGATCTGGCGCGGGAAGCCGACGACTCCGAAAACCGAAGGGTCATTACGCGATCGGCCGATGTGTCAGCAACTCTTCGACGCGCTCTCCAACCATCGAACACTGGCCGTCTACAGGAAGTCAGAAGACTATGTCTTCGCATCTTCCACGGGCGCGCCATTCAATCCCGACCAACTCCGCGAAGTGTTGAAAGCGGCGCTGAAGGGAATCGGCATCACGTTCGAGAAACGCTGCGACGGGATGCACTTATTGAGGCATACGAGCGCCTCGATCGTGTACAGACAGTCCAACGGGAACATCAAAGAAACGCAGGAATGGTTGGGTCATTCGAACTCCAGGACGACCATGGAAATCTACACCCACCTAGCTGCAGACCAGGGCCGGAAAACGGCTGATCAGATCGGAAACGCGATCTTTGCTCAGCCGGAAACTCCGGGTCTCATGCACTGATCGCTGATTCCTGTGCACTTTCTGTGCACTGCGGGTCTTTCATAGGGTGGCACGAACGGGTCTAAACTGTTATGCTGATTCAACTTACCGAGCGGGCGGTTAGCTCAGCTGGTTAGAGCGCCTGCCTTACAAGCAGGAGGTCGCAGGTTCGAGTCCTGCACTGCCCACCATCCATAAAGTTATTGCAGGAGCCCGTAGACCAGCACGCTGGTATTGGCTGGCACATACACTCGCCCGTTAGCAACCGTGGGATTCACTCGTACGATTGGAGTCGTCGAGACTTGGTCTCGCGCCTCATCCTGGTTGGTGTCGTAGTACTCCTTGGTGAGATTGCTGGAGTTATAGGCATACAGCGTGGGGTTGGGTGCAAACGCCAGCATCCACACAATGCCGTCGAGGCTGCCGTTCGCCGAGATTATGGGGTCGGGTGAGCGCATGATGACCGTGCCAACGGAGGTTGCTTTGGTGGGCAACAAACCATTGCTCAGGGTAAACATCTTGGGATAGTCGTACTCCCCAAAGATGTATACGTTGCCCTGGAAGTAGCTGGGGGTGTTGAACATGCCAAACGTCTGGTGCGAGCCCTGAATGGAACCCTTGATTGCGCCGACAATGTATTGCACGATGTTGTTGCCACCTTGTTCGTAGCCGCCGAGATTGTCACGGTTGACCACATAGATGGTTCCTTCCTTGCCACCGGCTACCAGCAGGTTCGGATTATTTCCCGGCTGGGTGGGCAATAGCAAAACTCCACCCGAAGTAACATCCCAGTCATTCGCACTGAGAGTCGCATAATTGTCTGGAGTGTAGTAATCGGCGAGTGTCAGGGTGCCGTTATTCGGCGTGAGCTTCAGCACCGACACTCCAAAATCGGTGGTAGCGTCGGCCGTTCCGTTTCCAGTCGATACAAAAATGTTGCCGTTAGTATCGGCCGCGATCCCACCACCCATCTGCCAGATGCCGCCTTCTTTTCCGTTCGGGGTGGTGCAGAAGACGTACTTCTGCTCCAAGGTTTGAGAATCGTAGCCCAGAATCCAGCCGTGATAAGGCTGCCAGTCCTGGTCTCCCGCTGTAGCCAGATACACCACACTATTTACGTCCTGCGCGGATTGGGAAATCAGCATCCCCGGCCGGGAGTTTTCGTGCAGAGGATCGAAGGCCAGCACACCTCCGGAACTTCCCTCACCGGTTCCCGGCACCGAAGCCTGAATCACAACCGGCCCACCGAATTTCTCCGCGCCCGTGGTGATGTCCAGAGCATGCAACCGGTGGACATAGCTTCCGCTGCACGCAGTGGTTTGACCTTCCAGAGTTCGCGCGTCCAGGTACATCGTATTTGTGGTGGGGTCGATGACTGGAGTGGGCGTAATACCAACGATCGACTGCGCCATCATGAGGCAGGATCCGGGGATCGCCACCACGCTGGGAGGATCAACGAAACTGTCCATCCACAGCGGACCCGCCGGAACTTTTCCATCGGCGTCGTAGGCATATACGCTGTCATTCGCGGTGCCGAAATATACGACGTTGTGGTACCCGGCGGTTCCGTTCAGCGGATTGGGAATGTAGACGTTGGCCACGTAAAGCGGCTGTCCCTGGACCGGTGCGTCGATTGGAAATGAATAGAGTTTCCCAAAGGTGTTGACGTTCACGTTCTGCGGAGTCAAGACCGTTTCCTGCAAGTTCTGTCCCGTACGCGAATTGTCATTCTTGTTGGTGTATATTCCCGCATACGTCACGAGGTAGGCGGTGGCAGTGCCGGATGCATTTTTATTTGCCACGCTGGTTGCACTGATTGTATGCGTGCCAACGGCGAAGGTCGCGGGCGGAGTATAAAGGCCGCTTGTACTAATCACGCCCACCGTTGAGTTGCCGCCGTAGTGGCCATCGACGAACCACCGCACGCTGTCATTTGTGGTGCCCGTGATCGTGGCGGTGAATTGCTGCGTGACCAGCGACGTCACCGGCGCCGACATGGGATGTACCGCAACCGTGATCGCACCTGGTTCTTGTGGGCTTATTTTCGGCTGGCCTGAACTGCCGGCGGCGGGTTGCCGGGCAGACAAGAGGCCGGTCGACACTGGCTGGAGCGCGGCATTTCCGGTGGCGCTTCGCGCCGGTTGCTGGACTGCCACCTCGGCCAAAATAAGACCAACGGTAACGAACAGAGCGCACGAACCAAAAGTGATGGGCTTCATGGGACTACCTCAAAAATGGCGGCAACTATATAACACTTTCGCTTGCTCGCATAGTGTGCAAATGTTTTCATCTAAGGGCGATTGTTAGCAATGGAAGTATGGAGGCAGAGATCTATGCCGTGGCGTGCGTGGTTCCTTATTTGCTTGGTCGTTTCAGGTTCAGCTGTTCTCATCGCTCAGGAAAAAGCGCCCTCACCCGTCTCAAGTTCGTTCGTCTCAAGTTTCTCCGTTGACGCAACTCTGGCGCTGACTCCCCCAATGGGTTGGAATAGCTGGGATGGTTACGGGACGACAATCAACGAGGCCCAGGTGCGCGCCAACGCGCAATGGATGGCCGAACATTTGAAGGCCTTCGGCTGGCAGTACGTCACCGTCGATATGGAATGGTTTGTTGCGAACCCAACGGCGGAAGGCAACGCGAAGAACTTTCAATATTCTCTCGACGCGAACGGCCGCTACACGCCTGCCACGGACCGGTTTCCATCGGCTGCCAATGGCGCGGGGTTCGAGCCGTTAGCGGACTACATTCATTCACTCGGCCTCAAGTTCGGCATCCACATACTGCGTGGCATTCCCAAGCAGGCGGTGGCGAACAAACTTCCGATTGCCGATTCATCTTACTCGGCCGCCGACGCGGCGGAACCTTCCGATCCGTGTCCCTGGAATTTCGATAACTTCGGAACAAATTCGACCCGACCGGCGGCTCAGGCCTATTACGATTCCATCGCGAAGCTGTATGCGGGCTGGGGAGTGGATCTGATCAAAGTGGATTGCATCAGCAGCCACCCCTACATGGGCGACGACATTCGCATGATCCGGCAAGCTCTGGACAAAACCGGGCGGCCGATTGTGCTCAGTCTTTCGCCCGGGCCCGCGCCGGTAGAAAAGCGCGATGAGATGCGGAAATACGCTCAGATGTGGAGGATTTCCGACGATGTTTGGGATATTTGGCATAACGATGGCCCCTATCCCAAAGGTCTGGGCGACCAGTTTGCGTACGTCGCTGCATGGTCGGGCAAATCGGAACCCGGTCATTGGCCCGATGCTGACATGCTGCCCTTGGGCCGCCTGGGGCCGTCGCCGGGCTGGGGTCAGCCGCGTGACACCAGACTGAGTCACGACGAGCAGCGAATGTTAATGACGCTCTGGTGCATTTTTCCGTCTCCACTGATGGTCGGCGGGGAACTGCCTTCGGCGGACGACTGGACATTGTCGCTGCTGACCAATCCCGAGGTCATAGCGGTGGATCAGCATTCGAGCGGAAATCATCCTGTGAACGATGTTAGTACGGATAAAACTGTAGTCTGGTTGGCGCAGGCTGGATCCGGAGACGGGCAATATTTGGCGGTATTCAATCTCACCGATTCCAAGGCAGTCAAACGATACGAATGGAAGGCACTGGGGCTGACGGAGGCCGCGTATCAGCTTCGCGACCTTTGGGAGCACAAGGACCTTGGTCCCGCCGGCGCTCTGACCGTGACCTTGCCGCCCCACGGCAGCGTCCTCTATCGCCTGTTGCCGGTTCTATCGTATAAACGGTAGCGCGGTCGAAGGCCAACGGTGAAAATCCCAGGATGAGCGTCCCGGCAACCGAGAACACAGAAGTACGGAATGAATCGGCGCACGGCCCCCACTCGCTGTTTCCGGCGGGGCAGCTGATTCCTTTTATTCTTGTGACCGCGCTGTTCTTCCTGTGGGGAATCCCCAGCAACCTGAATGACGTTCTGATTCGCCAGTTCATGAAGTCGTTCGCGATCAGCCGCTTTCAAGCCGGTTTGGTACAGTCGGCGTTTTATATGGGCTATTTTCTTCTGGCGATGCCGGCCGCTCTGCTCATGAGGAAGGTCGGCTACAAAACTGGATTCGTCATCGGATTACTCTTGTTGGGAACGGGCTGCTTTCTGTTCTGGCCGGCGGCGCTTGCAGGACGCTACGGATTCTTTCTCTGCGCGTTATTCGTGATCGCCAGTGGCCTGTCTTTTTTGGAAACCGCGTCGAATCCATTTATCGCGCAGTTGGGCGATCCGGATACATCGGAGCGGCGGCTTAACTTTTCGCAGGCATTCAATCCTCTGGGTGCGATCACCGCGGCGCTGATCGGGACGATATTCATCTTTTCCGGGATCGAATTATCTCCGCAAGAAATCGCTGCGCAGAAGGCGCAGGGGTTATACGAGGCTTATCTGCGGACGGAAACGCTGCGCGTTATCAAACCCTATCTGGTGATTGGGGTGGTAGCAATATTCTGGGCTGTACTAATTCTGCGCACCAAATTTCCGGCAATTCAAAGTGAACATGAGGGCGGCGGCGACCACGGCCGCTTCCGGGAACTCTTTCGCTATCCGCATTTCTTGTGGGCCGTGCTGGCGCAGTTTCTCTATGTCGGCGCACAGGTCGGCACCTGGAGCTTCTTCATTCAGTACGTGCAGGAATCGACGCACCAGCCGGAAAAAATCGCGGGCTACTTCCTGACCGGCACACTGGCTGCGTTCGGCGTGGGAAGGTTTACTTCCGCGTACCTCATGCGCACCATCTCGCCGAATCAACTGATGGGAGCCTACAGCATCGCGAATATCGTACTGGTCTCTCTGGGCGTGGCGTTTCCGGGCTGGTTGGGATTGTGGTGCGTCTTTCTTACCAGCTTCTTTATGTCACTGATGTTTCCCACGATTTTTGCGCTGGGATTAAAGGGCCTCGGTCCCAACACAAAGATCGCCGGCTCACTGCTGGTGATGGCGATCGTAGGCGGCGCGGTGATGACGCCGCTGATGGGATTTATTTCCGAAAAGTTTCACAGCATCGCTTGGGCCTTTGTGGTCCCGCTTTTTTGCTATATCGTAATCGCTTTCTATTCTTTCTTCGGATCCAGGGTTCGGAGGATCCAAGGTTCGGATCGAGGCGAACTGAACTGAGGTAGAACTCCATGTTGATCGTTAGGTTGGCAGTAAGACCGCGATTTCTGTTGATGGTCGCACTCTGCATTGTGACGGGCACGTCCCGCACATTCGCGCAATCAGCAGCGGATGCTCCGACGGCCACTGAGAGTCCAGAGGTTATTGATCAGACGTGGCAGCAAGCGAGCGCGAAATATGACAGCGCGCGCGCCACCATCCTCGCGAACGTCGATCACATAAACGGTGACGGCCCGTATCGCGCGGACTGGGAGTCGCTGCAGAACTACCAGGTGCCCGACTGGTACAAGGACGCCAAGTTCGGAATCTTCATTCACTGGGGCGTCTATTCCGTTCCCGCCTTTGCCAACGAATGGTATCCGCGGAATATGTACGTAGCAGGCTCGAACGAATACAAGCACCACATCGCGACCTACGGAACGCAGGACAAATTCGGCTACAAGGATTTCATTCCCCTCTTCAAGGCGGAGAAATACGATCCCGCGGCGTGGGCCCGCCTGTTCAAGGAGGCCGGTGCGAAGTACGTAGTTCCCGTGTTCGAGCATCACGATGGCTTCGCTATGTATGACTGCAGCCTGTCGGATTGGACCGCCGTAAAGATGGGCCCGCATCGCGATCTCTGGGGTGATCTCGCCAAGGCGATTCGAGCGGAAGGGTTGCACTTGGGCGCCTCTTCCCACCGCGTGGAACATAATTTTTTCCTGGGCGTCGGGCGCACGACTGTCTCTGACGTCAATGATCCCAAATACGCAGCTCTTTACGGACCGGCGCATCGCTGGATGGAAGCCAAAGACCACACGCCGCTGGCCAACGATTTTACCTTCGTTTCCAAGGCCTGGACCGACGACTGGCTGGCCCGCTCGGCCGAGATTGTCCAGAAGTATCACCCTGACGTCATCTATTTCGATTGGTGGATCGGCCAGCCTTCCGTGCGCGAAGATCTCACCCGTTTCGCCTCGTTCTATTACAACGAATCTCTCAAGAGCGGCGGTCCGGTGGGTGTGATCAACTACAAGGATTACGCCATGCAGGAACAGTCGGCGGTACTCGACATCGAACGCGGCCAGCTCTCGGGAATTCGTCCGCAATATTGGCAGACCGACACTTCCATCAGCAATGCATCGTGGGGCTACATTCAGAACGATACGTTCAAGTCGCCGGAATTTGTGGTGCATCAGTTGATCGACATCGTGAGCAAGAACGGCAATCTGCTGCTGAACATCGGTCCCCGCTCCGATGGCACTATCCCCGACGAAGTGCAGCAAGTGCTGCGCGAAGTTGGCGCATGGCTCAAGGTCAATGGCGAGGCCATCTATGGGACACGCCCCTGGAAAATCTACGGCGAAGGTCCGACGAAAGTGATGGAAGGATCGTTTCACGATACGGACACCAAACCCTATACGGCGGAAGATTTCCGCTTCACGAAAAAGGGCAACGTGCTTTATGCGATCGAGCTGGGCTGGCCTTCCGGTCGAGAGGCGGTTATCCGTTCGTTAGCCAGCGCTGCCGGAGATTCTGCCAAGATTGCATCCGTCACCCTGCTCGGCTCGGACGCAAAACTGGCATTCGAACAACGGCCCGACGGACTGCACATTCAACTGCCGGAGCAGATTCCGGGAAAGTATGCATATTCCTTCATCATCAAGGAGAAATGATCGCCAAGAGCGCGGCCCCGCGCGGCTTCAATCGGCGGAGACAGGAGTAATTGGTTCTCTTGACACCCCCGATTCGGTGCCGCTAAAGTTGTGCAGAACTTGGGACTTGGGGGGATTCTTATATGCCTAATACTGACAAATTGGTGGTAGTGCCCGGTGGCGGTGGTTTTATCGGCGGGGCACTGGTTTCGTCGCTTCGGCAGCAGGGCTACAAACACATTCGTGCGGTAGATATAAAGCCGTTAGACCATTGGTATCAACGGTTTGCAGATGTCGAGAATCTGGTTCTGGATCTCAATGAGAAGCACAACTGCGAAATCGCGGCCCGCGGCGCCCATGAGATTTACAACCTGGCTGCCAACATGGGCGGCATGGGATTCATCGAGAAAAACAAAGCCCTGTGCATGCTCTCGGTGCTGATCAACACTCACATGCTGCAGGCGGCGATCAAACACGGTGTCAGCCGCTATTTCTACGCGTCTTCTGCCTGCGTTTACAACGGTGACCGGCAAAAGAGCTTCGAAGCTCCGTCGCTGAAGGAAGAGGACGCCTATCCCGCGCTGGCGGAAGACGGATACGGCTGGGAAAAGCTCTTCTCCGAGCGCATGTGCCGTCACTTCCGTGAGGATTACGGTCTCTATACGCGGGTCGCCCGCTTCCACAATGTGTACGGCCCCTGGGGCACGTGGTTTGGCGGCCGCGAGAAAGCTCCCGCGGCGATTTGCCGGAAGGTGATCGAAGCCAAACTGGCAGGGAAGCACGAAATCGAAATCTGGGGCACTGGCCACCAGACCCGCAGCTTCATGTACATCGACGACTGCCTCAAGGGCATTCAAATGATCATGAACTCGGACATCCTGGAGCCAATTAACCTGGGATCGAGCGAGGCGGTCAGCATCAACCAGTTGGTGGATATGGTCGAAGGAATTGCCGGCATCCGCCTGGAACGCAAATACGATCTCTCCGCGCCCCAGGGAGTCAACGGACGCAACAGCGACAATACTTTGATTCAGAAGCTTCTCCACTGGGAACCGAGCATCCCGTTGCAGACCGGCTTGGAAAAGACCTACGCATGGATTTACGATCAATACCTGGCTCGGGAAAAAGGTGCGCCGGGAGTCGTGCAGGAGTTCGCCTCCACGCCGGCCTAGGCCGAGGGGCGGCTAGCCCCAGAGGGCTGAAACGCAGACCTGAGTCCAGAATCTTGTTGCGCAAAGTGGATGATTTACATCTGCTTGATGGGCGACAAGACTTTCCCGTTTTCTAAGAAACTGTTACGATGATTTTGCTGCCAAGGCCAGCCGCCGTTTGTTACGGCGCGGTTTTCTTGGTGGTTTTGGCCGGATTGCGAGCATCTGGAATCGCGCAAAGCCGCACAAACACTAGCGATTGCGCATCTCGTTGATTTGGCGAGTGGGGACGTAGTTCAGTTGGTTAGAACGCTGCCCTGTCACGGCAGAGGCCGCGGGTTCGAGTCCCGTCGTCCCCGCCAATTCTTTCAAGCACTTGCAAGGAATT
>Ga0302326_10001082_pt1 | contig 71448 bp, 52 predicted proteins | sample Palsa_T0_3_FD_202264 | JGI IMG/M metagenome (GOLD analysis project Ga0302326, IMG submission 202264) | Peat permafrost microbial communities from Stordalen Mire near Abisko, Sweden - Palsa_T0_3 | ecosystem: Environmental > Terrestrial > Soil > Palsa > Peat permafrost | place: Sweden: Abisko... | reverse complement strand
CGCATGGACATGCAGTACATCGATACCTGGTCACTGGCACTCGACTGGAAGATCATCCTGCGCACCATTCCGCGAGTGCTTACCGGCCACGGGGCGAACTAGCGAGAGGCAGGAGTCAACTAAACATGCACCTGGTACCTACCCAAGACGAAGTCGTCCGCGTGCTGCGCGAAACCGGCGCTCTGCGCGACGGCCATTTTCAATATACGAATGGCCTGCACTCCAACGAGTATCTGCAGGTTCCGCTGGCGATGCGCTACTATCAGCACGCGCGCATGCTGAGCGTGGGTTTAAGCCGGCGGTTGCGGGAAAACCCGGAGATCCGCGCCATCATACCCGAGCTTTCCATCGTAGCGCCGGCCAATGCCGGACTGCCCGTGGCCTACGGCGTCTGCGAGGCCTTGCGAGCCAGGCAGGTGTACTGGGCCGAACACGAGAAGGAAGCGCAGCCGCTTCACTTCCGCCAATTTCTGGAGCAGCAGGAGGGCGAACAGGTGGTGCTGGTGGACGACATCCTGCGCTCCGGAAGCAAGCTGCACGAGATGAAGACGCTGTTGGAATCGCGGGGCGCGCGCGTAGTGGCGATGGCTGTCATCATCTACCAACCCATTCCCGACGCCCGCGATTTCGGCACGCTGCCGCTTTACTATCTTGCCAGGCTGAACGCCAGTTACTATGCCGACGCTGCCCATTGCGATCTTTGCAAGCAGGGCGTGGTGTTGCAGAAGGCATGGGTATAGCGGCATTAGGGAATCACTATGACGAGGGAGAAGCTCTATCCGGAAGTCCGTGCGCTGCTCGAAAGGCTTGAAGCGCAGGGTGGGCCTGCTCTTGAAAGTCTGTCTCCCGCAGAGGCTCGCAAAGAAGCCTTGGAAGCGCTCAAGGCATTAGAGGGGGAGAAGGACCCTGTTGCCCGCGCTGAGGATTTGCAAATCGCGGGTCCGGAAGGATCCATACCTGTGCGCATCTATACTCCGAGCGGGACCGGTCCCTTTCCGGGCCTGGTATTTTTCCACGGCGGCGGTTGGGTGGTCTGCGATCTGGATACTCATGACACTACCTGCCGATCACTGGCGCGCCAGGCTGGCGCTGTTGTGGTCGCGGTCGATTACCGCCTGGCGCCCGAGCATCGTTTCCCGGCCGCGGTGGTGGATTGCGACGCCGCAACGCGCTGGGTGGCCGCTAACGCGCAGCGCCTGAACATTGATCCGCGTAGCATCGCAGTGGGTGGGGATAGCGCTGGTGGAAATCTGGCGGCAGTCATCGCGCTCAAATTTCGTGACGAAGGAGGTCCGGCGCTGGCGTTGCAGGTGCTGGTGTATCCGGTGACGAACCTGGCTTCATTCGACACGCCGTCTTACCAGGAATTCGCGGACGGCTACTATTTAACCCGGGCGGAGATGGAATGGTTTCGCGGCCACTATCTGGGGAGCGCCGAGGAGGGACTGAATCCCAACGCGTCACCGCTGCTGGCGCCCGATTTGCGCGGCCTTCCTGCAGCGTTGGTAATCACCGCGGAATGCGATACGCTGCGCGACGAAGGGGAGGCGTACGCCCGGCGGCTGGCGGAAGCGGGAGTCGAGGTGACGTGTAGCAGGTATGCGGGGATGATCCATCCGTTCTTTTCTTTGACTGGAGTAATTGGTGGTGGCCGGCGCGCCGTCGAACAATTCGCCGCGGCCGTGCGCTCCAGGTGCGGATAAATGGAAGTGTCCGGAACGAGGTGGGCGCTGGCTGCGATTGCGTTGGTTCTACTGGGCGCCGCCGTAGGCGCGCTCTCGAGATTGCGCCGCTTGCCTGCCGCGCAGCCGCTGCCTGATCCGGTGGCCGCACGCACTGCGCCGGCCGGCGAAGTCAGTCTGCAGGGCAAAATCGCGGCGCGACATTTAATTTCAGTGTCGCCGCAGATCGGCGGACAAATTGAGGCTTTTATGGCCGATGTGGGCCAGGAAGTCTCCGAAGGGCAACTCCTGGCGCGGCTTTCCAATCGTGAGTACGAGACGGCGCGGGAAGCCGCCGCTGCCGTCGGCGCGAATGCCCAGGAGCGCGTCAACAAAATCGAAAGCGAGATCGTTGCGGCGCGTCTCGAAGCCTCGCGCGCCCAAGCCGCGCTCACCGGCGCGCGCGGCGAATTCGAAAAATCCGGCCGCGCTTTCGAGCGGCAGAAGGTGCTGCACGAGGCCGGCGCCACGCCGCGGCTGACTTATGAGAAATTCCAAAAGGATTTGCAGGTTGCAGAGAACGATTATCACAGCGCGGATGTGTTGGCGCGGCAAGCTGACGAGCGGATCGCGGAGCTGAGCCAGGAGCTTGAGAGCGCCAGAAAGATCCTGGAGGATAAGGGCCGGCAATTGGAACAAGCCCAGAGTGGCGTATTGGAAGGAGAGCTTCACTCGCCTGTGAACGGGCTGGTGGTGGCGCGCCGCGGCGAGGTGGGCAGTGAGCGGGAGCCGGGCAACGAGATGTTTCAGATCGCGACGGACCCTTCCGCGCTCCGCGTGGATCTGGAGCCCGAGCCTGCCGTGCTGGCCCGCTTGAGGCCCGGACAGCCCGCGCTGGTTTTTGTGGCCGACGTGCAGGAAGGGATTTCGGGACAGGTGAGCGAAATTCAGGGCGGCCGGACGGGGGTAGTGTTCGTTAGTCCCAGCAGCGCTGTGAGGCCTGGAATGACGGCTCAGGTGCGCATCCGGCTGAATGATGCGGGGGCCCGGCCGGACGGGCTGCTAAAATAGAAATTCGATTTCGAAATATATGGAATTTCTCAGTGGCAGTTTGCTGGAGCTGATCATTCAAACGTCCACCAATCTTCCGCCGGATGTGCGCGCCGCGATGTCGCTTACGGCAGCTGCGGAGATTCCCGCCACGCAATCGGCACAAGCTTTGAACATCATCCTGTCGAATGTCGATATGGCGACTGAGGATGAAGGGCCGATTTGCCAGGACACCGGCATGCCGACGTTTTTGGTGCAAACGCCCGTAGGAGTGAATCAGCTCTCTATCAAAAGCGCCATTCGCGAGGCGATCGCTGAGGCTACGCGGCGGGGCAAACTGCGGCCCAATTCGGTCGATTCGCTGACCGGGCACAACAGTGGCGACAACCTTGGCGAAGAGACACCTGTGATGCACTTCGAGCAGTGGGAGCAGGACGAGATCGAAGTGAAATTGATCCTCAAGGGCGGCGGCTGCGAGAACAAAAATATCCAGTATTCATTGCCCTGCAATCTGGACCACCTGGGGCGCGCCGACCGCAATCTGGAAGGCGTGCGCAAGTGCATCCTGCATGCAGTGTGGCAGGCGCAGGGCCAGGGGTGCGCGCCCGGTGCGCTGGGCGTTTGTATCGGCAGCGATCGCGCGCATGGATATGAATTGGCCAAGGGGCAGTTGTTCCGCACGTTGGACGACGTGAATCCTAACACGACGCTGGCGAAGCTCGAGGACGAGATCATGCAGCAGGCCAACCGGCTGGGTGTAGGCGCTATGGGATTCGGCGGCAAGGCCTCCTTGATCGGGTGCAAGATCACCGCGGCCAACCGGCTGCCGGCCAGTTTCTTCGTTTCCGTGGCATATGAATGCTGGGCGTTCCGGCGCCTGGGCGTGCGCCTCGATCGGTCGAGCGGAGCCATCACCAAGTGGTTGTATCGCGACCCCGACCGGCCGGTGGAGCGCATGACTCAAGCCGAAGGGTTTCCGCTTACCGGACGCGAGGTGGTGTTGCAGGCGCCCATTGGAGAGGCCGCCGCAAGGGCGCTTAAGGTTGGTGACGTGGTGATGATCGATGGCGACATGTACACGGGCCGCGACAACGTGCACGCGTGGCTGATGAAGAATCCGCCGCCGGTGGATTTGCACGGAGCCGTGCTATACCACTGCGGTCCGGTGATGCTGAAGCAGGGCGAACGGTGGGTGGTGAAAGCGGCGGGGCCAACCACCAGTATCCGCGAAGAACCGTACCAGGCGGATGTGATCCGGCGGTATGGCGTGCGCGTGGTGATCGGCAAGGGTGGCATGGGTCCGAAGACGCTGGCGGCGCTTCAGGAGTGCGGCGCGGTGTACCTGAATGCTATCGGCGGCGCAGCCCAGTATTATGCGCGGACGGTGGAGCAAGTGCGGGGCGTGCATCTGATGGAATTTGGAATCCCGGAAGCGATGTGGCATCTGAGAGTGCATGGCTTCGCGGCGATTGTGACCATGGATGCGCACGGGAACAGTTTGCACGCGGCGGTAGAGAAGGCCACGGGAGCGGAACTGGCGGCGCTGCAGAACGTCTGATCGTCGGGCGTGCGAATGGCAGCTTTTGATACAATGAAGGTCCCCGGCCAGGTAGCTCAGTCGGTAGAGCGCAGCCCTGAAAAGGCTGGCGTCGGCGGTTCGATTCCGTCCCTGGCCACCATAAAATCAATAACTTAGCGGTAGCCGGAAACATAGGGTTTCGGTCGAGGGAACATTCAACGGCTTCCCTGGGCTTGTTCCCGCCTCTCCTTCCATTAGTCTCCACATCTCGCGGGCCGTGCTGCCCGTCTTGGCAACGTGAGTCCGGGCGCTGGCCCCGCCGGCCTGTATATACCTTGACACGCATATTCTCTGTCGCGTATACTAAGAGAGTGGAATCTGTGTTCGATATCATTGCGGAGCCGAACCGCCGCGCGATATTAAGCCTCCTGGTCTCGTCACAACAGTCGGTTGGAGAGATCGAGCGTCAGCTTCGTATGACGCAGCCGGCCGTGTCAAAGCACCTGCGAGTGCTGCGCGAGGCCGGTTTCGTGGAATCGACGGTGGACGCACAGCGCCGTCTCTACCGGCTGAAGCCAGAACCGCTTCAGGAGGTGGATGCTTGGCTGGCTCCGTTCCGCCGGTTCTGGTCCGCTCACGTGGATGCTCTCGAACGCCTCCTCGGCCGCATGGACCAGTCCACACCAACGAAAAGGAAGACAAGGAGAAGACGACGCGGCCCAAACCGCGCGCGTGACAAAGGAGAAACCAAATGAAAATCAAAGTGACCAGCATATACGTGGACGACCAGGATAAGGCCCTGCGCTTCTATACCGAGGTACTGGGCTTTGCCAAGAAGGCCGATTTCAGCCAGGGCCCATTTCGCTGGCTGACGGTGGCCTCGCCCGAAGAGCTGGACGGCACTGAGCTGCAACTGGCACTGAACGACAACCCCGCAGCCAAAGCGTATCAGCAGGCGATGTTTCAACAAGGCCGGCCCGGGGCCATGTTCTACACCGACGACGTCAAGGGCGACTACGAGCGGATCAAGGCCCGCGGCGCCGAGTTCACGATGCCGCCCACCGGCGTGACCGCCTCGACCATTGCGATGGTGAACGACACCTGCGGCAACCTCATTCAGCTCATCCAACTGGCAAGCTATTCACGCTAAGGAGAAGATGGTGAGCGATCGCGAGCAGTACACGCCGGGTCCGGCCAGCGGGGCGCAGATCCAGAAGGACGGAGAGAAGTGGACGCTCATTCTCGTCAGAGAACTGCGCCACTCGCCGGAAAGAGTCTGGCAGGCGCTTACCGACCCGGCGCACCTGCGCGAGTGGGCTCCCTTTGAAGCCGATGGGAGCCTGGGTGCGGTTGGAACCATGGTGAAGCTCACCACGGTGGGAGCGCCCACGCCGCAGGTTTCCGAAACAACCGTGACGCGAGCCGACGCTCCCAAGGTGCTTGTGTACAACTGGGGCGCCCAGGATATCCGGTGGGAACTCGAAGCCCTTGCTGGCGGCACGCGCCTGACGTTGTGGCACAACATCGATCGCCGCTTCATCTCAATGGGTGCTGCCGGGTGGCACATTTGTTTCGATGTTCTGGATCACCTTCTCAGCGGAACTCCCCTCGGCCGCATGGTTGGTGGCGAGGCGGTGAAGTTCGGCGGCTGGCAGCGGCTGAACGCGGAGTACGCCACGCAGTTCGGAATTAAAGCGCCCAACTGGCCGCCTCAGGCGGCTCAAGAGTCGTGAATCGATCGAAGCGCGCGGTGAGCGCGAGAACACAGTCGCCGATAATTGGAGGACAAATTAATCATGAAAGATGCCACCAGACGTTCGATTGCTCGCTGGATTCACATCGTCTTCAGCATTCCAATACTCGGTTATATTTATAGTCCGTTTGAAGAGATTCCAAAGTACGCCGCGCGTGTTCGGTTTGTCGTCGTCCCTGTAATGTTACTTTCGGGATTTTGGATGTGGAAAGGCCATGTCCTTCGACGACTTATTTCGAAGAGCTCGCCTGACAAAAACGGGGCAAGAATTCGAGGCACAGAGATCCCATGAATCCATCGGGACGTATTGACGAGCTGATCGCAGGAATCACAGACTGGCGTCGCAAAACGCTCGCCGGCGTCCGCAAGAGCATCCTGGAGGCCGACCGGGAGATCATCGAGGAATGGAAGTGGATGGGAAGCCCGGTGTGGTCTCGCGACGGAATCATCGCGGTCGGTAACGCGCACAAAGATAAGGTGAAGCTTACCTTTGCCCACGGGGCGAGCCTCCCTGATCCTGACAAGCTCTTCAACGCGGGCTTCGCAGGCAAAGTGTGGCGAGCCATCGATTTTTTCGAGGGCGACAAGATTAATGAGCGCGCTCTAAAAAATCTCGTCCGTGCCGCCGTTGATTACAATCAGAACAAATTGAAGAGGAAAGCGCTTGCGGGTGCTCGAGCGAAAGTACATAAAAGCAAAAAGTGATGAAGCTACAGCTTTCTCTCACTAATTCTCTTCGCGGGACCGCCTGACAGATGAGTCGATCGGTCGCCATCATCGGGGGGGGCATCTCCGGCCTCTCCACTGCGCATTACCTGGCCGAAGCCGGCATTGCTTCCGTGCTCATCGAGGCGCGTCCACGGCTGGGCGGCGTTATCCAAAGCGAATATGTCGAAGGATGCATAATCGAGGGCGGCCCCGATAGCTTCCTGTCCTCCAAGCCGGCTGCGATGGACTTGATCCGCGAGTTGGGCCTGGCCGGCGATGTCATCGGCTCAAACGATCGCCAGCGCGTGACCTACATCTGGAAGGGCGGCCGCCTGGTGCCGATGCCGGACGGTTTGCAACTCATGGTGCCTACCAGGCTGGTCCCGGTGCTCACTTCGAAACTGCTAAGCTGGCCGACTAAATTTCGCATGGGAAGGGAGCTGTTCAGGCCGCCCGGCCGCCATACGGGAGACCAATCGGTGGCCGACTTTGTCACGGCGCACTACGGCGCTGAAGCGGTCGACTATCTGGCCGAGCCGCTGCTCTCCGGGATATTTGGCGGCAGCCCCAGCGCGCTCAGTGTGGTGAGCGTGTTGCCGCGGTTCGTCGAGTTGGAAGCGAAATATGGAAGCCTGACCAAGGGCGTGCTGGCGGAGCGCAAAGCCCATCGCGAGCAAGCCAACGGACTGCCGCTCTTTCGCACGCTCAAGGGCGGGTTAGGCGACTTGGTGGATGCCTTAACCGCGCGGATGGAAGGCCGCGTTACCGTGTTACACCAACGTGCTCTGGCGGTCGACCATTCGGCGGGCGGCTTTCGCATCCAGCTCACGGACGGCTCTCTCGAATGCGCCGGCCTGGTGCTCGCGTGCGAAGCGTACAACGCCGGAGCGCTCGTGAGTAGCCTCGACCAGCGCTTGGCCGCACTCCTCACCGCCATCCCGTATAGCTCGTCGATGACCGTCACGCTGGCATTTCCCGACACAGCGTTTCCGAGGCCGCTGCGCGGATTTGGCTTTCTGGTTCCCAAGCGGGAACGCCGCCGCCTGGTAGCTTGCACGTGGGTAGGCGCGAAATTCGCCAATCGCGTGCCCGCCGGGACAACCATGCTCCGCTGTTTTCTGGGCGGCATGGATGACGCCGCTATCCTCTCGGAAAGCGACGACGCGGTGACTGCGGCGGTCGAGAGCGAGCTGCATCGGATTATCGGGTTCTCCGCCGAGCCACTGTTCCGCCGCATTTTCCGCTGGCCCCGCTCGATGGCACAGTACAACGTGGGGCACACGCAAAGGCTCGCGGAAATTGAGGCGCGCGCAACCGCAATACCCGCCTTTCAACTTGCCGGCAATGCTTACCAGGGGATCGGCATTCCCGATTGCATCCGTACCGGAAAACGCGCGGCAGAATCGCTCGCCAAGGCGCTGCTAAAATAGAACAAAATATTCCGCGAAACATCCCATGCACATTCGGATTGTTCTTACTAGCGTGCTGTGCGCCAGCGCCGTCCTGAACGCCGCACCTGCAGAGCCGGCCGCGAACCCGCTTCCGGGTATGCCGCCGGTTCTCAACAAGCTCGATATCTACGCGGCGGATGCCGCCGGCGATCTCAGCCCCGTGGTACGGAAGTTTCCCTCTCTGGTCTACGTGCCCAACAGCGGCAGCAACAGCGTGGATGTCATCGATCCGAAAACCTACAGTATCATTCGGCATTTTCGCGTCGGCCGCCAGCCGCAGCACGTAACTCCGTCCTACGATCTGAAAACGCTCTGGGTGCTGAGCGACCTGGGCGACAGTCTGGCGCAGGTCGACCCCGCCACAGGCATGAAGGGCAAGACCATTAAAATCAAAGACCCATACAACATGTATTACACGCCCGACGGCAAATTCGCCATTGTGGTGGCTGAGCGCCTTCACGAGCTGCACTTCCGCGACGCCCAGACCATGCGTATGGTCAAGCAGCTTCGAGTACCCTGCCATGGTGTGGACCATATGGATTTTTCAGCCAACGGACGCTACCTGATTGCCAGTTGCGAGTTCAGCAGTCAACTGGTGAAGGTGGACGTAGCCAGCCAGACCGTAATGGGAACCCTCGACCTGCCCGGCGGGGGGATGCCGCAGGACGTCAAACTCTCGCCCGATGGCAAAGTTTTCTATGTGGCCGATATGCGCGCCAACGGAGTCCATCTCATCGACGGGGAGCGCTTCACTGTGATCGGGTTTCTGCCCACCGGCAAGGCCGCACACGGGCTCTACGCCAGCCGCGATTCCAAAGTGCTCTACGTCTCGAACCGCGGAGAAGGAAGCATCTCGGTGATCGATTTCGCGACCCGGAAAGTTGCGCGCAAGTGGCAGCTTCCGGGCCGCGCCACACCCGACATGGGAGGCGTTTCCGCCGATGGTACGGTTTTGTGGTTATCGGGGCGTTATAGCCGCGAAGTCTATGCCATCGATACCGGTGACGGGCATCTCCGGGCGCGCATACGCGTCGGCAAAGGCCCCCATGGGCTATGCGTCTATCCGCAGCCCGGGCGGTATTCGTTGGGCCACACGGGCGTCTTCCGCTAATTGTTCGGCGGTGTCAGGCCGGCTTCCACTTGATGTTGCACCCGACGCTGGGCCGCTGTTCCTTGTCGACCGGCTGGCCGGACAAGACCGCATCGAGCGCGGCCCGCAGATCGACGCCTGTGACAGGCACTCCATTGCCCGGACGGCTGCCGTCCAACTGGCCTCTATAGACCAGGCGGCGGTTTTCGTCGAACAGGAAGAAGTCGGGAGTGCACGCGGCCTGATATGCCTTCGCGACTTCCTGCGTCTCGTCGTAGCACAGCGGAAAACTGAATTCGAGCTCAGTGGCCATCTCCCGTAAACGGTCCGGCGCGTCCTCCGGATACTGGATCATATAATTCGACGAGATGGCGACGATGCCTGTGGACTTGCCGCCGTAATCCTTTCCGAGGCGCGCCAGCTCGTGCTTGACGTGCTGCACGTAAGGGCAGTGGCGGGAGATGAACATTACCAGCAGCGCCTTGTTTCCAGCAAAGTTTTTCAGCGTCACGGTCTGTCCGGCAACTACATTCGGCAGACGGAAATCGGGGGCGGGCGTACCCAGCCCAAGCATGGTGGATTCAGTTCTTGCCATTGCGATTTACCTACGCTCTATGATTATCCGCCCGCCAGTTCTTCACCGCGCGCTTGATGTCCGCCGGGGGCATGTTGGCGTCGGCAGCCTTTCGGGCAAGATCGAGAAACTCCTCGTCCGGCGCGAAGCGCAGCGCGATGATCTGAGAGATCGTCAAGCGTGGATCGAACAACTTTCCGGTCATGGCGAAATGACGCAGATTTTCCTCGGCGCGAATGGCGCGATCCTGCGCCTTCAGCGGAAACGTCCGGCAGTAGTAAAAAAGCAGGCAGGAGCAAAACGTCAGGATCACGATCAGAGAAGCGCTGTACAGCCGCTCGCGATCCCCGAACGACTGATAGAGATTGATCAGCGACCCGATCAAAGTCACGAGCAACAGGCCGGCCAGCAGGAAGTGGTACATGGGCACAAACCGGGCATGGTTGGCGTAATTCTGTGTCGTCATGTGGCGATTGTACTAAACTAAACGCGCCGGTCGAGCACCAGCACCCAATCCTGAAAAACCGGCGGAACAGGCGGTTGCCAGCGCCCCGATGCATCCGCCACGGCTTTGCCTGCCTCATATTCTTTTCCGGTTGCCGGGTTGAAGTAAAACGCGCGGTACGGAAGATCCGGCTCGAGCTGCGTAAGGGCGGGTGCATCCCACACAGGAGGCATAAAAACGATGCGCAGCTCGCGCGGAATGCCGGCGCAATAAGGCTGCACGTAGTTTTCTTTGGTCCAGTGCGGCTCGGCCCACTCCGGATGCGGCTCGAGACGCCACCACGGATATCGCATCAGCAGCGCCTTGGACATCCCCAACTGGCGCGAACCCGGCAGCTCGCTGGCAACATCCCACGGCGTGTCGCCCCACGAGCGCCCGTGCGGCGAAGGCCCGTACGGCTGCTGTGCGGTGTTCACCTGCCAGATTCCATTAGCGCCGTAAGTGTGTCCGGCGGCGCCGCTAAGAATGCAGGACCAGAACATGAACCGCTGCACTTCCTGACGGCTCTGCTCCAGAATACCCTCGTAGCAGACCTCGCCCACGATCACCGGCATGGGCGGATTGGTGGCGCGCGAGCCGGTCACCAGCTTGACCGTATTGGGAATGCTGGCGCGGTCGCTGTGGCCGGTCTGCAGCATGTCGAAATCCAGGACGGAAGGATCATTTACGGTGTTGCGCGCGCTATCGGAGGGGTGGATGGTAATCGGGTGATGGCCGGGATCCGTCGCTCGCACATATTCAGCCATTTCGGTCCAGCCGCTTTTCTGCGTGGCGCGATCGCGGTCCTTGTCGGTCGAGAGATAGTAAGGCATGGTGCCTTCGCCGGCCAGGCACCAGATGGTGGGATAAGCGCCCCACCGCGCGATCAGGTAACGCCAGTGCCGCTTCATACGGGCCATTCCGAGAATCGGCAAATAATAGCCCCAGCAGCCCACAATGCATGGGGCGATGCCCCGATCCACGAGGTGTTGGATGCGCAGATCGGCCATGTCGAAGTATGCCGGACGGATGCGCGCGTATTCCGGCTCCCAGGGAAAGCCTGCTTCGTTGGCCCCGCGCGCATCGAACTGGGGCATGTCCGGATAGAGGCCAGCCACGATTTGCACCACGGTGAAGCCTTTATTCACGCGGTCCGCCGCCAGCTTCTCAAAATCCGCGGGCCAGCGCATGCGCTTCGACAATCCCATCCACCAGGTATCGGCCAGCCAGAAAAATGGTGTCCCATCGGCGTATTCCAGATGGCGGCGGTCTTGCGCCACGCGCGGCGCGCCGTGTTGCAAAAGCGGATTGGAGCCTTCATAAGGCGCGACCTCCAGCACGCCGGCCTGCCCGTGCAAGCCGGTATTCGATGTATCGCTGCAAACGGTCTCGTACGTATGGTGGCCTGCGGCATCGGCGGCATATCGGACGCGCCATTCCTGGCCGCCTGCCCAAAATGCCGGTACCCGCTGCTGCTTGCCGCCTGCATCGCGGAAGACTACATCCAGGTCGACTTCGTTGAAAGGATCCTGGTAAACTTTCCCGGATTCGAAAATGAATTCGGCCGGCGTACGCGCCACTGCCTGCCACGACTGCGCGGCGCGCGCCGCCAACAGGAACGACCCGGCTGTGGCGGAGCTTAAAAAGGTTCGTCGTGTGAGCGTCATAATATCTGTAGTATGTTACCGTACTAAGCCACTTGTGTGTCTCTGTGCTTTCGCCGTCAACGCGGCGGGCTCATATCACTACGCGCTCGTCCCCGTCACGCCGCGTAACGCGCTCACGATCGAGATACTCGAGCAGCGGAATCGCGTACTTACGCGAAATGCCCGTCCAGTCCTTAAACGTGCCGATGCTGAACCGCGCGGTTTTGTGTGCCGCCACCATCGTGCGCAGCTTTTCCATGGCCCCATGGTGAAAGACCAATTCGTCGCTCACGCGTATGAGTCGCTTTTCGCGAAGCAGGATCTGCAACAGCGAGCGGGCGCGCGCCGCTTCCACGCCGGATTTCGCCAGCACCTCCGCGAGCGCAGGCACTGCCAGTCCGGCCTGCTCGAAAGCATGCTCGATTGCTGTACGGGCCTGTTCCTCGTCCTGCTTCAGAACCAGCCTGTGGGTGGCCAGTCGCACGTTCTCGCCTTCCATCGCGATCTCGCGAGATTCCGCCAGCAGCGCATCGAAGAAGAACGCGGGAGCATCGCGTAGCTCCCGCCCGCGCAGATCCTGCTTGGGAACACCAGGCAACAGAGGGTTCCGCTGATGAAACTCACGCACCGCCTTCACCACCTTTTCCCGCGTAGACTCAAACGAGGCGCGGTCTGCGAACCAGGACTGCGGCTGTTTCCAATGCAGCAGGCGCGCGGTTGAGGCAGCCGCCTCAATGGCGGACTCCTTCAAACCCGTGCGCGCTACCAGCGCCGCCATGTCGAGGCCGTATCGCGATTCCCGCATGAGCAGAGCGATGCGTTCGGCTGCCGGCGCATCGGCCAGTACGCGCAGACGCTCCGCCACACCATCACCCTTGCGATAACGTATACCCGCCGTGTCCAGCACCACGCCTCCGCCGATGGTCACCACTGGCGAAAACATGCGGATGATGAAGCGATCTCCGGGCAGCAGCAGCGCCGGCTCGCGCAGCACGATGCGGGCCCACGCCCGCTCACCCGGATTCAAGACCGTAACGCCGCCCAGCAGCCGCACCCGCGCTTCAATTTCTGCGGTGCCTGCGTGGAAGTGTACCGGCGCGCGCTGCTTCAGCGGCTTGGCCGAGCGAAGTAATTCGAGCGAGCAATCGACCTGCCTGGTGGTCCGAAATAATCCCGGCGCAGCCGCTACCATTCCGCGCGCCAGCTCGGTGGGCTCTATATCCGCCAGATTGAGCGCTGTCCGCTGCCCGGCCACAGCTTTTTCCGCGGGTTCTCCATATACCTGCACGCCGCGCACTCGCAGCCGCCGGCCTCCCGGGTGCAGCTCGACTTCCTGCTCTTTGCGCACTGCGCCAGAGATGAGCGTACCTGTCGCCACCGTGCCGAAACCTTTAATCGTAAAGGCGCGATCGAGCGGCAGGCGGAAATGTCCCGTCGCGCTTTTTTCCGGTACGGCTTCCGCGGCAACCCGCAATTTTTCGCGCAGCTCGTCGAGACCCGCGCCAGTGAGCGAACTCACCGCAATTACCGGCGCCCCCTCGAGAAAAGAGCCGGCCACGAACTCTTCGACTTCCAGGCGTACCAGGTCCACAATATCCGGATCGACCAGGTCGGCCTTGGTCAATGCCACGATGCCTTTCGGAATATCCAGCAGGCGGCAGATATCAAAGTGCTCCCGCGTCTGCGGCTTGATGGATTCGTCCGCGGCAATGGTGAACAGCACCAGGTCGATGCCGCCCACGCCGGCCAGCATATTCTTGACGAACCTCTCGTGGCCCGGCACGTCTACAAAACCAAGCCGCAGAGCCGGCCCCAATTGCAGATGCGCAAATCCGATATCGATGGTGATGCCGCGCCGCTTCTCCTCTTCCAGCCGGTCCGCGTCGATGCCCGTGAGCGCTTGTACTAAAGCGGTCTTGCCATGGTCGATGTGCCCCGCCGTGCCGACGATGATGTTTTTCATTGCGCTGACGATCATCGTACTACCGCGCCGCTTTGGCGTTTGGCGCAAAATTGGGTACCATTCCCTTTAGTCCTAAGATGACCACCTACCAAGTGATTGTGCTGGCTTGCGTGCAAGGTTTGACCGAGTTCCTGCCGGTCAGCAGCACGGCGCACCTCTACCTCACCTCGTGGTTGCTGGGCTGGAAGACGGAAAGCCTGACGTTCGATATCGCGCTGCATCTGGGCACTCTGCTTGCCGTGCTGGTGTATTTCTCTCGCGACTGGGTGCAGATTATCGCCCACGGATTCGGCGTGCGCGCCGGCCGCGACGACGAGTTGGAGCGCAACACCGGACTGCTCTGGCTGTTGGCGATCGGCACGATCCCGGTCGGGGTGGCCGGCCTGCTGTTCAATAAACAGGCGGAAGGCGCGTGGCGCAACCCATTGGTGATCGGCAGCATGCTGGTAATCATCGGCGTGTTGATGGGTATCTCTGAATGGACCGGGCGTAAGACGCGCGACATAGCCGGAGTGAACTTCCTGGATGCTTCGACGATCGGCATCGCCCAAGCGCTGGCGGTGGTCCCCGGCGTCTCGCGCAGTGGCATCACCATCACCGCCGGCCTGTTCCGCAACATCAATCGCGAGGCCGCGGCGCGCTTCTCGTTTCTCCTTTCGACGCCGGCCATTGCAGCCGCGGCAGGCAAGGCGGCGTATGATCTGGTCAAACACAAAGCCTTCGAACCCGGCATGCAGACGGCTTTTGCCCTGGGCATCGCCGTCAGCGCGATCACAGGCTTCATCGTCATCGCCTGGTTCCTTCGTTTCGTCCGCCGGCGGAGCTTGTGGTTCTTCGTGTTTTATCGCATCGTTTTTGGCATAATAGTGCTTGCTCTGGCTTTCCTCCGCCGGCCAGCGGGATGAAGCTGCTATCTCCGACTCCCCAAAAGCGCGTCAACGAACTCATAGGGATACTGCTGCTCTCCCTGGGTCTGGTGGTTCTGCTGTGCCTGACTTCCTATCGCTTCCAGGATTCTTCCTGGAGCACCGCCTCGGCAGTGCGGCCGTCCAACCTGATTGGCTATCCGGGCGCCTTCTTCGCGGACCTGCTGCTACAGGGCCTGGGCATCGGCGCGTTTCTGTTTCCCGTTCTGCTCTTCGCGCTGGCATGGAAGTGGATTCGTTCACAGGAACTGGAAGCGGGCGCCATCAAGCTCTCCGGTACGGTCTTGCTGCTGCTCAGCCTTACGGCGGCGGTCTCCTTCGCGCCACGGGTCATGTTGTTCAGCGACGCCATTCCCCTCGGTGGCCTGCTGGGTCAGGTCATGGCGCATTATCTGATGCACGCCCTGAACCCCGTGGGAGCGATTCTGCTCACCATCACTACGCTGATCGTTTCCATCTACCTGGTCTCCACCTTCACTATGGCGAAACTGGGTATCTGGTTTGCCCCGCCGCTCCGCTATATGCGGTCGTTACGCCAGTCCTGGCGTGACTGGATCGAGGAACTTCGCCGGCGGCAGGTGGAAAAGGCGCTGCTTCGCGTTGAGAAACGCAAGCGGGCCCGGGCAGGGGCCGCGCCTGCAGCGGAGCCGGTGTCGGCTGACTTTCCCGCTGCGTCGCCCGGCGTGCCGTTCGATGTCGAAGAAGCGCCGCCCGAGGCTGAAGATATTCCCATCTGTCCTCTGGACGAGTCGGAGATGCAGGAGCCGTCCGCGCCCGCCCCGCCCGCGCCTGCTCCGGTGCTGGTGCCGGCCCCCCCGCATACCACGCGCCTCCCCAGCCCGGCCGCGTACCGCCTGCCTCCGACCGCATTACTCAATGAAATCCCGGGCCGCAGCCAGTACGATGAGCAGGAGCTCAAGGACATTGCTGTCCGCATCAAATCGAAGTTCGAAGAATTCAACGTGCTGGGCTCGGTCGTTCAGATCAATCCTGGCCCGGTGGTAACGACCTTCGAATTCAAGCCCGAAGCGGGCATCAAATACAGCCGCATCACCACGCTCACCGAGGATCTTTGCCTGGGATTGCAGGCTGAGTCCATCCTGATCGAGCGCATCCCCGGCAAGCCCACCGTCGGCATCGAAGTGCCCAACACGCGCCGCGAGCTGATTGCCCTGCGACAGATCCTGGAATCCGACGAATTCTCTCAGTCCCAATCGCGCCTGACCATCTCCATGGGCAAGGACATCAACGGGCGCATCAAGGTGGCCGCGCTCGAGTCCATGCCCCACCTGCTCATCGCCGGATCGACCGGCGCAGGCAAGAGCGTCATGATCAACTCCATGGTCATGTCCATTTTGTATAAGTCCACGCCCGACGAAGTTCGCATGATCATGGTCGATCCCAAGCGCGTGGAGCTTGGGATTTACGAAGGCATTCCGCACCTGCTGACTCCGGTAATTACAGATGCCAAGAAGGCCACCAATGCGCTGCGTAATGCGGTGCTCGAGATGGACCGGCGCCTGCGCCTGCTGGCCGAATTCGGCGTGCGCAACATCGACCAGTTCAATAAGAAAATCCGCAAGATGCAGGAGCAGCCCCGCAACCTTTTTGAAGAGGAGGTTACCGCCGAAGACCTGCGGCCGCTGCCCTTCATCCTGATTTTGATCGACGAGCTGGCGGACCTGATGATGCTCGAAGGCCGCAACGTGGAGGAGTCCGTCACGCGCCTTGCACAGATGGCGCGAGCCGTGGGCATGCACCTGGTGCTAGCCACGCAGAGGCCTAGCGTGGACGTGATCACCGGCCTCATCAAGGCCAATTTCCCCTCCCGCATCAGTTTCCGTGTAGCCACGCGCGTGGACTCCCGCACGGTGCTGGACGTGATGGGCGCCGAGCACCTGCTGGGCAAGGGCGATATGCTGTTCCTGCCGCCGGGCTCGTCGCGCCTGATCCGCGTACATGGCGCCTTCGTCACCGAAACCGAGATCAACCGCGTCGTGGATTTCTGGAAAGAACAGGCCACGCCCGAGTACGATCAGTCATTCCTGGTGGCGCCGCCATCCCTGGACGAACCCGAGACCGAGGAGGTCCCGGCGGGATCCCAGGATCCTTTATACGAGGATGCCGTGCGCATCGTGCTGGAAATGGGCAAAGCCTCCACCTCTACGCTGCAGCGCAGGCTGCGGCTGGGTTACGGGCGGGCGGCGCGCATCCTGGATATGATGCAGCGCGACGGCATCATAGGACCGCCCGACGGCAGCAAGCCTCGCGAAGTGCTGAAACGGCCGGACTGGCTGCGCGAGGTGGAAGACACGCTGCGGTAATCAGGAGGCTGGCGCGAGAGGTCACCCTGTTGCGTTCGGAATCGCGGGCCACGCCACTACCGGCCAATTCGTCTCTCGCTCAATCGCCAGCAGCCGGTTGTACTTCGCCAGGCGCTCGGACTGCGTGATCGAGCCAACTTTGAACTGATCGCCGCTCCACCCCACGGCCAGGTCGGCGATCCAATTGTCCTCCGTCTCGCCGCTGCGCGCACTGACGGTCACTTGCCATCCCGCATCTCTTGCCATCCGGCAGGCTTCCCCGGCCTCCGTCAGAGTGCCGACCTGGTTGGGTTTGAGCAGCAGGGCATTGCAGGCGCCGCTGTCTACGGCCCGGCGAATCCGCGGAGGATTGGTACACAGCAGGTCGTCTCCCAGCACCAGCGCGCGTCCCTCGATCGACTGCCGAAGCGCGGGCCACCATTCCCAATCGTCCTCGGCCAGACCATCTTCCACGCTCACGATTGGATACCGTTTCACCCACCCGGATAGCTTGTCGATCATCGCGGCGCTATCGAGCGTCGACCCGTCGAGAATGTAGCGTCCGTGCGAATAGAAATGGCTGGCGGCCACATCGAGCGCCAGCACTACATCGGAGCCGGGCCGATATCCCGCCGCCTTTATCGCCGTGAGAGCCGTCTCGATCAACTCCTCCACACTCTGGCAAGGCGGCGAAAGTCCGCCTTCATCCGCGGTCAACAGGCGCATGCTATAGCGCTTCAGAATCACGGCGGCGGCAGACTGGTAGACGTCATAGGTCAGGGCCAGCGACTCGTCGATGGTGGCGCAGCGCGCCGGCACGATCAGCACATCCTGTATGGCGATCTGTCTGCCCGCATGCGCACCTCCGCTGAAGAGGTTAATGGTGAGTCGCGGCAGGGCGCGCGGCGTGAGGCCCAGCATCTTTCCGAAATAGCTGTATAACGGCATGCCGCACTCATGCGCACACGCGCGAGCGAAGGCCACGGAAACGGCCAGCACGGCGTTGGCGCCCAGCCTGGATTTGTTGGGCGTGCCATCCATCTCGATAAGTGCGCGGTCGAGATCGGCCTGCACGGCGAAAGTGGGGCCGGTTAAGGACCGCTGGATTTCGCCCCGGATATTCTCCACCGCACGGCGACACCCCAGGCCGTGATAGCGCCGCGGGTCGCCATCGCGAAGCTCCAGCGCCTCGGCAGTTCCGGTGGAAGCGCCCGAGGGGACGGAAGCCGAAGCATTCGCCCCGCTCGCCAGCAGGCAGGTAGCGCTCACGGTCGGCCGCCCGCGGCTATCCAGGATTTCAGCGGCGGTCAGCGATTTTATGACAGGCATAGCTCCTCCTCAAACATGCCAATCAGCTCGGGAATGGTACCGGGGACGGCGGGCAGGATGCTCAGCACGGCGCGGCGCTGCCGGTCCCGCTCGGCTGCGTCCAGATACTCGAGCGGCGACCGCCCCGCCACACGTGCGAGCAGGCAGCCCAACGTATGACGCACGGCGCGAGGTTCCAGAACCGCGGCCCACGGCAACGGCCCCAGCGTGTCGACATATACGCGCCAATATTCGAGGGCAGCCTCCGCGAACGCGCGGCGCAGCGCCGGCAAATGATGGGCCTTGCTGAGAAAATGAGTCAGCGAAAATCCCAGATCGAAAGCCGGATCGCCGAAGTGAATCACTTCATGGTCGAGCAGCACCAGCCGGTCATCATAGATCAGAACGTTCTTCGGGCTGTAATCCCCATGAACCAGCGTGATGCGGCAGGCCAATGTGTCGCCAATGAGCGCATCCAGAAATTCCCCGGCAACGGGCACTTGTCGTGCCGTGTAAGCATAGTAGGGCTCGAGGCGAAGAGATTCAAAGAACGACCGGTCCGCAAACACTTTCTCGACATCCGTGCGCCGCCGGTATGCTTCGCGATGAATAGTGCCGAGCAGTGTAGCGAACTGCCGGAAATGATCCAGGTGAATGGTTCCTGAAAGCAACGTCGCCTTCCAGTTCTGGTGAGGCTGCGGTACCGCCGGCATGGCCAGCAGATGTTGCCGGGCATCTTCAAACAATAGCGGTGTGGTCGAGCCTGGCGGCGCAATGCGCGCCAGCCATTCGAGTCCCAGCGCTTCCCGATGGATGCGTTCCGGAGAGCTGAACCAATCCACCGGCACTCGCAGCTTTGCGAGCGCCTGTTTCAGAACCCAGGCGTCGCCGGTCTCGCGCTCCACCGCCACGGTGCGGTTCGAGACTCCGCCGCGCAGGATCGAGACGCTCACTCGCTCGCCGCGCTCGATACGCCCGGTCTCGCGCAAGTAGGCGATCAGCTCGCCGGGCTGTTCGATATCGATCGGATCAGGCAACCGCCTTAGCCTCCCGGGCCGCGGCGCACTCCATCGCCGCGTAGGCGCAGCCCACCACCACCAGGAACATGGTGAGCACCTCACTATCGCCAAGATTGTGTTCGAAGACTCCGGCGACCATGGTCGCAATCACCACGGCGACCGTTCCGTGCAGCACGAATTTCAAGTCGCTGCGTCCCGAGGGAAGCTGCCAAATTCTTCGCAGGCAGTCATACAGAATCTGTCCCAACAGCCAAAGCATCATGAGCAAGGTGGGAATCCCACGCTCGGCGGCATACTGCAGATAGATGTTGTGCAGATGCCCGTACCAGCCCGACGGCAGCGGGCGCGGAATATCCGCCGGCACGTAGCGCTCGAATTGCAGCCTGGGCTCCTCCGGACCCAGCCCAAACCACGGGTGCGCGCGGATCATTTGAATTCCCGTGCGCCAGGTGACAATGCGGAACTCGTTGGAATCCACCTTTCCCGGCTTGAGCAGCGAGGTGAAACGCTCGCGAATGGAAGCGGGTGCAAGCAATGCGATGGCTGCCAGAGCGATCGGCAAGGCGACCACCAGGGGACGCTTCCAAAACCAGATCAGATAGAGACCGGCGGCCGCGCTCGCAATCCAGATCGTGCGCGTGAATCCCAGCAGCAGCGCCAGACCCATCAACACCGCGCACAGCAGCCAGAGCCCTACGCGTTGTCGCGCGATACACGCGAAGAACAGGAACGCCGTCACCATCAAGAGCGCGAACATCTCCTGGCCGCCGAAGGTCATCCAATGGCTCATAAAGCCGGTGATCCGCTCGGCGACATAGTAGTCGTAAAAGTTGCGGCCCAGGGCATGGGCCTCCTGCACCTTTTGGGCAAACTGTACGAACCCGCGGAGCGAGATCAGCGCGCCTACGCCGGCCCAGCAAAGGAAGAGCTGCCGTATGATGCGCATGTCGCGCAGCGTCGAAAATACGACTAACAGACTGGTGAACACGAAAATTTTGCGGACCTGCGGCAGCCCCGCCGCCGGATCGCCCGACAGTGCCAGCGAAATCAGTGTTCCGAGCAAAAATAGTCCCAGCGGAAGCCAGATGCGAGGCAAGCGCAGGCGTGCGCCGGAGAGCAACAAGGTGGCCAGCGCCAGCGCCAGGAGTGTCTGCGAAACGGCGATGGAAAATAAAATCGCCACCGCCGAGCCGAACGTGAGCCACCGTGCGGCGCCGAGCAGAGGAGAGCCCGATGGGTTCATGAATCCTTAGTATAGATGGGTGGCATCTTGCGCTCGTTATGCCATACCGACGAAATCTTACGGGAGTTCCGTATATCCTCGAGCGGATTGGCGCCAAGCACCATGAAATCCACGACTTTCCCGGGCTCGAGCGTACCCCGGTCCATGACGCCACGAATCGCGGCGCTATTGCGTGTTGCGCTGACCAATACATCCATCGGACTGAGGCCGGCCCGGGTCATTAATTCCAATTCCAGATGCTCGCCAAAACCTTGCAGGCGAAGCGGTGTCGCATTGCGAGCATCAGGCCGCCGGAATCGACGTCCTTATCCCGAATGCTGTGCGCGATCACGTCCACACCGAGTTTCACCAGCGCGGCGGCATCGGCAAGGTAATAAATGTGCGCAGCCACGCGCAGATGCTGCCGGTGGGCCTCCTCGCTCACCGCGCTGTCTGCGGCCGTATCCGGGCTGCGCAGACTGCTATGAACGTGCCCAGGAACGCCACAGCCGTTAGCGCCGCGCCGAGGTAGACCGCCAGCGGGCGGTACTCCAGAACAACGCGGCTGTCGCCGGCCGGAACTACGACACCGCGCAGCGCCGCATCGGCACGGTAAATACGCGCCGGGACAGCATTCACCAGCGCATGCCAGCCGGGGTAAAACATTTCGCTCAACACCAGCAAACCGCGGCCGCCGGCATGCACTCTCACTTCGAGGCGGTTGGGGGTCGGCGCTGAAAAGACCGCCGTTTCGAGAACACCCGGACTTGAGGGGTCGAGCGGCGCGCCGCCATCGATCACGGCCATCCGGCGGGGATCGAACCCGGAATCGTTCAGCAACGCGAGCGCACGCTCCGGAACGGACTCCACGATCGTCTGATGCACCAGCCACGCACGCCGGCAAGCGTTCGGATTCTCATAGATTTTCCAGGTGGCGTCCTGATATACGGCGCCCGGACGCGCGCTCGAAGCGGACATAAGAAGATAGCGAATGTTCAACAGGCCGGCGCGTCCTGCGATTCTCGAATAGTCGACAGGCATGGTTACTCCGGCGGCGCTGGTGGTCGGAATGCCGAACAGGTCGCCGATGTTCGGCTTGGGGTCCACGCCCACCTCGACGCGGTATGGCTCGATCTGCGCTTTCAGAAAATGTGCGGCGGCGCGGCAGCTCAGCAGGCGGTCCCGGTAATCGACATCGGTTCTGGCGATCTCGAGCCTGTCGCGCGCGGTCCAGTCAAATGCGGCCAGATCGAACAGCACCAGTGCGACGATCAGAACCCGTGCGGACGTTTGCCTGTGTGCTCGTGCGATGTAGTGCAGGAGACCGTAGGAGAGCACGATCAAAACAATCGAGAGCGAGATCCAGGGACTGATCTCCGGCCGTCCCAACAACGCCGGAACAAAAAGAACCGCGGCGCCGGCGATGGCGAGAATTCTGAGAACCCGCTCGATCCCCCTCCAGCCGCTATCCCGAAAGGCCTTGGACAGAATCACCTCGGCTCCGAAGCCGGCCAGGATCGAAAGAGAGAAGTCGGCGAGGTAGACGATGCGGCCGGCTTCCCGCGCGATCCACAGGCGCGGCACGACCGCGTATAGTAATCCGTGCAGCAGCGACAACGAACCCCAGGAATAGAGCAGAGCCGCCAGCGCCAGCCCCGCCAGGTAAGGCGTCCAGCGCCGCCCCCAGGCCTTCCAGATGCCAATGACCGACAGCACCAGCGGGAAGACTCCAAAATAAGGGTTGATTACTTCTCCACCGCCGATCGATCCGCCAAAAGCCTGCGGTATGAGCAGTGCCACGACGCTGTTTGGCCACAGGCCGTCGCGCAGGTAATCGTAAGGTATTTTTTCGCTTGCCGGCAGCGGCGCCGGTTTGCCGAAATAGCGGATCGCGCGATGACTATATTCGATGGAAGGCAATAGTTGCACGGCGCCCGCGGCTAGTCCGGAAGCCAGGAGGACGGCGAGCACCGCGGCAGGCCGCAGATATGCCCGCCCGCGCGCGCCGGAGTTACAGGCCGTGGCGTAGAACAGCGCTGCCGGAGCTACGGCGAGAACCTGCATCACAACCACATGCATCCCTCCCGCGAGAATCGACATGCCCAGCATCAGGCCCCCCAGCGCCGCATTACGATATCTCGCGCCGGCGGAACGCGGGCCCAGCGCGCGAAGCAGGAACAGAAAAATGAGTGGCAGCCAGATGGCGCTCTCCAGCATGTGCAGCCACTGCATGCGGGAAACGAAACCTCCCAACGAAAAACAAATCCCAGACAGCCACGCCGCGAACCGGCTCAGCCCAAGCTCGCGAACCAGTGCGAACATAAAGCAGGCCGCCAGAAAATGGTTGAATGCTATCCACCCGTGGTAAACGGCGGGCGAGAGCACCGAACCCTGGCCAGGGCGCGCCCATGCGAGCAGCAGGTGCAAGGGGTAGAAGACGGCCGTCTGCATTTCCCCGGCGAAACTGTGCCCGGCAAGCGTGTATGGGTCCCACAGCGGGAGGACGGCATGCCTGACGTTGGATGTCCAGAATTGTAGCCAGGAATAAGCCTGAGTTACGGTCTCCCATCCTGTGAGCAAGGAGAACTGATTGGTCAGCAGGATCTTCCAATAGAATAGGATCGTCGCCAGAAGCAATAGCAGGATCGATACGAGAGTATGCCGCCTGGGCGCCACCCCCTGGCTGCGGGTCCGCGCGCGCCGTTGCGGCTGCTCGGAGAGGCTAGCGGGCGGGTACCGCGTCAGGGTCGGGTTCATCATTTCGAGCAGACCATCGAAAAGCTCGCTTCAAAGACCCGAATGCGCTTGGTTTCAACTACACCAATGATATGTTTCGCACCTGTGGTAAGCTGGCGCTCGGCCGGGAGGACCAGCCAGTCCGCATGAGGAGGAACTACCATTTCGTGCTTAAGCTCAGCGAAATTTACCCACAGAAGGCTGCGTCGGACGCGATCAGGACGCTACTGTCGATGCTTCTCTTCGCCGCCTGCATCGCCGCGCAGGCTCCCGGCCCGTCCAGTCTGCTGGACCTGCCTCGCCTCAAAACATTCTCCGCACATCGCGTTTCAAGCGACAACCGCTTCCAGGGAAGTAATGACGACAGCAAACGGATCATGCCTGGCGAGACCTTGGTCATGGCAAATCTGACAGGGCCGGGAACGGTGAGCCACATCTGGATCACCGTAGCCGACAATGAATACGCGTGGCCCCGGCTGGTGCGTTTGAGAGTCTACTATGACGGCCAAAAGACCCCCAGCGTAGACGTGCCCCTCGGCGATTTTTTTGGCGTGGGACACGGATACGACAGAAATCTCGACTCCTTGCCCGTGCGTGACAGTTCCTTCGGGCGGGCGCGCAACAGCTACTGGCCCATGCCGTTCCGCGTATCCTGCAAAATCACGGTGACCGACGAGGGTAACCGCCCGGTGACGATGTTTTACTACCACGTCGACTGGCAACGGCACACGTCGCTGCCTGATGACATCGCCTACTTCCATGCATACTATCGCCAGGAACGTCCCGCCATCCAGGGCCGGAATTATGCATTCCTCAACGTAAAAGGATCCGGCCATTATGTCGGGACGGTTCTCAATGTGATTCAATCGCAAGTCGGATGGTTCGGCGAAGGCGACGACCTGTTCTATGTGGACGGGGCCAAACATCCGCAGATTTATGGCACCGGGACAGAAGATTACTTCAACGAGGCGTGGGGACTGCGCGTCGCCTGCGGCCCGTGGGCAGGGACGCCGGTTGCCGAAGGTGAGCGAGTGGGGGCGCGCCTGACAGGGTATCGATGGCACATTCCCGATCCCATCCCGTTTACCAAATCGTTATGGGCCGGTATCGAGCACGCCGGCTGGACATACAACGAAGATGGCACGCTACGCTCAGGTTTCGAGCAGCGGCCGGATTACTTCTCGAGCGCCGCATTCTGGTATCAGAAAGGCGTCAATGAGGATCTTCCCGAGCCGCCCTATGGAGAACTGCGGTTGCCCCTCGGCAATGCCATGCAAATCGCTGTCGAGGATTCGATTGCGGAGGTCACCACGGAAAAGGGAAAGGCTTCGGTACAAAGAGAAGTGGACTGGGGTAGGGATCTGCTCTTTCTGCTTGCGGAAGGCGCCGGATCGAGGATGAATGTTCCGCTCGACGTTCCGGATACTGGCCGCTATGAGATCGTCGCGCGCACCGCGCAGGCACCCGATTACGGAGACTACACGGTGCTGTTGGATGGCAAAGCGACGAATATAGATAATCGCCAGGCGACCCCTTCGGAGATACCGTCGGAGGGTGCGGAAGTGTTTCGCGGCTATCTGCCCGAAGTATATGTTGCCGTCGAGAGGCCCTTGGGCTGGCTGACGCTGAACAAGGGGCGGCACATTCTCAGCTTCACCTGCGTGGGGAAGGATAGCCGCTCATCGAACTACAATTTCGGTCTCAACGATGTCGTGCTGGAACGAATTCCGGACAGCGCCCCGGCATCCGCTCCTGGCGAAGCGCAGCCCACGCGAAACGGGGCCACCAACACTGCAGGCGGAGCAGCGTACCGCGGCCTGCCGCTGACGGCCTATCTTCGGGAAATGAGGCAACCCGTCGGGGCAGGCCGTTCTGAGGCTTTGCGAGCTATCGGCGCATTTGGTCCCGACGCGGCGCCGGCGCTCGAAGAGGTGGTCAAAGGCCTCGGCGATCCGGAGCCGGACGTGCGCATCGCGGCGGCGTGGGCGTTGTCGCAAATGGAATCTGCCGGCGCGCGTGCCGTTCCGGATCTGGGGCGCGCCCTGAAAGACCCGGATCCCAGGGTGCGCAGCTTGTCTGCCGTGGCTTTGCGTTCGATCGGGCCGAAGGCCGTGGGCGCGGTTCCCGAACTGATGCAGGCACTCAACGATCCTGCGGCGTACGTGCGAGCGCCGGCCGCGGATGCTCTCGGCAGTATCGGGCCGGCGGCCAAGGCGGCGGTGCCGGCCTTGAGCGAGCGGCTGTTAACGACCCCCGAGCAGGCCTACGTGTGGCGCAGCGCGGCCGCCGCGCTGGGTAACATTGGTCCCGACGCGGCCAGCGCACTTCCGGCACTACAGCGGGCACTGAGCATGTATCGCGTAACGTACACTGCCCAGGAAGCCATCCTCAAGATTAAGAAAGAGCCTGTGCCGGCGTGGTTCTGAGGTTATCCAGCATGACTGCAAGAGACTTTCGACGGCTTGCTCTGAGCCTGGAGGGCGCCGAGGAAGGCTCGCATATGGGTGCCGCCGATTTCCGTGTGGGAGGCCGGATATTTGCCACGCTTGCCTCTCAAAGCCAGGGCTACGGAAACTTGATGCTCAACTTGGAACAGCAGGCCGCTTTCGTTGAAGAACTGCCGGAAGTCTTCCTGCCCGTCGCCGGCGGATGGGGAAAGATGGGAGTTACTCACATTCGGCTTGCCGCGGCGAACGAAGACGTTTTGGCCGGCGCGCTGCGGGCGGCATGGAAGCTGCGGCTCGATAAGAACGCCAAGCCGGGCCGGAAGCGCTCTTCTCCCACAGGCCGGCGGCTTCCAGCGATGATATTGGGCCTGGCCGGACTATTATGGATAGGAGTTCACGCCCGCGCGGCCGAGCCTGGATGTGGGCAGTCGCTGGTGGACGGAACCACGCCTCCTGCCACCACGTTCTACATTTATCCACGTCAACCTCTGCAACCGTTCTATCAATGGGAGAACAACGACGGCTACTGTGGCGAGGTATCCATGATGCAAGCCGCACTCAACAACGGGCAGTGGATGTCACAGTTCAATGCCCGCTTGATCTGTGGCGCCGGTTTATCCCAGTCCGGACCAGATGGAGCTTGCGCTGCTCACCACGGCCAGGTCGATTACAATGCTCAACTGCTGATAGAAGATCCCGGAACTGGAGTCAGCGGACCTGACACTTACGCCAATGCGGCCTTATGTCTATCGAATTCACGGCTGCACGCAACCACCTATAGCTACTCGAGCCAGGCGCAGGGAATGGCGGGATATCAAGATTACATGTCCTGGGTGAAACAGGAAGTCATCAGCGGCCATCAGGTAACTATCGCGATTTTGATGAATGGCGGATCAGACCCACAGTACGATCACGAAGTCGCCGTGATCAGGATCGGCACTAACCACTCTCCGGCGGACCCGGCCTATTATCCCGATGATGTCGTGTACTTTGACGATCATGGTAACTACACACTTTCGGGCAACGAGTTCACCTCCAACCCAGCTATCCCGCCGGGCGCCGGGTCTAACTCCATCGGCTGTACACCCTACGTCTTCGGTTACACTTTCGACTCATTGGCAAACACCCGCGCAGGAGCCAACCGTAAGAACGCCCAGGCGTACTCTATTATTCTTCCGGGAGACAGCACCATTCAGACCTACACGGGCGGCTCCGGTTATGATTCGCTTCCCATCAACGGGCCTCACAACTACGGATTCTCAGTGGCCGGTCCTGAAGATCCGGCTTCGGTAACTGTTCCAGTCGCGCTAACTATCGTTGGACCGACAGTTACTGAAGGAGTTTCCAATCCGCGTGATCCGGTAGCCGGTTATGATTACGAAAACCCGATGATCGGCACGAGTGTCTGGGGCCGGAGCTGCACGAATAAGCCGCCGGCTGCCTGGATGACCAGCTTCGGACTGCAGGTAAATGTAAGCGGCCTTACACCGGGCACTGCGTACAATCTGTATGAGTATCAATTCTCTGCAGTCGAAGGGGTGGGCTCGGGAGCCGCACTGAAGGTTCCGGTACAGGATTTCAACGCCAATGCAGGTCTTGCGGCCCGCGTGACGACCTTTACCGCGGTCGACTCCACCTTCCAGCAGACTGTTACCACGACCTCAGACAAGATCATCGTGTTTCGCTGCGTTCCGGTCACCGCTCCCTGATCAGCCAGGTCAATCACCCGAGCGGCATCACATCCACCTCGACAGTGAGCTTGTGCCGGGCGCCTCCCAAAAGAACGCCATAGATAGGACTGACGTCGCTATAATCGCGCCCCCAAGCCAACGTGATATGGCCGTCCGAAGGTACGCAGTTGTTGGTAGGATCGAAATCCACCCATCCGGCGCCTGGGCACCACGCCGAGCACCAGGCGTGCGAGGCATCGGCGCCTACCAGACGCGGTTTGCCGGGGGGCGGCATGGTTCTCAGATAGCCGCTGACGTATCGCGCCGGAAGGCCGAGAGATCGCATGCATCCAATCTGGAGATGGGCGAAGTCCTGGCACACGCCGCGGCGCTTTTCGAAAAACGTCTGCACGGGCGTGGCAACTTCCGTGGCTTTCTTGTCAAATCGGAAATCCTGGTGGACTCTGCGGGTGAGATCGAGAACAGCCTCCAGCAGCGGACGTCCCGCGGGAAAAGACTCCCGCGCATAGGCGGCCAGTACCGGACTGGATGCCACGCGGCGCGTGTCGAAGACGAATTGATAGGCGTTCAGAGACTCGTCGCTATGATCCCCAGCCAATGACTCACGCACCATCTCCCAGGCGGAAGACTGGGAAAAATCCGGTGGATCGACGGCCTTCACTTCCAAGTCACTGTTAGCCTCGACAATCAGCGAGTCGTGAGGCTCGTTCAACATGAACGAAGTGAGAGTATTGCCAAAATAATCGTAGTGCTCGGAGCTGTCCGGCGGCGCAGGCAGGACAGACACATGACTTTCGCGGCAGGTCTGTTGGGGAAGATTGCGCGGAGTCAGACGCACAATGTGATGCGATACCGAGACCGGATCCTCATAATGATAAGTGGTCCTGTGGCGGACGCGATAGATCAACTGACTCGCTCCGTTTCCGCGTGGCTGAAATAGACATGCGTGATGGCATCCGACAAAGCGGGCAGCGCCGCCCCTGTCTCGGCCAGGAGTCGGTCAAGCTGCCCGCCGTTGGTGTCCTCGCCCGGCCGGCCGAGCGCGCTGAGATCCGCGCGAAACAGATTGGCTGCCGCTTGTTCCAACTGTCTCTGTTTCAAGATTGGCCATACAGTCCCACACGGACTCTCTGCCAGGCGCCGGCAATGGTCCGAGAGATCCTGTAATTGAAAAGCAAGCGAGCGCGGATTGGCCTCATCATTCATCAGCAGATCGAGCACGGCAGCGGGCTGCAGCACGGTGAAGTAGCGTGCCCTGTAGGTCATGGAGCTGTCGGCAACTTCTAATAGCATCTCGAGCGTTGGCCAGGTTTGGGGGGTCAGCGGCACGATGATGGCCCGGAAGAGATCGACCAGTTGAATGGAACGTTCGATGCGTCGTCCGACGCCGAGAAAATGCCATCCCGGGCCGCGCGTGATGTTTTCGAGTTCGATGCCACGAAGCGCCGCGAGTGTCCCGATGCAGCGATTCAGCACCGCTAAGGCTTCGCCCGTCGAGGCGTAACCCCAGGCTGAGGTATGCGCGGCGCCGAATTGGCTCACGATCCGTAGCGTGTCACTGGAAAGGCTGGCACGCACGTGCGCCGCGGCCCGCGCGGCGCGGCTCAGGTTCGCGTTCAGGCTGTCGCTGCGCTGTTCTTCGAAGATGAGAGACAGGATTTCCTGTTCCAGATCCCGCCACTGGTCGAGATGCCCTTGCGGGTCGTCCTCAGCCAGCCGGGAATGCGGCGAGTCCAGACAATCGTACAGCTTCATCAGCGAGTCCCAGTCCGACGTGCCCGAGGCCCCGAACTCACCGGTCAGGCGGGTCAGTATGCAACGAAGGACGCGAGCCAGGTGCTCGGAGCGCTCCGCGTAGCGGCCTAACCAGAAGAGGTGGTCGGCGGCGCGGCTGGGCAGGGCGCTACCCTCTCCGCGATTGAGTTCGAGCGGCTCGTCGCGCGAACGTTGCAGCGTGAATCCGTCCACTGGCTCGTTTGAAAGCACCCAGGTGTCCTTGCTGCCGCCGCCGCGCTGCATGGAAACGACCGGCGTGTCGGGCGAAGGAGAAACACGGGCGAGCCCGCCGGGCATGACCATCCACGAATCGCCCGATGCCGCGAGCAAAATGCGCAGTACAACCCGCCGGGGAGCCAGACTGTCGTGAGACCAGACCGGGATCGTTGACAGATCCAGTAATTCCTGTCCTGCGAATTCATAGGGCCGTTCCCGCAACCGCTTGATCAATCGCGAACGTTCGTCGCCGTTAAGCTTTGCGCCAATCACCGGCTCCATGCCTTGCACAGGAAAAGCCGGTTTGATCACCAGATTATCGAGGTGATCGACCACGTATTGGAGCGGCTTGGGTTGGCCGCACCACCACGTGGCAACCGAAGGCAACTTCAGCCGCTCCCCGAGCAACCGATCGCTGAGCAGCGGAAGGAACGGCATGAAAGCCGAAGACTCAATCACGCCGCTGCCCAGCGCATTCGCTACCACTACGTTGCCGGCTCGCACGGCCTCGACCAGACCAGCCACGCCTAGAAAAGAGTCGGAGCGTAATTCGATGGGATCGCAGAAGCTGTCGTCGACGCGCCGCAAAATCACATCCACGGGCTTGAGCCCATCCAGTGTTTGCAGGAATACGCGGCTGTACCGGACCGTCAGATCGCCTCCCTGCACCAATGGGAAGCCGAGATAGCGGGCCAGGTAAGAATGCTCGAAGTAGGTCTCGTTGAACGGTCCGGGCGTAAGCAGAACCACTCGCGGATTGCCGCGGCGCGAGGGCGACAGCCGCAACAGATTTTCGCGAAAGGCGCGGAAGAAAGATGCCAGCCGCTGCACCTGGAACTCGCGAAACAAGTCCGGAAAAGTTTCGGCCAACACCGTGCGGTTCTCGAGCGCATATCCCGCGCCCGAAGGTGCCTGGGTGCGGTCGGAGAGCACCCACCATTGGCCGTCGGGCGAGCGGGCCAGGTCTACCGCGAGCAGATGCAGATAGGTACGAGGCGGGGATGGCATCCCGTGGCATGGCCGCCAGAAGCCCGGGTTGGCGAACACCAGCGCGGCCGGTAGCGAGCCGTCGCGAAGCAATTGTTGCGGGCCGTAAAGATCCGTCAGGATGTAGTTCAGAAGACGCGCGCGCTGTATCACGCCCGCCTCGAGTGCCTTCCACTCCGACGGCGGAATCAGTAGAGGGATGGAATCCAGACTCCAGGGGCGGTCCATTCCGAGCGGATCGCCGTAGATATTATAGGTGACGCCATTCTCGCGAATTCGCTGCCGGGCTACATTCCAGCGGCGGGCCAACTCCTCGCCGCCCAGTGCGGACAACGAGCTGATAAACGTATGCCAGTGCGGACGTAGCACTCCCGGCGCGGCAGCCATCTCGTCATAGACGCCCCTGGTCAGCCGATAACCATCCGACAGCATGTGCGCCTCGAGAGTGTCTCGAGAAATGCTCATAAGTAACTGTGGGAAGGCCCGCCTTTTATCTCGTACGACGTAAATCTAATGTTAGCGGGTATTCGGGATTGTGCTCTTCCGGCGGCACTCCCATCTTGCTGGGAGTGTGGCCGGTATCCTGAAACCGGGCCAGACGACGGCTCTCGGCCTCATAAGCATTGACGGGGAACTGCTCGTTGGCCCGTCCACCCGGATGCGTGACATGATACGTGCAGCCCCCGACCGCGCGTCCCGACCAGGTGTCCACGATATCGAAGACCAGGGGCGTATGCACTGGAATGTTGGGGTGCAGGCACGACGGCGGCTGCCATGCGCGATAACGCACGCCCGCGACAAATTCGCCCACTTCGCCTGTCGCGTGCAGCGGCACGCGGCGGCCGTTACAAGCGACCACGAAGCGCTCGCCGATCATGCCGGATACTTTTACCTGCAACCGCTCGACGGATGAGTCCACGTTGCGGATGGTCCCGCTGCCGGAGGCCTCTTCGCCCAAAACGTGCCATGGCTCCAGCGCGTGCCGCAGCTCGATGCGCACGCCGCGCCTGGTTACGGAACCGATCTGCGGAAAGCGAAATTCGAAATGCGGGGCAAACCATTCCGTCTGAAATTCGTACCCGGCTTCGCGCAGATCCGCCATAACGTCCTGCCAGTCGAGTTGAACGTAGTGAGGCAGCATGAAGCGGTCGTGCAGCATGGTTCCCCACCACACCAGCTTGCGGCGGTACGGATTCTCCCAGAGATGCGCCACCAGCGCGCGCACCAGCAATTGCTGGGTGAGGCTCATTTGCGCGTGCGGAGGCATCTCGAAGGCGCGCAGCTCGAGCAGGCCCAGTCGCGCTCCCGCGGCATCGGGCGAGTAGAGCTTGTCGATGCAGAACTCGGCGCGATGGGTATTGCCGGCCAGATCGGTCAGAAGATGCCGGAAGACGCGATCGGACAGCCACAGAGGGCTAGGAGGGGCATCTTTATCGGGAATCTGGTCGAAGGCGATTTCCAGCTCGTAGATAGAATCGGTGCGCGCCTCGTCCACACGCGGATGCTGGCTGGTCGGACCGATGAACAACCCCGACAGCAGATACGACAGCGACGGGTGGTTGTGCCAGTAACCGATCAGGCTGCGCAACAGATCGGGGCGGCGCAGGAAGGGGCTGTCCTCCGGAGTGGGGCCGCCGATTACCACGTGGTTGCCCCCGCCGGTACCGGAGTGCTGCCCATCCAACATGAATTTCTCGGTGCCCAAACGGCTCTGGCGGGCCAGATCGTAGAGCGCCGTGGTGTTCGCGGTAAGCTCATCCCAGGTGGCCGCCGGTTGGATATTGACTTCGATGACACCAGGATCGGGCGTCACTTTCAGCACGGCGATCCGGGGATCGGCTGGAAGCGCATAACCTTCCAGCAGCACCGGCATTTTGAGATAGGCGGCCGTATCTTCGATGGCGGCCACCAGGTCGAGATAGTCCGCCAGAAACTCGACCGGCGGCATGAAGACGAACAGCTTACCGTCGCGCGGCTCCACGCAGAGGGCCGGACGCGCGATCCAGGCCGCCGATTCGCCCTTCTCCGGCGGCTTGGCTTGGTCGGCTTCCGGCACCGGATCGTCCGCCGTAGCCGGCGCCTCAAACAGATGGCGTTTGCGCTCCGGCTTAAGCGGGAGCCGCGCACGCGTTGCAAAAGGATCCGGGTCATAGGAGTAAGTCACATCTTCAGGCTTGGTCCACGGAAGAGACTCGAGCGGCAGGCGGTATCCCATGGACGAATCGCCTGGGACCAGGAACATTTGTTTGGTCGCGAAAAACCAGGGCTGGCTGGTCCATCGCGGCGTGCCCGATCGGGTGGGGATACGGCGCAACGGCAGGACGTAGCCGATGGGCTGGTCCAAACCCTCTTCGAAGACGCGCGCCACGCGGCGGCGCTCGAGCGGATCCTCGAGCTTGGGATCGAGCGGATCGACGTTGACCGGGAGCTTGCGCTCCTTCCACAGATAGTAGAAGACGTCCTCGTAGGCAGCCATGGTGAACGCTATGTCCACTTGCAGACGGCGCGCGAGAGCCTCGAGAAACTGGCGTGCGTGCTCCACCGTGTAGCCGTAATCCTTGCCGTCCTCGGCAATGAGGCTCGCGTCCTCCCAGATGGAAACTCCATCTTTGCGCCAGTGGCAACCGAATGCCCAGCGCGGCAGCGGCTCGCCAGGATACCACTTACCCTGTCCGAAATGCAGCAGTCCGGTGGGCGCAAAACGCTGGCGCAGCCTGTGCAGCAATTCCACCGCGCGCTGGCGTTTCGCGGGCCCGAGCGCGGCGGTGGTCCATTCGGCGCCGTCGTGATCATCGAGAGATACGAAGGTCGGTTCGCCACCCATGGTCAGGCGCACGTCTCCGGCACGCAGATCGGCATCCACCTGATGGCCGAGCTTTTCGATGGCATGCCACTCCGCTCCGGTATACGGTTTGGTGACGCGCGGCGATTCGTAGATTCGCTCGACCGTCATCTCGTGACTGAATTCGGTATTGCAGGGGTCGAGCAGACCGGAGATGGGCGCTGCGCTACCGGTGTCAGGTGTGCAAGCCAGCGGAATATGGCCCTCGCCGGCCAGCAGCCCGGAGGTGGGGTCGAATCCAATCCAGCCGGCGCCCGGAAGGTACACCTCGGTCCAGGCGTGCAGGTCCGTAAAATCGGCGGTCGGTCCGGCCGGCCCTTCGAGCGGCTTCACGTCGGCCACAAGTTGAATCAGATAACCTGAAACGAAGCGCGCCGCAAGTCCGAGATGACGCATGATCTGGACCAGCAGCCAGGCCGAATCGCGGCATGAACCGTTGCGCAGACCAAGAGTCTCCTCGCAAGTCTGCACCCCCGGCTCCAACCGAATGACGTAGCCGACTTCGTTCCGCACGCGTTGATTGAGGTCCACCAGAAAATCTATGGTGCGCGTACTCTGGCGCGGTACTTTGGCCAGAAAGGCGGCGAGTCGGGGCCCGGCCGGCTCGGTTTCGAGAAATGGGCGCAGCTCCCGGGCGGTCGAGGCGTCGTACGTAAAAGGGCATTGCTCCGCGTACGGCTCGAGGAAGAAGTCGAACGGATTGAACACCGCCATTTCGGCAACCAGATCGACCTCCACCGAAAGCTCCGTGGCTGGCTCCGGGAAGACCAGCCGTGCGAGGTAATTACTTTGTGGATCCTGTTGCCAGTTGATGAAGTGATTTTTGGGTAGAACTTTTAAGGAATAGGCGAGGATAGGCGTGCGGGAGTGCGGAGCAGGGCGCAGCCTGATGGTTTGAGGTCCGAGAGATACCCGCCGGTCGTAGCGGTAACGGGTCAGATGGTGAAGCGCAACGTGAATTGCCATGTATATGTGATGCCCTGTGATGCCGGGCGGGTTATTGTTGTTGCTGCTGTTGTGCTGCCTGCAGCTTCTCGGCCTGCTGATCGTTCTCGAGAAAGCGGGACCACTCTTCGTCGGCGGCAAACTCCTGGTCGGGAGGAAGCACGGCGTGGGAAGGAGTCACTCGGACGCGCACCTGTAGTTCCGTCTCAGCGGATCCTTTCATCGTGCCTGTCGTTGGGGAGACGTCGGCGTAATCGCGCCCGATTGCCGTGCGAATATGCCGGCCGCCGACAATCAGGTTGTTGGTCGGATCAAATCCCACCCAGCCGATACGGGGAAGCAGCGCCTCGACCCACGCATGCGTGGCGCCCTCGTCGGAACGATCCGCATGTTCCGAATCGCGATGCAGGTATCCGCTCACATACCGGCACGGAATACGTAAATTCCGTACCATGGCGATCATAGTGTGCGCAAAATCCTGGCAAACACCCTGGCGGGACCGTATGGCGTCTTCGATCTCCGAATTCACGGCAGTGCTTCGCTTCACATAAGAAAAATATTGATACAGCTTGGAGTTCAGCGTAGTCAACAGTTCCAGCGGTTGCCGCTCGCCCCGCTTGTCGACGCCAAACTCCAGGGCCAGCGCTTCGACCTCCGGCGAGGTACGGGCGAAGCGGCTGGGCATCAGCATGTCCCAGTAATCCTCCTGATCGATCATGGCGTCGAGCTCGCTCCATGCCTCGGGACCCAGCGACTCGGGAAGCGGCGCCGGATTTTCCACATCCACCAGTGCGTCGGCGATGATCGTCAGTTGGCGATGCTGCCCTGGAACATCGAAATGATGAACCAGATTGCCGGCATGATCCTGATACGAGAAAACCCTGGCCTGCGGACTTATGGATAGTTGAAAGGTAAAACATCGCTGCGTGTTCTCGTTGCGCGGTTGCATGCGCAATTCCATGACGCTCTGCCAAACCGGACTGCTGTAGCGGAAACGGGTGAAGTGCCGGATCGCGTAGAACATTAAGCCCCCAGAGCCGACGGAATCGGATAATCGATATACACTACGTGAACGGCCGCGTGCAGGCTGTTGCACTGCTCGATTACGCTGTTGAGGTAGCGGTGCAGCCCGCCTGTCATGATTTCGCCGATCTGAACGTAAGCGAGCGAGGAGCGCAGCCGCCCGGCAATGCGTTCGATCCGGCTGGTCGCGTGGGTAAAGGACGTCTCGGAGATGGCGGCGATTGCCGCGCTAATCCGCTCGACTCCATAGCGCACCGAATACGGGAACTCGGGATTCAGCACCAGAAATTCAGCCATGGAATCGGGCTTCAGATCGGCGGTGTAGACTTTGCAGTACGATTCAAAAGCGGCGCAACTTGCCAGCAGTCCTACCCAGTCCAGATCGTCCGCGTCGCCTGCCGCCGAAAAATAGGCATCCAGCAGAACCGGCAAAGCGCAGCAACGTTCCATGTACTTCCCCAATTGGATGAACTGCCAACCCTCGCCGTGATTCATGGTGGCGTCTGTAACACCGTGAAACTGGTACGAACCTTCGCGCACCGCGGCCAACAGGCGCAGCGGATCGGAGTCAGTCTCCGGCTTGGAATTGGCCCCCGTCACGTGGTGATACAAACGGTTCAAACGCTCCCACATCTCCGAGCTGATCTGCTCCCGAACCTGTCCGGCATTCTCGCGGCTCTCCGCGATACAGGATACGATCGACGATTCGTTCTCGGGATCGCTGGTCAGCTCATTCATCGCGATTTGCGGGTCGATGCCGTCGGCGGAGGCCGGAATGCCGAGGGAGGTCATAATGCGCTGCCACCGCTCCTCGGTGGAAAGCTTCGAAGGGTTCAGCATCAGGTTGTAATTGGCTTCCAATACGCGCGCGCAGTGATCGGCCCGCTCGAAATAGCGGCTCATCCAGTAGAGACTGTCGGCTACGCGCGAAAGCATCGAAGCACCCCGGCGTTCAGTTCTGCAATACCCATGTGTCCTTCGAACCCCCGCCCTGCGATGAATTTACCACCAGAGAACCCTTCCGTAGAGCGACCCGGGTAAGGCCGCCCGGCACCATGGTGATCTTTTCTCCATACAGAACGTACGGCCGCAGATCGACGTGCCGAGGCTCAATCCGGCCATTCATAAAACAAGGGGCGGTTGACAGCGTCAGCGTCGGCTGTGCGATGTAGTTTCTGGGATCCGCCAGGATCTTCTCGCGGAATTCGGCCTGCTGCTCGCGGCTGCTGTGGGGACCGATGAGCATTCCGTAACCTCCCGACTCGCCCACGGCCTTCACCACATATTTCTCCATGTTGTCGCAGACCTGCTGGCGCTGCGCGCGCTCCGTCATCAGAAGGGTCTCCACGTTCTCCACGATGGGATCTTCGCCGAGATAGTAACGAATGATTTTGGGGACGTAGGAATAGATGGCTTTATCGTCGGCCACTCCCGTGCCGAGAGCGTTGGCGAGCACCACATTCCCAGCGCGATAAGCGTTGAACAGTCCCGCCACTCCCAGAGAAGAGTCTGCGCGGAAGGCCAGGGGATCGACGAAATCGTCATCCACGCGGCGGTAGATGACGTCCACGCGCTGCAGGCCGGAGGTTGTCCGCATGTACACGGTGTTGTCGTGGACCACCAGGTCGCGGCCCTCCACCAGCTCGATTCCCATCTGCCGGGCCAGGAAGGCGTGCTCGAAATACGCAGAGTTGTAGATGCCGGGCGTGAGCAGAACGATGGTGGAGCGGCCCTCCGGCGCAAGCGAACGAAGCGTGGAGAGCAGCGCCTGGCTATATTGCTCGATGGGCCGCACGCCGCATTTACGAAACAGCGTGGGGAAGATCTGCTTCATGACTTTGCGGCTGGTCAACATATAGGAGACGCCGCTGGGCACCCGTAGATTGTCCTCGAGGACCACGAACCGGCCGTCGGGCAGGCGGATCAGGTCGGTCCCGACCACGCTGACATAGACGCCGCGTGGAACTTTGACGCCGTGCATTTGCCTGCGGAAATGCTTGCACGTATAGATGATCTCGCCGGGGATGATCCGGTCCTTTAAAATCCGGCCCTCATGATAGACGTCCGCAAGAAAAAGGTTGAGCGCCGTAATGCGCTGCGTCAGACCGCGCTCGATGACCGCCCATTCCGAGCTGGTAACGATGCGCGGCAGTAAATCGTGAGGGAAGATCTGTTCTGTTCCTTCGGCGCGGCCGTATACCGTAAACGTGATGCCCTGGTTGAAGAACGAGAGATCGGCTTCCCTCTTGCTTCGGTGTAACTCTTCGGATGGAAGATTCAGAAGATGACTATACAGATTCCGATATTGCGGCCGGGGGCGACCCCTGCTGCGGAACATTTCGTCGTAAGCTGCGTCGATCTCATATTCGGAGAAAGGCGCCGGCATCGGACGGTCGGCGGATTGTGCGGGCATGGACATATTCCACGATGTCGTTTGGGACCGGAGCCGTTCGACGGGGAATAGGGCCGGAGCCGTAAGCTACAGCACGAGTATAGCTCTCTGCGGAGCCCGGTTCTACTGCTGGTGCGCGGCATGGCAAGGGTGCGGAATCGACTCAATTGCAAGCCAGAGGTAGTAGAATACCAAAATATGTCGTCGCCGCCCGCCGGCTTTTCTCGATCTGCACGCGCATTTTCCGATGCACACAAAATTTCCGCCGGCTTTTGCGCAAGGGCCTCCGCCCGTCGGAAAGGAACTGGAATACTGGGCTGCAAATCAGTTACTGGTCGCACAACGGGGTGCAAGGCACGTCCAAGTATCCACTCAATCTGAGCCCTTCGGCCATTCAGCAGATCGCTCAGGCCAGATACCCAAGCGCACGCGAAGGAATTCTCTGCCGTAACGCCGCCGGAGTGCTGCAGCGCGCGTGGAAGGGTGTTTGAGCGACAGGTAGTTCATTTAAGGTCTTGAAACGGTTCGCTGCCAGGACTCACTAATTGTGTGCTTGACGTTGTTCCTAAGCAGGCATAGTATTAACAGACGGAAACGGGCCTTTCGAAATTGTCATGCCACCGCGGCCGAATCACCCGCAATTGAAGAGCTTCCTGATCTCGCCTCCAGTCCAGGCTGAGATGGATGCGCAGGACGCGGCTCATCCTCAGCCCATAGCGGTGATCATCACTCTGCAGGAGTCAAGATCCGAGCCGCAGGCCGGCGTCCAGCCCAGCAAAAAACAGATACGCGAATTTCTGGAAGCGCGGAAGTATACGGTTCAAGAGAGCGACTTTTATGTCTTCGCGCGTCTCTTGCCGGACGATATCGAAGCTCTCGCGGAGAAGAAAGAATGGGTTTATCAGATCTGGAAGGATGAGACCTGCTTCGCCCACATTCTCTCTTCGGTGGACACGATCAAGGCATCGGCCTGCTGGAGAACCTTTGACGCGCGCGGCAAAGGCATCACCTGGGCTGTCCTGGACACCGGTGTAAAGGCGGATCACCCCCATTTTGACAACACCGTCAATCTCTCGTTGAGCAAGAATTTTTCCAATAGCCAGACGCTGGACGATTGCAACGGGCATGGAACGCATGTGGCAGGTATCATCGCGGGTGCTGCGCGGCCTAAAGCCGACGGCCAGCCCTACCGGGCCGCGACGCTGGTGGAATGGCAAGACGATCCGGAGATTACCGATCTTCCCGCGTGCCCATCCGGCGTCGCGCCGCTGACCAAGATCATCAATGTCAAGGTGCTGGACGACGATGGCACAGGGTCGGCCTCGGCCGCTATCCTGGGGCTCGAATATGTCCGCAAGCTGAATCAAAACAGCCGCTTTATCGTAGCGGATGGCGTTAACCTGAGTCTCGGGTATCCGTTCGATCCCAAATGGTACGGCTGCGGGCACAGTCCGCTCTGTGATGAGGTCACACGAGCGGTAGGCTCCGGCCTGGTGGTCCTAATCTCGTGCGGCAACTCCGGATACGGCGTTACCACGCTCGACAGTGGCCAGGAGGTTCCCATTTGGGTGGACCTGTCCATTACCGACCCGGCCAATGCCAATGAGGCTATTGCGGTTGGCTCGTCGCACAAAGCCGCTCCGCATATTTATGGTGTTTCCTATTTTTCTTCCAAGGGACCGACGGGCGACGGCCGGCCCAAACCGGACCTGGTAGCGCCCGGTGAAAAGGTGATTTCCTGCTCGATTCACCTGGACAAAGGATACGAATACGAGGAGAGGAGCGGAACCAGTATGGCCGCACCGCACGTTTCGGGAGCGGCGGCCACCTTCCTGTCCGCGCATCCCGAGTTCCGCGGAAATCCGGGCGCGGTTAAAAAGATCCTGCTGTCGAGCGCTACCGATTTGGGGCGGGCAAGTTCATTCCAGGGAGCCGGCCTGGTGGATGTGATGCGGGCGATTATGTCGGTCTAGAAGCTTTAAGGAGACGTTCGGTTATGGCAAAACTGCAGCAGTTTCGCGATCCTGATCTTTCACTCTTTCAATCCGCGGTAGATGAAGTAGCGGCGCGCAAAACAGCGGGTACGCAGTCACAGGATGTGGGGGAGGCGGGAGGGATCACGCGGCCCGACACGGACAACAGCAGCATGGTCCGCATGGCCGACGCAGAGCTTAAGGCCGTCCATGCCGCCAGTGCGGCCGGAGCGCCACCGCCTGGCGTGCCTGCCGCCGCGGTTGGGACAGTCACGGAAGGCATCGGGGATACGGTGAGATATTGTGCCTCGCTCGCTAGAAATCTTGCGGTGGCCAAGCTCCTCTGCCATACCAGCGACGCGGCTCGCTATGAGGAGCTACTCTCGCAAAAGATGGGAGACTGCGACGCCGGCTGGGTCGACGTTGCGGTCAAGTATGCGGAGTTCCTGGCTTCCAAACAACAGATCCCTTACCGTGCGCACCAACAGTTGAACGATTTTGTCATTGATGGCAAGCTGCCGGCCAACGCCAGGGTTGCCCTAGTCGGCGACTGGGGCACAGGCCAGGGGGAAGCAAAGGCCGTGCTCAGTCAAATTGCCCGCAAAAATCCGGACGTCGTCATACACATGGGCGACATTTACTATTCCGCGACTGACTTCGAAGTACAGAACTACTTCTATCAGATCTGGACAAACTCGCTCGACTTATCGAGGATCGCGACTTACACACTCTCCGGAAATCACGACATGTTCAGCGGAGGCACGGCGTATTATAAGTTACTCGATCAACTGGGCCAGCCGGCGAGCTACTTTTGTCTGAGAAATGATTCCTGGCAGTTTCTGGCGGTCGACACAGGCTTCAACGACAGTAAGCCCGGAGGAGCCGATCCGACCTTCCTGCACGATGCCGAAGTGCAATGGCTCGCCGACAAGATTCAGAACCGTGGAAACCGCCGCACTATCCTGCTTTCGCATCACCAACTCTTCGCGGCATTCGAGGACATCTGCGGTAAATCGACAAACGACAAATTGAACGCCCAACTGGCGCCGCTGCTCCCCGGAGTGGATATGTGGTTCTGGGGCCACGAGCACAATCTGGTCATCTATGAGAAGTATATGGGTATCTTGGCCAGATGCATCGGGCACGGCGCTTTCCCCATTGGCGTGGGCGAAGTGCCGGCGAAACCGAAATTCCCCGACGTTCCGGTGAATGGCCTGACGCTCGGCGACAACGGAGTTTTTTTTAATCACGGCTATGTGATGATCGAGCTGGCCGGCGGCGACGCCACGGTCTCCTATTACCAGGACTCCGATGAGGATGAGCCGCAATTTACCGAGTCTCTCGCCGCTCAGGCGAAGGCTGCGCCATAAATAGAGGAACAGTATCCATGTCAGATACCGTGACTAACTGGTTCGGTGATATCGTCTCGCATCCACAGGTGATAGTAGAGGCGGCCTCGGTAGACGATATCGTCGCCGTACTCACCAATCCCGCTAAGTATCCGTCGCCGGTCCGGGCCGTTGGGTCCAATCACTCTACGACTCCTTGCGGCGCCGCGGACGGCGGCACGCTCATCAAGATGTCCAAGCTGAACCAGATCGTCGAGATCACCGCCGATACGGTGACAGCGCAAGCCGGAGCGAACTATATAGACATCGCCAAGGAGCTTGAAAAAAAGAATCTGCAGTTTTACGTTAACACCGAGATAGGCAGTCTCTCGATAGGGAGCGCCGCCTGCTGTGGAACTAAGGACGCTAACATGCCTGGAGAATATGGCCAGGTTGGATCTTATGTCAGCCGCGTCAAAATGGTGCTGCCATCCGGAAAGCTTCTGGAAGGTACCAGCGATCAGCCCGAGCTGATGCAAAAAGTTCGATCGAGTTACGGAACCTTCGGTATCGTGTACGAAGCGACCCTCACCGTGCGTAACATCCAGCCCATGGCGGTACACCATGAGACCTTCACTCTCGATGACTTCGTCAAAAAGCTGCCGGAGCTCAAAGCCGGCGGCGACTCGCTGATGTTTTACATCTTTCCCTTCGAAAATCTGATCACCGTAGAGTTTCGCCGATATAATCCGGGCGCGTGTGGGATTGCGAATCGCTACTCCTGGCCCTTGCGCAACTATCTGTGGGCGAATGCCGGGCCAGCCGTCTGCGCACAGGCCGAGAGCGATATTTCCGATCCGGCGGTGCGCTATAAAGTGATCGATGGGTTCAATCAGGTGTGGCGTTTCAAGCTGGAAAACCTGATCAAGAGCGACTACACCATCGCCACCGACCAGATTATTCGATATCCGGCCGTGGCCAACGCCAGCCGCTATACGTTCAGTCTCTGGGCCTTCGCCGAAGAAACCTATGCAACCGTGCTGGCGCAACACTTTCAGTTCTGCCAGAACTACTTTAAGAGCACCGGGTATCGCGTAAACATGCTGTATGTGGGCTACCGCGTCGCCCGGGATCAGAGCTCGCTTCTATCCTATTCCTACGATGGGAATGTGATGACTATGGATCCGGTGTCGACCGGCAATCCTGGATGGACGACATTTCTGGGAGCTTACAACCAATTCTGCAGCGATAGCGGAGGCATTCCGCTTTTCAACCAGACCTTCGGCGCCAATAGAGCGCAGGCGCAGAAGGCCTTGGGACCGCGATTACAGGCCTTCGCGGACGCTCGCAGGACCTACGACCCCGACAATCGTCTGCTGAACGCCTATTTCAGCGAGTTGCTGGCGGAGTCGCAACGCGCCAGCGCCGGGTAATACCGGCCGAGAGGAGCCAAGATGTTATCAACACCCTGGGAACAACGCAAGAGTTCATACGATTTCATCATCATCGGTTCAGGCTACGGAGGCGCTATCACCGCCGCCCATCTGGCAACCGCCAATTTAAATCCCAAACCATCGATCTGCATTCTGGAACGTGGTAAGGAATGGCAGCCCGGCGATTACCCGGAAACGACTCCCGGAGTAATCGGCGCAACCCGCAGCAGTCTGAACCCGCTGGGCCTTTATGAGCTGCTCAACTACAACGACATCTCCGTCATCAAGGGTTCCGGATTGGGCGGGACGTCGCTGATCAATGCCAACGTCGCGATCATACCGGACCGGGAAGTGTTCGAGCAATTGAACTGGCCGGGAGCGATCACCTATGATGCTTTGCTGCCCTATTACCAGCATGCCAGGCAGGTGCTGGCGGCCAATCCTCATCCGCGGGCGCTGCAACTGGCCAAAGTGCAGGCACTCGAACGGCGTGCCAGAGAGTTGGGTACTTCCGTCCAGGCTTTGGATATCGTGGTCAACTTCACCATCGACGGACAGAATCCCTATGGCGTCGCGCAGAAGCCCTGCATCGACTGCGGCAATTGCGTGACCGGTTGTAACGTGGGGGCCAAGAATACCCTCTACATGAACTTCCTGCCGATGGCACGCAACGCCGGCGCGACCATTCTCGCGCAGACCAAGGTGGAGTGGCTGGAAAAGCTCGCGTCGGGCGGCTGGCGGATTCATGGGCAGCACGTGAACGACGATCTCAGCGGCCAGCCGTTTACGTTGGACGCTCGCGAGGTGGTGCTGTCGGCTGGTTCGCTGAATACTCCCGAGATTCTGCTGCGCTCGGAAATGCATGGCCTGCCGGTTTCACCCGCGCTGGGCACTAAGTTCAGCGGCAATGGCGATTTCTTCGGCCTGGCGTACAACTGTAACTACGAGACCGACGTGCTGGGTTACCCGCGCGCGCAACGTCCGCAGGCCGGCGACTCGCCCGAGCCGGGACCGAATATTGTTGGCCTGGTGCGTTACAACGGAAGTCTTCCCGAAGCGCAGCGCATCGCGGTGGAGGACTTTTCTTTCCCCAGCGCTTACCTGGAAGGCGCCAAGGCGGTTTTCGGCGCGATTCGCGGCCAGGATACCGTGGTGGGCAACGAAGCGGCCGAGCAGCAGCGGCTTCTGAGCGACCTCAATTTAGCCTCGCCCGCGCACGCGCCAAACGGGGCCTTGAACCATACCATGCTGTATCTGGTCATGGGCCAGGACAATGCACGCGGCACCATCCTGTTCGACGCACCATGGAATGAGCCGGACGGCCGCATTCAGGTCTCCTGGGACCAGGCCGGCCAGCAGCAGATCTTCACCCGTATGAATGAAGAGCTGCGGCGCCACGCGCATGCGCTCAGCGGTAGCTTCATTTCGAATCCAACCTGGAGCGTGTTCAAGCTTCGCCATCTCATCACGGCGCATCCGCTGGGAGGCTGCCCTATGGGCGACGACTACCTGCAGGGGGCTGTAGATACCTACGGCCGCGTCTTCTCCGGCGACGGTACCGTGCATCCGGGGCTGTATGTCACCGACGGTTCCATCGTCCCGAGCGCGTTAGGCGTGAATCCGTTCCTCACCATCTCGGCATTGACAGAACGTTTTGCCGAACGCAAAATCCAGCAGCTTGGCGGGCAGGCGTATCCGGAACCGGGCAGGGCCGTCAGCATGGCGGAGATCGATGCACTTGAGGTAATCGACTATAACGAGGGACAGCTCGAAGCCATGTTCCGCCGCTGCCCTTCGATGGGCATCGAAACGATCGTGAACCAGGGCGGCGATCCCGCCATCGATATGGCGCACCAGACCATCCGCAACGACGCATACTGGAAAGGTTTCTTCGCCGAGGGTACCGTTCTCAATGCCATGGCGGCGGACATCTTCACGGGATTCAAAAAGGAATTCCACCTGCAGGACGGCAAGTACGTTGGAGTCACCAGTGACTCCGATGGCCGTATCACGGCTCGCAACAGCCTGCAGGAAATCGAGGTTGGCCATGGGTCCGGCACGCTCGAAGCCGGACGCTACATTTTGCTCGAATATCTGGACCCGCCGTGGCAAAACTTCTACGATATTTTCAAGATCATCAACGAGAATCTGTTGATCGGCCGCGTCTACCTTGGCAAATATCCGCACGGCGCCAGGCAGTTCACGTTTCCTATGTCGCGGCTTTACGGCTTCAACCAGATGACCGTAGACGATCACGCGGTTCTTTACGCCAATGGCGCCGTGCCCACGCCTTCCGATCTCAACGGTGTCTGGCGCATGGATATCATCTCTAATGCCAACCAGGCCGGCGGAATCGCTTATCTGCAGTTCAGCAACAAACCGGACGGCCGGTTTGAAGCCCGGTATGAGCTGATGGGCCTCATGGAGGGCCTGGTCACTCCCACTTTCCTGCAAGATCATTTTCAACTGAATGACTTCACTCCGTTTCATGACGAGATTCGCAAAGTCAGCGACGATTTCCTGGTGGGCAAATATGTCACAGAGCTGCCGGCGGGTGTTGCAACGCTGGTCGCCAATTCTTCGTTAGGACTGTTCCACACCGAAGCCGGCGGTCAGTTCGGCTTCTATTACCTGCTCACGCGTATGACCGCGGCGGGCCTGCCGACTGAGACACTGCTGAGTCCGTTCCTGGATGTACAGCTCCCGGACGGCGTGGGCATGACTTTCGATGAAGAGATGGACGGCTGGTACTTTCCCGGGCAGGCCACTCCGGCTCCTGGGCGTGCCGGCGATCTGACTATTGCGACGCTGATCCCAGCCTCTGGAGACCCTGCGGGAGCGGTACCCTGCAGCTTCAAAGCGCGTTTGACCATCGCCGATGTCAACGAGTTTATTGATGGCTACCAGCACCAGGCCGGAATGAGCGGAAGTATCACGTTCGGCCAGTTCGTAGGGAAGAGCCCGGCGACATTCTCCATGAATCCCTCCGTGAGCCAGTTCCATTATCTGCGCACCAATCCGGCCACGGGCGAAGGCGAGATGGACTATCAGATCCAATTCGCCACCGACGACGGCCGAAGGTTCACGTTTGAAGGTGTCAAGTACATGCAGAAGAGCAACACCGGAACGCGAGCCATCGCCGACGTGCTACAGGACTATACGACGCTCTATTGTCATGTCTGCGAACAGCTCGCCGACGGGACCGGCCAGGCGGCCGGGATCGCATATCTCAAGTTCCGCACCTTTGAAAATCTCGCGGCAGTATCCAATCTGGCCGGGTTCCTGGCGTCCTTCCGGGTGACGGGTACCTCCGATCCGGTGATACAGTTCCAGGCGCGCATGCGTTTCCTCGCGTTCACGGCGCAATTTGTCGAGCGTGAATTCGACCCGCTAGGGTTCAGCGCGGGAGCGCACGCGTAAGGCGTGGAATCAGCCGGCGGATGCAAGCGATCGCTCCGGAGCCATGACAAAACGCGGCCCAGCGATCTGAACGGAAGTGGAGGCGCGCCCTCCTGAGACCAGGAACATCGCCACCAGGCCCCAGGGAGCTCCGAACTGCTCATGCGCCTTGGCGGCTACATCGCGCAGCTTGGCGGCCAGTTCACCGCGTGATTCCTGAAATTGCGGATCGTTTGGAGAGAGGCCCGGGTGGCTCGCAGCGAACGAGTCCAGCTTGGCGAGCGCTTGTCCGGTGCCGCACATACTGTCCGCCCACCATTGAATTGCCAGATAGTCGGGACGCACACCATCGGCTTGCGCTGGCGGCATCAGTTGCTGGAAGTTGGCCGGGCCTAATTCTTTCATCTTGTTCCAGAGGCTGTCGTTGGTTGCCGGGCCGAGACGGAAGGCGTCATCGCCATCCGGCAGGACCAGCATCGCCAGGGCGCGCCGGCCGGCCGTTTCGTACTCATGGTGGTCGCGCAGGGTCCCATCGGTATGGAAGAACAGCGCGCGGGAGAGCGCGTTATCGTAGCGGGCGCCGGCGAGTACGCTGGTCCGGCCGAAGTGTTCGATTCCTGGAGCAGGCTGTGTTGCAGCAAGGCCAAGCGCCGCGGCGATCGCCACCCATCGCTGTAACTCCGGAAGACTGACGTTATCGTCGAGTCTGAAGAACAGGTGAGAGCTGGCCATCTGAGGCAAGGCACTCATGGCGGCAGGGCTACCGCGATAGGAAGCGGTGATCAGGAAACATTCCGCCATCACCCGGCGTAACTTGTCCTCGTTAGCGCCGAAGTTGACCGCGGTGGTTTGAATACGCGACGCTGTGGCTGCATCGGCGATGACCAGATCGCCCGTGGAAGGTGTATACGTCACGCTGCCACTCAGGGCCAATTGCGAAACGGAAGTCCAGTTGAAAATCCCCAACAGGTTGACAGTCAGCGTAAAGCCCCTGGCCTTGGCCTTGCTGTAGATGCTGCGCACGCCGGTTACGCCCGCCGGCAGTGTTTGCAGATCGGCCAAACCGCTGACATCGCCCTTCAATGCCTGTTGTATGGTCTGCTTACCCCGATCGTCCAGCTTCGCGAGATCGACCTCGTAGAGGAACGCCGCCTCATCCGACCCGAGCGAACTAAACGCCGCGGTGACGGCCAGTTCGAGCTTGCGATCAAGGGCAGCCTTGACCGTATTTTGGATGGCGCTGACCTGGCCGGGACGCAGGCCGGCTTTTTGAAGCTCGTTGAGATCCGCTTCCGCGTTGGAGCTGATCGCGGTAACCACCGGAGCGAACAGATCCGTCTGGCCTGGTCCGGCGCTCAGTCCCACATTTGCCGAAGCGGTCACCGTGAAATCCGATCCGTGTTCGCGGTACCATCCCAGACGCACGCTCGTAGCATTCGTCTTCTGCACGCGAATCTGATAATCCGCCGAAATTTTCCACGAGGCGCCCACGGTTACCGATGCTCCCTGTTGCACGGAGATGGCGGGAAGCGGGCCTGCCGGTGCGACGGTGGCCAACGGGTTGGCCACGGTAAGCAGGTTGGCGGAGGCGGAAAAGGTCAGCGCGCCGCTGCCGGTGACGGTCACAATGGCTCCCGTCGCCAGATGCTCCAGATCCGGCAGACTGGCGGGGATTACGAATTGTTGGACGGAGCGCACCAGTGCGTCCGCCACCGAAGGCGCATCGACGCCCGCCGAAAACAACTGATAGGATTCTATATCGATCCCCAGGCTGGGATTCAGGCCGAGTGTCAGCAATCCGGCGGCAGCTTCGACTTGGGGAGCCGCACATGCGTTCAGCCCTAATGCGACATAACACGACCCGGCAGGTATCTCGATATTTTCGCCGTAGTCGTCTGGCGAGAACAGAACGGTACAGGCTGGAGTCCTCTCGATAATGCGCAGCGAAAGGCCGGCGCTCGCCCCAATGACCAGTTCCGGGGCCTTGGCTCCCAGGCTCACAGGGTCCTCAAATGACAGACCGGGGGTGAGCGAAATCACTTCCGGATCGCGCAGAGTCATCCCCTTCAGGCTCGAGACTCGCGCGCCGTGCAGGAGGAGCGGCGGAAGATCGCGAACGTAGTCGAGCAGGGAAGCGCCTGGAGCGAGGTCGGCGTCCAGACTCAATCCAAGGTCGTCGGTGATTTGTACAGTTGCCATTGCGTTGACATTGTACCGAAATTGAAACGCCGGGATGGTTGCGCCGGAAAGGACGGCCGCATGAGAATAGAGGTGATGAAGAAGGTCTTTCACTTCGATGCTCCCCGCGAGGGATATAACTGCGACGCCGTGATCGTTTCGTGCTTCGACCACCGCTTCCATCTTGGGTTCAGTAAGTTTCTCAAGCGGTTGGGGGTCTCGAAATCGGATCCGATCAAAATTGCCGGTGGTGCGAAGAGTCTGGCATCCCCACGGAACACGGACGAGCGCGAGTTCGTGTTGGAGCAGATTCGAACCTCCATACGCCTGCATGCAACCCGGCTGGTGATTCTGATGGTGCATTCCGATTGCGGAGCGTATGGCGGGCTGGATGCCTTCAGTGGCGACGCACGCGCGGAGGGCCAACATCACGAGAAGGAATTGCGGCGCGCCGCGGATTGCGTGGCGAAGGCCATACCAGATGTCGACGTGCAGACTTACTTCGTCGACTTTGAGGGCATCTGGGCCGTAGAGCTCACTCAATATGCCCGCTGAACCGGGCTTCGAATTTCACGCGGCCAGCGCCAGGCGTAAACGGCGCAAGCCCTCATCAAACATGGCGCTATCCACGCCCATCCCGATACGGAAATGGCCCGGCATTCCGAAGAAATGACCCGGGGCCGCGCTGGTTTCGTACTCCGTCCGCAGCCGCAGCAGGAACTGTTCGACATTCCCTGTGCACAGACGGATGAAACTGGTGGTGCCGAAGCTGGTGCGCGGCGCCGAGACGGCCGGAGTCTGAGCCAGGAATTTGTCGAGCGACGCGCGATCCGCTTCCAGCACGCGGCGGGAGCGCTCCCGTATCCGATCAAGCTGTCGAAAGGCCGTCACGCTCAGTAACTCGGCGGGACGCGCGGCCTTCACTCCAAACAAATCGTTCAGCCGCCAGATGGCGCGGGCCAAGTCGGGCTGAGCCAGAATCCATCCGCATCGCAGCTCGCTCAGTCCATAAACTTTGGTCAGGCTGCTGGTCACGATGAACTCGGACCCCAGCTTGTATGCGGTTTGGGGCGTGCCGGGATAAACGGCGTCCAGATATACTTCATCCACCAGCACGTGCGCGCCTGCGCTGCGCGCCAGGTCTCCGATCTCGCGGAGCACGGAATCCGGCGTCAGCGCGCTGCTGGGGTTGTGCAGATTGGTGACCACGATCAATTTGGTCTTAGGGCTGATCGCACGGCGAATCCCGGCAAGGTCGAGCGCGTATCCGCTCTCCTCCGTACGCGCGAAACGCTTCACCGCGGCGCCCAGATAGAGCGCCGCCGAGACCATCAGCTCATAGGCGGGATGCTCGATCAACACTTCGTCGCCCGGATCGATGAGCGCCGCCATGGCCAGGTGATTGGCCATGGATGTGCCCGCCGCGGCGACTACGCAATCCGGGTCTACGCCGCACTTGCGAGCGATGGCCTGCTGCAACGGAGGATAACCGTAGGGAAACGCCGCGTCGCTTTCGGGTTGGGGAGCGCCTCCCTCCAACTCCGTGAGCGGGAACGATCCGACGCCGCTGGTGGCGAGATTAAATCGCGCGCGGCTTTGGGTCTTGGCCCAAAGCATGTAGTCGGAATGTCTCTGCCTCATATCTCAGCGGCCGGCGGCCGCGGCCCGGCGACGGCTCCAGTACCAATATACGGGAATGCCGGCGGCGAGAATGGTCAGGCCGATGGCGCTGTTGGCGGGATAAGCGGCGACGGTGCTGGCCACGATTGCCACGCAAACGGCCACGAATGCCGCGGTCGAGTAAGGATGCCCAGGCGCGCGAAAGATGCCTTGCTCGCGGCGCGCGCCCTCGCGATGCCGGAACACAAACAGCGCGCCGGCGGTAAGCGCAAACGAGATGAAATCGACGGACACAACATAGTTCAGGATCTGTTCGTAGCGCCCGGATACAGCGATGATGGTGGCCAGCACGCCTTGCAGCAGGATAGCCACCACGGGCGCTCCCGAACGCGGCGAAAGCCAGCCGACGCTTTGAAAGAACAGACCGTCGCGAGCCATTGTATAGTAGACCCGCGGGGCGGTTAAAATGCCCTGGCTGAGGAAGCCGAGGGTGGAGACGGCGATGCCTATCGCAATCCAGCGCGCGCCGCGCTCGCCCAGGGCCGCGTGCATTACAGCGGACGCCGGCGCGCGCGTGGCAGCCAGGCCGGCGGGGCCCAGCACTCGCAGGCACACGAAGTTCACGGTCAGATACAGCACGATCACGCCGCTGACACCCACCACCAGGCCCCGCGACAGATCGCGGCGCGGGTTGCGCATCTCACCTGCCACGAATGTCGATGTCTGCCAGCCGCCATAGGCGAAGGCCACCGGAATCATGGCGGCGCCGATAGCCCGCAGCAGTCCAAACGATACCGGCCGGCCGAGCAGCGGCAGGGGATGCACCGCGCCTCCGCCGAGCACGATACCGAGCACGACCAGAGCCACGATGGCGCCGGATTTCAGCAGCATCATGGTGCTCTGAACATTGCTGCCGGCGCGCACGCCCAGGCAGTTAATAGCTGTCAGTCCCAGCAGCGCCGCTGCGGCGATGGCTTGCTCACCGCCGGATCTTCCCGCAATCTCACGATAGTAGCGCGCGAAAGTGACCGCTACCGCGGCCATCCCGCCGGTCTGCGTTACCAGCAGCAGCACCCAGCCATAAACAAAGGCCACCGATGGATGGTAGGCTTCGCGCAAAAACACATATTGGCCGCCGGAAGCCGGCAAGCGCGTGGCCAGCTCCGCCCAGATGAACGCACCGGCCATGGCCATTGCACCGCCGATCACCCAAACGCCCAGAATCAACAACGGCGTGTGCACCTGCAGCGCCACCACGTAGGGATTGATAAAGATGCCGGAGCCTACAATGCCGCCCATCACGATCATGGTGGCGTCGAAGAAGCCGAGCTGCCGGCGCAGTTGCGGAGTGGGCAAACGCCATCACCTTACCACGGCGGGTTCAGTGATAACATCTCCAGCATGTATCGAAGGGCTTTTCTAAGTTCTCTCGCTGCGGTATCCGCCGCGGGCATGGCGCGCTTACCCCGCGCTCAGGCGGCGGTGTCCAAGATGAAGATCACCAGGGTTCGGGTTTATGCACCTCCCCACCCGAATCCTCTCTTCAACCAGAGCGACCTGGTGGTTACCGTGGAGACCGACGCAGGTATCACGGGAATCGGAGAAGGCGGCTCCAAACAAATGCTGGAACAATGCGCGGGCCGCCTGATCGGCAGGGACCCGCACTACATCGAGCGGCTCTGGCAGGACATGTCACGCGCATTCTTTTACCCGGCCGGACGTGAAAAGGAGCACGCCGTGGGGGCCCTCGATCTGGCCCTGTGGGATCTGAAGGGAAAGGCGCACGGCATGCCGGTACACGCGCTGCTGGGCGGCATGGTTCGCAATTACTGCGAGTGCTACAACACCGCCGGCGCCATCCCCGGGGTGCATCCCGGCATGAGCATTAAAGAGCAGGCGCAGCTCACCATCGGAGCGGGCTACAGGGCTTACCGAATGGGCGCGGCCGATACCCCGGCCAACACCACCTACAATACGCGCGAGAGGCTCAATCAGCTCTACGAAGACTGCGTGCAGGCGCGCGAAGGCGTGGGCAAGAATGGCGACTGGTGCGTCGACTTTCACCAAAGGTTCGACTTGCAGGAAGCGGTTCGCGGTTGCACCCTGATCGAAAGTCAAGCGCCGTTCTTCGTGGAAGACCCCGTGCGCACTGAGGCATTCCAGGAAGACTTGCCGATCTTGCGGCGCATGGTGCGGGTACCCATCGCGGCGGGTGAGGAGTGGGGCAACCGCTGGGATTTCAATAAACTCGTGGAGAGTCACGACATCGATTTCGTACGCGCGACCCTGCCGAACGTGGGCGGCATTACCGAGATGATGAAGATCGCCGCCATTTGCGAGACGCACTTCGTGGGCATTGTGCCGCATTTTACGGGACCCATCGCGACGGCGGCGCTGGTCAATTCACTGGGCACGTTTTCCGGACCTCTCTTGATGGAATACAACTACCAGGGCCGTACTCTGCCGCACTTACCCGTATGCCTCGATTTCAAGAACGGCAAGCTATACCCGAACGATCGGCCGGGTCTGGGAGTGGAGCTGGACATGAAGCAACTGGAGCCGGTCACCGAGATCACGGAGCCGGTTACCAATCGCGCGCAGACTTACTTCCGCCCGGATGGATCGATCACTAACTGGTAGGGAGAGCAGCGTATGCCCGCTCGATCCTCTGCGTGAAGACCTGTAGGGAGCCCCAGAAATAGGGCGTCTTATAGCGGCCGCTCGAGCGCATCAGCACAAGCTTTGCCGCTCGCAGCGCGCGCGCCGGCGGCTGGCCTGCCGCGATCTCCGCATAGAGATGCCGCATGATCTCGACGGAGCCGGCGTCGTCCACATTCCAGAGGCTGGCGATCACGTTTTGTGCTCCGGCCATTAGAAACGCCCACGCGAAGCCGATGAGTCCCTCGCCGGAGTAAGTTTTCGCGCCGGCGCTGTGGCACGCGGAGATGGTGACCAGTTCAGCCTGCAATGGCACTTGCGCCACATCCCGCGCATACAGTTTGAAGTTCTCTCCTTCGTGCGACAGAATGATGGCCGAGTTCAGCGGGCTCTCCCGATTGGCTGTGGCGTGTGTGGCGAAGTGTATGGTGGTGAAGTCCGCGGGCACAGCCTTTGCATAGCGCTCGGGAACGGCGTCTGCGCCGACGGAAATGATGTTGGCCGACGCCCTGAATTGTTCCTCGACAGCCACGATCTCTTTCTTGACGTTGGGCAACGGCGGGAACTCCGGGCCCACCAGCACGGGGTCGCCTATGAGCAGCAGCCTGGGCGCGCGGACATGCTCCTGTGACCCGGCTGTCAGTAGCCGAAGCGAAGGAGCAGTGGCGATGGCCGCGTCCTCGATCCAATAGTGCGGCCGCGGCAGGGGCACGACCAGCGTTTCGAAATTGATCTGATGCAGCGCGCCATCGGGCACTATGATTACGTTCGCGCCAGGAGGAATCAGCTTGTGCACAGGGCCGAGGACCGCCGTGAACAGGCGCGCCGCCGCGGGATCGTTGCGTTCGAGTGGATCTCCGTTGGCCAGCACAGTGTCCATGTATTTCTGCACCAGCGCGGCGATTTCCCGATCGGAGGGCAGATCGAAGCGTGCCAGTCGGCCGCGGCCGATCAGCCACACCGAAGATCGCGCCGGCGTTAACCAGTAGGATAAAATTACGGTATGCGCGGCGCGGGCCGCCTGCTGCAGAGTTGCCACGCGGAAGGCCGCCGGCACATCTCCCATACGCTCCAACCGCTGATTGAGAACACGCGCCCGCGACGACTCGGCCATTGCAAGAGCCGTGTCCGGCTGACCCTTTTCGATCAGGAAATCGACGTAGTCCTGAAAGAAGCGGATGAGTTCCGGCGCGAGGAAAGTTACTTTCCATTCATCGCTGAGCTTCTTCCATTCGCGGTCAATGGTTTCGATGGCGTTCCGATATTGCGCTTCGGCCTGCGCGGGCCGCCTGGTCTTGCGATAAACGGAAGCGAGCCCACCCTGGGCTTCCCAGAGCACGCTAAACTCACCGGCCGCCCGCGCGTCGCCTGCCACCTGCGCGAAATGCCGCTCCGCCTCGAAGTACTTCCCGCCAAGCTCCTCCAGGTTGGCTGCGTTCAATTCGGAGTACACCAGCGAGCCGGGATCGTTGCGCCGGCGTTTCACCATGAGGGCCTCCTGGTTGAAGCGTTGGGCGGCCGCCAGATCACCCTTCTTTCGCGAAGCGTCGGCCTCGTTATTGAGCGCGAACCCCAGCGATTCATCGTCTTGCACTTCGCGTGCGATGCCCTCGGCGCGATGATAATAAGCCAGTGCCTGATCGAACTCGCCGCGCGCCAGGTGAATGTTTCCAATCAGCGTCAGCACCCATTGCTCATAACCGCGTACGCCTGTTTCCTGGAAAAGCGCCACGGCATTGGTTAAAGGCTCCATGGCGCGATCCAGATCGCCCAGGTGGAGATAACAGACGCCCAGGTTGCCCAGCACGGTGCCGATCAGATGCTTACCGCCGCACTGGCGAGCGCTGGCGAGCGCTTCGTCCAGGAACGGAATCGCCTCGTCGTAGCGATGGGCGTGCACCCGGTTGAATCCGAGGTCCATCTGCGCGCGGGCGAGCAAACAGGGATCGCGGCGGCGCTCCGCGGCAGCCAGAACTTCGCGGAATATGGTCTCGGCCTCGTCGTATTGGGACAACGCTCCGAGCCTTAAGTCGGCGAGATAGAGTGTCGTAAAATCGCCGGAAGCAGCCGCCGACAGATGCGCCTCTCGCAAGAGTTCGCGCGCTTTCCCCGACTGCTCCTGCGCCAAAGCATTGGCCTGGTCCAATTTCCAACGGGCTACCAGACCGGCGGGCGGACCGGGAACGGTTGCCAACAGAGAGCGAGCCTCCGGATTCTGATTGGTGCTGATCAGAGCTTCGGCGGATAAGAGGCGAAACTTCCAGCCCCACGTCAACGATCTCGCGCCCCACTTGCTGAGACCTTTCCGGCTTTTCTCGAGCGCGGCGGGGAAGCCGCCTTTCTGGTAGTCGGTCTGCGCCTCGCGGTAAGCGGTTTCGGCGGCACGTTCCCTGTTGCAGCCGCCCATCCAGAGGGCCTGGCCTATCAGCGCTAAGGTTACGGCGGATCCGGTTTTCCACCGCCCTCGCCGGTTGCGAGCGACAGCGTTCCCCCGACAGGACTGCCCATCGCCAGCCGCAGCATTGTGAGCCTGTGTATGTGCTGCGATGCCGCGGTTTCGCCGGTGCTCCATTCGCCGAAGTAAATCCTACCAAAGTTCGGGATGTGGACAAAACGCGAGCTGCTGCCGTCCACAGCCGCTTGAACGGCTGCCTCTGTAGCGGAGTCCGGGTCGTCGTCGCGCAAGTAGGCTTCGCGTTGGGCCGCGCCAAAGTGAAACGGAGCCGGCAGCCAGGAGCTTGCGGGGCGCCCGCCGACTGAGAGGTTGCTGAAGCTACAATCGATCGGCAGTACGCGCGTGCGCTCCGCGTGGGGAAGCTGGCGATCGAACCAGCCGCGCCTGTAAACACTCACCAGGCCCATGCTGATGCGATCCGCGCTGAGCGGAGACTCTCCCAACACCCTCAGATTCTCGACCGTCGAGCGTACCTCGGTGCGAAAAAAGCCGTCGCGATCTTCCTCCAGAGCCGTGATCTCGCTGTGGCATGGGCCGTAAGAGAGAATACCTGCGATGGCGTGTCCGGGATGTTGCGCACTGGTATGGCCGGCCTGGTCATGAGCAAGCGCACTCTGGGCGTGGCCATCGATGACGTGCGCCACCGGCCTGGTAATCTCGCCATGCGCCGCGGCCGCGCGGCCGTGATAAAGGAATCGCTTGATGGTCATGCGTTACTACCTACTAAGCGAAAGTGCGGAACTGGAAGCGCGCCACGATGCTGTTACCCAAGTTATCCCGAATTACCAGCGTATGCATTCCCGCACGCAGACCCTTGACCGGAACCTCCATGAACAGCTCTCCTTCCAGGGTGGCGGGCGCCTTTAGAAAACCGGCCGATTCACGTTGGCCGGCGGCATCGAGGATGTCATACACGTAAGACGGATAGCTCTGGTCGGGCCTGGGGAAATGCACCGCGAACATGGTAGCCCCCGCGGGAATTTCCTTAGCTTGTTCAACCGCTCTTGAGGTCGGCGCGGCGAAGTAGGAGGCCATCAGCCGCGGTCCCACACCCACGCCACGGGGGGTGGTCACGATTATATAGCCAAATCCCAGCGCCAGGACAGCATTGGCGGCCAGTGAGAGCGCGAAAGCCGGGCGCCTGCGAAACCACACCTGGCAGGCCTCCAGCCAACTGACGCGGGGTTGTTCCCCCTCATCACGAGAGATTGCGCGGACATTTGCCGCGAAGATCTGCTCCCAGCGAACTTCCTCGGCGCATTCCTCGCAATCGAAGAAATGTGCCTCGAAGGCATTCCGACTTTCAGATGAAAGTTCTCCGGCCACATATCGCACCGCAGCCTGGCAGCCAATCGCATCGGTGTGCTCCATGCGCGTATCCTCTAATGGATGGTGTAACGGGACGCCATGATCGTTTCAAAGCTATGATAAAACGCGGCTCCGAGCCGCTGCAAACCGGATCCGCAAAGTGCCGGGTGTGTGTCATTTCGCTCTACCCTAACCCAACCCTAGCCCGGGGCAGTCAGAATTCCCATGGCGATCGAGCGTACCTTGGTTTCCGCCGTTTCCGCGCGTGAGAGCAGCACCAGGGGCACCCGCGCGCCCAAAACAATTCCTCCCGATTCTGCTTTTGCGAAATAGACGACGGACCGGTAAAAGATATTGGCAGCTTCAATGTCGGGCAGCACGAAAATGTCCGTCTTCTCTACGATGGGGCTGGCGATGCCTTTGCGATCCGCCGCAAAACTGCTCATCGGCACATCCAGGGCAATGGGACCCTCGATGTAGCAGCCGGGAAGCTGGCCGCGCCGGTTCATGGCGCAGAGCGCCGCCGCATCGACAGTGGCGGGCATCTCGGGATTCACAAATTCCAACGCGCAGAGCGCGGCAATATTGGGTTTCTCGATGCCGATGGCCTTGGCCAGTTCGATGGCATTGCGGCACAGCTCGGCCTTTTGCAGAAGCGTAGGCGCGATGTTGATGGCCGCATCGGTCAGAATCATCAGACGGTCGAAGCCCGGCGCGTGAAAGGCGATCACCTGGCTCAAAACACGACCGGTACGCAGGCCGGAGTCCTTATCGAGCACCGCGCGGATCAGCTTGGCGGTGCTGATCCTGCCCTTCATCAGCATCCCCGCGCGGCCCTCCCGCACCAGCGCGATGGCATTCCGTATGGCCGCGTCTTCTTCCGGTTCGTTCACAATCTGGCCGTCGCGCAACTCGAAATTACTCTGACGCGCCAGCGCCCGGATACTGCCTCCATCGCCCACCAGGATGCCTTCGGCAAGGTTCAATTCGCGCGCCCGCTGCAGCGCCTCGATGACATCGGGATCGTGGCCGGCGGCCACCGCGATGGTGATGGGACCGCGGGCGCGCGCGCCCTCCAGCAGTTGGTTGAAATTCCGAAACAAAGTTGCCCGCATAGTAACATGCTTCTTCGGGCCGATTCGAGCGACACTGGTTGGATCAGACCAATGGCAGACTCTCCGATTACTCCCCGCTCAAAAGATTTCGCCGCCTGGTATCAGGACGTAGTTTTGCAGGGCGATATGGCGGAGCCGGCCGAGATCGTTAAAGGCTGCATGGTCATTAAGCCCAACGGCTACGCCGTTTGGGAAGTCTTGCAGCGAGAGCTCGATAACCGCTTCAAGGCCACTGGCCATCAGAACCTCTATCTTCCGCTGCTCATCCCGCAAAGCTTTCTCGAGAAGGAGGCGGAGCATGTCGAAGGCTTTGCGCCCGAGTTGGCCGTGGTCACCATCGCGGGCGGCAAAAAACTCGAAGAGCCCTACGTCATCCGGCCTACTTCAGAAACGATCGTGGGCCACTTTTTTGCGAAGTGGATTCACAGCTATCGCGACCTGCCCATGCTGTTGAACCAGTGGGCCAACATTATCCGGTGGGAATTGCGCACACGCATGTTTCTCCGGACTACCGAGTTTCTTTGGCAGGAGGGTCACACGGCGCACGCGAGCCACTCCGAAGCGCTGGAGGAGACGCTCAGGATGCTCGGAGTGTACGCCGAAGTCGCCGAGGATATTATGGCCATGCCGGTCATTAAGGGTGTCAAGACGCGGGCCGAGAAGTTCGCCGGCGCCTTGCGGTCGTACTCCATCGAAGCCATGATGCAAAATGGTCTGGCGTTGCAGGCCGGCACCAGTCATGACCTTGGCCAGAATTTCGGTCGAGCGTTTAATGTTCAGTTCCAGACGAAGGAGGGCAAACTCGATTACGTCTGGCAGACCAGTTGGGGCGTCAGCACGCGGCTCATCGGCGGCTTGATCATGACTCATTCCGACGATAAGGGGCTGGTGTTGCCGCCCAAAGTCGCGCCGCGTAAGGCCGTGCTGGTGCCCATTTACCGCAAGGATGAAGAGCGCTCCCAGGTGATGGAGGCCGCCACCAAACTGGCCGGCGAGCTGGGCGCTCATTTGGATGCGCGCGAGGGACTGACGCCGGGCGCGAAGTTCTTCCATTGGGAACGGCGCGGCGTGCCGGTGGTATTCGAACTTGGTCCGCGGGATGTCGCCGCCGGCAACATCGTGCTCAAGCGGCGTGATACGGGGGCCAAGGAGATCGTCCCGCAGAGTGCGGCCGTGGCCCGCCTGTGCGCCGCTTTGGATGGAATGCAGAAGGATCTGTATGCTAAAGCCAGGCAGCGTCTCAAAAATCAGACGGTGGTGGCCAACTCCATCGCGGAGGTCGAATCCATGCTGACCGAAGTTACGGCAGAGAGGGGCGGCGGCAAGTTCGTCATGGCACACCTGAAAGACGATCCAGCTAACGACGCACGCATCAAAGAATTCAAGGCTAGCGTGCGCAATATCCCGCTGGCGGACGAATATGATGAGCGAGGCAAGTGCATCCTGACGGGCGAGCCCGTCGATCGCCGCGTGGTGATCGCCAAGGCCTATTGAACGATCCAGTACCTGCGCAGCAGCAACGCCGCCATCGGCCTGTTCTGGTTCCTGTTCAAAGTGTCGGCGATTATCTACCTGATGATCTGGTTTCGCGGAACCTTTCCGCGCTTCCGCTACGACCAGTTGATGAACATCGGCTGGAAGGTAATGATCCCGGTGGGCATGGCGTCGATCGTGATTAACGCGCTCCTGGGCGTGATCGGCGCGTAGCGGATTGCACGCGCTCTCCGTGTAACCTATTCCGCCTTGGCTGAAAACGGCACCTCTCACGACAAGACACACTGCGCTCTCGTGCTGCTCGGCGGCAACTACGACGTTTATCAATCCGAAGAGGGGATTAGGATAGCTCAAGGTTCAAAGACCTCAGAGTACTGTTGATCCAGACGCTTCAGCGTATAACTCTTCTTGTTCGCTGCTTTGACTCCAAAAATCCAGAAGAATGATTTAGGTACAATAATCGACAATCGGGAGCCCAAAATGAAAAATTCCGGTTCAGGCTGACCCAGCAAGCCCGAAGGAGGAAGAATGCGCAAAATAATGAGCACGCCTTCGATCGTTGTGGCGATCGCGTTAGTCTCCAGGGTCCTTTCGGCGCAATCGCCAAACGTGCGGTTCAGTGATACGTTCTCGCCGGGGCCTTCCCAACTCTGGTCCAACTTCTTCGGCAACTGGACCGCCAATGCTGGACAGTATTTCGCGCAGGTTCCCAACAACAATCCCCTAACCTACACCGGACTGCCGTTTGACCTGACCAGCTACACGCTCACGGTCACCGTAAACCAACTGGCGGACGGCGGAATCTGGCTCCGAAGCACTGAAAACAACCCAAGCCTCGCCACCAGCATCGTCCTGATTCTCGGCGGCGGGGGCTATGGCCAGGGCACGCGCGGCGGAAATGCCGGAACCGCCATCCATTTCCAAACGCTCACCGGATGCTGCGTGAATCAAGTCAACGGCGTGTTCACTCCTGGCGACACGTACACGCTCAAGATCACGGTACAGGATAACAATTACTCCGTGTATGTCAACGGCTCGAATACCCCGGTGATCACTCTGGCCGACAGCACGTTTAAACATGGCCAAGTGGGCCTGTATGACGATCAGCCTAACACCACAACGGGGAACGGATCTGGGCCTCCGACAACCTTCAGCAATTTCAGCATCACCGGTTTGCCCGTGCCGCCGCGCATCGCGCCCTTCTCGCCTACCAGCGGCCCGGTTCACACCAAGGTCGAGATCAAAGGTACGAACCTGCAACTGGCTTCGGCAGTCACATTCAACGGCAAGGCGGCGGCGTTCAGGCAGGAGTATCCAAGCACGGAAATCACTGCGGCGGTTCCGGCCGGCGCGACCACGGGCCTGATCGCGGTCATCACTCCGCTCGACACATTCACCAGCGCGACCGATTTCACGGTGCCGTAGTTCGACCAGCAGGCGGAACTGATTAGGAAGCAGCCAGGCGCGTAGACGTCCCGACGTAGAGTTTGACACCCTGCCCTTACGCTGCCTAGACTGGTAGCAATGGAAGTGCACTTCACGTCGGAAATGCAAGCGAAGCTTGCCGACCTTGCCGCCCGGCAGGGCCGGGGAACTGAGGATCTCGTGCAGGACATTCTTGCCGGCTATATCGAAGAAGAGGCCCGCTTCATCGAAGCTATCAGGCTTGGCGAAGAATCCCTGGAACGCGGCGAATACCTTACACACGAAGAAGTGGGAGTGCGTTTAGAGCCGCTTTTCGAATCCTGATGGAAGTCCGTTGGTCGCCGCGCGCAGCGGACGATTTGGAGCGTATTTTCAGGCGTATCCAGCAAGATAATCCAAGCGCCGCTCGCCAGGTTGCCAAGACCATTTATGATGGTTGCGCGAGCCTGCGGAATTCTCCAAATCGTGGAAGGCCCGGACGCATCAAAGGAAGGCGCGAGCTCGTGTTCTCGCCTCTGCCCTACATCGCCGTCTATCAGGATGCCGTAGAAATCTCTCGCATCTATCATGGCGCCCAGGATTGGCCCTGAGTCAACCCGAGGCCCGTCACGCCCCGGCGATAAAGCCTGCCGCAGAAGATGACGATGCCGCCGAACAATAGCCAGCAGATCAAGGCGGCGACCGATTCGGAAAGGACGTCGGCTCTAAGGAACAGCGGAACGATCAGCAGGCCAAGGGCATGTACGAAGTGGTAAAACACAGCCCGCTCATAAACGCCCATCGAGTAAGCGTCCAGACGGGCTCGCAGGCCGTGTGCGCCGAATGCGCCAAGCGCAACCGCGAGTGCTAATAGGATTGCTCCGACGCCGCTCCAGGCCATGGGATCGAATTAGTTGGTGCTGGAGGAGGGAGTCGAACCCTCATACCCAGTGAAGGATGCGGGATTTTGAGTCCTTTAACTCTGCTCATAAACTGATGAATACAAAATAGTTGTAATTTATAAATGTGAAAATGTGTAACTTACTGTGCAAGTTTGGCCTAGCCACACAGGCTCTAGAGGGGTTCCGCGGACGTTCAGCCCAACAGCCCGGACAAATCTACAAATCGCACGCGTAAAGCATCGAAAAATGATACGTTACGACTGTGAGATCAGAATCTGGCCATCCTAGGGCCAGGGAATACGTCGGCGATCTTGCGGCAAGTGGGTGCTATCACTTGGCCTCACGCGAGGTGCAATCGGCGCTCGGCGTTTCGGCCGCGGCCGCCGAGCTAGCCTTGAACCGTCTCGCAAAGCAGAAAAGTGATCGCTTCTCCGGCACGCGGTTTTTACGTCATCATGCCGCCCGTAATATCGCTTGCTCGGCTGTCTTCCCCCCGACTAGTTTGTCCCGGCGCTGATTAAGCACCTTGATCTCACCTACTAAACGCGGGCCCTCTCGCCGCCGCACAGTTTCACGGTGCTGCACATGAGCGGCCACAGGAATTCCAGGTTTTCCTTGCAAAGAACCGCCGGTCGATCCAGTGCGGGACGGTGCGCGTAGCGTTTCTGGCGCGGAAGCGACGCAGGGGCGCCCGTTCCGAACTTCAATACGCCGCGGGGCAGCTCGCAGAGAACATCGAATTGAGAGATATGGATGTCACGGAAATGCCACACGATCCGAGGGCGACGCGCGCCAGCCCCCCCCAGTAGTCTCAAAATTGGTTCGCGCCTCTTCGACTCGACGTGTTAAGTAAGGTCTGGGAGAGATCATGGCGCCGCGCCGAGAGTGTCTCTGGACTCTCTTGAAGCTCTATGCTACCTATATTTTCGTCATCAACAATGAGGATGTGTAATTCATTTGTCCCGCCTGAAAGCCGACCTGCTGCTGCTGCTGGCTGCCCTGATCTGGGGAGGGGCTTTTGTCGCGCAGAAAGACGCGCTTGATCATGTAGGCTCCTTTACCTTCGCGGCGTCAAGGTTCTTCCTCTCCGCACTTCTCGTGCTGCCGCTGGCGTGGCGGGAACAGCAAAACGCAAGCATAAGCGATGCCATGATTACGCGCGGCACGGCCCGCGACCTTGCCCTGATCTGCGTCGCTTTCACCGTCGCAATCGTTGCACAGCAGACCGGCATCGCAAGGACCAGCATCACGAATGCGGGCTTCCTGACCGGGCTCTATGTGCTTTTCGTACCCATCATCTGCCGCGTCCTATACCAGCAGCAAGTCTCCGGGCTAATCTTCCCGGCCGCGGTGCTCTCGGTCATGGGTGTTTTCCTGCTGTCCGGCGGAGCAATGACCGCCATGTCTTCCGGCGACATGCTGGTGCTTCTCTGTGCGGTTGCCAGCGCGCTCCAGATGGCGCTCGTGGGCCGCGTGATGGCGCGCGTAAAGGCGCCGTTCCGCCTGTGCTTCCTGCAATATGCGGCGGTGGCCGCCGTGGCCGCCGCAGGCGCGCTCGCCTTCGAGCATCCAGTAGCTGCAAATATTCTGCGGGCCTGGGAACCCATCCTCTATGCCGGGGTGATCTCGGGCGGCGTCGCCTTTACGCTGCAGGTCGTAGCCCAGCAATACACACTCGCGGCCGATTCAGCGGTTATCATGAGCGGTGAGTCGGTCTTCGCCGCGCTTGCCGGCACTCTGTTGAACGGCGAAAGGCTTTCAGGGAAAGGTGCTTTTGGCTGCGCGCTAATCATCGTTTCGATACTGACCGTCGAATTCGGGCCTTTTCTGCTGGCTCGGTTTCCGGCACCGCGGTCTCTTCCAACCCAGCGGTAGCCTTCGCACGCCATTGAGGCCGGGTACTCATTCTCTAATAATTACTTTGGCTTTCGATGCCACGCCTTGCCCTCACACGGCTTTCGACAAGGCCGACCAGGAGAGCAACCTGGTCGCGCTGTACCGCGACCTTGCGGCAAGCGGGCGCTATCTCTTCGGCTCTCGCGAAATGCAATCGGCGCTGGGCGTTTCCGCCGCCGCCAAGCCCGCCCTGAACCGCCTCGCAAAGCAGAAAGTAATCGCTTCTCCGGCACGCGGTTTTTACGTCATCGTGCCGCCGGAATACCGCTCGGCTGTCTTCCTGCCGAGCAGTTTATCCCGGCTCTGACGAAGCGCCTCGATCTCCCCTACGACGCAGCCCTTCTCTCCGCCGCACAGTTTCACGGTGCCGCGCATCAGCAGCCACAGGAATTCCAGGTCTTGCTTGCAAAGAACCGCCCGTCGATGGTGCGGGGCGGCGCGTCGCCTTTTTGGCGCGAAAGCGCCTCGCTGCCCGTTCAGAACTTCAATACACCGCGGGGCAGGTCCTGGCGTCGACGCCCGAGGCAACGGCGATTGATCTCGTCGGTTACGCGCATAACGCGGGTGGACTCAGTCAGGTGGCGAGAGGTGTTGTCAGAACTCGCCGGGAAGATCGATCCAGAGAAGCTTGCCGCCGCTGCCCGGACCGCTCCCGTCGCCTGGGCGCAACGGCTCGGATACCTGCTGGAGCATATGGGCTCCGCCGCAAAGACTCCAGCACTCAAGGCGTACGTGCGCGAACACGCGAAGCAATCGACTGCGCTTTACCGAAAGGGCGGCGCGCGCGCTCGCGGCGCAATAAAGGCTGGAAGCTCTACATCAATGCGTGAGCGGATGACACCCTGCGCTTCGTGATGTTAAAGTAGAGGGGCGCAGAACTGCGCTGTGTGGCGGGCTGGCGGAACTGGCAGACGCAGACGGCTCAAAATCGTCCGACCGCAAGGTCATGGGGGTTCAATTCCCTCGCCCGCTACCATCACCATCGATTCCATTCCTCCGGCACAACGCTCCTTCGGGCGTCCTCAATGGACAGTTCCTGGTCGTAAAGCTGTTCCGATTCCGTTGTGGGGGGAGATCCTTTCTCTTGCAGCTTCGACCAACGCCTGCACCGGTTCGCGTCGGTTCGCAAACTTCAGAACAAAATCATTCGTCCACGTTTCTGCTGTCGCCGTCAAGTCTCCCCCAGACCGATGATCGTACCAGAGAAGACGGCTGATCGTGGGCGCGGCGAGTTCGCGTCGCCGACCTCGACATTGAGCAGGCCGGCCGGAGATCACGGTCATTAGCGAATTCGCCAAAGCCGCAAGAAACGTGACGGGAGTTAACGGAATGTTCAGACTTCGCGACTATGCTGGTCTGAGAGCCCATCGGCGCAAAGGTTAGGACTGCGGGAATATGGGATTGCGTCGGAATTTGAGCCGCCGGGACACACTGGCGGCGGGTGTCAAGAACAGCGCGGGTGAGAGTGGGCTGTGCAGAGATTTCGTGGGAATAGACCTGGTCGTGTGTCTGTACGGGTGCATGTTAACCAGCTCGGCTTGTTCACGGATGAACCAGTAGAAACGCCGACCGCAGAAGCGACGGAGGTTGCCGATGAAGGGAAGGACAGCACTCGGAGAGGCGATCCTGAAGCACTGGCGGGAGAATTGCCCGCTGATGGTAAGGGACCTGGAGAAGCAGAATCGCCTGGATCAGACGGTGTTCGCCGCGCAGGAGAGGACGGGCGACCTGCTGTACGAGATGGTGTCAGTTCACAAGATGAACTATCAGGCGGCGTGGGAGCTGGCGATGCAGGAGTGGACTCTGCCACAGAGCGAGGACCACCCACCGACATCCCGTCCCCCATCCAAGACATCGAGGTCCAGGACATCGTGCCGGACTCGGCGCCCGCGGCGCCGCCGCGCGACTTCCGGATAACCGAGGCACATCGGATCGGGCAAGGCGGATTGAAGGAAAAGGCGCGCGATAACGTCGCCGCGATCCGCACGCTCAGGTTGATTGAAGACGAAAGCCGCGAGGCGACGCAAGACGAAAAGGCTGTGCTCGCCCGGTACACGGGCTGGGGCGCACTTTCGAATGTCTTCCATCCGTATCCGCGCAGCGTCTGGGAGGAGATTGGCCGCGACCTTCGGCAATACCTGACCGCCGAGGAATACGACTCGGCGCGCGGCTCGACCCCGAACGCCCATTTCACTTCGCCGATGGTCGTTCAGGCGCTATGGCAGGCGATGGAGCACGTCGGGCTTGGCGCAGGCGCGCAGATCCTTGAGCCATCCATGGGCATCGGTCATTTCTTCGGTCTGATGCCGGAATCACTGCTGCCCGGCTGCCGGCGGACCGGTGTGGAGCTGGACGGCATCACGGCGCGGATTGCGAAGCAGCTCTACCCGGACGCCAGCATATTCGCGAAGGGGTTCGAGGAGACGGCCCTGCCCGACAATTTCTTCGACGCGGTGATCGGGAACATACCTTTCGGAAATTATCCTGTGCACGATCCCGTTTACCGCAATTCTCCGGTGACGCGGACGATCCACGATTACTTCCTCGCCAAATCGGTCGACAAGCTGCGGGCGGGCGGCGTGATGGCCCTCATCACCAGCCGCTACACGATGGACAAGCAGGATTCCACGATGCGGAGGTATCTGGCGGACCGTGCCGATCTGCTTGGCGCGATCCGGCTGCCGGACACTGCATTCAAGGCTAACGCGGGTACGGAAGTGACAACGGACATTCTGTTCCTGCAAAAGCGCGGTCCTGGAAGTACCTCTTCGCGCGACGCTGAAGCGTGGCGGGAGCTGGCGCGCATCGACACGCCGGACGGGGCTGTTTCCGTAAACGAGTATTTTGTGCGGCATCCCGAGATGATGCTCGGCGAAATGCGACTTGAAGGCACCATGTACCGAGACCGCGAGCCGACGTTGGCGGGTGAGCTGTCGCCTGCGCGGCTGGCACAGGCCGTGGCATCTCTGCCGCAGGGCATCTGCGCCCCTCGCGATGCGGGGCCGGATCGCGCCCGGCCGCCGCCGGAGGGCAACAGGTTGTTTGAATCAGTCGGCGCGGATGTGAAGGACGGGGCTTACGCAGTCCGGGATGGATTGCTCGCAATCCGCAAGGGCTCGGGATTTGAGACGGCGAAGGTACCGGGCTCGGTGGCGTGGCGCATCCGCGGCATGCTGGCCGTGCGAGATGCGATCCGCGTCGTGTTCCGTACGCAGCTCGATGAGGCGCCGGAGGAACGCATTGCCGAGGCGCGGCGGCTGCTGAACGACATCTATGATTCCTTCGTCGACCGGTACGGGCCGCTGTCGTCGCGCGAGAACGTCAAAGCCTTTGCTGGCGATCCCGATCAGCCCTTATTATTCTCCCTTGAAAACTACGACGCCGAGACGAAACGTGCCCGTAAGACGGCCATCTTTGAACGGCGGACTCTGGAGCGCTACCAGCCGGTCGCGCATGTCGAGACGGCGGCGGAAGCGCTCGCCGTTTCTCTGAATGAGACCGGCGAGTTGCACTGGCTGCGCATGGAGCAGGTGACGGGCCGCCCTGCTCGGGCGCTGCAGCGCGAGTTGGGGAACCTTGTCTATTGCAATCCGGAGGGCGGTACTTGGGAGACCGCCGACCGTTACCTGAGCGGCGATGTGCGCCGCAAGCTGGAGGTGGCGACGGTGGCTGCCGGGCTCGCTCCGTCTTACGAGCGGAATATCGAGGCGCTGAAGGCGGTACAGCCTGTTGATCTGGAGCCGGGCGACATCGAGGCCCGCCTGGGGTCGTCCTGGATTCCGACAACGGACATCCGGGACTTCGTCGCAGCGGTTCTCGATACTGCGCCACGTAATGTGCGTGTTGGCCATGCGGTTCCCATCGCGACGTGGACCGTCGAAATTGACGGCGGCGAGAAATACAGCGTTGCCAATACCACCACGCACGGAACGGCACGCTTCCGCGCCTCAGATCTGATCGATCAGGCGCTCAATGGCCGGGTGCCGACCGCCTATGACGAGGGGGAGGATGGAGCGCGGGTTGTCAATCAACAAGAAACGGTAGCGGCTCGCGAAAAGCAGCAGCAGTTGAAGGATCGTTTCCGGGAGTGGATATGGGAGGACGGCGCGCGGGCGGCACGGCTGGCCCGCGAATACAACGACCGTTTCAACAATCTGCGCCTGCGCAGCTTCGACGGCTCTCATTTGAATCTTCCGGGCTTGAACCGGGAGTATCTGCGCGATGGGGACCTCTCCCGTCACCAGAAAGATGCTGTCTGGCGGATCGTGCAAAGCGGCAGCACGCTGCTGGCGCATGTCGTGGGTGCCGGGAAAACCTGGACGATGGCGGCAGCCGCTATGGAAATGCGGCGGCTTGGCCTTGCTAAGAAGCCGATGTTCGTTGTGCCCAATCATCTTGTCGAGCAATGGGGTTCCGAGTTTCTAAAGGTTTATCCGCAGGCGCGCGTGTTTATCGCCGGGCGGGACCACTTTGCCACAGGCAACCGGCAGCGGGCGATGGCGCGGATCGCGACGGGCAATTACGACGCGGTGATTGTCTCACACCGCTCGTTCGAGTTGCTGCCAGTATCAGACAAGCTGTTCAAACGGTTTGTTGAGGAACAGGTCGAGGAGCTGGAGGCGGCGATCCTCGAAGCCAAGGCCGGAAAAGACGACAACGGACGATTGGTGAAGGAGCTGGAGAAAGCCAAGAAACGTTTCGTGGCGAAGCTTAAGGACCGCGCGGACCGCGATGGGAAAGACAACGCCCTTACCTTCGAGGAGCTGGGCGTGGATCAGGTCTTTGTCGATGAGGCCGATCTTTATAAGAATCTGTTCTACACCACGAAGATGAACCGCATCGCGGGTTTGCCGAATTCTGAGAGCAACCGGGCGGTAGATATGTACATGAAGACGCGTTATGTGCGCGAAATCAATTCCGGGCGCGGCGTCGTGTTTGCGACCGGCACCCCGATTTCGAACACGATGGCCGAGATGTATACCATGCAGCGCTATCTGGCGCCCGATCTGCTGAAGGATCGGGGCGTGGCGCATTTCGACGCCTGGGCCGCGAATTTCGCGGAGGCGGTGACGGCGCTCGAACTCGCGCCGGACGGCTCCGGCTACCGCATGCACACGCGCTTTGCGAAGTTCATCAACCTTCCCGAGCTGCTGTCGATGTTCCGCACATTCGCCGACGTGCAGACCGCCGAGATGCTGAACCTGCCGCGGCCCGGCATCGCGGGCGGCAGGCCGCAGATTGCGGCGGCGCCCGCCTCAGAACCGCTCAAAGCTTTCATCAAAACGCTCACCGACAGGGCCGAGCGGCTGCGCACGGCGCGGGTCGATCCCTCCGTAGACAACATGCTGAAGATCACCGGCGACGGGCGCAAAGCCGCGCTCGACATGCGCCTGGTCGATCCGTGTGGGCAACCGGAGGAAGATACCAAGCTGATGCTGGCAGTGCAGCGCATAAAGCATGTCTGGGAGGAAAGCCGCGACGCGCGATCCACCCAGCTTGTGTTCTGCGATCTGTCAACCCCGGACCCGGCGCGCTTCAATGTCTACGACGAAATGAGAAGCCGCCTGCTTGAAAGGGGTATCCCGCAATCGGAAATCGCTTTCATCCATGAAGCGGAAAGCGATGCAGAGAAGAAACTGCTGTTCGAATCCGTCAACGCGGGCCGTGTGCGCATTCTGATCGGATCGACGGAGAAGATGGGAGCCGGGACGAACGTGCAGAAGCGGCTGGCTGCGCTGCATCACCTCGATGCTCCCTGGCGGCCCAGAGACATCGAGCAGCGCGAGGGGCGCATTCTGCGACAAGGCAATCTCAATGGCGAGGTGCGGATATTCCGGTACGTGACGGAGGGCTCGTTCGATGCCTATATGTGGCAGACCTTGGAGACCAAGGCCCGGTTCATCCAGCAGGTGATGAACGGGCACTCGTCAGTCAGGTCGGCAGAGGATCTCGACGGCGGCGCGCTCACCTACGCGGAAATCAAGGCGATTGCGTCGGGCAATCCGGCGGTGATGGAAAAGGTCAAAGTCGATACGGAAATTCGGAAACTGGATCAGTTGCGCGCGGCGCATCGCAACCAGCAGCACAGCATCCGGCTGCAGCTTCATTCCCTGCCGTCCGAGATCCGTGAGAGACAGGAGAGGATCGGCAGGCTTTCGGCAGATATCGCAACCCGCGATGGCCACGCCGACGAAGAGTTCTCCATGGGTGTCGGTAACAGGGTATTTTCGGGTAAAGGCGCCCGCGAGGAGGGAGCGTCGGCGCTCACGCAGGCCGTGCTGTCGTGGCGTGACGACCAGAGCTTGCAGACGCGCGGTTCGTTTCGGGGATTCGAGATCCTGAGCCGCGGGAGGGGCGCAGCTACGCTTCTCATCGATTCAGATGACGAGCGTTTGCCGGAGCTGTTCATACGCGGAGGGGGGATCTACAAGGCGCAGTTGAATGCCGAGAATCCACTCGGGACTATACAAAGCATCGAGTATGCGCTGCGCTCACTGGATAAGATCCTGGGCGACGAGAGGGCCCGTGCTGCCCGCGCTGAAAAGATGCTGGGAGATCTTGAGGAGCAGGTGGGTAAGCCATTCGAGCACGAGGGGCGGCTCAAGGAATTGCTGGTCCGCCAGGCCGAACTGAATGCGGCTCTCGATCTTGACAAAGGCGAGCGGCAGGTTGCGCCCGCTGCCGGCGCGGAAGTTGATGTTGATGGACCTGCTGGAGGGGATGAGAAAACCGTTGGCGTGGCGGCACGCTCTGAACGGCGCGAACGGGGGCGGCTCATCCGGCGGAGGCGGCCCGAGGATGCCGATGCAGACGATGTCGAGGCCGCACCTGGGAGGCCCGTTTTATCAGGGCCGAAGTTCTGAGGCAGATGGTGGTATTGCGCCATTCATTTCTGCCTTTTGTTGCGACCGCGCTACGCGCGGCCGGTATAAGGATTGAATGATTGAATGATTAATCTCCGGACGACCACTCAGCGGACGCACCGCACAGCCGAGCGATCGTCCTTATAGTGGTAGCCCTGACACCCGTCGCTGAACCGCTGGCCCCACGCATCCCATTTGTCGTCGGGCGACGCGGACCAGTACCAGCCGGCGGGCTTGGAACCACTTATGTCAAAACGACCGATCGCCGCGCGGTTGTTAAACAGCACGTTCAGCTCGGTCTTCGTCGGCACGCGCCAGTCATTGTGGCCGTGTGCATCGAGCGTGGTGGCGTATTCCTGGGCCTCGTTGAAGTTCATGGTCAGGGAGGCATCGGCGGGCGTGGCATACATCGGCTTGTTGGTGTCCGGAAAGATACCGGCAAACACCGTGCCGTCGGGCATCTTGTCGCCGGGTGCAAGCGCCTGATTGTTATTCGCAGGAGCCTTTGGCTTGGCTGCCTCCCCCGTGACGTTGCGCAAGTCAAGCACTTGGCCGTCGGTGCGAAAGTCCGGTTCGTAAATCTTCTGTTCCAGCTGTTCGTACGGCAGCGCGACCGGGATTTCGGTACCGGAGCGCAGCACGAGGGCAGAGCGATCCTGCCCCATTTCCGCGACACCCTGGATTTCATTTTCGGCAACGGTCAGAGAGTGAAATCCATCGCCTTGCTGATTTCCGACCTGAACACGGACCCGCCGATCCCCGCGGTTGCTGGAAAATTTCTTCGCGATGGGACTCGGTTGCGTCATGGTTCGGCCCTCTGGTTGATTGCGGAGACCTGGCTAAATTGGCGCCTCCTTTTCTGAGTGACAATACTGGGATTCTGTGATTCTGTCAAATCAAAAGCGTTGGATTAATCATTTCAAAGGCTTACCGAAAGCCCGCTCTCTGCGCGGATTCCACAGAAAGAAACGCCCGCGCGTAGCCGGGCGAGCTGCTTCGCCCTTTCCGTCAGCCCCCTTTTCGATGATCACGGGAAAACGGTCTCCTCTTCAGCGGCCAAAGCCAGGTGTCAAGGGCGCGCCATGCACGGCTCGATTGGTTCCTCGGCCGTGCATTTGCGCGTTCATCTGGACCCTTGAAGCCGGGCACGGGCTGCGTACGCTCGACAGAGGCGGAAAGGGGGGCGGTCGTTTCTTCGCGGATTTCGCGCCGCCTCCTGGCGCATCCGGCTCCGCACCGCAAGATGCTTGACTCGTGTCAACTATCTACGGCTGCATCGGAGGTCGTTCGTTGCTCAAGCTGTCTGGCGGCCGATCCTGTTCTCCTTCTGTTGGAGTCCTCGTCCATACTTCCTCTCATCGTTCAACCTAGCACCGATTCGGCTGGCATCAAGCGGCTGGCGCGCTTCGGGCACTGCGTTAGTCCCTGAGGGAGACGCTGATCCGATACGCGATGCTCTGGTTTTCGCCATCAAGGCCGTGAATGGTCGCGCCCATCAGTTGATAGGAGAAAGAACATGTCCGACACGATCATTCCCCAGAACGAAGCCGACGTTTATTGCGAGGAGGCTTGCAGTCGAAGTTCTGCATGCTCAGGAACATTCTGCTCCGGGCGGAAAGTGAGCGCTCGATGGCGCTTTCCCGGTTGCAAACCGTGCAGACGGAGCTCAACGTCAAACGCGCTCTGAAGC
>Ga0302326_10001080_pt1 | contig 71492 bp, 67 predicted proteins | sample Palsa_T0_3_FD_202264 | JGI IMG/M metagenome (GOLD analysis project Ga0302326, IMG submission 202264) | Peat permafrost microbial communities from Stordalen Mire near Abisko, Sweden - Palsa_T0_3 | ecosystem: Environmental > Terrestrial > Soil > Palsa > Peat permafrost | place: Sweden: Abisko... | reverse complement strand
TCCTCGCGACGATGCAGGATGGCCGTCGCGCCCTTGGCGCCCATCACCGCCACCTCGGCCGACGGCCACGCGAAGCACAGGTCGTTGCCCATCGCTTTGCAGTCCATGACGATGTAGGCGCCGCCGAAGGACTTGCGGGTGATGAGGCACACGCGCGGGACGGTCGCCTCGGCGTAGGCGAAGGCCAACTGGGCTCCGTGGCGAATCATGCCGCGCCATTCGAGATCCTTGCCGGGGAAAAACCCGGGGGTGTCGACCAGCGTCAGGATGGGCAGGTTGAAGGCGTCACACAGACCGACGAAGCGGGCGCCCTTCTGCGATGCCTCGATGTCGAGCGTCCCTGCGACCGACTGGGGTTGATTGGCCACGACACCGACGGGATGGCCACCGATGGTCACGAAGGCGGTCACCAGGTTGGGAGCCCACCGGGCTCGCAACTCGAGCAGCCGGCCGTCATCGGCCACCGCTTCGATGAGTCGCCGCACGTCGTAGCTGCCGTTGGCCGACGACGGAAGCAGCTCGCGCAACTCGGGCGTCTCCCGCTTGGCCGTGTCGTCCGTCGTCCAGTCAGGTGCCTCGATGTCGTTGTGGTCCGGCAGGTACGACAGGGCCTGATGGAGGACGGCGAGCGCGCCTTCGTCATCGTCAGCCAGGAACGTCGCCAGGCCTGTCGTGCGACTGTGGACGGCGGCTCCGCCCAACTCGCGGGCCGAGAATCGGGCGCCGGTCCAGCCCGCCACCGCGTCGGGGCCGCTCACGTAAGCGAAGGCATCTGGCGTCATGCTCACGAGGTCGGCCAGACCCAGGAGTAGGGCCGGTCCCGACACCGCGGGTCCTGTCACGGCGAGAGCGACGGGCACGATGCCCGAGCACGCCACCAGGGCCCGGGCGGCGATGCCCCACCCGTGGAGGGCGGCCACGCCTTCAAACACGTCGGCGCCACTCGAGGAGATGACGCCGACGAGGGGAACGCGGAGGCGCAAGGCTTGACGGGCCGCATCGGCGATCTTGCGGCCGGCCGCCTCTGACAGGGCACCGGCATGGCTGGTGGGATCGACGCGGAACTCCACCATCGGGCGACCGTCCACCAGCCCGCAGGCGGAGCTCACCGCGCCGGGCACGCCAGCCGACAACAGCAGCGAGGCCTCGAGGGTGGCGTCCAGAGCCGGCTCCACGCCCGTGGGCCGATCCATAGGGCTTTCGACCCTACTCCGGCGATTTGAGTTACCCCAGGTAGGGTCGGAGCCCGTGGGTGCCGAGACCGGAGCGGGCGGCTCCACGTCTCAGGCGCGGAGGCTCCTCGGGCGCAGCGCGCGCATGGTCCTCGCCCTCGTGGCGGTCGGGATCCTCCTCTACGTCGGGCACAGCAACGCCCATGACCTGACCAAGGTGAAGCTCCGCCTGAGCCCGGCCTGGCTGGTGGCGGCGTTCCCCTTCTACGCGGCCTCGAGCCTGTGCCTCGCCCTCGGCTGGCGCCAGCAGCTCGCCGCCTTCGGACACCGCCTCCCCGTCGCGGTCGCCATCCGCATCTGGTGGCGAGCTCAACTTGCTCGCTACGTCCCTTCCGGATTGGCCGCCTTCGCCTCCCGAGCGGCCCTCGGTCGCGACGCCGGCGTCCCCCCGGCCGTAGGCGCCGCCAGCCTCGTCTTTGAGCTGGTCACCATCATCGGCTGGGGATGCGTCGCGGCCGCCATCGGGCTGCCCTCCATCCTGCTCGCCGGGCCACTCCGTCTGGCCCTCGGGGCGGCGGCGGCCGCGGGCCTGGCCAGTCTCCCCTTCACCTATCCGCGCGTCGCCCGCCTCGGCCGTCGGATTCCAGCCCTCCAAACCTTGTCGGCGACGCCGGCCCGGCGGCCGGCGCTCTATGGCGGCGTCGGCCTCTACGGGACGAGCGTCGCCCTCAAGAGCGTCAGCTTCGTGCTGTTCGCGGCGGCGCTCGTCTCCACCCGAACGAGCGACGGCTGGCTGCTGGCCGGGGCCGTCCAAGCCGCGGCCGTCATCGGCATCATCGGCGTCACACCGGCCGGCATCGGCGTGCGCGAAGGGGCGATGATCGGCCTGCTCAGCCACCGGTTCGGCACGACCGACGCGGCCGCCCTCGCCGTGGCCTGGCGAGCGTGGGAGTTCAGCTTCGAATTGTCCTGGCTCGGACTGGGCACGGTCATCGGCCGGCGGGGCCCGGCGGCCCCACCCGCCGCACCCGGCCCGACCGGCCCGCCCGCCCCACCCGCCGCGGACCTCCGCCGGACGACCTAGTGCGCGCTGGCGATAGGAATCAGCCGGCATTGTCCCCTGATCCCTATCGCCACGGTGATCGTGTCGACCCCCGCGCACGCGAGCAGGCGCCCCGCCCGCGGGCGAGCATGAGGTGACGACGGGCCGGCCGCCCCTAGGTTGGACCGTCGATGCGGCTGCCGCCTGCTCTCACGAGGCCCATCCGACGGGTCGTCGCCCGCACCAAGCCGATCGTGCCCGAGCGGGCCTGGCCCGTTCTGTTGTCCATCCGATCCATTCCCGGCGACGGCCCCCTGGTCGGTGAGCCGCCGATGAGCCGGGTCGCCGTCCTCGCCGCCCACCCCGACGACGAGAGCCTCGGCTGCGCGGGGACGATGGCCCTGCTCAGCCGTCGAGGCACGCCCGTCACCGTTGCCTTCGCGACGGACGGCGAGGCGACCCGTGGCGCGCCAACCGAGGCGGCCGAGACCGGTCGGCGGCGCCGGGGTGAGGCCGAGGAGGCGTGTCGGGCGCTCGGTGTCAGCGACGTCACCTTCTGGGCGCTCCCCGACGGCGGGCTGCCCGACCGGATCGACGAATTGGCCAGGCGCATCACCGGTCTCGTCAGCGGGCACGACGGGCTGCTGCTGCCCTGGTTTCTCGACGGTCACCCGGATCATGAGGCTTTGAGCGCGGCCCTCGCCAAGGCCACTATCACCCACCCCCTCGAGGTGTGGGGTTACGAGACCTGGACGCCGCTCCCCGCCAACCGCATCGTCGACGTCACGACGGTCTGGCCTGACAAGACGAAGGCGGTCAGTGCCCACACGACGGCCCGCTTGGCGTTCGACCTCGACGCCGCACTCGGTCTCAACCGGTGGCGCTCGATCCACGGCCTGATGGGTCGGGGCTACGCCGAGGCGTTCCTGGCCGCTCCCCTCGATGACTACCTCGCGTTGCGCGCCGCCGCGTTGGACATCGCCACGACGAGGTGAGCGACCCCCTCCTTCGCGCGGCCACGGAGGCCGATGACGCCGGCATGCGCGCCGTGATCGCGGCCGCCTTCCCCGACAATCCCAAGCGGCGACCCGAGATCACCGCGTGGCAGTACTGGGCCAACCCGTTCGGTCGGACGGTGGCCCAGGTCTGGGAGGACGATGGGGAGATCGTGGCGACCTACACGGCCTTCCCGATGCCGGCTCTGCTCGGCGGCCGGCCCACTCTCGTCGGCAACGGCGTCGACGCCGCCGTGGCTCCCTCCCACCAGGGCCGCCGGCTGATGACGCCGATGTCGGCAGCGCTCTACGCCAGCGCGGCCGAGGCCGACATGGCAGTGACGCTGTGCTTCATCAACAATCCGTTGGCCATCCGGGGCACGACCAGAGCGGGTTGGCTACAGGTTGGGCGTCTCACCGTCTGGGTGTTGGCCGTCGACGACGACTTCCTCGGTCACAAGGCCCACCTGCCGGCGGCCGTGGCAGGCATTGGTCGCCGCGCCGTCTGGCGGCTCGGTCAAGGACCGGTGGCCGACGAGACGGCGGACCCGCCGGCGGGGCTGACTCAGCTCTGGGCCGACGCCGGCGGCGTGGGCACCGGGGTCGTGCGCGACCAGGCGTGGTGGCAGTGGCGCTACGGCGACCACCCCGATCGGCCCTACCGATACTTCGAGGTCAGGCGCAACCAGACCCTCGTTGGTGCCGCAGTGGCGACCGAGCGCGAAGCATTCGGTGCCACCTTCGTCTACCTACTCGAGCTGGTCGCCGCCGATGCCGCGGCGGCCAAGGCCATCGCCCGCGCCGCAGCCGCCCACGCCCGGTCCGTGGGCGCCGCGGGGGTGGCCCTCATGGGCCTGCCCGACACCCGGCTCGCCGCCCGAGCCCACGACGCCGGATTTCGCCGGGTCCCGACCCGCATGGACCCCAAGCCCACGTCGTTCGGCGCCGTCCCCAACGACGGCACCACATGGGCCCACCTGGCGTCGCTCCCGTGGTCGGTGAGTTGGGGCGACCTTGACCACCTCTGATCGGGCCCGTCTTGATCGCACCCGCCTCCTGTGGGTGTTGCGGGTCGGGTTCTCGGTCATCGTCGCCGGCTTCGTCGTCGTCGTGGCCGTCGACGCCGTCAGCGATCTCTCGTCCGTCAGGCTCCGCGTCGATGCGGTCTGGCTGACGATCGCCTACCCCCTCGGACTGGCGGCGTTCCCGCTGCTGGCGCTCGGATGGGCGGAGCTCCTCCACGCCTACGGTCATCGGCTGACGGGCCCGACAGCCGTCCGCCTCTGGGCGCTCGCCCAGGCCAGTCGCTACATCCCCACGGGGCTGGCCGCCGTGGCCAGCCGCGCCGTCCTGGCCAATCGGCTGGGCGTGCCTCGCAGTCTCACCGTCACCACGATGGTCGTCGAAGGCGGCCTTCTCGTGGCCTGGAGCAGCCTGGCCGGTGGTGCTCTCCTCTTGGCCGGCGGCCACCAGGAGGTCATCCCGGTGGCACTGCTCGGCGCCGCCGCACTCATCGCCCTGCCCACCCTCCTGGTCGTGGCCGGCCGGGCCGCAGCCGGCCGGGCCGCACCCGGCCGACTCATCCTGCTGGTCACCAAGATCACCCACCAACCAGGCCCGCCGGCCGTGCGCCCTCTCGTCGGCGCCACGCTCATCGTCGGGTTCAACATGGCCGTCAAGGCCGCCGTCTTCGTCCTGCTGGCCCGCACGCTCCTACCGGTCCGAGCCGATGACACCGCCCTCTTGGTCGGGGCCGTCAACCTGGCCGTGATCGTGGGGATGATCGGGATCACGCCGGCCGGGATCGGCGTCCGGGAGGGGGCGCTCATCGCCCTCCTCAGCGGACGATTCGGCGGCGCCGACGCGACCGCCCTCGCTCTCGCGCTTCGGGTGTGGGATCTCAGCGTCGAGTTGCCGTGGGTAGGCGTCGCCGTGGTTGCCAACCGTCTACGACCAGCCACGCTGCGACCGGGATGAAGACGGGGTCGACACCGTCGACCCGATAACGCACGTACGGGAGGTGGACGGCCAGGAACGCCAGCGCGCCGACAGCGGCGAGCACCATGAAGGCGGAGGCCGCGTCCCGACGGCGCACCACCAAGAGCGCGAGCCCGCCGATGCCCAACAACACCAACGGCCCGGACGTGACCCACAACGCCAGCTTCTCGACGGCCCCGGTCTTGGCCGTCTGACTGGCATTGTCCGGCGCCGGCAACAACACGACGGCGGCCCGCTCCACGGTCCGTACGACGAATCGGCCCGGGTCGGCGGAGATCGCCGACAACGCCATCGACCGAAACCACGCATCCTGGGCGGCCTCGCTCGCCCGGTCGAAGTCGAAATGCTTCGCCCGGGCCAACGCCTCGATGCCAGGGAAGGCGCGCCCGTAGACCGAGTAGTCCTGCATGCCGGGATAGCGGGGGTCGTTGAGGACGTCTTTGAGTTGGTTGGTGTCGAGGCGATTGGGCGCCCAGAAGGTGATCCCCTCGTTGGAGGTGACCGGCTCAGGGCCGCCCACGGCATGGTCGTTGCGGACGATCCACGGCACGACGAAGACGGCGGCCACGGCGACGACCAGCCCGGCCTGCACGACGGCGGCGACAAACCCGAGGCGCAAGCCCCGGCCGAGCCACATGGCCAGCCCCCCCACGAGGGCGGCGACGACGACGATCGGGATGTTGGTGGGGCGGGCCAGGATGGCGACGCCCCACGCCGCCCCGCATACGACCGCCCACGACGTCGAGCGGCGATCCAACCACTCGACCGTCAGCCAGAGCGCCAAGAGGTACAGCGGAATGTCGAGATTCTCCGAAAGGACGCGACCGGAGAAGTAGACGAACGGTGGGTAGAGCGCCCCCACCCAGCCGGCCACGATCGACGCCCGGCGAGACGCGCCCAGGCTGCGGGCCAACGCGAAGCAGAGCACGGGGGTCGCCACCCCGATGGCCACCTGACCGAATTGGACGGCGCGGACGGATGCGCCGGCGAAGCGCGCGAGAGCGACGAGCCCGGTGTACAGGGGGGGTCGCCAGGCCGTCGCCCGACCCTCATAGGAGAAGCCCCGGCCATGCGCCAGATTGCCGGCGATGCTCCAGAAGCTGATCTCGTCATCACTCAATTTGGTGCCGGCGAGGACCAGGACATACCCGAGCCGAGCCACCACCGCGGCGACCACGGCCGTCGGCAGCCCGAGGAGGCGCCCGAGGCGGCGCCCGAGGCGGCGCCCGAGGCGGGAGAGCCGGACGGGCGCCAACCGACGGCTCAACCGCCGGCTGACTGACCGGCTGACTGACCCGGCGACTGGCTGAGCAACGACTCGCGCAGCTCCCGCTTCAAGACCTTGCCCGCCGGGTTGCGCGGCAGCGGGGTGTCAACGAACCACCAGTGGGTCGGGGTCTTGAACCCGGCCAGCCGCTCCCGGACGAAGGCCTCCAACTCGGCCGCGCCGGCCGAAGCTCCGGGACGTAGTTGGACGACAGCCCCGACTTCCTCGCCCAGGACAAGGTGGGGCACGCCGATGACGGCAGCGTCGGCGACGTCGGGATGCTCGAAGATTGCCCCTTCGACCTCGGCGCAGTAGACGTTCTCGCCGCCCCTGATGACCATGTCCTTGGCCCGGTCCACGATGTACACAAAGCCCTCATCGTCGATGCGGGCCACGTCGCCCGTGTGCAGCCAACCATCGACGAAGGACTCGGCCGTCGCCTCCGGCTTGCCCCAGTAGCCCTTCACCACGTTGGGGCCCTTGATGAGCAACTCGCCGACCTCGCCCGTCGCCAGGGTGGACCCGTCGTCACCGATCACCTTGAGCTCACACACGGGAGCGGCCACACCGACGGAGTCGGGGTGGCGCACATAGTCCGACGCCGCGTTGTAGGTCGTCATCGAGCTCGTCTCGGTCAAGCCGTACCCGTTGCCGGGAGCAGCACCGGGAAAGTGCTCGGTGATGCGCCGCACCAACTCGGGCGGCGCGGGCGCGCCGCCGTAGCTGACGCTGCGCACACTCGAGGTGTCGCGCTTGTCGAAGTCGGGACTGTCAAGGACTTGCCAGACCATGGCCGGCACACCACCGAAGGTGGTGATGTGCTCCCGCTCGATCAGCTCCAGCGCCCGCTCGGGATCCCACTTGTGCATCATCACGAGCTTGCCGCCGACCGCGGTGTTGGCGACAAGGATCGAGTGACAACCGGTGGCGTGAAAGAGCGGGACGGACAACAGCATGGCGTTGTCGGAGGACCCCGCGGACAAGGACCCCGACGACCCCGACGACCCCGACGCCCAGCCGGACCGGGCCCCCGCCCGAGCCTGGGTGAACGCCAGCGTCAACAGGTTGGTGCAGATGTTGCGTTGGGTGCCGAGCGCCCCCTTGGGCCGGCCCGTCGTGCCGCTCGTATAGAAGATGGTTGCGTCGTCGTCGGGCTCGATCGTCACATCGGGCAAGCCCGAGCCTGCCGAGCCGACGGCATCCTCCCAGCGAACAGCGCCGACACCGGCATCGGCGCCGACCGACTCCGGTCGCACCACGACCAGGGCGAGGTCGCCGAGCGCCACGAGGTGCGGGCCGAGACGCTCGAGGCGCTCGGCGTCGACAACGGCGACCCGGGCGCCGGAGTCGATCAGGCCGTATTCGAGCTCGGGCCCGGTCCACCATGCGTTGAGAGGCACCACCACTGCACCTGCGGCCGCGGCGCCCCAAAAGGCCGCCGACCACTCGGGGAAGTTGCGCATGGCGATGGCCACGCGGTCGCCCTTGACGATGCCCACGTCGTCAACCAGGTAGCGGGCGAAGCGGGCGGCCAACGCAAAATGCTCAGCGAACGTGTAGTGCTCGTCCTCATAGACGATGAACACCTTGTCGCCGTGGAGCTGCGACAACTCGAGCAGGCTCCGCAGCGACGGCGGGCAGTTTTTCCAGACCTTCAGGGTCACGCCACGCACGTCGGCCGTGTCCATCTCGAACATCGACCCGGGCGCAGTGAGCGTGGCGGTGACCTCGGCGATCGACGGCGGCATGCGATCCCCCCTTAGACAGGCGCGGCGTCGTACGTTAGACGGCGCGCCCAGATATCAATCCGCTCAAGGTTAGGGTTCTCGACATTCCGGGCATGCGTTCGCTCACGTGGCTTCACCCCCGCCCCCCAGGTCGGGACTGACAGGTGCCTGCCCCCCGTCGCGCCCTGACTGAAGATGACGTCCGACGATTTGTCGACGAGCAGTGTTTCCGACCTGGCGCCGGCCAAGTGGGAGCCGAGCTCGAGTGGCTGGTGACGGGGAATGTGTCCGCGGCGCGGGTGCAGCGCGCCGCCAGTGCAGGTCCGTTCCCCGGCGGCAGCACGCTGACCTTCGAACCGGGCGGCCAACTGGAGTTGAGCAGTCCGGTCACCGACGGCGTCGAGGCGGCGTGCGCGGCACTGGCCGCCGACCGGACCGAGCTCGAAGGGCGCCTGCGGGCCATCGGCGCCGGCCTTCTCGGTGCCGGCGTCCACCCTGATCGAGCTCCCGAGCGGGTCCTGCGCCAGCCTCGGTACGACGTCATGGAGGCCTACTGGCGAAACGGCGGCGAACATAGCCCGGGCGCCGGTCTCGCCATGATGTGCACCACAGCCGCCGTGCAGGTCAGCATCGACGCGTCCGGGCCCGACGCTGACCGTGACAGTCGCTGGCGGTTGGCCCACGCCATCTCACCCGTCCTCGCCGCCGCGTTCGCCAATTCGCCGGTCAGCGCCGGACAGGTCACCGGGTGGCGGTCGTGGCGGCTGGGCATCTGGGAAGGACTGGACCGCACCCGCACCTCGCCCGCGCTGCGGACGGGATCGGCCGTCGACGACTGGGCCGCGTATCTGCTCGGGGCCAATGTGATGATGGTCAAAGACGGCGAGACGTGCCGTCCGGTAGCGGCCACATTCCCCTTCGGACGGTGGGTAGCCGAGGGCCATGCGTTGGGCTGGCCGACCATCGACGACCTCGTGTACCACCTGTCGACGGTCTTCCCGCCGGTGCGAGCCAAAGGGTGGCTGGAGCTGCGGACGATGGACGCCGTGCCCGACCCGTGGTGGCGGGTCGCCGTCGCCGTGGCCGCCGCTCTACTTGACGACGCCGAGGCCGCCGAGGCCGCCGGCGTCGTGACGGAGCGAGCCTCGTGGTGTTGGTGTGAGGCGCCGCGGTGGAGCCTGAGCTACCCCCAGTTGGGCGAGGCGGCTCGCGCCTGTTTTGCCATCGCCGGCGGTGCCCTACCGCGGCTCGGGGCGTCCCCGGAGTTGGTAACCCTGGTGGACGCCTACCGCGAGTTATACGTCGATCGAGGTCGGTGCCCGGCCGACGACACGCTCGACCGCCTCACATCGGACACGCCGGTCAGCGCCCGGTGACCGCAGTCATCACCGTTGAGGCCCTGGCCGGAGCCCTCGACGAGGTACGCAACCGGTCTCTCGGACTGCTCGAGCCGCTCGATGTCGAAGCGTTGATCCGCCAGCACTCGCCGTTGATGTCACCGCTGATCTGGGACCTCGGGCATGTCGCCAACTACGAGGACCTCTGGTTGGTGCGAGCCATCACCGGGGCCGACCCGGCGAGGCCGGAGCTGGACGATTTGTACGACGCCTTCAAGCATCCTCGCCGGGAGCGACCGACCCTTCCGATCCTCGACCCCGATGGCGCTCGTGCCTACGCCGCTGATGTGCGCGGTCGGGCGCTCGAGATCATCGAAGGGCTCGACATCGGCGCCGACGCACCTCGCCTGGTGGCGTCCGGATTCGTTCACAATTTGGTCGTCCAGCACGAGCACCAGCACGACGAGACCATGCTGGCGACGCTCCAGCTGATGCCGGCGCCGGGCTATCGACCGGTGACCTTGCCGGCTCGACCGGTGATCGAGACGCCGACGGCCGACGTGGCCCCCGAGATCCTTCTGCCCGGCGGGCCGTTTGTGATGGGGACGTCCGCCGACCCGTGGGTCCTGGACAACGAACGCCCCGCCCATGAGGTCTCACTGGCCCCCTTCTGGTTGGACACGACGGCGGTGACCAACGCCGCCTACGCCTCGTTCGTCGCCGACGGCGGCTACGAGGATGCCCGCTGGTGGGGCGCCGATGGATGGGCATGGCGGCAGGAGGCAGGTCTCTCGCAGCCACAATTCTGGACGGGGAGCGCAGCCGCCGGGTGGGCCCGGGATCGCTTCGGATGGATCGAGGACCTGCCCCTCGATCAGCCCGTGCAGCATGTGTGTTGGCACGAGGCCGACGCCTTCGCCCGGTGGGCGGGCAAGCGACTGCCGACCGAAGCCGAGTGGGAGTTCGCGGCGAGCTGGAGTCCCGAGGGACGCAAGCGACGCTGGCCGTGGGGCGATGCCGATCCCACGCCCGAGCACGCCACCCTGTGGTCGGGCGGCTCGGCCCTCTCCACCTTCGGTCCCTCGGCGGTCACGGCTCATCCGGCGGGGGCCAACCCGTGGGGGGTGCTGGGCCTCATCGGCGACGTCTGGGAGTGGACGATGTCGGACTTCGCCGGGCATCCCGGTTTCGAATCGTGGCCGTATCGGGAATACAGCGAGGTGTTCTTCGGTCGTGATTACAAGGTCCTACGCGGCGGATCATGGGCGACCCACCCGAGCGCAATCCGGGCCACCTTCCGCAACTGGGACTACCCCATCCGCCGGCAGATCTTCGCCGGCTTCCGCTGCGCGAAAGACGCCTGATGCCCGACCCTTTCACCATCGACATCCACCTCGGTCCCGAGGACATCGAGTCCAACCTGCGGGCCGACGTAGCCGCCGGCCTCACGCAGCGTCCGCTGCAACTGCCACCCAAGTGGTTTTATGACGATCTGGGTTGCAAGCTGTTTGACGCCATCACCGATCTACCCGAGTACTACCCCACCCGGTGCGAGCGGGAGATCCTCACGGCCGTCGCCGATCAGATCGCCGCCATCGCCCAAGCGAGCACGCTCGTCGAGCTCGGATCCGGGACCTCGGCGAAGACCCGGATCCTTCTCGACGCCTTGGGAGCCGGGCAGCAGCTCCGATGGTTCGTCCCGCTCGACGTCAGCGAGTGGGTCCTCCGCCAGGCCGCCACCACGCTGATCGGCGCCTATCCGGGGTTGGGCGTCCACGCCGTGGTCGGCGACTTCGAGCGCCACCTGGCGAAGCTGCCCTCACCGGGGGGGCGACGGCTGGTGGCCTTCCTGGGCGGCACCATCGGCAACCTCGATCCGCGCGGGCGGGCCGCCCTGCTCGACGACCTGGCTGCGGGCCTCGACCCCGGCGACCTGTTGTTGCTCGGGACCGACCTGGTCAAAGATCCCGCCCGCCTGATCGCCGCCTACGACGATCCCACCGGGGTCACGGCCGCCTTCAACCGCAACGTGCTCAACGTGGTCAACCGTCACCTGGGCGCCGACTTCGACCTGTCCCGGTGGGAGCACGAGGCCCGGTGGGATCCCGAGGCCGAATGGATCGAGATGCATCTGCGTAGCACGGGCGATCAGCGGATCTCGGTCACAGATCTGGGGCTCGGGCTGACCGTCGGGGACGGCGAGACGCTCCGAACGGAGATCAGCGCCAAGTTCACCCAGGGTCGTGTGGAATCGGAGCTGGCCGATTCCGGTTTCACCATGCACACGTGGTGGACTGATGCTGGTGCCGACTTCGGGTTGAGCCTGGCGGTCCGCACCTAGCGTCAGAGGAGCAACCATGGCCAAGGCCACCTGGAAAGGCGTCACCATCGCCGAGAGCGACAACACCGTCGTGGTCGAGGGCAACCAGTACTTCCCGCTGGCCGACGTGCACACCGAATACTTCGAGGCGAGCGACACGCACTCGATCTGCCCGTGGAAGGGCACGGCCAGCTACTACTCGATCGTCGTCGACGGTCAGCGCAACGCTGACGCCGCCTGGTTTTACACCACGCCCAAAGAGGCGGCCGCCGAGATCACCGGCCATGTCGCCTTCTGGAAGGGTGTCAACGTCGAGGTCTGAGGGCCCGCCCACGCGCGGCCCTCAGATGCCTGCCAGCTTCGCCTGGTGGACCTTCGACCCGTCCGCCCTCGTCGAGCGCAAGGAAGAGCTCGGGGTCTCCATCTCCGTCATCCTCCCGGCCCGCGACGAGGCGTCCACGGTGGGCGAGATCGTGGCGCCCATTCATCGTCGCCTCGTGGATCACCTCGGCCTGGTGGACGAACTGATCGTGATCGACGACGGGTCCGACGACGCCACGGCGCCCGTCGCCCTGGCCGCCGGAGCCGACGTCGTGCCCGTCGACACACTCTTGGTCGAGGAGGGCGCCGGAGCGGGCAAGGGCAACGTCATCTGGCGCTCACTGGCGGCGAGCACCGGCGATCTCATCTGTTGGATCGACGCCGACATCCGCAACTTCGACCTGCATTTTGTGACGGGATTGCTCGGGCCGCTGCTGACGAACCCAGCCATCGACTTCGTCAAGGGGCACTACCGGCGTCCGATCGAGGGGCAACCGTCGGGTGGCGGCCGGGTGAGCGAGTTGGTCGCGCGCCCTCTCCTCAGCCGCTTCTTCCCAGCGCTGGCCGCGTTCGCCCAACCGCTGGCGGGCGAGTACGCGGGGCGACGCGACCTGCTCGAGTCGCTCCCGATGGTCGAGGGATGGGGTGTCGAGGTCGCCCTGCTGATCGACGCGTGGCGCGCCGTCGGGATGCCCGGGCTCGCCCAGGTCGACCTCGGCGTGCGCGAGCACCGCAACCGTCCGCTCGACGAGCTCGCTCTCTCGGCCATGGCCGTCCTGACGACCGTCCTCCAACGCGCGGGGGCGGGGGCGGGCGACACCGACCTCCTCCGATTCGCCGGCGAGGCTGGGGTGGTCGGCGCGCCGGTGCCGTTCGTCGAGCGACCACCGATGCGGACGCGGCCCGGCTACCGGCATCGGCGCCCCCCGGCCCCCGCGCGGCCGCTGACCACAGCCCCAGCGCCCGCGCCGCCCGCCGTGGCGCCGGCTGTGGTGGCGGCGCCGTCGCCAGGGCAGGCGGTCGATCGAGCCCGCGTCGCCCGCGCCATCACCGAGCTCCTCCTTGCCATCGGCGAGGACCCGACTCGCGACGGTCTGCGTCGCACCCCCGAGCGGGTCGCCCTCATGTATGCGGAGCTGTGCGAGGGCCTCTACGACGACCCGTCCCATCACCTCGATGTCCGCTTCGACGCCGACCACGACGAGCTCATCATGGTGCGCGACATCACGTTCTCGTCGCTGTGCGAGCACCATCTCATGCCCTTCTCGGGTCGGGCGCACGTGGGCTACATCCCCGGCGTCGACGGTCGGGTCACCGGCCTGTCCAAGCTGGCCCGGCTGGTCGAGGGCTACGCCCGTCGACCCCAAGTCCAGGAAAGGCTGACAACCCAGATCGCCGACGCCATCGAAGCCCGCCTGTCACCGCGGGGCGTGGTCGTGGTGCTGGAGGCCGAACACCTCTGCATGTCGATGCGAGGCATCCGCAAGCCGGGCGCGACCACCGTGACCTCGGCGGTCCGCGGTCTGTTGCGCCACGACGCCGCCGCCCGCGCCGAAGCCATGAGCATCCTGCATGGCCGACCGCTCAGCTGCTGACCTGGCCCTTGGCGTAGTTGGAAGCCCCCCACCAGTCGATCAGGACCACCGGCTCGTCGCCGACCACCCAGGCGTCGTGCCCGTGAGGCAGTGCGGTCACGTCGCCGGGGTGTGCCTCGAGCTCGGTCCCGTCGGCCATGGCGATGTGCAACGTGCCTCTGACGTGATATTGAAAGTGGGGCGCCTCGCAGAGCTCGGTTCCGGCGATGGGCTTGACGTGCTCGGACCAGCGCCACCCGGGCTGGAGGGTCAACTGACCGATCTCGCTGCCGCCGATTTTGAGCACATCGAGTTTTCCCTGCTCAAACGTGCGGGTCTCGTCGGGAGCGTCGAACGCCTTTTGTTCTGCGGCCGTCATGGTGTGCCTCCTCATCGGAGTTGGCGGCCCGTTGCCGTCAACTTCGCCGAGCGTGCACCCGAGCCGTTGCCATCCCCTTGCCACCCGCGTGGCAAACCGGCGGCAAGCGGGCTGTGGCACCGTGAAGGGGTCACGTCACGGAGGAGGAGGCAGGGATGTCTGACCGACTAACGGCTGGCCCGGTAGAGCGCTACCTGGCAGCGATCCAACAAGCGGCGATGGACGCGTGTGATGCGCTCAGCCCCGACGTCACCTTGGACGCGACGGTGCCCAATTGGCGGTTCGCCGTCAACGGGGACGTCGCCGTGCGCGCCGAGTTGGGACGTTGGTACGCCGACGCCGGCAGCTTCGAGGAGCTGACGCGCACGCCGCTTCCCAACGGAGAGCTGGTCGAGTTCACGCTGCGATGGGAGGAGGGGGGCGTCCCCCACGCGGCGCACCAGGCTCACGTCCTAGAGGTTCGGGACGGCCGGATCACGCGAGATCAGGTCTGGTGCGGCGGCCGCTGGTCGGCGGCGCTGCTCGCCGAGATGGCGGAGGCTTCCAATGCAAACGCATGACATGGGCGGGTCGTTGGACGAGTGGCTGGCCGCGGCGACGAGTCGGGAGAAGTGGCTGCCCGCTGACACGAAGTCCGGGGCTCGATTCGAGCGTGTCATCGTCGACGGGGTCCCGTTTGTCCTGAAGTACCAGGACTCTCGCGACGACTGGCTGCTGCGAGCCACGGGCGACCCCGGCCAGCGGTATGTCCGCCTCTGGGAGAGTGGGCTTCTCGATCGGCTCCCTGACGTCATCGACCACGCCGTGGTCGCGGCCCAATGGGACGGGGAGATCGGCATGGTGCTGCTGCGTGACGTCACCCCCCAGCTACTCCCCACGGACAGACCGTTGTCGCCTGACCAGCACGCCCGATTCGTCGACCACATGGCCGCCATGCACGCGGCCTTTTGGGGTTGGCAGGACGATGTCGGCCTGACGCCCCTGCCCCGCCGCTATCTGATCTTCTCGCCGGCGGTTGCGGATGCCGAAGCGCGCCTCGGCTCCTCGGCGATCGTGCCGAAGGTCATGGCCGAGGGCTGGGCCAAGCTCCCGAGTGTCTCGCCCAAGCTCGCCGACCTGGTGTCGCCCCTCCTGGACGACCCGGCGCCGTTGGTCGCGGCCCTCGAGAGCGTCCCCCACACGCTGGTGCACGGCGACTGGAAGGCCGCCAACCTCGGCAGCCACGCCGACGGCCGGACCGTCCTCCTGGACTTCGGAGAGGCGCCCGGCGAGGCCTCCCCTCTCGCCGATCTCTCGTGGTATCTCGCCCTCAACGCCGACCTCCTGCCCCAGTCGAAGGACGACGTGATCGCCACCTACCGGGCGGCCCTCACCCGGCATGGCATCGAGACCGCTGCATGGTGGGAGCGCGCCGTCGCCCTGGAGATGCTCGGGGCCATGGTTCAGTTCGGCTGGGAAAAGGCCCTCGGCGGCGAGGGACCGGAGCTGCGCTGGTGGGAGGCGCGGGCGGCCGAGGGCGCCGCGTGGCTCTAGCCGACGCCTACGACGGCCGAGCCGCAAGCTGGGATCGCGAAGTCTGTCTCGTGTACCGGCCACTTGCCGTCGCACTGGTCCGCTCGTCGCCCGTGCCGCTGGCAGGCGGGACAGTCCTCGACGTCGGCAGCGGGACCGGCGCAGTCGCTGAAGCGGCCGAGGCTGCCGGGGCGTCGGTGGTGGCCGTCGACCGCAGCCTCGACATGTTGGCCTTCGCGACAAGTCGTCGACCGCTCGCCGGAGCAGACGTCGCCGCCCTCCCCTTCCGCGACGAGGCATTCGACGCGGCCCTGGCCGGTTTCGTGCTCAACCACCTTCCCCCGCTGACCGCCCTTCGAGAGATGGCCCGTGTCGTCCGGCCCGGCGGCGTGGTTGTGGCCTCGACGTGGGCCGGTGGCGGGCGCGACCCGGTCAAGGCGGCGATAGACGACGTCCTCCACCGGTGGGGTTGGCGGTCTCCTGACTGGTACCGGCGGATGATGGCCGATGTACTCCCCGTCTCCGGCGATCTGACACGCCTTTCGTCTGCCGCCCGTGCGGCCGGCCTCGTCGACGTAGCGGCGGCGGTCCGCAGAGAGGATGTCGGCGTGCGGCACGCGTCGACCGCCGTCGCCTACCGCTTGGCAACACCCCAGATCGCGCCGTGGCTCGCCCGCCTCGATAGCCCCACGAAAGCTCAGCTGATCCAACAGGCGTGCAACGCCGTCTCTCCCATCATCGAGCAGTGGCGACCGGCGGTGGTCCTCCTCGCCGCTCGAGTGGATCGTCAGACCAACCGGCGGGCGTGTCGCTCGAATGCGGCCGCGTAGGGGCCGGCGCGCGTGGCGATCGCCGCCATCCGGCCCTCAGCGAGCCGACTCCACCCTTCGACGCCAAAGGCTGTCGCCACCCCGGCCGTGATCCACCACGCCTCGAGGCCGGCCACGTCGCCGAGTCGTGAGAGCAGCCCGTCAACCTGGGCGAGGTCGACCGCCTGCCCTGCCTGGTGTCCGGCCAGAGCCGCCACCAGACGAGCCTGGACCTCATATCGCGGTGTGCCCAGCGCAGCAGCCTCGGCGGCCAGGCCCTCGGCGCCCATCAACGCCGACTCGGTGCTTCCCAGGCCAAGGTCGAGCCGCGCTCGGAGCAGGCGGCCCCGCAGCAGGTGCCGCCATCGGAAGGCATGCTCGACGTCGCCGACCGCCGCCGCCTCATCGAGCAGTGCGCCGGCCCCATCCAGATCGTTGACCAGGAGGCGGCCCGCGGCCAGATCGAGCAGCCCGTTGGCCAGAGGCTCGGCCAGACCGAGAGGTCGCGCCGCCTCGATGGCGGCCAGGTTGAGCTCGTCCGCCTCGCCGATCTCGCCCAGATTTCTCACGACCCAACCCCGCAGGTTGAGAGGGCGGGGTGTCCACCTCTGAGCGCCCATGCGCGCCACGTCTGACGCCAGCCCATCGAGCGTGATGAGGGCGTCGTCCGGCCGACCCAGCATCGCCTGGGCCATGGCCGCCGCCATCAGCCCATAGGCATTCGGGAATCGGTACGCCGCCAGTCCTCGGCCCGGCTCAGGTCTGATCAACCTCAGGGTCTCCTCCGGGCGGCACTGGTTGGTCCGCAACCATCCGAGCCACGCCTCCGCCAGGGCCCGGCTGCCGACGGGCGCGTCCGCGACGGCGGCGACCAGACGGGTTTCTGACCCGGTCAGATCGCCGGCAGCCAGCGACACCCAGCCGCCGAGGGCCAAACAGCTGGCCCGCACGTCGGGATCCGCGGCCTCACTCGCGCCGAGGTCGGCCAGGGCGAGCGCCTCGTCGAAGCGGCGTTGGAGGTGCGCCGACCACGCGGCGACCTCCAGCGCCTCGGGGCCGGCGCCGCCCGCCCGCGCCGCGCTGATGTCCCGGCCGGACAAGTCGTAGTGGGCGAGCATCGAGTGCACGCGCGCCCGTTCGACACGCGCCTCCGGCGTGTCGTCGAGCTCGATCGCCTCATCGAGTAGTCGCAACGAATCCTCGTAGTCGCAGCGGGTGACGGCCAGGCGGGCAGCGAGGACCAGCAGCGCCGACGCCCGGACGACCTCCCCGCCCAGACGGGCGTGACGGGCCACGACCAGGGGGTCGGAGTCGGACCGGGACCCGAGTGAGCGTGCCGCCTCCCGGTGGAGCAGCGCGGCGCGCGATGCGCTCACGGTTGCAGCCAGCGCTTCGCGCACCAGGGCGTGCGCGAACGAGAAGGTCGGGCCGTCCTCGACGAGGAGGCGGCGGCGTACCCCTTCCTCGAGGTGATCGAGAAGCTGACGGGGCGCGCCGCCCGTCGCGGCCGCCAACACGTCGAGGTCGACATCGGGACCGATCACCGCCGCTGCCCGGAGCGTGGCCGCCGCCGCGCCGGCTCGCGCGCAGCGCTCCTCGACGGCGTCCCGGATGCTCGTCGGCAGCTCCGCGCCGGGGTCGGCGTTGGCCAGCTCCACCAGGAAGAGCGGATGGCCCCGGCTGCGGTCGAAGAGGTCCGGCGCCCGCTCCGGCCCGACGACTGCCGTCGCTGCGTCGAGGTCAAGCGGACCAAGGGTGATTGCTGTGACGCCCGGGACCCGCACGGCCTCCTCCGACCGCCGCGCGCCGACGATGGCGATAGGAGCGTCGGCCAGACGCCTCGACGCCTGGGCGAGCCAGACGGTCGTCGCCGCGTCCGCCAGATGCACATCGTCGACGATCAACACCAACGGCTCGCGCTCCGCCCGACGGCGCAGGACGCTGAAGAGAGCGGCAAAGAGCAGCGCTTGGCCCGAACCGGGATCGGTCAGGGCCGCCAGCTGCGCTGGCTCGGCTGGTTGGACCTGGGCACCGAGCAGCGGTCCCAGCACGTTGACGTCCGGACCAAGAACGCCGGCTTCGCCACCATCAGCGCTGGCGGAGCGCCGGACGAGCAGGTCAACGGCGTCGAGAAGGGGTTGGAGGGGCAGAGCTCGACCGAGCTCGTCGCACTTCACCGACACGACACAGGCGCGGCCGGCCAGTCGCGCCGACCAGACCTGGAGGAGACGTGACTTGCCGATGCCGGCCTCGCCCTCGACAAACACGACCTGGCCGCGCCCCCCCGAGGCCAGGCCAAACAAGGCATCCAGCTCGCGCAACGCCCCCGCCCGTCCGGGCAGGTCCTCAGTCGTCTCGGCAACGGATCCCTCAACCTCGACCGCGGGGCCGAGCTCTCCCATCAGGACCGCGTTGTGCACCGCCTCGGTTTCCGCCGCCGGGCTCACCCCCAAGTCCTCGGCCAATCGCTCGCGCGCCCTCGCATACGCCGCCAATGCCGACGCCGGCCGGCCCGAACGGGCCAGCGCCTCGATCAACACCCGCAGCCCCGCCTCGTCGTACGGGTCGTACGCCACCACCGCGTCGGCAAGCTCCACCGCGGCCGTCCAGTCCCCTCCCGCCAGTGCACCTACGGCCGCCGTCTGGCGTAGACGTGAGACGAGTCGGTCAGCGGCCGCCCGTTCGGCGTCCGCCCACGGGGCATCTGGCTCATCGGCGAGCAGCTGTCCTCGGACCAGGGACAACCCCGCCGAGGCCGCCGCCCGGGCCGCGCTCACGGCACCGTCAGCGAGGCGGCGGTCGGCCTCGGCGGCGTACTCGCCGAGCGCATCGAGGTCGAGCCAGTCGACGACCAAGAGGTAGCCGGCGTCGCCGCGTCGCACGCGATCCGCTCCGACGGCGCCGCGAAGGCGACTGGCCAGGACCGAGATCTGGTCGGTCGGTCGGGCCGGTGGATCGTCACCCCAGAGGCAATCCACCAACCGGTCCACCGCGACGGGCCGGCCGCGGGCCAGGGCGAGGATCTTGAGCAAGGCGCGGACCTGACGCCGACCCAGGCGAGCCGGGTCGCAACCCTCGACCTCGAGATCGCCAAGCAGCCGGACCCGGAGGCTCGTCACGGGCACATCCTGGCGATAGCGTCCCGAACATGACAAAACTCCAAGCGGGCGACAAGGCGCCAGCCTTCAACCTTCCCGATGCCGACGCCAACTTGGTGTCCCTGTCGAGCTTTGCCGGCCACAAGCTGGTGGTGTACTTCTACCCACGTGACGACACGCCGGGCTGCACCAAGGAGGCGTGCCAGTTCAACGACGCCCTCTCCCAGTTTGAGGGCTTGGGCATCCCGGTCGTCGGGATCTCACCGGACAAGGGCGCCAGCCACCTCAAGTTCAAAGAGAAGTACGGGCTGGGCTTCGCCCTCCTCTCCGACCCCGATCACTCCGTCATGGAGGCCTACGGCGCGTGGGGCGAGAAGACCATGTACGGGAAGGTCACGACGGGCACGATCCGCTCCACCTTCCTGATCGACGAGAAGGGCAAGATCGCCCGGGCCTGGTATCACGTCAAAGCCGACGGTCACGCCGCCAAGGTGCTCGAGGAAGCCCTGGCGAAGGGTTAGGCCGAGGCCAGGTACGACAGGTCCCGCCGCATCGCGCGCGCGGCCACCTTCAGGATCGGACCGAGCCCAGGTGCGTGCACGTGGGGAGCCATGGCGAGCGCCTGGAGGCCGACCGTCTCGTCCTCGGTCCAGAGGAGGCGGACCCGAGTGTCGAACGTCGGCCCCGACAACTCGGCCAGCTCGGACAGCTCGTCGTTGGCGACGGGACCGCAGGTGTACCGCAAACCGGCCGTCGCCGCCGGTATGCCTTCGATCGGACCCGCCAGGGCGCTGGAGACCACCGAAGGGTCGGCCACCGGAAGGCGGTCGACGCCGGGCACGCCCCACCGGTCGAGCAGGACCCAGATCGCCGCGCTCGTGTCGTTGGCCTGCCGGGCCCACGCCACCGCGGCGGCTCGCAGGCGCGGATCGTGGGACGGGGCGATCGCCTGGTCGGCCAGCGCCACGTCGCGTTCCTCAAAGGTGCGCAACGCCACGACGAACTGCACGGTCGACGACTCTGGCGGCGGCGTGCGCCCGGCACAAGCCGTGAGGCCCACGCACACCGCGGCCAGGGCCGGCAGCACCGCTCGCCGCACTACCGGCCGGTGATCCGATCGGCGCCCCGGAAGTACGGCAACAAGGCGTCCGGCACGGCCACCGTCCCGTCCGGCTGACGATAGGTCTCGACGATCGCCGCCCACACCCGCGGCACGGCGAGGGCCGAACCGTTGAGCGTGTGGGCGACGGCGTTGCCCCCCTCCGGGCGCCGATAGCGGATGTTGGCTCGCCGAGCCTGATAGTCGCTGAACCACGACACCGATGATGCCTCCAACCAGAGGTCACACCCGGGCGCGTACACCTCGATGTCGAACGTCCGCGCCGCCGAGTTGCCGATGTCACCGGTGCAGAGGTCGACGATGCGGTAGGCCAGCCCGAGGGCGGCGAGTGTCCCTTCGGCCCGGGCCAGCAGCTCGGCGTGGAGATCGGCCGCCTGCTCCGGGGTGGCGTACGCGAGGATCTCGACCTTGTCGAACTCGTGCACGCGCAGCAGTCCTCTCGTGTCACGCCCGGCCGCTCCCGCCTCCCGGCGATAGCACGTGGTGTGGGCCATCAACCGCATGGGGAGGTCGGCGATGATCTCGCCCGCACCCAGCGAGGTGAGCGGCACTTCGGCCGTGGGGATGAGCCACAGATCGTCGCGGTCCACGTGGTAGGCCTCGTCCACGAACTTCGGCAGGTGGCCGGTCGAGATCATGGTGTCGGTCCGCACCGCCGTGGGCGGCCGGATCTCCTCGAAGGCGTCGGCGTTGCGATCGAGGGCGAGTTGGCAGAGCGCCCGCGCCAGCGTCGCCCCGCCACCCCGCAACATGGCAAACATCGACCCGCTCATGCGGGCGCCCCGCTCGAGATCGAGGATGCCGAGGGCGGCGCCCGTCTCCCAGTGCGGCACCCGCTGGTGGGCCTCGTAAGCCTCAGGGTGGTAGTGCTCGACCCGCAAGACCGGGTTGTCGTGCTCGCTGGCCCCGTCGGGGCAGTCGGCCGAGGGAAGGTTGGGGGTTTGGAGGAGAAGCTCGTGCAGCGCATGGGCCGCCTCGTCGGCGCCGGCGTCGTGGGCCTTGAGCTCCTCGCCCAGCACCCGGCTGCGATCGGCGAGCTGAGCCGCCCCCTCCTTGTCGCCCGCCTTGTTGGCGGCTCCGACCTTCTGCGACAGCGTCTTGATCTCCGCCCGCAGATCGTCGCGGCGGCCGGCCAACTCGCGGGCGCGCTGATCGAGGGCGACGAGCTCGGTCACGACATCGCCCGCGCCCGGTCCGCGACGGTCCAGCGCAGCGCGCACCAACTCCGGATCGGTGCGAACGAGGCGAATGTCGATCATGCGGGTGCAACGGTAGCGTGACCGCCCGTGCCCGCCGCCGTCGAAATTCGCGACCTGGTGGTCCGTTACGGCGACACCGTCGCCGTGCGAGGAGTGACGTTCAACGCCGCCGCGGGCGAGGTGACGGCCGTCCTCGGTCCCAACGGCGCCGGCAAAACAACCACCGTCGAGACAGCAGAGGGCTACCGGTCGCCGACGTCAGGTGAGGTGCGGGTCCTGGGACTCGATCCCATCGCCGACCACACCGCTGTCCACCGCCAGATCGGCGTCATGCTCCAGTCCGGCGGGGTGTACCCGACCATGGGACCGCGCGACGCCGTCCGCCTGTTTGCCGCTTACTACGACCAGCCGCTCGACCCGACGGTGCTGCTCCAACGGGTCGGGCTGACCGACGTCGCTCGCACGCCGTGGCGACGACTCTCCGGCGGGGAGCAACAACGCTTGGCCTTGGCGCTGGCCCTCGTCGGTCGACCGACGGTCGCCTTCCTCGACGAGCCCACCGCCGGCGTCGACCCCGCCGGTCGCATCGTCATCCGCGACATCATCGGCCAGCTCCGCGACGACGGTGTGGCCGTCGTACTGACCACGCACGAGTTGGAAGAGGCCGCCCGCCTCGCCGACCATGTCGTGATCGTCGACCACGGCGTGGTCGTCGCCACCGGGACGCCAGCCGAGCTGATGGCCTCGGGCGGCGGTCAGGACATCCGCTTCGGCGCGCCCCCCGGCTCAGTCGACCTCGCCCAACTGGCGGCCTCGTTGGGGGTCGCCGCCGACGCGGTGAGTGAGGTGTCGGCCGGCGAGTACCGCATCGACGGCGAGAGCACACCGGCTCGGGTTGCCGCCCTGACCGCGTGGCTCGCCCAACACGGCGTGGCCCTCGGCGATCTGCGCGCTGGGCGCAAGACGTTGGAGGATGTCTTCTTGCGCCTCACCGGTCCGGCCGACCAATGAACCGCGCCCTCGTCGCCCAGACCAAGGCCGAGGTCAAGATGACCTTGCGCCGCGGCGAGTCACTGTTGCTGACGCTGGGCATCCCCATCGTGCTGCTCGGCTTCTTCGTCCTGATCGGCTACCCCGATAAGTCGCTGACGGGCGGCGTCAGCACCGTGGCCTTCGTGGCGCCGGGCGTCCTGGCTCTCGCCGTCATGTCGACGGGCATGGTCAGCCTCGGCATCGCCACCGGCTTCGAGCGCCAATACGGGGTCCTCAAACGACTCGGCACGACGCCCCTCGGCCGCCCCGCGCTAGTCGCCGCCAAGACCGCCGCCGTCGGCGTTGTCGAGGTCCTCCAGATCATCGGGCTCTGGATCGGCGGCGTCGCCCTCGGGTGGCAGCCCCGGGGCGACATCATGGTGTTCCTCGCCCTCGTGGTCCTGGCCACGGCCGGGTTCGCCGGCATCGGGCTGCTCATGGCCGGCACCCTCCGAGCCGAGGTGACGCTCGCCGCCGCCAACGGCCTCTACCTCATCTTGTTGCTGCTCGGCGGCATGGTCGTCCCCCTGTCCAAGCTGCCGGGCCCGCTCCAGGCCTTCGCCCGCGCCCTCCCGGCCGCCAACCTGGCCGACGCCTTCCACGCCAGCCTCGGCCTCGGCAACGCCGTTCCCGGCCGGGCCTGGCTGGTGCTGCTGGCCTGGGCGATCGCCGCGCCCGTCGCCGCTGCGCTCACCTTCCGCTGGGAGTAGCCCCGCCGCGGTCCCGGCCGGGCGGCGGCCATCACTGTCACTGCCGGTCCGTAGGGTTTCGTCACATGACACAACACCACGGCAGAGCAGGGGAACGTGCCCGATTGCCACGCGTCTACATTCCCATCCGTTGGCCCTCAACCTGCGACCACTGCCACACACCGATTGAGCAGCAGTTTCGCGGCCGGCCCCGGCGGTATTGCAGCGCGTCCTGCCGGCAGCGCACCTACGAGCAGCGCCGGATTGACCGCGCCGTGGCGCCCGTGGCTCGCAAGTTGAAGCAGACCAGACTGCTGCACGGCCGCCTGCGCGGGCAGGTGTACCGGCTCTACGAGGAGGTCCAGACCACCTTGTACTGGCGGCCCGAGCGGCGGCGGGCGTCGCCGGCGCTGATCGAGTTGTGCCGGGCGATCGAGGAGCTCGCCGTCGGGGTCAGCCGCGGCCCCGTGCGGCCATCACCGGCTCGACGTCAGCCCACGTGAGGTCGTCCGGGAGGGCATCGCCCATCTTTTCGAGGCGCTGCTCCTCGGCCCACCAGGCGAAGAAGTGGTACGCCACCATGACCCAGATGTCGAGGGCGACCACCCCACCGAGGATGGCGCCCGCCATCTCCTGATCGACCTTGTTGCTCCAACCCAGGTACTGCGGCCAGCCCGCGTAGGCGCTGTAGAGGACGTGCGTCGTGAAGATCATCATGATCGTCGGCAGGGTCGCCGGGATCGATGTCAGGAAGAAGTACAGCAGCTTCGTCGGGCGGGTCGTGCGGGCGAACTCGGGCATGCGGTTGATGACCGGCATCCAGAAGGCCAGACCGGAGAAGAAGATGACGGTGTGGGCCGCGAAGTGGAAGGGCTCGTTGTGCGTGGAGGTGTTGACGATGGCCGGGGCGTGGCTGGCGAGGAGCACGATGCTGTAGGTCGTGCCGGCGACGAACGGTCTCGAGAAGAAGCGGACGACCGGATACCACGGCCTCTGCACCACGCCCCAACGCATCATCCAGTCGGGGATGCCGAGCAGCATCATGGGGGCGGCGGCCATGACGAACACCTCGTGTTCGAGCATGTGGATGGCGTAGCTGTAGTGCTCAGCGAGGGGGTGGATCGGCCATTCGGCGAAGACGAAGAGCGTCAGGATCGCTGCGTACCACCACACGATCTGTCGGCGACTTGTCGTCTCGCCCTGACGAGGGCCGATGCGGGTGAGGACGTACCAGTAGCCGATGGCCAAGGCGGCCATCAGGGTGAAGACGTCCGGATAGACCTGAAACCGGAGGAAACGGCCGTTGACGATCTGCTCGGCCGCCCCGATCATCACACGTGATAGATGCCGAGGATGAAGAGAAGGCTCGAGTAGATGACGACGGCGAGGACCAGGCCGGTGACGAAGAGTCGGCGCAGGATCGGCGAGTCGAACCGTAGGTGCATGAAGAAGGCGACCACCATGGTGAACTTGAGCACCATGAGGATGAGGAGCACCACGATCGTGGCGTGGTTGGCCTTCAGGTAGTAGACGCCGACTTCGGTCGCGGTGAGGACGGCCAGGACGGCGGCGATGCCGATGTACTGGAGATCGCTTGGATGGTGCTGCCGGGTCTCGAGGGCTTCGTCGACCTCGAGCTCGGCTTCGGTCTCTACGGGAGTGGACATGACCCTCGCGCTCAGTGGATCAGGTAGACGACGGTGAAGATGATGATCCAGACGATATCGACGAAGTGCCAGTACAGCCCGGCGATCTCGACCACCTCGGCCTTGGACTGCGGCAGCTTGCCGCGGACCGAGAGGTTGACGAGTGACAGCAGCATGACGATCCCGATGGTGACGTGGACCCCGTGGAAGCCCGTCATCACATAGAAGGCGCCGCTGGTGACGTTGGTCTTGATGGTCATCCCCCGGCGGATGAACGACGTGAACTCGTAGATCTGACCGGCGATGAACACCGAGCCCAGGAGGGCGGTCGTCGCCAGCCAGACCCGGAGTCGCCGCTCGTCGCCGCGCTGGATGGCCGACACGGCGAGGACCATGGTGAGCGAGCTCATCAGCAACACGAACGAGCTGACCGACGTGAACGGAATGTCGTAGAGCTGGTGGGGCGTGGGCCCCGACACCGCCTTGTGGCGGTAGAGGATGTAGGTCGAGATCAGCGCGCCGAAAAGGAGGCACTCCGACCCAAGGAACGCCCACATGCCCATCTTGGCGTTGGAGATGCCGGTGGCGGTGGCGTGGGCGGCGCTCGGCGGGTGAGCGCCATGGGCGGTCAGTTCAGCCATCCGTCGTCTCCGCGGCGGGAGTGAGCTCGAGCTGAGTTTCGGGTTCGGCCAACTCGTGCTGAGCGTGGTCGCCGCCGGCCTCCTCCGGGTACTCCGGATCGGGCGGCTCGGTGGAAGGCTCGAGACCCCAGGCGTAGATGCCGGACAGCAGGATGATCAGGCCGACGATGCTGATGCCCCACAGGCGGTACACCTGGCCATAACCGATGACCGGCAGACCGAAGGCGGCGACGAGCGGCCAGTAGGACGGCGAGGGCATGTGGATGTGTTCGTCCGGGCGGGCGCGGCGCTGGATGAAGTCGGGGGACTCGCCGATCTTCACGAGGCGACCGTCGTCGTCCTCCGCGTACTTCAGATGCCAGAACTCGTCCTGGTGGCTGATCTGGGGCGTCTCGATGAAGTTGTACTCGGGCGTCGGGTTGGGCGTGATCCACTCGATGGTCCGGGCATCCCAGGGATCGTCCGGGGCCGGCGCGCCATGGCGGTCGGTCTTGCGGACGTTGTAGATGAAGATCAGCGTCCCGGCGGCGATGGTGAACGCGCCGATGGTGGAGACGAAGTTCCAGAAGTTCCAGCCCATGCTGGCCGAGTAGGTGTAGATGCGTCGGGGCATGCCTTGGAGGCCCAGGATGTGCATGGGGCCGAAGGCCACGTTGAAGCCGATCAGCGTGACCCAGAAGTGCCACTTGCCGAGCTTCTCGTCGAGCATCTTGCCGAAGACCTTCGGGTACCAGTAGTAGATGCCGGAGAAGATTCCGAGGATCGAGCCACCGAAGAGCACGTAGTGGAAGTGGGCGACGACGTAATAGCTATCGGTCTGCTGGCGGTCGGCCGGGACGAGGGCGTGGGTGACGCCCGACAGACCGCCGATGGTGAACATGACGACGAAGCCCATGGCGAAGTGCATCGACGTCTTGAAGCGGATGGAGCCCCCCCACATGGTGCCGAGCCAGTTGAAGATCTTGACGCCGGTCGGGACGGCGATGAGCATCGTCGACACCGAGAAGGCCGAGGTGGCGACGGGGCCCAGACCGACGGCGAACATGTGGTGCACCCAGACGCCCCAGCCCATGAAGCCGATGGCGACGCCGGAGAAGACCATCACCGGGTAACCGAAGAGGGGCTTACGGGAGAAGACCGGGATCACCTCGGACACGATGCCCATGGCCGGCAGGACGAGGATGTAGACCTCGGGGTGGCCGAACAACCAGAAGAGCTGTTGCCACAAGACCGGGTCTCCGCCCGCCAACGGGTCGAAGAAGTGAGTCCCCCACTGCCGGTCGAACATGATCAAGAACAGCGCCACGGTGATGACCGGCATGGCGAAGAGCAACAAGAAGTTGGCGACGAGCGCCATCCACGTGAAGATCGGCATGCGCAGGAGCCGCATGCCCGGCGCCCGCATGTTGATGATGGTCACGATCAAGTTGGCGGCCGATGCCGTCGAGCCGATGCCGAGGATCAGCAGGCCGAAGATCCAGAAGTCGATGTTGTGTCCGGGCGAATAGGTGATCGACGTGTTGGGGGCGTAGCCGAACCAGCCGCCGTTGGGCGCGCCGCCCAGCAGGAAGCTCGAGTACAAGAAAGCGCCGCCGAGCAGGTACAGCCAGTAGCTGAAGGCGTTGAGCCGGGGGAAGGCCACATCACCGGCGCCGATCTGGAGCGGGATCAGATAGTTGAAGAACGCCGCCGACATGGGCATGATCACGAGGAAGACCATGGTCGTCCCGTGCATGGTGAAGACCTGGTTGTAGACCTGCGCCGTCAGGATGTTGCCGTTGGGCTGGGCCAGCTGGAGGCGGATGAGCAGGGCCTCGAAGCCGCCGACGAGGAAGAAGATGAACGACGTGACGCCGTAGAGGATCCCGATCTTCTTGTGGTCGATCGTCGTCAACCAGCCGACGACGCCGTCGGTCGCCTTGGGCCGCTTGAGGAAACGCGGCGGCGTCGCCGGGGCCGACGTGGGCCGGACCGCCTCGACGGCCGTCACTTGAGCGTGTCCAGGTAGGCGATCAACTCGGTGATCTCCCGTTCGGAGAGTTTGCGGATCCTCATGTTGGCACCCGGCTTGACCGCTTGCGGGTCTCTGAGCCAGATCCGCAGGTTGTTGTTGTTGAGAGCCAGGACGGCCCCGGCAAACACGCCGCGCGCTTGAAGGTGGGTCAAGTTGGGCCCGACCTGACCTTGGGCCGAGGTGCCCTGGATGGTGTGACACGTCGAGCACCCACCGCTGCCGTTGAAGAGGGTGTACCCGGCATAGGCCAATGGACTGGTCAGGGCGTCGGCGGTCGTCATGGGCGACTGGACGGTCTGCTGATTGGCGACCCACGCCGCGAAGTCGGCGGGACTTTCGGCGACGACCTTGAAGCGCATGTTGGCGTGTGACAGCCCGCAAAACTCGCTGCACTGTCCCGAGTACGTGATCGGGTGACCGTCGGTGATCAGCTTGGAGTCAGCCTCCAAGTTGAGGTGGGTGATGTGACCCGGGATGGCGTAGATCTTGCCGGCCAACGACGGCACCCAGAAGTTGTGGATGACGCCCGGTCCGACACCCTCGGGTGACTTGGCCGGCTCGTTGGACGTGACGTCGAGGCGGACCATGTACCCCACGGGGATGTGGAGCTCGCCGGCGGTCACCAACGCGGTGCCGGGCTGCTCACCCGGAGAGAGGAACTGGTCCTGCATGGTGCCGAGCCCGGGGTAGTCGAACTCCCACCACCAGCGGTGCCCGATCACGTGCACTTCGAGCACCTTGCCGACCATGGCCGGCTCGCCCGTCGCGCTCGCGCTCGCCGGGACGAACGAGATGCGCTGGCCGGGGGGGTCTTTGTACAGGTGGAAGATGCCGATGACCGAAGCCGTCCCGACTCCGACGAGCAGCAGGAACGGGATGATCGTCCACGTGACCTCGAGCTTGGTGTTGCCGTGGACCTGGCGCGGATTTTCGTTGCCGGGCCGGGCCCGGAAGCGCACGGCGCAGTAGAGGACAGCGCTGGCGACAAAGAAGAAGACGACAACCGCGATCCAGAAGACCGGGAAGAACAGGTGGTCGATGTAGCGCGACTCAGGCCCTTTGGGCTTGAGGGTGTCCTGGGGAGCGTTGGAGGCGCACGCTGTAGCCGCGAGGGCCACGAACGCCACCAAGGTGGCGATGGCACGACGTCGAGAACGAGAAGAGCTCAACGAGACCTCAGGGATGCGTCGGGTCGCCCAAATCGGCGCGGCGGGTGCACAACGGGGTGCAGCTTGTCGCACCGATTGGCCCCGCGCCAAGTCATGGCGCGGCCGCCAACAGACGCCGGACCAAGCCGTCGAGTTGGTGCTGGTCCAACTGGCCCCGGTGGTAGGCCACGACGCGGCCATCAGGAGCGATGAACACGTTGATGGGCAGGCCGTTGATGGCATAGGACTGGCCGACGGCGCCGTCGTGATCGAACCCTGCGGGGAACGTGACACCAGCCTGGCGGACCAGATCGGACCCGTCGGGCCGTTGGTCCATCTCATCAACGCCGACCACCGCAGGGTCGCCCCTGACCGACAGCTTCTGGAGCAGTGGGAGCTCGTCGACGCACGGTGCGCACCAGGACGCGAAGAACGTCAGTACGACGGGTCGACCAGGGGAGGCGGTCAATGACGCCGACGGGCGACCGGCGATCACCGGGGACAACACGAACGGCCGAACCGCCGGCACCGGGCTGGCGTCCGACGAGCCCCCTCCGTGCGTGGTCATCACCGCTGCCGTGATGATCCCCATGGCCAGGACGAGGACCGCCGCAATGGCCACCGACCCACGTCGCGTCAGGACAGGCGTCCGGACCTCCTAGGGGAGGGTGGTCGTCGTCGTGGTCGGCGCCGTCTTCTGACCGAGGATGGCGATCACGGTGGGGTTGATGCCGAGCGGCAGCTTGCCGTGGAAGGCCGGCGTGTTTGGAACCTCGAACTTGCGCTCGCCATGGACGAGTCCGGCGGCGCCGGCCCCGACCGCGCACACCAGGGCGAGGGCGCAGAGCAGGCGGAGAGCAGCGAGCCCCATGCGTTCGCTGGCGGCGACGACGAACCCGGACACGAGGATCACGACGGCGACCGCGAGGGCCGCGGCACGCGTCCCATCCTCCGGTAGAGCGAGGAACACCCGGCTGAGGCTGATGGCGATCACGGCCACGAGACCGACCACGGCAACGGGCAAGCCGATGGGCAGGATGAGCCGGTCGCGCACTCGGGCGCCATACCCCGGTGTGTAGGTCGGATCCTCGACCCAATGCTGCACGAGCCAACCGAGGGCGACGATGGTCATGACAACGACGGCAGCCAGGACCACGACGCCATCGGTGGCGGCGCCGAGCGCCAAGATCCCGAGGGCGAGGGCTCCCACGAACGGCCAGAGGCTGGGCGCGGCGGGACGGCCACCGACCGGCGACTGCTCGGCCAGGGGTGCGTCCGGCGCGTACCACGGCGCCTTGTCAGGATCGGCCAGGAGCACCATCACGCCGAGCACGAAGGCGCCGACGGCGATGACTCCAAGGGGCGCCGCCGCCGACCCATCCTGGGTGATCCCGCCGTACAGGATGCTGGCCGCGAGGGTGACGCCCGCCATGCCAAAGAGGGCCTTCGACCCGAGGGGGACCACGACTTCCTCCCCTACTTCACGATGTAGACGATGGCGTACATGACAAACCAACTGGCGCTGACCATGGTGCCGTACCAAGCCGCCGCCCATGCCAGCGACGGCTGACGGGACGTCACCTGACCGCCCAACGTACGGGCCAGCGCGACGCCGGCGACACCCATCCCCGTGGCGAACACGGCGGCCACGGCGATGTTGAGGGCGTAGTAAAGGACCCCATAGGTGTTGGTCCGGGCGCTGAGCCCCGACTCACGCACCACGAACGTGATCAGGTTGATCATGGCGCCCTGAGAAAAGACGACCCACGCCAGAGCCACGACCGCTTGACGGCGCTCGTCGCGGCGGACGGCGTAGACCGCCCACCAGCCGACCATCCCGGCCATGAGGGCGGTGAAGCACAGGGTGGTCCCGAAATAGTTTTGCAGGTGGGTGTTGCCGGGCGGCCACACCTTGGTGCCGGATCGAATAGCCAGCCACGCCCCGAAGAGGGTGGCGACGGCGATCACCGCGGAGACGCCGAGGGCGATGATCCCGTAGACGGTGACGCTCGGGTCGCCGGCGCGCTCGCCCGAGGGCAGCGCGAGCTGGGTGTCGCTCATCGTGCTCACTTCGCGGCCCGCCAGTCAGCGAGAGGGGCATCGGAGCGCACATCGGGGAGCACGTCGAAGTTGTCGTCCGGCGGTGGCGACGTCGTGGCCCATTCGAGGGTGCCGGCCTCATAGGGGTCGCCCGGGCGATCCGCTTCCGGCGCCTTGCGCGCGGAAACCCATGTCCCGATGGCGTTGGCCACGAAGACGAGCAGACCGAGGGCGACGAGCACGCCACCCGCAGTGGAGAGCTTGGCGTAGTTGGACCACTCGCTGGCCTTGGGCCCGACGTAAGAGATCACGTGCCAGGGGGCGCCGTCGTAGCCGGCCAACCAACTCCCGGCGGCCGCGGCTCCGAACCCACCGAGGAGCAACAGCCACTGGAGGACCCCGAGGGCGCCGTTGAGCGCCTTCCCGTACAGCTTGGGGGCCCAGTGGTAGATGGCACCGAAGAGCGCGAGGGTCGGGGCGCCGAAGAGCACGGCGTGCACCTGACCAACCGTCCACGTGCTGCCAGAGCCGGCGAGGCCGCCGTGCAGATGCTGGGACGGGGCGATGACACCGTTGACGGCACCAGCGAGCAGGAGGAGCACGAAGCCGGCCACATAGAGCAGGCTCACGTGGAAGCGCAGCTCGACGGGGCGGATCGTCCCCAACCACAGCAGGACGAGCAGGCCGATCGGGGCGGCCACCAGCAGCGACAGCACCGACGGTGTGGGGATGAGGACGGCGCGCTCGATCGTGCTACCCGAAGCGAGGATGCCGAAGCACAGGACCATGGCCGCGAAGATCAGGCCCTTGGCGGCGACGGGCTGGAGCAGGGGACGGCGGGCGTGGGTCGCCACGACGTCCGTCAGAGCCCCGAGGGCGGGGACCACGACCAGATACACGTCAGGGCGCCCGTACAGCCACAACGTGTGCTGCCAGATGAGGTTGCCGTTGACCTGCGTCGATCGGAAGACGCCACCACCGAAATGCTCGTCGAGGTAGAGGAGCAGAAGGCCGGCGACGAAGACGGGGGTGGCCAGGATGATGGCGGCGCTGACGGCCAGGACCGACCAACTGAAGGCCGGCACCCGACTCATGGTCAGGCCCGGCACTCGAAGCTTGAGCACGGTGACAAACAAGTTGACGGCGGCCAGAAGCCCGCAGAACGAGATCAACATGAGCGATCCGGCCCAGAGGTCGGTCGCCCGGCTGGCCCCGGCCTGGGCGAACGGCAGCGCCGTCGGATAGGCCAGGCCGAACCCATTGGGCCGCCCGAAGGTGTAGCTGCCCAACAACAACAGCCCGCCGATCACCGTCCCCCAAAAAGCCAACGCCTGGACCCGCGGGAACGCGAGGCGGCGGGCACCGACCTGCAACGGGACCAAGTAGGTCGCCAGCCCCGTGAACAACAGGGGGAGGAAAAGCAGGCTGCTGACCGTCGCGTGCAGGCTGAACAAGCGGTCGTACTGCCCGCTCGTCAGGGGGGAGCCGGAGGACGCCAGCTTGATCTCCATGACAAGCGCCACCACCGTGCCGACGAGCACGAAGAGGATGCCGGCGCCGATGTAATAGCGGCCGATCCGCTTGTGGTCGCTGGTCGTGAACGGCGACGCCCGGCGGCTGGTTTCAGCCCCAGACGCCTCGTCCTGGGATGGGCCGGGCGACTGGGCCGGGCGGGTGGCGGTCAAGGTCATCGCGGCGTCATCTCGTCTCCGGGACGGAGGGCGGTGCAGGGCGCTCAGACACTAGACATCAGACGCTGAACGTATCGAATCACCCGCGGCGGAGCGCGGCTCTTACCAAGGTGTCGGCCGCCATGGCGCCAAAGAGCAAGGTCAGATAGGTGATCGACCAGCCAAACAGGCCCATGGCGCGGGCTGCTGTGCCGTCGTGTTGGAAGCGGATGGCGTAGGCCAGGTAGATGGCGCCGAGCACGATCGCCGCCACCCAGTAGAGAAGCCCCATGCCGGCGACCGACCCAAACGCCAGGCTCACGACCCACAGGATCGCCGTGTAGATGACGATCTGCCTGGCCGTCTTGGCGAACGACGCCACCACCGGCAGCATGGGCACGTCGGCGGCCTTGTAGTCGTCTCGGTACTTGACCGCCAGGGCCCAGAAGTGGGGTGGCGTCCACACGAAGATGATGGCGAACAGCACCACCGGTGCCAGGGCGAGATGGCCGGTGACGGCCGTCCACCCCACCAGGGTCGGGACGGCCCCGGCGGCGCCGCCGATGACGATGTTTTGCTCGGACGTGCGCTTGAGCCAGAGCGAGTAGACGAAGACGTAGAAGAGGGTCGCCGAGAGCGCCAACGCGGCCGAGAGCAGGTTGACGAGCAGCGCCAGCTCGACGAAGGCGGCGGCCTCGATCACGAGGGCGAAGGTCAGCGCGGCCCGCTCGGTGAGCTCGCCGGTAACGAGCGGCCGGTTGGCGGTCCGCTTCATCACCTTGTCGATGTCGGCGTCAATCACCATGTTGATGGCGTTGGCGCCACCAGCGGCCAGCGAGCCGCCGATCAGCGTGAAGAGCACCAGCCAGCCGCCGGGCAGACCCCTGGCGGCCACGACCATGGTCGGGATGGTGGTGACCAGGAGGAGCTCGATGATCCGAGGCTTGGTGAGCGCCAGATAGGCGAGCGCCTTCGGCCGGCCCGCTTTGGGGAGCGAGGCGCTGTGCCCGAGCCGGGCGGAGAGGGCCATCAGGGCTCCGAGCCTACGACGCCTGCGCCCCGTGGGGCCAGGCAGGGCCACGGGCCCCGCCTCCGCGCCTCCGCCGAGGACGATCGGCGGACCTACCATCAATTCATCAGCTCTGTGCGCCTCTCCCCTCGTACCTTCCGACGGATCACCCTGTTGGCGATCATCGCCCTGGGGTTCGTCATCGTGACGGGGGCAGCCGTCCGCCTCACCGGTTCGGGACTTGGCTGCCCGCAGTGGCCCGCGTGCAAAAACGGCCACGTTGTCGCCCCTTTGAGCTTCTACTCGCAGGTCGAGTTCATCAACCGAGTGACGACACTGGCCGTGTCGATCGCCATCAGCGCCGCGGCCCTCGCCGCCTTCTTCCGAGCGCCCCGCCGCCGCGACCTCAGCTGGCTGGGTCTAGGCCTGGCCGCCGGGCTCGTCGCCGAGATCGTTCTTGGCGGCGAGACCGTGCGCCACCGGCTCAACCCGGGCTTCGTGATGGCCCACTTCCTGCTCTCGCTCCTCCTGCTCTGGGACGCCGTCGTGTTGCACCACCGAGCGGGCTGGCCCGACTCGCCGGGCGGCGCGCGGCCGCTCGTCGACCGGCCGACCATCTGGCTCGGCCGACTGCTCGTCGTCATGGTCGCGACGACGGTGGTCATCGGGACGGTCGTCACCGGTTCGGGGCCGCACAGCGGCGCCAACGCGGGAGATGGCCGCATCCGCCGCTGGCATCTCGACGTGCACCGGGTCACCCAGGTACACGGGACAGCTGCCATGCTCACGGTCGGGCTCGTCCTGTTCACCTGGTGGCTGCTTCGGTCGCGTGGTGCCCCCGTCGAGGCCCGGCGCCGACTCCAACTCGTCGTGGAGGCGCTCGCCGCCCAGATCGTCATCGGCTACACCCAGTACTTCAGCGGAGTGCCCCCTCTGCTTGTGGCCTGCCACATCGCGGGCGTGGTCCTGGTGTGGACAGCCGTCCTGCGATTCGCGGTCTTCCTGAGCTCGGGCTCGGTGGACGCTGCCGGCTGGGTAGCACCTCCGCAACGTTCCCCGACAGCGGTGTCCCCATGAGCACGCTCGCTCCTACCAAGCCCGACTCCGAGCCCGACACCGACATCGATCCTGACCGACCGTGGATCGTCATCGTCTGGAACGACCCGATCAACTTGATGTCGTACGTGACGTTCGTGTTTCAGAAGCTGTTCGGGTATTCGCTTGAGAAGGCCACCGCCCTCATGCTCGACGTGCACCGCAAGGGGCGGGCCGTCGTCTCGTCGGGCGAACGTGAGCGGGCAGAGCTGGACGTCTTCCGCCTCCACGAGCACGGGCTGTGGGCGACCATGCAGCAAGACAAGTAGGTGGCGCTCTTCCGCCGGGCCCGCTTCGTGCGGACGCGGGACGGGCACTATCGGGTCAGGCTCGAGCCCGAGGAGCGGGCCCTCCTGGCGACCCTGCCCGACCAGCTCTCGTCCCTCCTCGCCGAATCCTCCGACCCCGGTGCGACTGCGACCTCCCGGCTCTTCCCGCCGGCCTACACCGACGATGGCGAGCGGGATGCCGAGTACCAGCGGCTGATGCGTTCGGAGCTCGTCGGGCAGCGGCTGGCCCGGCTCGCCACCATGCGGGAGACCATCGACGCCACGCAGCTCACCGACGACCAGCTCCAGGCGTGGGTCAAGGTCCTCAACGACGTCCGGCTCATCCTCGGCACCTTGCTCGACGTGTCGGAGGAGACGTCGGAGGCGCTCGACCTGCTCGACCCCTCCGCTCCCGACGCCTCCCAGCGGGTGATCTACTACGTGCTGACCGGGCTCGTGGACGAGGCCGTGACTGCCCTGAGCGGCGGCCTGCCCGCCCCCACGGCTCTGTAGGCGAGGGTCCCGGCCGGTCCCGGCCGTTCTGGCCGTTCTGGCCGTTCTGGCCGTTCTGGCCGTCTGGGCCGTCTGGGGTCACCCGCCTGGTATCGTCGTCTGGCTTGCGAGCCGGACCCGGCCCCCATCGTCTAGCGGCCCAGGACCTCGCCCTTTCAAGGCGGTAACACGGGTTCGAATCCCGTTGGGGGTGCTTCTGCTTCGCTTCCTGGGCTTTCTGAAGCTTTCCGGTCCGCCACCTCGACTCGCCTCGCGGCCCCAGCTGACGGCCCGCCCTTCCCCCTTCGGACCAAGTGCGCAGTGGCGTTAGGAATCAGACGACTTTGGCCTCTGATTCCTAACGCCATGGTGATCGAGGTGGAGCCCCATGCCCGGCATCGTGAAGTCAGCCTGCGTCCAGGCCCTCGAGGCTCACGCCCGGACCACCCTCGGGGTCTTCAGCCGCGCAGACGCCACAAGGTTGCAGGTGCCGGAAGCGCTCTTCAGCTACCACGCCCGCCCCGGGGGCCGGTGGTCGAGGGTCCTGCCCGAGGTTTATCAACTCAGCGGCCTGGCGCCCGAACCCGACCGAGCGCTCCTGGCCGCCCTCATCTGGGCGGGCGACCAGGCGGTCCTCTCACACCGGACCGCCGCCCGAATCTTCGGCTTCGACGGCCTCCCCCGGACCGACGCGGACACCGAGATCGAGCTTTGGGCCCCGCGGAGCAGAGGTCCCGCCGGCATCTTGGTCCACCGCGGCGCCTTGCCGGCGAAAGACATCGAGACCTCCGGAGGTCTCCTCCGACATACAAGCCTCCTGCGGACGTTGGCCGACCTGGCGAGGACGACACCCGACCTTGACGTCCTCGAGCTGTTCGTCGAGGCCGCGCTCCGGAAGGAGGCCGCGCTCCGGAAGGAGCCCACGCTCGAGGCCACCCTCCGGACGGCCGCGGCCAGCGCCCCAAGACAAAACCGCAAGTGGGCCACGCGCCTTCAGGAGGTCCTCGCCCGTCGTCCGGCGGGCGCCCCACCGACGGAGAGCGAGCTTGAGACCCGCTACATCCAAGCTCTGCGACACGCCACCCGGCTGCCGCCCCCGGTGCGCCAGCAAGAGATCTGCGACGACGCCGGCCGGTGCATCGCACGCCTCGACCTCTGCTGGCCCGAGGTCGGCCTCTGGGTCGAACTCGACGGCCGGCAGTACCACGAGCTCCCGACGGCCCTGCTGCACGACCGCCGACGACAGAACGACCTCACGACCCGACTCCAATGGATCCCCCTCCGGTTCACTTGGGAGGACGTCAGGAAGAGGCCGACGGCAACGGCCCGTACGACACAAGCGGCGTACGAGGCACGCCTCGCCGCGGAAGGCCGAGGTGAGGGCTGACGCCGGACGTGTATCGTGGCGGGGCTTCTCTGCGGCGTTGCACACGCAGGAGGTGGTGTTGGTCCTGTGGTGCAGTCTGGAGTGCACGCCGGCCTGTCAAGCCGGAGGCCGCGGGTTCGAATCCCGTCAGGACCGCGGTCGGGTAGCTCAGTTGGTAGAGCGCGCGCCTGAAAAGCGCGAGGTCACCGGATCGACGCCGGTCCCGACCACGTGGGAACGACAAACGAGCGGAGCCGCTTCAGGCGGGCTCGTGCTCCATCTGCTCCAAGCACCGCTTGATCTCGGAGGCCCGGAACCTGCGGTGCCCACCGAGCGTGCGGATGGCGGTGATCTTGCCGGCCCGCGCCCAGCGGGTCACGGTCTTGGGGTTGACCCGGAAAAGGGCAGCGACCTCGGCCGGTGTCAGCAGGTCGTCCCGTTGGATGTGCTCGGCCATGTCGAAATCCCTTCAGAGATCCCCGAACCGGTCGGCCCGGAGATGGATGTCCGTTTCATGGCTCAAGGTACGGGCAGACCGGTTTGCGGTCGATAGCCCGTCCGGGTCATTTGTGACGTGAGGGGTGACTAGTCACCGCTCGTCCAACGACCCGCCCTCGTAGTCAAAGCCCAGGTCGGGGGCGGTCACGAGCGCTCGAAATCCGATCCCGACCGCCTCGCACCGCGCCGCGCACGTCCCTCCCCGGTCCACGACCGCCACGACGAGGACCGGAACGGCGCCAAAGGCACGCACGACCTCAGCCGCGGCCAACGGCGACGTGCCCCTCGTGACGGTGTCCTCGGTGATGACGACCCGGTCGCCCGGCTCGAGGGCGCCGGCGATCCGCCCGCCCACCCCGTGATCCTTGGCCTCCTTGCGCACGCTGAACGCTCGGAGTTGGCGGCCTCGCGCCGCGGCCACACCGGCCACGCCGAAGGCGACCGGGTCGGCCCCCATGGTCAGCCCGCCGATGGCGGTGACGTCGTCGGGCAGCACGGCGAGAAACGCGGAAGCGACGAGCAGCAGCCCGTCGGGCCGGCAGACGGTCTGCTTGGAGTCGATGAACCAGCTGGACTTGCGCCCCGACGAGAGCGTGAAGTCGCCCGTGCGCACGGCGTGTTCTCGCAGGTGGCCGACGAGGGCGTCGTGGACGTCGACGGCCGCTCCCATCAGCCGACGAGCTCGACACGGGGGGGCGAGCCCGCCTCGCCGGCCCTCACTTCGCCGACGTGCGCGGCGCCGATGCCATGGGCGGCGAGCACGTCCGTGGCTGCTGCGGCGTCGGCGGCGGCGACGACGGCGACCATCCCGATCCCGTGATTGAAGACCCGCCAGGACTCGGCGTCGGCGATGCCGCCGTGCCGCTCGAGCTCGCCGAAGATCCGTGGCGCCGTCCACGTGGATCGGTCAATCGTGGCGATCTGACCGGGCCGCAAGGCTCGGGGAATGTTGTCCGGTATCCCCCCACCCGTCACGTGGGCGACGGCATGTACCTCGACGCTGGCCAACAACCCCAGCACCGCGGGTGTGTACACCACCGACGGGAGGAGGAGCTCGTCGACAAGGCGGCGATCGGCGCCGGGCCACGCCGGACCGTCCCAGGCCAGATCGGCCCGCTCGACGATGGCCCGCGCCAGCGAGTAGCCGTTGCTCCGGAGCCCGGGCGAGAGCAGCCCGATGAGGGCGTCGCCCGGACGCACCATCGAGCCGTCGAGGATCCGGTCCCGCTCGACCACACCGACCGCGAAACCGGCCAGGTCGAACGATCCCGGCAGCATGGCCGCCCCGTGCTCAGCCATCTCGCCACCGAGCAGGGCGCAACCCGCTTGGCGGCAGCCACATGCGATGCCGGCGACCAGATCGCGCGCCTGCTCGGGGTCGAGGTCGGCGACGGCAAGATAGTCGAGGAAGAAGAGGGGTTCGGCGCCCTGGCAGACGAGATCGTCTACGCACATGGCAACCAGGTCCACCCCTACGGTGTCGAAGCGACCGGCGATCCGCGCCACCTCGAGCTTGGTGCCGACCCCGTCCGTTGACGCCACGAGGACAGGCTGGCGATAGCGATCCGCGGCGAGGGCAAACAGACCGCCAAACCCCCCGATGCCGCCGATGACCTCGGGCCGGCGGGTCGAGGCGACAAGCGGGCCGATGAGCTTGACGGCGCGGTCGCCGGCGTCGATGTCAACGCCCGCCGCCTGGTAGGTCAGCCCGCCGGCGTCAGCCACCGAGGAGGGGGGCGGGTAGCAGCGCCGGCTCAGCCGGCTCCTCCAGGACCGCCTTGTGCAGAGTGACGGGAACTTCGACCGGATACTCACCGGTGAGACAGGCCGTGCAAAAGCCGGCGCCGGGCGCGTCGATGGCAGTCAGCAGATTGTCGAGGTCGAGGTAGGCCAGGCTGTCGACGCCGAGGAAGTCCTCGATCTCGCTGACCGACAGGTTGGCGGCGAGCAACTCGGCACGGGTGCCGGTGTCCATGCCGTAGAAGCAGGGCCACCGGTACGGCGGCGAGACGATCCGCAGGTGAACCTCGGCGGCGCCGGCCTCGCGCAGCAGGCGGACAAACTGCTTGGAGGAGGTACCACGAACGATCGAGTCCTCGACGACGACGAGGCGCTTGCCGGTGATCGCCTCCCGCAGCGGGTTGAGCTTGCGACGCACGCCGACATCGCGATTGTGCTGGTCGGGAGAGATGAACGTGCGGCCGATGTAGCGGTTGCGGACCAGGCCTTGGCCGTAGGGCAGACCGCTGCGGCGGGCGAAGCCCTCGGCGGCGGGCACCCCGGTGTCGGGAACGCCCATCACCATGGCCGGTCGGGGGACCTCGGACGTGTCGGGTGGGAGGGGTGCTTGGTCGGCCAGCATCTCGCCCATGCGCTGACGGGCGCCGAGCACCTCCTTGCCGTAGAGACGGGCGTCGGCGCGGGCGAAGTAGACAAACTCAAACAGGCAGAGACGGGGCTCGATCCGTTCGGGCGCGAAGGGTCGGAACGACCGGCACCCGGCGGCGTCGATCACGACCATCTCGCCGGGCTCGATCTCCCGGACGAAGTGAGCGCCGACGACGTCGAGGGCGCATGTCTCCGACGCGAGGACCCAGCCGCCTTCCTCGAGTCGACCGAGGCACAACGGGCGGAAGCCGTTGGGATCGCGGACTCCGATCAGATGGGCGACGTCGCACAGGACGAACGAGAAAGCCCCGGCCAACTCTGGCAACACGTCGAGGAGGGCCCGCTCCAAGACATCACCGACGGCGGCGTCATCCGCGCCAGCCGCCTCGGCCCTGCCGCTCGCATCGGCCGCAGCAGCCGTCGCCGCGGCACCCATCGACCTCGCCAGCAGCTCGGCGACCAGGTCAGTGTCGCTGGCGACGATCCCCGGAAGCATCCCGGCACCGGCGGCCAGCGCCCCGGTGTTGGTCAGGTTGCCGTTGTGGCCGAGCGCGAAGCCACCCTTGCCGGTGTCGCGGTAGACGGGCTGGGCATTGCGCCACGTGGACGACCCGGTGGTCGAGTAGCGGGTATGGCCGATGGCCAGATGGCCTTGCAGGGTGGCGAGCTTGTAGTCGTCGAACACGTTGGACACGAGGCCCATGTCCTTGTCGATCCACAGCTGCTGGCCGTCGGAGACGGCCATGCCCGCCGACTCTTGCCCGCGGTGTTGCAGGGCAAACAACCCGTCGAAGGTCAGGTAGGCGGCGGCGATACCGGGCGCATAGACCCCAAAGACTCCGCATGCTTCACCGGGGCGGTCGTCGGTGGTGATCCGCACGTGCTTCATTGTCGCACACGCCCGCCCGCGACTGGACGGACGGTGGACGCTGGCCGGACGGTGGACCTCGGCCGTCAGGAGACGAGGGCCGCGGGGATCGCCCCCCTCCACGCCTCGACGACAACACTGAGCGGGAGATCGACGAGATCATCCAGGACGAGGTGATCACCGCCGACCGTGCCGAGGGCAGAGACGCCGATCCCCACGTCGGCGGCCCTGGCCGCCACGTCGGCGGCCTCCGCGTCGCCGGCGACGCACACGACGACGCGCGACGGCGACTCGGCGAAGAGCCCGGCGTGGCCGCCGATGCCCGTCACGTGGAAGCCGAGGGAGGCCCGCACGGCCATCTCGGCGAGCGCTACCCCGAGGCCGCCGTCGCTCACGTCGTGAACGCCGGCGAGCACCCCATCGGTCACGAGGCCGGCGACCAGGGTGAGGAGGGCGGCGTGCAGAGCGAGGTCGAGACGGGGGAGCGTGCCGCCGCGGTGGCCGCGGCACTCGTCTGCCCATCGCGAGCCACCCAGGTTGGCTTCGGTCGACCCCAGCAGGAAGAGCTGCCCGCCGTCGACCAGAGTCGCCCCGGGCGGTGGTGTCGAGAGGTCGTCGATGAGGCCCAGGACGGCGACGATGGGCGTCGGGTCGATGTCGGCGCCGCGGCTCTCGTTGTAGAGGCTGACATTGCCGCCGATCACCGGCAGACGGAAGGCTCGGCACGCCTCGGCCATGCCATCGATCGCCTCGGACAGTTGCCACATCACCTCGGGATGTTCGGGGTTGCCGAAGTTGAGGCAGTTGACGAGGGCGACGGGGCGGGCGCCGGTGCACGCAACGTTGAGGCACGCTTCGGCCACGGTCATGGCCGAGCCCGCACGAGGGTCGAGCGCACACCATCGGGCGTTGCCGTCAGTGCTGAGAGCCAGGGCCCGACGGGTCGGCGGGAGACCGGGCGCCTTGAGTCGCAGCACGGCCGCATCCCCGCCGGGGGGGACCACCGTGTTGAGCCAAAGCTGGTGGTCGTACTGGCCGTAGACCCAGGAGAGGTCGGCGAGCATGGCACAAAGGTCAGCGCCGGCATCGTCGGGCGGGGCGAGCGCAGCCGGGTCGGCGGCCGCCAGCCCGTCGAGCCAGGCCGGCCGGGTGCGGGGCCGGTCGTAGAGCGGCTTGTCCTCCTCGAGCGCGGCAGCGGGGACGTCAGCCAAGACGTCGCCGTCGGGGCGGTCGAGGATGCGCAGACGCCCGGTGCCCGTGACCATCCCGATGACGCTCGCCCGTGTCTCCCACCGCTCGCACACGGCGAGCACGTCGTCGAGATCGCCGGGCGTGACGATCACGAGCATCCGCTCCTGGCTCTCCGACGTCATCACCTCGGCTGGGACCATGCCCGGCTCGCGCTGATGCACCTCCGAGACCCACACGTCCATCCCCACACCGCCCTTGGAGGCGGTCTCGCTCACCGCGCAGGTGATCCCGGCCCCGCCCAGGTCCTGCACGCCGACGGCCAGGCGCCGGTCCAAGAGCTCGATGCACGCCTCGATGAGCCGCTTCTCCTCGAAGGGATCACCGACCTGCACGCTCGGGCGCTTGGCCTGGTCGGCATCATCGTCGGAGAACCCAGCCGATGCGAGCACGCTTACACCACCAATACCGTCCCGCCCGGTGGATGATCCAACGAGAAGAGCAAGATTCCCCACGCCTGATGCGCGGCCAAGCGTGAGACGACCGACGGGCATGACCCCGAGACAGAAGACATTGACGAGGGGGTTTTCGGCATAGCAGTCACTAAAGACGACCTCGCCGCCCACGTTTGGAACACCGACAGAGTTGCCGTATCCGGAGATCCCTTGCACAACCCGCTCAAAGATCCACCGGCTTCTTGGGTCGTCGAGCGGCCCGAACCGGAGGGGATCCATCAGCGCGATGGGCCGGGCTCCCATGGTGAAGACGTCGCGGAGAATCCCGCCCACGCCAGTCGCTGCGCCCTGATAGGGCTCAACGGCCGATGGATGATTGTGGCTCTCGATCCTTAGGGCGACGGCAATTCCGTCTCCGGCATCGATGACGCCGGCTCCTTCACCCGGCCCGACAAGGACCCAGGGCGCCTCAGAAGGGAGCCGTCGAAGGTGCAGTCTCGAACTCTTGTACGAGCAGTGCTCGCTCCACATGACGGCAAACATGGCCAGCTCCAAGCCGTTGGCCGAGCGGCCCAGCACCTTGCGGATGGCCACCTCCTCGTCATCGGCCAAACCCAGAGTTCGATGCAGCGGCTCGTCCATGGCCGGAGCCTAATGGGCCAAATAGACAACGGCGGGCACGCTGTCCATACTGTGGAAATGGCACCCAAAGGAAAGCGGGCGAAGACCCTGATGTCAGACGATCATAAGGCGGCACTCGCCTTGGGTCGTGAGCAAGGTCGGGTCGTTCGTCAATATCTCGAGGCCCTCGAGCAACACAAACCAAAGCGGGGTCGGAAGCGCACACCCGAGTCGATAGGCAACCGCCTGACGGCTATTGAGGCCGAATTGGGCTCCGCCGATCCTCTCTCACGGGTGCACCTGATCCAGGAGCGGATGGATCTCAACGCCGAGTTGGCGAGCAAGGGCGCGACCGTCGACCTGAGCAGCCTCGAAGCTGCCTTCGTCAAAGCGGCAAAGGAGTACGGCGCCCGCAAGGGCATTTCGTACCAGGCTTGGCGCGAGACCGGCGTCGATGCCGCTGTGCTCCGAGCGGCAGGGATCAGCCGCAGCAACGCCGGCTAACGGGCGAGGGCGGCTCCGTCCAGGAAGCCGCGCAGCAGGACCAGCCCGTCGGTCGAGCCCAGCAGAGGATCGGATGCCCGTTCGGGATGGGGCATGAGTCCGACCACGTTGCCGGCCTCGTTGCAGATGCCGGCGATGTCGTCGACCGACCCGTTGGGATTGTCCACGTAGCGGAGGACGATGCGATCCTCGCCTCGCAGTTGATCCAAGGTGGCGACGTCGCAGGTGAAGTTGCCCTCGAAATGGTTGATGGGGATCCGCAGCAGCTCTCCGACGGTGGCGGCGCTGGTCAGCACACTGCGCGTGGACTCCACCCGGAGGCCCACGGGCCGACAGAGGAACGTCAGGCCCCGGTTCTTTTGTAGCGCGCCCGGCAACAGCCCGGCTTCGGTGAGGATCTGGAACCCGTTGCAGATGCCGATGACCGGCCCGCCCGACCGGGCGAACTCTGACACCGCCGCCGTGACCGGCGAAAAGCGGGCGATGGCCCCGGGTCGGAGATAGTCGCCGTGGGCAAACCCGCCCGGCACGACCACGCCGTCATAGCCGACCAGATCCGCCGTCTGATGCCAGACCAGTTGGGCCGTCGCGCCCAATCCCGTCAACGCTTCGACGGCGTCGTGCTCGCAGTTGCTGCCGGGATAGACGACGACGGCGATGCGGGCGGTCATCCCGCCGGCACGGGCTGAGCGGCGGCCGCCACGACGACACCTCCGAGGGTCACGGTCGAGTTCTCGATCACCGGGTTGGCCAGCAGACGCTCGGCGAGCAAGCTGGCCGAGGAGGCCGCTTCGGCCTCCGATGCGGCCTCGACCGCGAAGCGGAACGCCTTGCCCACCGAGACATCGGCGATGCCGACAAAGCCGAGGGCGGGGAGGGCGCGCTCGATCGTTGCACCCTGCGGGTCGGCGATGCCAGGGCGGAGCCGCACTTCGACCAGCACGTCGTAGCGCATCAGCGGGCGCCGCCCGGCCAGTCGGCGAAGCGCAGGCCCGTAAGCCGCTCATAGGCCTCGACGTAGCTGGTACGGGTGGCGGCGACAACCTCGGGGGTCAGCGATGGCGGCGGCGGCGACTTGTCCCAACCGGTCGCCTCGAGCCAGTCGCGCACGGGCTGCTTGTCGAGCGACGGCGGGGTCGAACCAACAGCCCAACCCTCGACCGGCCAGAAGCGGGACGAGTCCGGCGTGAGGATCTCGTCGCAGATGGCCAGACGACCATCGATCCAGCCGAGCTCGAACTTGGTGTCGGCGATGATGATGCCGCGCTCCTCCGCCCATTGCGCCCCCCGGAGATAGGCAGCGACGCACAGATCCCGGCAGGCCGACGCCACTTCGACGCCGACAAGGGAGGAGGCGGCCGCGAAGTCGATGTTTTCGTCGTGACCCTCGGTCGCCTTCGTCGACGGCGTGAAAATGGGCTCGTCGAGCCGGCTGCTCTCCTTGAGGCCGGCCGGCAACGGCGAGCCGTGCAGGGTTTGACTGGTGCGGTACTCCTTCCATCCCGACCCGGAGAGGTACCCGCGCACGATGCACTCGAGCGGGACCATGTCGGCCGGCCGTACCAGCATCGATCGCCCGACCAGATCGGCGGGCTCGACACCCGGCAGCAACCCGTCCAGGCCTGAGGGCGTGGATTCGACGACCGAGACGAGATGGGTAGGGGCCAGGTCGGCGAGCAACGAGGTCCAAAAGACGGTGAGAGCAGTGAGGACCCGGCCCTTGTCGGGGATGGGCTCTCGCATCACGACGTCGAAGGCGCTCATGCGGTCCGAGGCCACAAACAGCAAGAGGCCGTCCGACGTCTCGTAGAGCTCCCGGACCTTGCCGGAATAGCGGTGGTGGACCTTGCCGGTCAGGGTGGTCATGACCTCACCTCGACAAGGGCGTCGACGCTCCGGTGAGCGTTGCGCAGGGCCCGCTCAAGATCGAAGGCTTCGTCCAGGGCCGCCGGTTTCAAGGTCACGTCAGCATCCTCCTCGAGAATGGTTCGGAACGGTCGCTTTTGTTGCCACGCCAGCATGGCGTCTCGCTGGACGATGCGATAGGCATCGTCACGGGTGAGGCCGCCCGCCACCAGAGCGAGCAGCACCGGCTGGCTGAACAGCAAGCCGTAGGAAAGGTCAAAATTGGCGCGCATCCGCGCCGTATCGACGACCAGCCCGGCGATGAGCTTGGTGCACCTCACCAGCATGTAGTGGGTGAGGATGCTGGCGTCAGGGAGGATGATCCGCTCGACGGACGAGTGCGAAATGTCGCGTTCGTGCCAGAGGGCGACATCTTCGAGGCCGGCGCCGAGATAGCCACGCAGGACGCGAGCCTGACCAGCGAGCTGCTCGCTCTTGATGGGGTTGCGTTTGTGCGGCATGGCCGATGAGCCCTTCTGGCCGGCTCCGAACGCCTCCGTCGCCTCCCCCACCTCCGTGCGCTGCAAATGGCGGATCTCGGTGGCGATGAGCTCGATGGTGGCGCCGATCGACGCGCAGGCATACAAGTATTCGGCGTGCCGATCGCGGGCGATGACTTGAGTCGCCGGCACCGGCGTGAGACCGAGGGCGCGACACACCGAACGCTCGATGGCCGGGTCGACGTTGGAGTACGTGCCGACCGCACCTGACAGTTTGCCGACGGCGATCGCCGCCCGCGCCGCTTGCATGCGGGTGCGGTCGCGGTCCACTTGCAGGCACCACAGGGCCAGCTTGGCCCCGAACGTCGTCGGCTCAGCGTGGATGCCGTGCGTCCGCCCGACCGTGGGCGTGGCCACGAACTCCTGGGCCCGGGCCCGCAACACCTCGATCAGATCGGAGACTGCAGCCAGGATGAGATCGGCAGCGCGCACGAGCACCGCGCACAGGGCCGTGTCCACCACGTCGGAGGAGGTCAGCCCGTAGTGCAGCCAATTGCCGGATGGCGGGCCAATCCGCTCCTGCACCACGTCGACAAAGGCGGCCACGTCGTGGTCGGTGACTTTCTCCCGTTGACCGATGGCGTCAACCAACTTGGCGGTCACCTCGGGCGCCCGAGCACGGATGGCCTGAGCATCCTCCTCGGGGACGACGCCAAGCGAGGCCCACGCCTCGCTCGCCAACACCTCGACCTCCAGCCACGTGGCAAACCTCGCCTCGTCGGAGAAGATCGATGCCATCTCGGGGAGTGCGTAGCGCTCGATCACGAGTGGCCTCCGATCGTCGGGTGGGTAGCGGCCACGTTCACCCGGTCACCCACCCGGCGCGATAGGACGCCAGACGTTCGGCCAGCGGCTGGTCGGTGACGGCCATGATCTCGATGGCGAGGAGCGCAGCGTTGAGGGCACCGTCGACGGCGACGGTCGCGACGGGGATGCCGCGGGGCATCTGCACCGTCGCATACAGAGCATCAACCCCGTTGAGAGCCCCGCCCGACAGGGGCACACCGATCACGGGGAGGGTGGTGTTGGCCGCCACGGCGCCGGCCAGGTGGGCGGCCATCCCAGCGCCGCAGATGATCGCCGCGAAGCCGGCCTCGCGGGCGCCGCGAGCGAAGGCGACCACGACCTCGGGCGTGCGATGGGCGCTCATCACGTGTTCGCTGGCCGGCACGCCAAACTCGGCGAGCGTCTCGAGCGCGGGCGCCATCTTGGCTTTGTCGTTGGGCGATCCCATGAGGATGGCGACCTGCTTCATGATGTGACTCCTTCGGCAACGGCGGCGATGTCGCCGCGGAATTGGGCGCCAGCAAAGTCGATGCAGGCGACACCGGCGTAAGCCCCGGCCCGGGCCGCGGCGATGTCGCGGCCTCGGCTGGTGACGGCCAGGACACGACCACCGGCTGTGACCAGTCGGCCATCGGCGTCAAGGGCCGTGCCGGCGTGGAAGACCGACACGCCTGGTAGGGCGGCGGCGGCGTCTATGCCGCTGATCTCGTCCCCGGTGCGGGGGCTCGCCGGATAGCCGGCGCTGGCCATGATCACGGTGACGCACGCGTCGCTCGAGACCCGGGGTCCTTCGCCCGTCGGAAGCTGACCGAGGGCAGCGGCGTGCAACCACGCAGCGAGGTCATCGTCGATCAGGGGCAGGACGGCCTCCACTTCCGGGTCGCCGAATCGCACGTTGAACTCGATGACCCTCACACCGGTCGGGGTCACCATCAGGCCGGCGTACAGGACGCCGCGATAGTCGATCCCACGACGCTTGAGAGCTTCGAGGGTTGGGACGATGGCTCGCTCGACGGCCTCAGCGACGACGGCTTCGGTGGCCACCGGCACGGGCGAATACGCCCCCATGCCGCCCGTGTTGGGGCCGGTATCTCCCTCGCCGATGCGCTTGAAATCCTGAGCAGCCGGGAGGGCGACGATCCGGTTGCCGTCGCACAGGGCCAACACGCTCAGCTCCGGTCCGGCCAACGCCTCCTCGATCACCACGGTCTCCCCCGCAGGGCCGAACGAGATGCCCGACAGCTTGGCGCGAACGTCGTCCCTGGCGTCCTCGAGATCGGACGTGACGAGCACGCCCTTGCCGCTGGCCAGACCATCGGTCTTGACCACCCACGGCCCGGGCAGGGTTTCGAGAAACTTGAGGGCCTGGTCCAGATCGTGGTGGCTGAAGGCGGCGTAGGCGGCGGTGGGCACGTCAGCCTCGACGAGGAGCTCCTTCATCCACGCTTTCGACCCCTCCAGTTGGGCGCCGTCGGCACCGGGGCCGAAGACGGCCTTACCGGCGGCGCGGAGCCGATCGGCGAGTCCCTCGACGAGCGGGGCTTCGGGTCCCACGACGAAGAGGTCGGCATCGATCTGAAGGGGTCCGAGGGCAACACACTCGGCGACGGCGGCGATGCCGGGGTTGCCCGGCGTGCAGACCACCTCGGCAGTGCGGGCGAGGGACTCCGCGAGCGCGTGCTCGCGCCCGCCGGCGCCCACGACACAAACCCTCATAGGGCGAGCCCCGCCCGCCGCTCCAGCACGAGCACCACCAGCACCACCACCGGCAGCGGGGTCATGCCGACATCTGTACGTACTGCTCCCTACCGGGGCCGAGGCCCACGACGCGGATCGGGACGCCTACCTGCGCGGAGAGGAACTCGATGTATTCGCGGGCTCTCGCCGGCATCCTGGAGACATCGGTGACGTCGGAGAGATCCACCATCCAGCCTGGTAGCTCCTCATAGATCGGCGTGACGTTGTGCAGCACGGACTGGTGGTACGGCAGGTGGTCGTAGCGTACGCCCTCGAGCTCATAGGCCACGCAGACCTTCACCATCGGTAGGGGATCCAACAGGTCGAGCTTGGTCAGCGCCAGCTCGGTCATCGAGTTGAGCCGCACGGCCTGTCTCAGCATGACGGCATCAAACCAGCCGACCCGGCGGCGCCGCCCGGTGTTTGTCCCGTACTCATGCCCGCGCTCGATCAGATCGTCGGCCTGCTCGCCAAAGAGCTCGGTCGGGAACGGGCCCGAGCCCACGCGGGTCACATAGGCCTTGGCGATGCCGACCACTCGATCGATGTGCCTCGGCCCGATGCCGGCCCCGACGCATGCGCCCCCGGCCACCGGATTGGACGAGGTGACGAATGGGTAGGTGCCGTGATCGAGATCCAAGAAGACCGCCTGCGCCCCCTCCAACAGCACGTGCTGATGGGCCTCCAGCGCCTCGTGGATCAGCGACACCGTGTCGGCGATCATGGGCTCGATGCGGGGGGCGTAGACATCGAGATAGTCGTGGGCGATCTGATCGGCCGACAGGGGGAGGCGGTTGTAGACCTTGGCCAGGATCTGGTTTTTCTCCTTCAGGACGAGATCGAGCTTTTGGCGGAAGATCTTGGGGTCGAGCAGATCCTGCACCCGTAGCCCGACACGGGTGGCCTTATCGGCGTAGGCCGGGCCGATCCCGCCCTTGGTCGTCCCCAACTTGTTTTTGCCGAGAAAGCGCTCACTCATCCGGTCGAGCTCTTGGTGATAGGGCATCACGAGGTGGGCGTTACCGCTCAGGACCAGGTTGGCGGCATTGACGCCACGCGCCTCGAGGGCGTCGATCTCACCCAACAGCACCTTCGGGTCGACGACCACTCCGTTGCCGATCACGTTGGTGATGCCCGGGTGCAGGATGCCCGACGGGATGAGCTGGAGGGCATAGGACTCGCCGTCGACCACGATCGTGTGCCCCGCGTTGTGGCCGCCCTGATACCTGACGACCAGCCGCATCTCCTTGGCCAGGAGGTCGGTGAGCTTGCCCTTGCCCTCGTCGCCCCACTGGCAGCCAACAACAACCGTCGCGGGCACGGGCCCTCCCCTGTCTGTCGCAGGATTACGTCGCAGCGTAGCCCGTCCCGATCGCCCGCCGGGTGAACTGCCCCCAGGGTGGGCTCAGGCCAGGGCCAGGCCGTCGTCGACCACCTCGACGGTGACCGTGTCGCCCTCGCCGTAGGTCCCGGCCAGGAGGGCGCTGGCCAACCTGTCGCCCAACTCCCGCTGGATGAGGCGCTTGAGGGGCCGTGCGCCAAAGGCGGCGTCGTACCCACGCTCGGCCAACCAGTCGCGCGCCGCCGGGGTGACGTTGAGATCCAGGCGACGAACGGCGAGGCGCCGGTCCAAGTCGCGCAGCTGGATGTCGACGATGGGCCGCATGTCGTCGGGCGTGAGAGCCCGAAACCGGATGATCTCGTCGATCCGATTGATGAACTCCGGTCGGAAGTAGGCAGCCGGGTCGCCGGTCAGGTTGGACGTCATGATGAGCACGACGTTGGCGAAGTCGACGGTGCGTCCCTGGCCGTCGGTCAGCCTGCCGTCGTCGAGGACCTGCAGCAAGACGCCGAACACGTCGGGATGAGCCTTCTCCACCTCGTCGAGGAGCACGACAGAGTAGGGCCGCCGGCGCACGGTCTCCGACAGTTGGCCGCCCTCGTCGTAGCCCACGTAGCCCGGCGGGGCGCCGATCAGGCGAGCGACCGAGTGCTTCTCCTGGTATTCGCTCATGTCGATGCGGACCATGGCCCGAACGTCGTCGAAGAGATAGTCGGCGAGCGATCGAGCCAGCTCCGTCTTGCCCACACCCGTCGGCCCGAGAAACAAGAACGACCCGATGGGACGATTGGGATCGGAGAGGCCCGCTCGAGACCGCCGGATGGCGTTGGCGACCGCGGCGACCGCCTCGTCCTGGCCGACGACGCGCTGATGGAGGACCTCCTCCATGCGTAGCAGCTTGGCCATCTCGCCTTCGAGCAGCCGGGAGACGGGGACACCTGTCCACTTGGCCACCACCTCGGCGATGTCCTCGGCGTCGACCTCCTCCTTGAGCATCGCTGACCCTGACTGGAGCTCGGCCAGATGCTTGGAGGCTTCGTCGATGCGGCGCTCCAGATCGGGCAGTTGCCCGTAGCGCACCTCTGCGGCCCGCTCGAGATCGCTCTCGCGGTCGAGCTGGCTGCGCTTGGCCTCGAGCTCTTCCTTGAGCGTCGAGATGGCGGTGATGGCGTCCTTCTCCTGCCGCCATCTTCCGCGCATGGCATCGGACTCCTCGCGAAGGTTGGCCAGCTCCTCGTCCAGCTTGGCCAGACGCTCTTTGGAGGCGTCGTCGGTCTCCTTGCCCAGCGCGACCCGCTCGATCTCGAGCTGTCGGATACGACGGTCGACCACGTCGATCTCGGTCGGCACCGAGTCGATCTCGATGCGCAGTCGGGACGCGGCCTCGTCCATCAGGTCGATCGCTTTGTCGGGCAGGAAACGCCCAGTCACATAGCGGTGGCTCAACATCGCGGCGGCCACGAGGGCGTCGTCTCGGATCCGCACGCCGTGGTGGACCTCGTAGCGTTCCTTGAGACCGCGCAGGATGGCGACGGTGTCCTCGACGCTCGGCTCGCCGACATACACCTGCTGGAAGCGGCGCTCCAGCGCCGCATCCTTCTCGATGTGGGTCCGATACTCGTCGAGCGTGGTGGCCCCGATCATCCGGAGCTCGCCGCGGGCCAGCATGGGCTTGAGCATGTTGCCGGCGTCCATCGCACCGTCGGCGCCGCCGGCACCCACGACGGTATGCAGCTCGTCGATGAAGGTGATGACCTCACCGCCGGAGTCAGCGATCTCTTTGAGGACGGCCTTCAACCGCTCCTCAAACTCACCGCGGTACTTCGACCCCGCGATCATCGAGCCAAGGTCCAGCGAGATGAGGCGCTTGTTTTTGAGGCTCTCCGGGACGTCACCCTCGACGATGCGCCGGGCGAGTCCTTCCACGATCGCCGTCTTGCCCACGCCGGGCTCGCCGATCAGGACCGGGTTGTTTTTGGTCCGACGGGAGAGGACTTGGATGGTGCGCCGGATCTCCTCGTCCCGGCCGATGACGGGATCGAGCCTGCCTTTGCGGGCTTCCTCCGTCAGGTCCCGCCCGTACTTCTCGAGAGCCTGGTATTGCTCCTCAGGATTTTGGGAGGTGACCCGATGCGAGCCCCGCACGTCGCGCAGCGCGCCAAGAAGGTCCTCACGGGCGATGCCTACGAGATCGGCCAACGCCAAAAGCACATGCTCGATGGACAGATAGTCGTCGCCGAACTCAGCCCGCTCCCGATCCGCCTGCTCGAGAGCCTCCCGGGCCAGACGGCCGAGCGAGGGGTCGGCCCCGCCGTAGGCCTTGGGCAGCTTCGCCAGCGCGTCCGACATCCGGCCGCGCAGCGACGCCGCCGCCACCCCGACTTTTTGCAGGACGGGAAGCACCACGGTGTCGTCCTGGCCGAGCATGGCGGCGAGCAGATGCTCCGGACTTACCTCCCGGTGGTTGTTGGACCGGGCGCTCTCGACGGCGTTGTTGAACGCCTCGGTCGTCTTCTGGGTCCATCTTTTGGGGTCGAGCGCCACGGCCCTACCTCCCTTTCCAAACAACGGGCGACTTGGAGACGGGCACGAGGTCCCGACGGTACTGACGGTGGGTCTCCTCGACGGCCTGCCGGGCCAGGGTGCGGGCGGCCTCCAACTCGGCCTGGAGTCGACGGACCTCGGCCTCGAGAGCGATCACCTGTCTGACGCCCTCGAGGTTGAGACCGGCAGCCGTGAGATCCTGGATGCGGCGGACCTGGTCGATGTCGAGCTCGGAGTACCGCCGGCTCCCGCCCGTGGTGCGGCCCGGGTCGACGAGGCCCTTGCGCTCGTAGATCCGCAACGTCTGCGGGTGGACGCCGGCGAGCTCGGCCGCCACCGAGATCACGAAGACGGCCCGCGCCCGATCGGGCCGCCCACCCGAGCCCAGCCGGCCGACCGGTCCACCAGGCCCCTCCGCGTGGCCGGCGGGTCCCCCCGCGGGCTCAGTCCTCGCCATCGATCCACTTCCGCAGGTACGAGCGAGGCGACTCGGCTGAGGCCGCCGCCAACTTCTCGATGGCCTCACGCTCGGCGTCGGTCAGTTGTTCGGGCACGGCCACCTCGACGGTGACCAGCAGATCGCCGGCGGGCGTCCCGGCCGAGGCGGCGACACCCTTGCCCCGCACCCGCAGGACTCGACCCGACTTGGTCCCGGCGGGGACTTTCATGCGGACCGGCGTCGAGAGTGTGGGGACCGTCACCGTGGCGCCGAGAGCGGCCTCGGCAAAGGTGATGGGCACGGTCAGCGTCAGGTCTCGCCCCTGGCGGCCGAAGAGCTCGTGCGCGGTCACGCGGCACACAACATAGAGGTCGCCCGCCGGTCCGCCGTTGTACCCCGACCCACCACGACCGCTGACGCGGATGCGCTGGCCGTCGTCGACCCCGGGTGGCACGCGGACCTTGACCGTGCGGGGGCGGCGAGCGATGCCCGAGCCGTGGCAGGTCGGACACGGCGTGTCGACCCGCATCCCGGTCCCCCGGCAGGCGCGGCATGGTGTCGAGAAGCTGAAGAAGCCCTGGTTGTCGTCCACCACACCCCGGCCGCCGCAGACCGAACAGATGACCGGCGAGGTCCCTGGCGCCGCTCCCGTCCCGTGGCACGTGTCGCACGAGACGTCGGTGACGACGCTGACCGACGTTGTCGCGCCGGCGATCGCCGCTTCAAAATCGAGGTGGAGCTCGGTCTCGAGGTCATCGCCCCGGCGTTGTCCGGTCCCGCCGGGAGCGCCGGGAGCGCCCGCCCCGCGGCCCCGTGTGGCTGTACCCCCGCGGCCAAACAGCCCGCCGAGCAGGTCGCCGAGGTCGTCGACCCGGAAGCTCGGCCCGGCCGCGCCCCCGGCCCGGCCGGCCCCGCCCGCCCCGCCCGCCCCGGCAAAGACGCCCGCGCCCGGACCCATGCGCCGAACCTCGTCGTACTCCTTGCGCTTGGCGGGATCGGAGAGCACGTCGTTGGCGGCGTTGGCCTCCTTGAAACGTTCCTCCGCCTTCTTGTCACCGGGGTTGGCGTCGGGGTGGTACTGCTTGGCCAGCTTGCGATAGGCGCGCTGGATGTCCTTCTCGGTCGCGTCGGTACTGACGCCGAGCACCTTGTAATAGTCCTTCTCAAACCACTCCCGTGACGCCTGAGCCATGCCCGGCCCGCCCTCTACCCGCGGACCTTCACCATGGCGGGACGTAGGAGGACGGTGTGCCACCGGTAGCCGGTGCGAAGCAGATCGGTGACCTCCTGGCCCCCGCCGTCACCGTCGCCCGGCTCGTGGGCGACGGCCTCGTGGATGGTCGGATCGAAAGGTTCACCCGGCTTCGGCTCGACCGTCTCCAACCCCTCTTTGCCGAGGGTGTCGGCGAGCAGTGCGGCAATCTGCGTGACCGCACCCTCCGAGCCTCCGTGGGCAATGGCCAGATCGATGGCATCGAGCACGGGCAGAAGCTTCTCGACCAGACCCTGAGCAGCGCGCTCCAACAGATCGGTCTGCTGCTTGATGATGCGCTTCTTGTAGTTCTCGAAGTCGGCCTGGAGACGGCGGAGCGCATCGAGATACTCGTCTCGCTCCTGCTCCACAAGGGCGAGATCCGAGAGGTCGGCGTCGACCGCAGCCGCGGCCTCAGCCAGCGCCTCCTCGACCGTGTCGGGGACGGTCGAGGAGGCATCGGCCATATTCACATCGTCCGCTTCGAAGGACTCGTCAGACATCGTCACGCAGTCTCCGACCCCGGCTCGTCAACGATCTCGGCATCGACGATCTCGTCTTCGTTGACCGACGACGCGTCAGACGACGACGGACCCGGGCCGGCCGGACCGCCGGCGCCCGCCTGCTGCGACGCCGCTTCGTACAGCCGCTGGGCGAAGCCCTGGCTGACCTGCATGAGTTGCTCGGTGTCACGCTTGATGGCGTCGATGTCGGCACCGGCCAGCGCCGCCTTCAGGGCACCGACGGCCGTCTCCACCTTCGAGCGCTCCGAGGCGTCGATCTTGTCGCCGTTGTCCCGGATGAGCTTCTCGGTCTGGTAGACGAGCGTGTCGGCCTGGTTGCGAACGTCGGCCTCATCCTTGCGACGGCGGTCCTCCTCGGCGTGGGCCTCGGCGTCGCGGACCATGCGGTCGATGTCGTCTTTGTTGAGCGACGACTGACCGGTGATGGTCATCGACTGCTCCTTGCTCGTCGCCCGATCTTTGGCGCTGACGTGCACGATGCCGTTGGCATCGATGTCGAAGGTGACCTCGATCTGCGGAATGCCTCGCGGCGCCGGAGGCAGATCGACGAGCTGGAACTTGCCGAGCGTCTTGTTGAAGCTGGCCATCTCCCGCTCGCCTTGCAGCACGTGGATCTCGACCGACGGCTGGAAGTCCTCGGCCGTCGTGTACACCTCGCTGCGGCGGGTCGGGATGGTCGTGTTGCGCTCGATCAGCTTGTGCATGATCCCGCCCTTGGTCTCGATGCCGAGCGACAGGGGGGTGACGTCGAGGAGCAGGACGTCTTTGACCTCGCCCTTCAACACGCCGGCCTGCACGGCGGCGCCAATGGCGACGACCTCATCGGGGTTGACGCCCTTGTGCGCCTCCTTGCCCGTCATGGTCTTGACCAGATCCTGGATGGCGGGCATGCGGGTCGAGCCACCGACGAGCACGACGTGCTCGATGTCGCCCAGCTTGAGGCCGGCGTCGGCGATGGCCTGCTCGAACGGGCCCCGGCAGCGCTCGACCAAGTCCGCCGTCAGCTCTTGGAACTTGGCCCGCGTGAGTTGCTCGTCGAGGTGCAACGGCCCTTCGGGTCCGGCGGAGATGAAGGGCAGATTGATCTGGCTGGTCTGGACCGTCGAGAGCTCGACCTTGGCCTTCTCCGCGGCCTCCTTCAGGCGCTGCCCGGCGAACTTGTCCTGGGCCAGGTCGATGCCGTGGGCGCTCTTGAAGCTCTGCACCAACCAGTCGATGACGCGCTGGTCCCAGTCGTCGCCCCCGAGCTTGACATCACCGTGGGTGCTCTTGACCTCGAAGACGCCATCGCCGATCTCGAGGACGGACACGTCGAAGGTGCCGCCACCCAAGTCGAACACGAGGATCGTCTGGTCGGCGCCCTCCTTGTCCAGCCCGTAGGCGAGGGCAGCCGCGGTCGGCTCGTTGATGATCCGCAGCACTTCCAGACCGGCGACCTGGCCGGCCTCTTTGGTCGCCGTCCGCTCCGAGTCGTTGAAGTAGGCGGGCACCGTGATGACCGCTTGGGTCACGGTGTCTCCGAGGTAGGACTCGGCGTCTCGCTTCAGCTTCTGCAGAATGCGCGCGCTGATCTCTTGGGCCGTGTAGTGCTTGCCGTCGATGTCGATGGACCAGTCGGTGCCCATCTGGCGCTTGACCGAACGGATGGTCCGATCGGGGTTGGTGATCGCCTGACGTTTGGCGACTTCACCGACGAGGACTTCGCCGGCCTTCGAGAACCCGACGACCGACGGCGTCGTCCGCGCCCCTTCGGCGTTGGGGATGACGGTCGGCTCGCCGGCCTCGAGCACGCTGACCACCGAGTTGGTGGTGCCGAGATCGATGCCTACTGCTTTGGGCATGGGGGTTTGCCTCCACATTTCGTATAGGTGACTGACGCAGTGTAGAAACTTGAGTCCCATATTGTCAAGTCGCCGTGGTCGGTGTTTGGATAGGGTCGCCGAGCAGTGCCAACCCTCATCCTTTTGCGCCACGGGCAGAGCGTGTGGAACGAAAAAGACCTGTTCACGGGCTGGATGGACGTCGACCTGACGGCCACGGGCGAGGCCGAGGCCCGCCGGGCCGGGGTCGCGCTGGCAGCCGCCGGGGTCACCCCGACCGTCGTGCACACCTCGCTGCTGACCCGGGCCATCCGCACGGCCAACATCGCTCTCGGCGAGATGGGGCGGCTGTGGATCCCCGTCCACCGCAGCTGGCGGCTCAACGAACGCCACTACGGCGACCTCCAAGGCCGCAACAAAGCGTCGACGCTGGCTGAGTACGGGGAGGAGCAGTTCCTCGCCTGGCGGCGCAGCTATGCGACGCCGCCACCCCCGCTGCCGGCCGGGGACGACCGGTCGTCGGCCGGAGATCCCCGCTACGCCGACCTCCCGCCGGAGGCCGTTCCGGCCACGGAGTGCCTCGCCGACGTGGTCGCCCGGCTCCTGCCCTACTGGGACGACGCCCTCGCGCCCGACCTGCACGCCGGCCGTACGGTCCTGGTCGCCGCCCACGGCAACAGCCTGCGGGCGCTGCGCATGCACTTGGACGGGATCAGTCCGGAGGACATCGTGTCGCTCGAGCTGCCGACGGGGGTGCCGACGATCTACACGCTCGACGCCGACCTGCACCCCGTCAGCCGGGTCGACCTCGCCTAGCCGGGCCGGTCTCGCCGCCTTCCCGCCCGCCTTCCGCCCGCCTTCCGCCCGGCTTCCCGCCCCCAGCGCGTCCAATGCCTCCAACGTTGGAGGCAGATATGGGGAATATGTCGCGGTATCTGCCTCCAACGTTGGAGACACTTTACCGTTTCATGTTATTTCACCCGACCCCGACCCCGACCCCGACCCCGACCCCGACCCGGCGCCGGTCGCGGGACCTCAGTCGTCCGGCGACGAGCGCGAGTTGCGCCGCTCGTTGTGGCGAACGGTCGCCCCCAGGGCGCCCCGCAGCCAGAGCAGGCTCAAACCGATCAAGACGATCCCCACGATCCGGCCGACCGTGCCCTGAAGGATGAAGAACGACGCGACTCCGCAGCCGAAGTACACGGCCGCGAACAGGAAGAGCTTGGCCGGCGATGACGGCCGGCGGCCTACCTGGCCGATGGGCTTGCTGGCGTCCGGCTTCTCGAAGGGGCCGATCTTGGCCGGCGCACTCCACCGCCGACCCTCGCCTCGAGCACGCGCAGGGCGGGCCGGCCGGGCCCGACGGGTACCGGGCGGAGGGGGTGGCTCCTTCTTGGGCGTGACCCGCCCGCTCTTGTACTTGTCGTCGGCCACGCAACACGACCCTACTCCGTGACCGATGATGGAGCCGTGGGCGACAGCGACACCGGCAGCGACACCGGCAGCGACACCGGCGGCGAGATCGACAGCGAGACGCCTGAGGAGGGCAACGGCACCATCGATTCCCATGCCGTGCTGGCCAAGCTGTCGTGGGCCTTGGTGAGCCACCCGGGCAAGGTCCGCCCCCACAACGAGGACTTCGCCGGCGCCTTCGCGCCGACCACTCCCGACGACTCCTGGGATCGGCCCCCCCTGTGGGTCCTCGCCGACGGGATGGGCGGGCACGCCGCCGGCGAGGTGGCGAGCCGACTGGCCGTCGAGACCCTTCTCGCCGAGTGGTCCAAGGGCTCGCCCTCTACTCCCATGGCCGGTCTGCGCAGCGGTGTTCGCGCCGCCAACGGTGCAGTGTTTGATGCCGGCGACGTATCGGGCCAGCGGGGGATGGGCACGACACTGTGCGCGCTCGCTCTGGCCGGGACGGAGGCCTTCATCGCCAACGTCGGGGACAGTCGGGCCTACCTGGTGCGCGACGGCGAGTCCACCCAGTTGACGACCGACCACACGCGGGTCGCCGACATGTTGCGCATGCGAATGATCAGCCCCGAGCAGGCGGCGACGCACCCGGCTCGGTCCATGCTGACCCGCAGCCTCGGCGCCGACCTGATGGTGCAGGTCGATGTGATCAAGGAGTCGATCCGCCAGGGCGACACCTTTGTGTTGTGCTCCGACGGGATGTGGGATGTGGTCGCCAGGAGCGACATCGCCGAGGTGGCGACGGCGATCGGGACGGGGCCCGTCCCGACCCCGGCGGTCGCCGCCCAACAGCTTGTCGACCTGGCCATCGAGCGAGGCACCGCTGATAACGTCACCGCCGTCGTCGTGCGGATCACATCGGAACGCCCGATTCCTCCCGCGGGCGCCCGGCGGTCGCTGTTCCGGCGGGGGAGGACCTGAGGTGCGTCACCAGCCAGGCGAGCGGATCGATCGCTTCGAGGTGATCACCTCGTTGGGAGAGGGCGCCTACGCCGAGATCTACAAGGCGACCGACACGGACAGTGGCCAGACCGTCGTGCTGAAGATGCCCAACCCGGGTCTGTTCGCCGACCCCGGCCTCTTCCAGCGCTATCGACGCGAGGCCGACATCGCCCGGCAGCTCGATCATCCCGGCGTCCAACGCGGCGTCGACGGTGGACAAAACCGGTCGGAGCCCTACCTCGTCCTCGAGTACATCGACGGCACCAACCTGCGCATGGTGTTGCGCAGCCGGGCCAGCAACGGTCACCTCCCGCTCGAGACCGCAATCGACTGGGGCCGCCAATTGGCCGCTGCCCTCGCCTATCTGCACGCGCATGGGATCGTGCATCGAGATCTCAAACCTGAGAACGTCCTCGTCACCGACGACGGTCGTCTGAAGGTCGCCGACTTCGGCACGGCCATGCTCGAGGGGGCGCGGCGGCTCACCTGGAAGCACCTGTCCGACAGCCTCGGCACTCCCGACTACATGAGCCCCGAACAAACCCAGGGCGAGCGCGGCGACGCCCGCAGCGACGTCTACACGTGGGGCATCATGATGTACGAGTTCCTGACCGGCCAGGTCCCCTTCCGTGGTGACAACTGGATGGCGGTCATGGCGGGGCATCTCGGTGAAAACCCGACGCCGATCCACAAGCTGCGCCACGACGTGCCGCCCGCTCTCGAGGCGGTCGTGATGCACGCCATGCGCCGGTACCCCGCCAACCGCTATCAAAGCGCCGACGAGCTCGTCGCCGACCTCGAACGCCTCGACACCCTCGACCCCGCGACCTACGACCTGACGCCCGAGCCCTCCATGGGGGGCATGGCGATGGTCAACTCCGAAAGACGGCTCTGGGCCATGGTCGGCATCATCGCCGTCTCCTTCATCGGCATCGTCGGCGTCATCATCGCCCTATCGATCGTGCTGCGATGACGCCGCGCCGAAGACAGCAAAGAAGACAGCAAAGACAGAGAGGACTCGCAAACCATGTCCGATGAACTCGCCGGCGTCCGGTGGGTGCGGCTCACGTTCGTGGACGTGTTCGGCACGAGCAACTCGCTCCAGATCCCCGCTCACCGGTTCGCCCATGCAGTCACGGAAGGCGAGCCCTTCGACGGCTCCGCCATCCAGGGACGCGCCCGCGCCCTCGAGTCTGACATGCGCCTCAAGCCCGACGCGGCGACGCTGCGGACGTCCGGTGAGCTGGCCCGCGTCGCGTGCACCGTGCTCACCCCCGACGGCTCGCCGTGGCCCGGCGATCCGCGGACGGCGCTGGTCGGCATGCTGAGCGCCGAGAGTCCCGTGAGCGAGTTGGCGAGGGCGTGGACGTCGAGCGCCGAGCTCGAGCTCTACCTCCTCGAGGGCGGTCAGCCCGTCGATCAAGCCGGATACTTCGACGATCGCGAGGGTCTGGGCATCAGCGTGATGCGCATGGCAGCCGACCGTCTCGTTGATGCGGGCGTCGAGTTGCTCTCCTGTCATCACGAGGCCGGCCCCGGTCAGTACGAGCTCGACATCGCTCCCCTCGCGCCGCTCGCCCTGGCCGATGCTCTCGTCCTCGCCAAACAGCTCGTGCGGGAGGCGGCCGCCGAGGCCGGCCTCATCGCCACCTTCATGGCTCGGCCCCTCGACGGCGAGCCCGGCTCCGGCTTGCATCTCAATCAGGAAGTCGACGGCCTCACCGGCGACGACGGGCGGCTGACCGAAGACGGCCGCGCGTTCGTTTCCGGCTTCCTCACCCATGCGCGCGGTCTGGCTGCGCTCGCCTCCCCGACGGTCAATTCCTACAAGCGACTTCACGCCGGTCCCGAGGCACCGGGTGCCGCGGTGTGGGCCCACGTCAACCGAGCCGCGCTCATCCGCATCGGCACGGGGGTCGGCAGTGGGGGCGGCATCGAATATCGGGCGGCCGACTCATCGGCCAACCCCTACCTGTTGGTCGCGGGTGCCCTCGTTGCCGGGGCCGACGGTCTGGCCATCGCCGAGGACCCGGGCCCGCCGCTCGAGGAGATGGTCAACAGCTATGACCCCGCCGAGCTCCGCGCCGTGCGCTATCAGCCGCTGCCGCGAAGCCTCGACGAGGCGCTCGACGCCCTGCTCGCCGACGATGCGTTGGTCGATGCGTTCGATCACCGTCTCCTGGCCAACCTTGTCGACGGCCGCCGGGCCGAGGCGGAGGCCTACCGGGGTCACGTGACGGACTGGGAACTGGAGCGGTATCTCGACGAGGGTTGACGCTCGTCCAAGGAATATGGCTCGGTTGCGACCGGGCCATATTCCCCATGGTCGTCAGGCGTCTTTTTGCACCGACCCGCGCGCCTCGGTCGCGTGCTCGAGCAGGTAGCCGCGCGAGCGGACCGTGCGGATGACGAGCTCGACAGGGATGAGGCGGCGGCGCAGGCGAAGGACGTGAACGTCGAGGGCGTTGCGACCCGGGGCACCCGCCGGCCATCCGGCGCGGCTGAGCGCGTCACGGCTGACCACGCTCCCGAAGCGCTCGAGCAGGGCTCTCGTGATGCGAGCCTCCACGGGGGGAAGTGGCACCCACGACGAAGCGAACCGGAGCACGCCGTCGCCGTCGAGATCGGGTAGCGCCTCGGCGCCGCCCCGGGGATCCAACGTCAGATGACGGGCGGCGCGGGCGGCCAGCGCCTCGAGGCGCACGCGGACGTCAGCCTCGGCGGCTGGCACACGGATCCAATCCTCCATGCAGTCCTCGGCCGGCGGAGGCGGCGAACCGTCCTCGACCAACAGCAGGCGCGGCGCGTTGTGCTCGACCAAGACGTCGCGCCGATCGATCTCGGCCGGCCACCGCACGAGCGTGACATCCATCGGGGCGACCATAAGACCCGTGTGTTGCAGGGGTGTTTCGCGCTTGTGAAGGATGGCCACCAGCGGCTCACGAGCAGCTCAGGAGCCCGACCGCTAAGGTTCCGCGGCATGGCGAATGACGCGAAGCTTGACCATCTGAAAGACGTCCGGCTGTTCTCTTCGTGCACCAAAAAAGAGCTGACCCATCTGGGCAGGGCCTCCGATGAGATCACCGTGCCGGCGGGCAAGGTGATCGTCGAAGAAGGGTCGTTCGGGCACGACTTCTTCATGATCCTTGAGGGCGAGGCCGACGTGACCGTCGGCAAGAAGAAAGTGGCCAGCCTCGGCCCCGGCGGCTACTTCGGCGAGCTCGCCATCCTTGACCGGGCCCCGCGCAACGCCACGGTGACGGCCCGGACGCCGATGAGGTTGTTGCTGCTCGGACAGCGGGAGTTCAGCTCGGTCCTCGACGAGGTGCCTGGTCTGGCCCACAAGCTCTTGGTGCAGATGGCCGGCCGCCTCCGCGAGCAGGACGCCAAAGCCGTCTCGCACTAGTTCGGTAGCAGTCGAAAGTCGGCATCGCCGTAGGTCGGCAACTACGTTTCAACGCATGTCGAACCGGCCGAAAGTCAAGCCGTCGCAGCTCTTCCTGCTCGTAGGCATCGGGCTCGTGGTCCTCACCGCACTGTCCGGCATCTTCGGCACGCTCGACGACTGGCAGGACAAGAGCGCCATCAGCCGGGCGACGTTCGTCGACATCCCCGCGCCGATGAAGTTGGTCTTCTACACCCTGCTCCCGCTGCTGTTTTTGTGGGCGGCCTGGCAGCTGAGCCTGCGGGCGCGCAACTGGGAGCGGGGGCAACCGGATCGGCGTCTGACCGATCGGCGCAACGCCAAGCGGCGGGCCGACGGCTACCGCCGTGGCGTCTACATGCAGACCCTGCTGCGCGACAGCGCCGCCGGACTGATGCACAGCCTCATCTACTTCCCGTTCCTCGTCCTGTTTGCCATCACCAACGTCCTGTTGGTCAACGAGCAGTTGCCTCCGTCGGCCAAGTTTCTGCACGGCACGATCTATCAGGCCTACAAGTTCACGGGGGATGTCGCTGGCGTCCTGTTTTTGGTGGGGGTGGGGTGGGCGATCGTGCGCCGCTACATCCAGCGGCCCTACCGGCTGCGCGTCAAGACCCGCCCGGAGGACGCCGTCATCCTCGGCACGCTCTTCACCATCGGGCTGACCGGCCTGCTGACGCAGGCGGCGCGCATCGCGGTCGTCGGTCGCCCCACCTTCGAGCGATGGGACTTCATCGGTTATCCGCTCTCGGCGTTGGTCAAGGGGTGGAGCCACGCCGATCTCTCCCACCTCCATCAGGCGCTGTGGGTGGCGCACGTCGGTGCGTTCATGTTGCTGATCGCCATCATCCCGATCACCAAGATGCGCCACATGTTCACCTCGCCGATGAACATGTACCTCTCGGATCGGGACCGGCCCAAAGGCGCCATGAAGCCGCTGCCCAACCTGACCGAGACGTCGATGGAGACCTTCGGCGCCAACCTCATCAGCGACTTCACTTGGAAGCAGCTTCTCGACACCGACGCGTGCACAGTCTGCGGCCGGTGCACGAGCGTCTGCCCGGCCAACGCGACGGGTAAGCCCCTCGACCCGCGCGAGATCGTGTTGAAGGTCGGACAGGTGATGTCCGCCTCGGGCAGCCCTGCGGTGGCGCCGATCACCAGCAACGAGCCGTCGTTGCTCGTCAAGGCCGACAGCGTGTTCGAGCGCATCACCGCCGAGGAGATCTGGTCGTGCACCACGTGCAAGGCGTGTGACGAGATCTGCCCGGTCAACATCGAGATCCTCGACAAGATCCTCGACATGCGGCGCTACCTGTCGCTCATGGAGTCCAACTTTCCGACCGAGCTGGGCAAGGCCTACCGGTCCATGGAAAATCAGCAAAACCCGTGGGGCATGCCTCAGACGACGCGAGCGGACTGGGCCGCGGCCCTGCCCGAGTCGGTCCCCGTCGTCGATGGGACCTCGGCGCTGGGGCACGACTATCTGTTTTGGGTGGGCTGCGCCGGGAGCTTCGACGACAAGGCCCGCAAGATCACCGTGTCGACAGCCAAGCTGCTCCAGCGGGCCGGGATCGACTTCGCCATCCTCGGCCCGTCCGAGCTCTGCACCGGCGACCCCGCCCGCCGCTCGGGCTCGGAGTACATCTTCCAGATGCTGGCGACCCAAAACGTGGCGACACTCGACGCCATGGGCGTCAAGAAGATCATCACCATGTGCCCGCACTGCTTCAACACGCTGAGCAACGAGTACCCCCAACTGGGTGGCCGGTACGAGGTGCTGCACCACAGCCAATTCCTCGAGTGGCTGATCGAGACCGGCCAGCTCGACCTCGGCGGCGCGTCGCTCGAGGAGCGGATCGTCTACCACGACTCGTGCTATCTCGGTCGCCACAACGACGTCTACTCGGCGCCCCGCAAAGTGATCGGCTCGCTACGCGGAATCGAGATCGTGGAGGCGCCCCGCAACGGCACCAAGGGGATGTGCTGCGGGGCCGGCGGCGCTCGCATGTGGATGGAAGAGTCCACGGGCAAGAAGGTCAACACGGAGCGCTCCCGCGAGCTGATCGCCACGGGGGCGACCCGGGTGGCAACGGCCTGCCCGTTTTGCATCGTCATGATCGACGACGGCGTCAAGGAGAACGGTCGGGACGACATCATCGTCGGCGACATATCCATGCACCTGATGGAGGCCATCGAGGCCGGCGAGGCGGCGAGGGCGGCGACTGCCGAGCCCGTCGCTGCCCTCGAGGCGGACTAGGGCTCCTGGTTGCTCTGATTGGCGGTCCGGAGGCGCTTCGACATCGCGGCCAGGACCTTCTCCGACACGGACGGGATCGCCCGGATCGCCGGGAAGTCCTTCTCGCCGAACTGGAGGAGCCGGCTGGGTAGCTCGGCGGTCACAGAGGCCGACCGGGGCTGATGATCGATGAGGGCCATCTCACCGAAGAAGGAGCCGGCGCTGATCGACGCCACCTTTTGCCCGTCGACATGGACGTAGGCCAAACCTTCGGCCAAAACGTAGAAGGCATCGCCGGCTGAGCCCTGCTGCACGATGGTGCTGCCCGAAGGCACGCGGATCTCCTTGGCCTTGCCCGCCACCAGAGCCAGCTCCGCCTTGCCGCAGTCGGCGAACAGCCCTACTTGCTTGAGAAACTCGGCCCTCTTGGCGACGTCAGGATCGGTGCGAGCCATGGCCAGCCAACCTACCGCGGCCGGAAGTTCTCGAAATACCGACTCGGTCGGGGCCCGACCTGGTGCTGATACTTGGACCCGACGGCGCCGGACCCGTAGGGGTGGTCGGCCGCGGTCGTCATCTCCAAGAAGCTGATCTGACCGATCTTCATGCCGGGGTAGAGGGTGATCGGAAGGTTGGCGACGTTGGACAATTCCAGTGTCAGTTGACCGTCCCATCCAGCGTCAACGAAGCCCGCCGTGCTGTGAATCAGCAGGCCGAGCCGGCCGAGGCTGGACTTGCCCTCAAGCCGGGCAACAAGATCGTCCGGTAGTCGGACGCGCTCCAGCGTCGACCCGAGAACGAACTCACCGGGGTGGAGGATGAACGGGTTGTCCTCGCTCATCTCGACAAGTTCGGTCAGCTCCTCCTGGTCCACCTTGACGTCGATGACCCGCATGGTGTGGTTGCGGAAGACGCGGAAGTACCGATCAATGTGAAGATCGACCGACGAGGGTTGGATGTCGCGGTCGTCAAGGGGCTCGATCTCGATGCGACCAGCGGCGATCTGCTCTCGGATGGTCCGGTCGGACAGGATCATGGTGCCCGGCACGCTACCGCTCGCTACGATCCCCCAGTTGCCCGCGGGTGTAGTTCAGAGGCAGAACATCAGCTTCCCAAGCTGAGAACGCGAGTTCGATTCTCGTCACCCGCTCTCCCTCCCGGGCGTGGTCCAGAAGACCAAGCGCCTCACGTTGTAGGCACAGACCGTCGATCGCTCGAAGCGCGGCCTCGACCTTCCTGCCGTATCGGCCGAGCACAGCGGCACGCTCGCGATTGAGCTCGAACTCGAGCGCCGCGAAGTACTCCTCGGCAGCGCTTCTCTTCGCCACCGAATCCGTATCAAGCGGCGGTCTCAGGCACCCCTACGGGCCCAGCGGTGCTCGCGGGTCGCGTCCCATGAAGGCGGCGAGGCGTTCCCAGTCGTCGGCGCCCGGGGGTGCCGGCACCTCCTGTCCGAACGGAGATCCCGGCGCGACCATGTCGCGGTACTCGGGTTTGATCATGGTCCGCGCCCCATCCAGCGCCGGTACCGGGATGAGAGGGTCCAGCTTGTCGATCTGTCCGGTGGCGCGGGCCAGGTCCCAGACGTGGGCGGCCAGTTCTGCCAGGTACATGTCGACCAGGACGGCCCCCGTGTACTCCTCACCCCACGGCATGGTGAACTTCGACGACAACCTGGAGTCGTCGTCCCATGCCAGCGCGGCGTCCTCGGCAGCTTGGCGCAGCTGACCGGGCCCGTCGGACAACTCCACATGCGGGGAATCGTCTCCGGGTGGGGGTGTCTGGCCCCGGCCAACAGCGGCCGCCCGGTGGCCCGCTTCGACGATGTGGTCGATCAGACGAGCCACGTCATACCTGCTGCATGGTGTCGGGTGGCCGAGGTCCTCGGCATCTATTCCTGACACGATCACCGCGGCGTTCTCGTAGGAATCCAACAACGCGCTGCGTCGGTCACGCTTGACCATGCGGCTACTCCTTGCTCCGACAAGGTACTCCCCGTGGGAGGCTGGCCGGATGGTCAAGTCCAACATGGACGTGGTGCTCGACTGCGCCGAGCCGCAGCAACTTGAGCGGTTCTGGCGAACAGCGCTCGGCTACCGGTCGCTGGTCTCCCTCGAGGACATCGTCGTGCTCGTATCCGACAACGAGGCCCGCCCGCCCTTCATCCTCCAGCGGGTCCCGGAGGCCAAGGACGGCAAGAACCGCGCGCACATCGACATCGTCAAGGACGACGTCGATGCCGAGGTCGTCCGGCTGGAGGCTCTGGGGGCCCGACGCCTCCACGAGGGGTTGCGGAGCATGGGCCCGGTGCGTTGGGTCGCGATGGTCGATCCTGACGACAACGAGTTCTGTGTCTCCACCGGGGTCGACTGGTAAGGACGCCCGATGGTCGGGGACGCTAAGAAAACGATCCACATATTGTGCCCTCCGACGATGACGTAGGGCGCAGCTAGGCGGCACTCTGGGTGTCGTGGTTCGCGAATCTCCACGCGGGGCTCCGCGATCTGCGGCCAGGCGCTACCCGCCGCTCCTCGCCGCGGTTGTGGCCATGGCGGTGGCGGCGTTCGTACTGCCGAGCGCGCTCAACCTCCGGCAGGCCAACCCGACCGAGACGGAGCAGTTTGCGCCGGTGCCCTCGGCGGACCATTCGACGCCTCAGGCGCTCGGCAACCTCTCTTCGCTCGCCCTCGGCACCTCGGCCTCGCTGTCAGCGGACGGCGCCGGCGGGGACGGGCCCGGTGGGACCCCGGCTCCCCCTTCAGCGGGCCCGAGCTTGCCGCCACCTCTCCCACCTGTCGGCACTGGCGCGGTGCCAGACCAGTATCCGTGTGTCGGGGATCCGCCGCGCCAGACGGACGACCCGCTGTCGCCGCCGTGCGTGGCCTATTACCAGGGCAACAACGGCGGCTCGACCTACCAGGGGGTCACGGCCAATCGGATCACCGTGTTGATCTACGCCGACGGGACGGCGGATCTCGGCACCAGCGACGGGACCGACGAGAACTTTGACTACGAAGGTCGGTACTTCGATCTGGCGAAGCCCATCCCCGCGGACGTGGACTCCGACGTTCTGCGCAACTACCAACGCTTCCAGAAGTACTTCAACTACCACTATGCGACGTACAACCGGTTCGTCGACTTCGTCGTCTACTTCGCCACGTGCTCGGGTGGGAATTGTGCGACCACGGGGGTCGAGTCGCCGGCGACCCGGGAAGCGGATGCCGCCGCCAACTACGCCAAGTATCACCCCTTCGCTGTCGTCACCAGCTGGGCCAATCTGGCATCGGCCGACTCGTACGAGGACTACATGGCGTCCAAAGGCGTGCTCGTCTTTGGCTCGTACGGCCTCAAGCCGGCGAGCTTCTTCCGGCAGTACCCGGACCAGATCTGGGACTTCGATCCCACGCTTGAGCGCCAAGCGGCCACATTCTCCTCCTACGTATGCCAGAAGGTCGTGGGTCAGCCGGTCGTCGACAGTGGCAACGCGGGCGCCAACGGCAAACCCCGCGTGCTCGGCCTGATCACCATGACCGACCCCGACTGGCCCAACCTCACGAAGTACGGCTCGCTGGTGAAGTCGCAGGTCGAGGCGTGCGGGGGCAAGTTCGCGGCGACGGGCACCGTCCCCATGGAAGCAGGCTCAACGGTCAGCACCTACCCCGAAGAAGACATGGCAGCGCTCAAGCAGGCCAAGGTGACAACCGTCATCTGGCCCGGCGGCACCGACGACGACCTGTCCAAAGCAGCCGCCGCGCTCGACTACTACCCCGAGTGGATCATCGGCGGCGATGGTCAGTTCAACGACGAGGACCGCACCGCCACGGCGGAGACCGCGTCGGTGTGGGCCCACGCCTGGCTGGTGACCTTTTGGGCGTACCGCCCGCCGCCCGCCGAGCAGCTGTGCCGGGAGGCGCTCGACGAGGTTGACCCCAATACGGGTCAAGACGGGTTCTGGGGCTGCATCTCGAGCGTCTACGACGACCTGCGGCAGCTCTTCACCGGGATCCAGGTCGCCGGGCCCAACCTCACGCCGGCATCGATCAACGAAGGGTTCCACGCCATCCCGGCGATCGCCAGCAGCAACCCGCAAGTCCCGGCCTGCTTCTACCCGGCCGATGACTACACCTGCGTGCAGGACAGCGTGGTCGAGCATTGGAACCCGAAGGTGGACGGACAAGGCAACTACGTCGGGGGCACCAACTCCTCCGGCTGCTGGCTCATGCTCGGCGATGGGCAGCGGACCCTCGACGGCAACCGCTGGCCGGCGGGGAACATCAACGCCCAGTACCAAGACACGGACGTCTGCAACGACTTCTCCTGAGCGGCGCGCCGCTCTACCGCGAGGAGGCGAGCCGGTAGAGCCGCCAGTCGGGGAAGAGGTCGCCGCTGTCGACCTGCAAGAGCAGTCTGGAGCCCGGCAGGCCATTGTCGTAGACGCCGGGAAAGGCCATGTTGAGCGCGTCGTTCGCACCCCGCCCCGCGTCGGGGACCGTCAGCAGGTAACGGACCCCGTAGTGGACCGGATCGGACAGCGCCTGGGCGAAGTCGAAGTCCGACGGGATGACAAACTGCCGCGGGTCCCGGCTAGCCGCGACGACCGGGAATCCGTCCAGCACGTCGACGAGAACGCTGCCCGCCGGGAGTCGTAGGGCGTCCAGGTACGCGGCCAACCGGCGCTCGGCCGTGAACTGGGCGAGCGTCTGGCGCTCGTCGAATCGATCGCGCCAGGGCTCGACGACGGTCGCAATCTGATGCTCCTGGACGCCGTAGATCGTGTTGGTCATGGCCGACCAGGTGATGCTGAACGTCGCGGCGACGAGGGCGACGAGACCACCGACAGCCGCGACCGCTCTCAAGGACTGCAGCCGGTGGGCGCGGCGCGGTCGTTGGGCCCACTGCGCGGCGAGCAGGCCGAGAAGCAAAACCTCGAGCGGGATCGCCGCGATCCAAAAGCGCAGGAAGGGCAGGGTCTTGCCCGTCACCTGCAGGAGGGCGGTCAGGGCGAGCACGCCACCAAAGACGCCGACCAGACCCAGAGCCCGACTCCGACGCTCTTTGTCCAGCCACAGCGCGGCCAGACAGACGAGCGGAAGAGCGAGTGGTCCCGCTCCCGCCAACTCACCTATCGAAAACCGCAAGGCTGACAAGCCCGTAGCGGCCGGCGCCGTCGCCTGGATGACGCTGCTGTTGCCGTAGGTCGAGCTGAACTGGGCGAAGGCCTGTCCAGTGACAATCCAGCTCACGAGTGCGAAGGCAGCTACCGCGGTGACCACCGGCATGACGAGGACGGCAACGTCCAAGCCCACCCGCCCACTCACGTGCTTGCCGCGCTCGCGTAGGTCGCGCTCGTCGGCGTGCTCCATCCACGTGTGCCATCCGCCGACGAGGGCCACCATGCCCGCGGCCGCCCCGGCTGCAGCGAGCGCTTCATATCGCACGAGGTACCCAAACCCCAACCAGAGACCGGCCAGGGCCAGGTCTCCACTGCGATCGTCGACGATCCACGCCGACAAGCGATTGGCGGCGAGCAGGAGGAAGAGGATGAAGTACGCCTCGCTCATGCCGTTGACGGCGTAGAAGACGATCATCGGATTTGTCGCGAAAAACAGGGTGGTCGCCAACCGCCACGCCCGCGTCAGACCCCAACCTCGGCCGATGCCGTTGACCACGGCGACGCTCGCCGCCATGAACACGCACGAGCTCACGCTCGGCACAAACCATGACGTATGGGGCACGAGACCGACGGCCATGGTCGGCAGCATCGTCAACGTCGGGATCGGACCCCAGACGAATCCGATCGCTGAGAGGTGGGCATACCGACTGTCCAGCGCGTACGTCGCGTTGCCGAGACGACTGATGGCGTCGCCCATGACGAGGTTGTGGTCGACGATGGCCCACCGGGCAATGACGAGGTAGGCGATGAGGGCGATGCCGAAGACGGCGCACGCCTCGGCACGCGGCCCGGGGCGTGTCTCGGGGCGTACCTCCGGCGGTGCCTCAGGCGGTGCCTCAGGCGGCGTCGAGGCCATGGGCGGTCTTCTCCCAGTACGACGGGGCGGTGATGAGTTGAACAAAAGCTTTGCCCGTCCCGACGGCCATGAGCACCCAATACAGCGGCATGGCCAAACAGGCCCACAGGAGCCCGGGCCGACGTAATTGGCGCAGCGCGACCACGTCGACGTACACGTTGGCGAAGTTGCCGACAAACAGGTTGAGCAGCGAGAGGTAGACCAGCCAGCCCGGAAAGATGCTGGCGATGAACGGCATGGTCCCGGTCCACCATCCGAGGCTCAGCAACCAGGCAACGGGGTTGAGCAGCGACATCACGGGCGTAGCCAGCACCGTCAGGATCAGGCTGACAAGGGCCTTGGCGCCCAACTCCCGAGCCAGCCGCACGGGGTGGCGAAGCTGGACGAGGGCGGTGACGAGATACCCCTTGTTCCACCGGGACCGCTGACGGGCCCAGTTGATGGGATCGCTATTGGCCTCCTCCAGGGTGACCGAGTCGAGCACTTCGGAGTGGTAGCCGCTCCTCGCCAGCCGCATCCCGAGATCGGCATCCTCGGTGACGTTGAACGGGTCCCATCCATGAAGGCGTCGGAGCACGTCGGTGCGCAGGTGGTTGGACGTTCCGCCCAGCGGCAAAGGAGCACCGACCGACGAGAGCCCGGGCAAGAGGAAGCCAAACCATGTCTCGTACTCGATGGCGAACCATTTGGTCAGCAGGTTTTGATCGGCGTTGTGATAGCTGAGTCGAGCCTGGAGGCAGGCCACGTCCTCGCCGACCCGGCCGAAGGCAACGACCGCTCGCCGGAGCTGCAACGGATCGGGCCGGTCCTCGGCGTCGTAGATGGTCGTGAGCTCCCCACGCGCCTGCTGAAGGCCGTAGTTGCAGGCTTTGGGTTTGGTCCGAGGCTCGGCTGGGGGCACCAGCACGACGCGCGCAAAGGCGGCCGCGCCCGTCGCTTCGGCCGCGGCCACCGTCGTGACGTCGTCCGCCTCGAGGAGCAGCTGCACGTCGAGCTTGTCCCGGGGATACTCCATGGCCCCCACCCCGCTGAC
>Ga0302326_10001079_pt1 | contig 71496 bp, 60 predicted proteins | sample Palsa_T0_3_FD_202264 | JGI IMG/M metagenome (GOLD analysis project Ga0302326, IMG submission 202264) | Peat permafrost microbial communities from Stordalen Mire near Abisko, Sweden - Palsa_T0_3 | ecosystem: Environmental > Terrestrial > Soil > Palsa > Peat permafrost | place: Sweden: Abisko... | reverse complement strand
TCATGCCAGACGCGATTGCGGGCGAAGGCCCCAGCCCTGCTCACCCTCTAGGAACGGTGTTGATCGCGGGCGTACGAGCGAACGCGACCCAGGCTGCAATTGCGGAGCGCGACCTAGCCACGGGCCGCGTGGTTCGCGAGACGCGGCTTCCGTTGCCAGATGCGCTCGAGCATCTGCAAATGGCTCGCGCAGGCGGCGAGATTCACATCGTGGCAGACGACCGGCCGCACGATGAGTTCCACTACACTTTCGACACTGTCCGTACCGTCGTGTTGTCGAGTGGGCTTCAAGTGCAAACCGTCCGAATCTTGGGATTGGGGTCTGGCGAGCAGCACGTTGCAAGCGACGGAAACCTGGTGGCGGTCCTCTGGTGCGGGAATCACGAAGATACGCTCGACTTCGGGCCCCATCTCGAGACCTTCAACGCTTCCGGTCATCTCCTCGCGCAGCAGCGGCTCGGCGACAGCCTCGCGAGCTGCGAAGACGGGCCGTCGCCGCTAGTGGTCCTCGGCGGCCGCGTCTATGCGCTCACGTCGCGAGATACGGGAACACTTCCCACCGGGGGAACGGCGCACGCGCTGACGCTGACGAAGCTCAGCTCCAGCGCGGCGATCGAAGCGCGCGTCGACATTCCGCACGACCGGTACCCGCTCTGGGCTCTTCGCGGGCACCTGTTCCTCGAAACGTCGCTCATCCCGTGCCTGCAACTCGAGGAGCGGAGCACGTTGGATCTGCAAGTCCTCGCGACCCATTCGTTCGCCCGCGCGGCGATGGGCCAGGGGGAGTGCCCCCGGCCCGACGAACTGGGACAAGCCGATCCGACAAGGGACCCGGCGCGGCAGTCCCCGGTGGAGTACGGCTTTCAAAGCCAGTTCACCGTGGGCGAGGACGCTCCGCGCTTGAACGCGCGGTCCCTCTTTCTGTCGGGTCGGCCGGCGGTTCTCGAGTGGGAAGAGACGTCCGGGGCCGCCTGGATCTCGTGGTCGGCACCTCCGGGTCTGCATCCGCCCGCGAACGCTGGCCCTTCGGACATCTGGCCCGCCGTGTCCACGCCCCATGTCCTCGCGTGGCCGGCCATCGAGTCGCCCAAAGTCGTCGGCGGAGAAGCCCCGAACGCCGCGCACCCGCGTGGGACGGTCTTCGCGCTGCAGGAGCATCCCGAGGCGCCCAGCGCGCCGCCAACCGTCACCGAATGGGATCTGGCGACAGGTACGCGCGTCCTCGATGCAAACCTGCCCGATGTCCTGACCTCGTGCGCGATGGTATTCGCGGGCGATCGCATTCACGTCGTCGGGGCGGACGGCAGCGGTCTCCTTCATCACATCCGGTTGTCGTCGTCCCTGCGCGCAGAATCCGACGATGCCCTGGGCCCTGGCACCCTCTTCGGGCTCACGACCGATGGATTGAAGGTGGCTGTCGCGTGGTCGTACGAGGTTGGAGAATCATCCAAGACGCACGTTCGTATCGTGGAAGGCGCGGGTCCCACGCTCGGGGACGCGATGCTTCCGGGGCAGGTCTCGTCGATGGCGATTCTCGACGGAAACGTCTTCGCTCTCGATCTCCAGCCCGAGAAGGTGGACGACGGTTTCTGGAGCTGGTCCACGAGTCTCGCAAAGATGGGCGCAGGGGGAGGCATCGAAAAAGTCGTTCCGCTACCGCCCCACGCGGTGGAGGCGTTCGTCACGGCGACGCCGCATCGGATCCTGCTCATCGACCCCAAGCAGGGGAGCGTCGAGGAGAGGCGCGAGTCCGACCTCTCCAAGGCTCGACTCCTGGCGTACCCCTATCCAGGGTTCCACTACGAAGGCTGCGCTCCGCTTTCCATGGCCAGGGGGCCGGGCGGTCGCTGGGTTACCACGCTCGGGGATGTCCTCGGCCCCGATCTTCGCATCGAGCGGCACTTCGCCACCGGGCCGGTCGCCGACAAGGCGCTCTGGATCGGCGGCGAAGCCGCGGTGGTCCACTGGGGCTCCGAGAAGTCGGTCTCGCTCCGCTGGCTCGATCCCTAAGCGCCCTTGATGCGGCCCGGCCGCCTCAGCCGCAAGAACCGCTTGGCTCCGCCACAGCCATCGCGGTACATACATGCGCGGCTCAAGGCACACACGGCTCGAACGGACGCGTGAACGAGGTCACACGATGAGACGGGCCGTTCGCTGGACGATGATCGCGACGCTTGCCGGCGGTACGGCGATGGCACCGGCCTCGGCGCGCGCGGCGGACAAGTCGACGCGCGAGGCCGAGGCGCGCTTCCAGGAGGGGCTCGCCCGCGTCAAAAACCATGACTTCGAGGCGGCGCGTCTCTCGTTCGCGCAGGCGTACACGGTGCTGCACCGGCCGCAGATCCTCTGGAACCTCGCGCTCGCCGAAGAGAAGACCGGGCACGTGGTCGAGGCGCTGCAGCACTTTCGCGGCGTCGCAGACGACGCGGGGGCGGGCGCCGATCGCGCGAACGCCCAGCGTCACGTCGACGCGCTGATGGCCCTGACAGGCCACATCGAGGTGAAAGCGCCGCCGGGCGCGCAGGTGACCGTCGACGGGAGCACGTCGCTCACGGCGCCACTTGCGGCAGCCATCGACGTCGTGCCCGGGCGTCATGTGGTGGACGCTGACGTGGCCGTAGGGCCCCGATCGATCCCCATCGAAGTCGCCGAAGGCCAGGTCGCGCGCGTCAATTTCGTGCCGCAGGAGACGACGGCCCCCCCCGCACCGGTCGCGGCGCCGCTGCAAGCATCTCCGGCCTCCGCGGCGTCGGTCAACGCCCACGGCCCCGAAGCCCCGCAGGACGACCGGACGGCCCCTGCCGACTCGTCGTCGGGCGCGAGGTTGGCCATGACCGCGTCGCTCGGCGGTGCCGCCGTCGTCGCGTTCGGGCTGGGCATCTATTTCGGCCTGCACTCGCGCAGCGAGGCTTCGTCGGTGAACACGTTCGTCGGCACGTACCCGTCCTCCTACTGCAGCGCCCCCTCGGCCACGGCCGGTGCGACGTGCGCCCAGTGGAACGACGCGTACCAGGCCCAGAACCGCGACGCGGTGATCTCCGACGTGGCCTACGTGACGGGCGGGGTGCTGACGGCGGCCGCGATTGCGACATGGTTCTTTTGGCCGCGAAGCTCGCACGGCAGCGGGGCATGGGTGCTGCCCGAGGCAGGGCCGTCCTCGGCGGGTCTGCGGGGCGGCGCCAGCTTTTAGACAGGTCGGGAGAGAGGGCTGGTCGATGCTTCAAGTGACGTTGTGGGTGGGAGTTGCGGCGGCGGTCTGCGTGGCGGCTCTTCAATATGGCTGCGGCCAGACGAGCTTTGGCACATGCTCCGGCAATGGCACGTGTCCGGTCCCGGGTGCCGACGCGACGGCGCCTCTCGCAGAGGGCGGCGAAGGCGTAGGAGACGGCGCGACGGTCGGCCTCTCGGACGCGGGCTCCGAGGGCAGCGCCCTGGCCATTGGCGACAGCGGTGATGGGGCGACGTGCAACGCGGCCGCCGACCCAAAGGACGAACCGTGCCTCGTGAGCAACGCCTACGGTGTCTTCGTGTCGGCCGGCGCTACAGGGCCGGGAATCGGGACGAAGGCCTCTCCCTACAACACCCTCGCCGCCGGCATCGCGGCGGCCACCGCGCCCAACCAGCGCGTCTTCGTTTGCGCGGGGACGTACCCCGAGCAGCTTTCGGTGGGGGCGTCGGTCGACGGTGTCGCCGTCTACGGGGGCTTCGACTGCGTGAACTGGAACTACGCGTCGAGCAATACGGTGCAGGTCGCGCCCTCGCAGCCAGGATACGCGCTCGAGGTCGCGTCGCTCACGGTCGGCGCGACGTTCGAGGATATGGAGTTCGACGCCGTGGATGCGCAGGCGCCAGGAGCGTCGAGCGTGGCGGTGTTTGCGAACGCGGCGGTCGCGACGTTCCGGCGGGTCGTGATGAAAGCGGGGAACGGGGCCGCGGGAGCGGCGGGGGATCCAGGGTCGAATTATCCGACGGATGCGGGCAGGGCGCCGTCGGGGAATAGCGCGGATGGCTCTGCGGGAGCACCCGGCCTTGAATGCACGTGCAGCAACGGCGATCAGACCATCGGTGGACCAGGCGGGGCAGGGGTGACGCCGGCTTCGGATGGCACACGGGGACAGCCTGTGCTGGACGGCGGTCAGGCGGGCTCGGGGGGAAACATGACCTGCACCAATGGAGGCCTTGGCGCCGGAACGAGCGATGCCCCCGGGGCGCCTGGAGCCACGGCAATCGGTCAGCTGTCGTCCGCGGGGTTGCTGGCCGAGCCAGGGGATAGCGGCGTCACCGCTTCGGTGGCACAGGGTGGAGGAGGCGGAGGGGGTGCCTCCGGCGTGTCCATGGCGGGAGGCGGCGCTTCCGGCGGATGCGGAGGATGCGGTGGCGGCGGAGGAGGAGCCGGCGGAGCAGGAGGTTCAAGCTTTGCGTTGCTCAGCTACCAATCAACCGTCACTTTCGACACCTGCCAAATCTCAGCCGGTTCTGCCGGTGCCGGTGGGTCGGGGGGGCCGGGCCAACCAGGTCAGGCCGGGGGATTGTCAGGAGCCCCATCAAACCCCGGCTGCCCTGGCGGCATCGGCGGCACTGGCGGCGGCGGCGGCGGCGGCGGTGGCGGCGCGGGCGGATGCTCCGCGGCTATCGGCTACACCCCGCCGGCCCCAACTCAAACTTCGACCGTCACGACATATGGGGATGCCGGTGCCGGCGGCACTGGAGGCACGGGAGGAGGCGCTAGCAACAGCGGAGGCACGGGAATCAGTGGTGAGGCGGGGGCTGCCCTCGAGCTGTAGCTCGAACGTCAGCGGCCTGGGCATCGCCTAGTTCGTCGTTTGCACACAACTCCCCGCCGGCCTGTCCGACGGGGACTCAAGGGTTCACAAGGCGCGCCACGGCGCCGCGTCCGGGGACGCGTGCGTCGTGTCTCGGTAGCAATCACGAGGGGTTGTCATGTCCATTCAACGGGTATTTCGCGGTCGTGTTCGATCTAATTTCGTCCTTAGCGCATTGCTCGCGCCCGCGGTCGGGTGCAGCGGCAGCAATTCGGCCACGAACAACGGCTCGCCCTCCGACGGCGGGACCGCTTCGGCCGACGGGTCTCAGATGCTCATTCCGCTCGAGCCGCCGGACAGCGCCACCGGCTCGAGCGGGCCGGATGGCTCGAGCGCGTCCGCGTGCCTCGCGCCCGATCTCGCGTGCGACGCCGGTTGCCTGACGAACGACACGCTGAACTGCGGCGCGTGCGGCAACGTCTGCCCCGGCGCCGATGGCGGCGCGCCAACATGCGCGGCGTCGGACGGCGGGTACGCGTGCGGGCTGTCGTGCGGCTCTGGACTTGCGGCATGCGGCGGTGCATGCGTGGCGACCGCCACATTCCAGACAGACCGGAACAACTGCGGATCGTGCGGATTCAGCTGCATCGGCGGGACTTGTATCGCCGGGGCCTGCCAGCCGTGGCTCATTGCGAACGACGCCTATCGCGAAGTCTCACCCGCCACCGACGGCGTAAACGTTGCATATATCAACGGGGACGACGACGTCGGATATGTCGTGCCCTTGGCGGGAGGCACCCCGCTGGAGGTCGCAAACGGCGTCGTTGACGCGTCGGGGGTCGCGATTCAAGGCAGCGCGGCCGACTTCGTAACCTGGGATCAGGGAGACACGCCCGGAACCGAGAACTCGCTCATTCAGATGTCAGTGAGCGACCAGGCCGCGTCAGGGGCCACTGTGATGACAGGCGAGAACCTCCCGGCCCTCGCCGTCGTCCTCAGCAAGGATGGCAGCACGGCGTATGTCGAGCTCTCGCAAGACAACATCCTGGCATGCAGCCAACAGTCTCACTCGTGCTCTTCACTCGTGACGATCCAGGGGCTCACACACGTGAGCACTTTTCTCGTGAATGGCCTGGCCGTCTCTACGGATTACCTCTTCTTCACCGACGTGACGAACGGCAACCTTTGGCGCTATCAGCTCCCAGCGGGGCCGCTCACGATGGCGACGACTGCCTCCGGTCTTCTGCCGTTTCTGGCCGCCGATTCCACGTATGTGTACTACGCGACAAACTCCGGCGGCATGGTCTCGGTCTTTCAGACACTCCAAACGAGCTCGGCGAGCTCGGCGGGGCCGCAGCTCATGATGTCGGTGTCCGGCACCCTCACCGGACTCGCGGTCGACGGCTCCAATGTGTCGGTGAGCGCAACCACAGGCTCGGGCTCTTCAATGGGCGGATTCGTGGCCTACGCTCCGCTGCCAGGGACCGCGGGCGCCGCCGATGCGGGTGCCGGGGGTGGTGTCGCCACGATGCTCTACCAGGGCGACCCGGTCGCCGGGCTGGCCGCTGGCGGCGGCGCGGTCGTTTGGGTCGACGAGACGACCGAGGGCATGTACGGCCAACGCCTGCCCTGAAGGCGCCCCCTTGGACGCGGCAAGTCGATCCTCGTCATGGCCTTCCCCCGCCGCTACCCCCCTGAGCTCGAAGACGTTCTCCAGCACGCGCAACGCCTTCGCGAGTTCATCGCCCGCAAAGAGCGCGCGACGTACATCGTCGACCCGGGCGGCCCATGGATCGCGGGCCGCGCGGGCGAGATCCAGTGCGTCGTCGCCCTCGCGGCGCTCGACTGGCACGAGGGGCGTCACTGCACGGAGGGCGCCGTAGCCTCGCTCAACCGGTATCTGCGGGGGTTGCACGACGGGCTCGCGATGCACCTCGACATCGATCAACCGCCTTGCTGCCGGCCGCCCCGCGACCGGTCCTCGACGAAAGACACGGCAAGGCGCGATCGCCCGCCCCGAAGCAAGCCACGAGTGGGGACCCTGAGCCTCGGCGACTTGCTCACCTGACGCGATTTGCTCACCTGACTGGCGGGGGAAAGGGCGGCGCGCGTTCAGCAAGGCTCGCGTGAGTCCCCTCGCGCGGCCCGGACACTCTCGGCGAGCTATGCTCTTTCGGGATGGCTAGCTCTCTCGTTCGCGGCAGCATTCGCGCGCTCGACGGCTACGTGCCGGGCGAGCAGCCCGCGGCCGGCGCCCGCGTCGTCAAGCTCAACACCAACGAGAACCCGTATCCGCCGAGCCCGCGCGTCATGGAGGCGGTCCGCGCCGTGCCGGCCCATGCCCTGCAGCGCTACCCGCGTCCGATGGCCGACGAGTTTCGCGCCGCCGCGTCGCGCGTGCTCGGCGTGGCGCCCGACGCGCTCCTCGCGGGCAACGGGAGCGACGACGTCCTGACGATCGCCACGAGGACCTTCCTCGCTCCAGGCGATTCGCTGGCCTATCCGGAGCCGACGTATTCGCTCTACCCCGTGCTCGCGCACTTGCAGGATGCGCGCATCGTGACCGTGCCTTGGGGCGAGGGCTGGTCGCTGCCCACGGCCGCGCTCGTCGCGACCCACGCGCGCGCCATCTACCTCGCGAACCCGAACGCGCCGAGCGGAACGGCCGTCGCCGTCGCCGCCGTCGAAGAGCTGGCGCGCGCGTTCGACGGCGTGCTCCTCGTCGACGAGGCCTACGCTGATTTCGGCGACGACAATTGCCTCGATCTCACGCGCCGGCTGCCGAACGTGGTTGTGTCGCGGACTATGAGCAAGTCGTACTCGCTCGCGGGCTTGCGGTTCGGGTTTGCCGTTGCCCATCCGGACCTCGTGCGCGAGATGGCCAAGGTCAAAGACAGCTACAACTGTGACGCGATCTCCATCGCCGCGGCCACCGCCGCGATCGAGGACCAGGAGTACGCGCGCGGGACATGGGCTCTCGTGCGGGCGGAGCGCGAGCGCCTCACGCGCGCACTCGAGGGTCTCGGCTGGCAGGTCCTTCCGAGCCACGCGAACTTCGTCCTCGCGACGGTCCCCGGCGAGCGCGGCGCCGCGGCGCGCGTGTACGCAGAGCTCAAGGCGCGCGGCGTGCTCGTTCGGTACTTCAATCTGCCGGGTCTCGACGACAAGGTGCGTGTCACGGTCGGGACTCCGGCCGACACCGACGCCCTGCTCGCTGCGCTCCGTCAGCTCGAGCGATAGACGCGACTTCGTTCGAGCGGCTCACGCGACGCAACCCGGTCGCGCGCGGGCCGATGAGGCGTGCGGAGGTAGCGCTTCATGCCCGATTCTCGCAAAGTATGCTCCGTCGTTCGTGTCGTCCTCTTGGCGGCGGTGGCCGTCGCCGCCGGCGCGTGCGCGGCGGAAGGGGAGGGCAGCGGAGGGTCGCCGTTCGCGACCAGCGAGGCGCCGCCCGCCAGCGTGTCGGTCGCCGCCGTCGACGCGGCCGTACTCGACGCGTCGCCCACCTCGGCTCCGTCGTCCACCAACAGCATGGACGCTTGCGCCGACGGCGCGGACGTCAGCGTCGAGACAATGGGAACGGGCGTCACCCTCGAAGCGTCGTCGGACGACGCTTGGGCCGCGGCAACGAGCGACGCGCCCGACGACGCCCTCGATCAGGATGCCGCGCAGGACGCCGAATCGGATGCCGACGACGCCGACGCCGGCGATTCGGCTCCATTCACCGTGGCCGTCCTTCCGCCTTTGCCGGCTCCAGGTGACCTGGTGATTACGGAGGTGATGTTCCAGCCGTCGGGGCCAGAGCCCGAATCGGAGTGGTTCGAGATCTACAACCAGGCCTCGGGGCCGCGGCTGCTGAGCGGCGTGACGATCGAAGACGGATATCTCGACACCGAGGTCATCGCATCGAACCCGATTGTCGTGGCGCCGCCGGGTGAATACTTGCTTCTGGTGCGCACCATGGCCGGTGCGCAAACGGCGCTCTTGCCGGCGGCGTCCATCGTCTACGCGTACGGCGTCGGCGTCCCGGACGACGCGGGGATCGAGCTCGACGCGGGCCCCTTTGGTGAGATCACGCTCTGGAGCGGGCAAACGGCGGTGGCCGACGTGCCGTATGGACAGTGGGGCGTGTCAGCCCCGGGGCAGAGCCTGGAGCTGTCCACGTCGGCGACGTCGCAGAGCGATCCCTCTCAATGGTGCATCGCCGAGAACCCCTGGGCGCCCGGCTCGGACGACGGGACCCCGGGCGCGGCGAGCGACTGCCCATGAGCCGAGGTCCCGCACGACCTCACTCCGGCGTCGCGTCGCTGCCGGACGATGCGTCCGTGGACGACTGGCCGCTCGCGTCACCGACGACCGATGAAGCGTCGGTGGAGGACTCGGCGCTCGCGTCGCCGCTGCCCGAGGATCCGCCGCCCGACGAGCTGCCGCCCCCGTCGCCCGGCGATGGGCTCACACAGACCTGATAGTCGACGCCGTTTCCGCCCGGGAGGAACGCCGTCTCGCACTCCTGGGTCGACGCGCATGCGTGAGCCGTGTTCGTCGTGTCGCAATAGGGCGCGCACGCGCCGCCGGCGGCGCTCGTCGCCAAGCACGTCAGGCCGTCCGAGCATGTCGGCGTCCCGACGCTGAGCACGCAGGAGTCGCCCACGCCCCCAGAACCGCTGTTCAGGCACTCGAACGAGCTTGCGCTGACGGGCCAGCATGTCTGGCCGCTCGGACATTCCCAAGGGTTTTGGTTGCACGGGGTGCTCGACTTCGAGCTCGAACAGTCGACGCCCGCCGCCAGGGCGACAAGGGCTCCAACAGCGAGCGCTCCGCGCGCGATGCGCCCCACGTTGGCTGCGAGACGGACTCCAGCCGACCCGGCTTTCGAGTGACGTGATGCGATCATTTCTTGTCCCTCCTGCACGAAGAAAGAAACCGACTCCCAAGAAACCAGAGTCCCGACGAGGCTACGCGTTTTCGCCTATGCGAGCAATTTTAGCGGGCGCTTGTCCTCGTCATGCGGCTCGCCATGCCGGTCGCGCCCTGCCAGAGTTCGACGCCCCGAAGGTTTGGATCGAGCGCATCTCGCGCGGCTTCGCCGACGACGTTCAATGCGACGAGCGTGGCGAGCAGCGCGGCGCCTGGGAACGCCACGAGCCACCAGGCGCTGGCGTGTGACCGCGCCTCTCCGAGGGCCTCGCCCCACGAGGCCATCGTGCTGGGTGGACCGACCCGCAGAAAGTCGACGGCCGCCTCCGTCAGGACGACCGACGCCACGCCGAACGCCACGGCGACGATGGCGGGCCCGATCGCGTTCGGCAGCACGTGCCTGCGCAGGACCCGCGCGGGAGAAGCACCGAGGGCGCGCGCCGCGGTGACGTAGTCGGTGCCGAGGGCCCTCAGGACCTCCGCGCGGACGAGGCGCGATAGATCGGTCCAGCGCGTCAGTGCGATCGTCCAAAGCATCGTCGCCGTCGTCGGGTGCGGGACGACCGCGCAGACGACGATCACGAGCACGAGCGTCGGGATGGCCGTCAGCGACTCGACCAGCCGGGTCACGATCGCGTCGACTGTCCCGCCGGCGAACCCGGCGAGAGCGCCCAGCACGAGGCCGATCGCTGCGAGGGCCGCCGACGCGCCCAGCCCGAGCTCGAGCGCCGTCCGTGCGCCGTGCACGACGCGCGCAAACACGTCGCGACCGAGTGCGTCCGTGCCGAACGGGTGCCCACCGTGAAACGGGGGCAGCAGCGCCTCCGCGGGGTCGGCCGATTTCTCGGTGGGGCCGTAGCTCACGAGCGGCGGGACAAGCCAGTCGCCCCCGGTCGAGTCGCGGCGCATCGCCTGGCAGTCGAGCCCGGCGAGGGCCTGGGGATGCGTCACACAAGGAAGCACGTACACGGCACCGCGCCACCGGCACAGGACGGGCAGCTCGCTCGCGAGCACGTCCGCCAAGACGGCGACGACGAAGACGGCCGCGAGCACCATCGCCGCGAACCGGGCGGCGCGGCTTCTCGCGAGCCGCGCAAGCGCGATCCGTGTCGCGGTCACGTACGGCGCTGCAGCGCGGCGCGCTCCCTTCATCGACGCCCGAATCACCGAAGGCGGCGGGTCGCTCTCGACCTCATCCTGCACAGCGTCCTTGTCGCGGTCGCGCGCTACCTTCTCGTCGTTCACGCCCTTCTCCCATGGCGGCTCGCGAACACTTCACGGACGCGCGGATCGAGGGCTCCGTGCAGGATGTCGGTCGCGACGAGGCTCAGGATGACGGTTGCGGCGGCGGCCAGGATGACAGCCATCAGCCACGCCGAGTCGTGAGCCTCGACGGCGCGGACCGTCTCGAAGCCGATCCCCGGGAGCGCGAACACTTCTTCGACGACGAGCGCGCCGCCGAGAAGGGCGGGGATGTGCAGCGCCGCGATCGACAGGGTCGGCATGATCGCGTTCCGTAGCGCGTGCACGACCAGCACGCGCCAGCCCGGGACCCCCTTCGCGCGCGCGGTCCGCACGAAGTCCTGTCCTACGACGTCCAGCATGGCGGCGCGCTGCCAGCGCGACGTCGCGGCCAGCGAGCCGACGGCGAGCGCCGCCACCGCCAGCGCCACACGGGCCCCGCCCAGGTCGAACGCCCCCGCCACGCGCCGCAGGAGCTCGGCGACCGCGAACGTCGGGGTCGCGTAGAGAAGGAACACGACCGCCGAGCTCACGACATCGAATGTCCCGCCGCGCCACCAGGCGCCGAGCGCCCCGAGGGGGATCGCCGAGGCCCAGCTCACCAGCAAAGCCAGCCCGCACACCAGAAGCGTGATCGGCGCGTGCGACCGGAGCTTCTCCTCGATCGGTTCCCCGTCGATGGCGCTGAGCCCGAGCTGGCCGCTGCTCGCGCGCCGCAGCCACTTGCCGTAGCGCGTCTCGCTCACGACGGCGACGATGCGCCGGGCCCCGTCGAGGACCACGAACTCGGTCGCGTGCACGAACCACCACTCGCGCCAGTCGGCCACCGCCCGGCGTAGCTCGGCGGCCGTCGCGTCCGTGGCGAGGACTGGCCCGCGACCGGTCGCGTGGCGGGCGATGCGCGTCAGGCGCGCGAGCGCCTGCCCGTCCGTGGTCGTCGCCATCGCGTGGATCACCTCGGGCAACGCAAAAGTGTCGAGCGCCACGAGGTCCTGCTCGCGCAGGTCGCTGCCGTGGTTGAGCAACCGGGTCAGGGTGCGATCGACGGCGGTGCGTGCGTAGTCGAGCGAGCGATCGTCCCAGAAGCGCGTCCAGAAGAGGGCCGCCGCTTCGGGCTGCGCGACGTCTTCTCGCGCGGCAAGCCCCATTCGCTCGGCGACCGGAGCGAGGGCCACAGCCACGCGACCCCGCGCGTCCGGCGGCAGAGCCTCGAGCGAGGGAAGAACATAGGGGAGCGCCGCCCCGCCGAGTCGCTGCAGCTCGTCGGTGCCCTGGTGCGCGCGTGCAAGGACGTCCGATGGGGCCCCCGGATCGCCCGCTGCCACCCGCGCGACGGCAGCCCGCGCCCGCGACCGTACGTCCTGCGGACTGCGGTTCACGAAGCGGGGTAGCTCGGAAAAGCTGGAGCGCCGCACCTCCACCGCTCGCGCTCGATCCGCTCCGCCTACTCCTGCGCCGGTCCCTTGCGGCGGCGGGCCATCGGGCACGAGCGTGGTCACGAAGAAGAGCACCAAGCTCGTGGCCGCCAACGTCGGAATCGACCACAGGATGCGGCGGAGGGCATAGCCAAGCATCTTCTTGCGTTATCGCACGGCTCGTCGTGGAACCTTCGCTACTATCGCCGAGTATGCCCGCCGACGACCTGCGCGCACTCGCTGAGCGCTGGATCGCCAACGACCCGGATTCCGCTACGAGGGACGAGCTGCGCGCTTTGCTCGCCCGGCCGGAGATCTCCGTAGCCGACCGGGCCTCGCTCGAGGACCGCTTCGCCGGGCCGCTCGCTTTCGGAACTGCCGGCCTGCGGGGCGTCATCGGGGCGGGGCCCAATCGCATGAACCGCGCCGTCGTGGCGCGCGCCACGTGGGCGCTCGCGCGAGTCTTGCTCGAGGCGGTGCCCGACGCCGTCGAGCGCGGCGTCGTCGTGGGCGCCGACGCGCGACGGATGAGCCGCGAGTTCGCCGAGGATGCCGCGGCGATCCTGGCGAGCGCAGGGCTGCGCGTCGTGCTGTTCCGGTCACCCGTGCCGACGCCGCTCGTGGGCTTCACGGTCAAGCGCCTCGCCGCCGCCGCTGGCGTCGTCGTGACGGCGAGCCACAACCCGCCCGAGTACAACGGCTACAAGGTCTACTGGCAAAACGCCGCCCAGATCGTGCCACCCGTCGACGCCGCGATCGCCGCGGCGATCGAGCGCGCGCCGCCCGCCGTGCAGATCGAGCGGCCGACGTTGGACACCCTGCGCGCGTCGGGCTGGGTCACGGACGCGCCGGCGGATATCGAGAGCGCCTACGTGAGCGCGATCCGGGATCTCGCCGTCCATCCTCACGAGGGCGACCGCACCCTTGGCATCGTGTACACGCCGCTGCACGGCGTGGGCGACGCTCTCGTCCGCCGCACCCTCGCCGAGGCGGGCTTCACGGACGTCCGCAGCGTCCCGCAGCAGCAAGCCCCCGATGGTGCGTTCCCCACTGTCGCCTTTCCGAACCCCGAAGAACCCGGCGCCATGGACCTCGCGTTCGCCTTTGCGAAGGAGCACGACGCGAAGCTCGTTCTCGCGAACGATCCCGACGCCGACCGCCTCGCCGTCGCCCTACCCAACGCCGGGGGCCGGGGGTTCCACGCGCTCACCGGCAACCAGGTCGGCGTGCTGCTCGGCCACTACCTGCTCACCGAGCGTGCTCCATCAAAGAGGCCACGCGCCGTCCTCGCCTCGATCGTCTCGACGCCGCTGCTCGGCCGCATCGCCGCGGACCTGGGCGTGCACTACGAGGAGACGCTCACCGGCTTCAAGTGGATCGCCAACCGCGCCATCGAGCTCGAGGCCGAAGGGTACGACTTCGTCTTCGGCTTCGAGGAGGCCCTCGGCTACTGCGTGGGGGGGGCCGTACGCGACAAGGACGGCATCTCGGGCGCACTGCTCGTCGCCGAACTCGCCGCGGTCCTGCGCGCGCGGGGCCTCTCGCTGGAGGGCCAGCTCGACGTCATCGCGGGTCGATGGGGGGTCTGGAGCAGCGCCCAGGTCAACGTCACGCGCGCCGGGGCGCGCGGCGCCTCCGAGCTCCGCGAGATCATGGACCGACTGCGGGCCGCGCCCCCCCGCCGCCTCGGCGACGATACGGTCGTGTCCGTGGTCGACTACGAGACCGGCCTCGCACGTCCGGGCCTGCCGAAGAGCAACGTCGTGGCCCTGCGCCTTGCCTCCGGCGCCCGTGTCATCGCACGGCCGAGCGGTACGGAGCCGAAGGCAAAGCTCTACTTCGACGTGCGGGAGTTCGTGGCCCCGGGCGAGGCCCCGGCGCTTGCCTCGGCGCGCGCGGAAAGGTCGCTCGAACAGCTCAAGGGCGCCATGAACGAAGCGCTTGGGCTAGAGCGCTTGCGATGACCGAATCCGGTGGGGAGCTCGAGGGGAGCGGAGGTCGCCCCCCTCGACCACGACTAGAGCTAGGCCCTCAAGCGCCCAGCCCTTGACAAATAGCGGACAGTCGACCATTTTGCGCAACCCCTTCGCCCGGGAGGCCTTTTGGCCCGTCGCCGCGCAGGAGGACACGTGCCATGCCGAAGATGAAGACCAAGAAAGCCGCGTCGAAGCGGTTCCGGATCACCGGCAAGGGCCGGGTGCGCCGCCCCAAGGCCGGCGGAAACCACGGCATGCAGGAGAAGTCGCGCAAGCGGCTGCGCCGCCTGCGTCAGAACGATATGGTCCACGGGTCGATGGAGAAGCGCGCGAAGCGCCTCCTCCCGTACGGCTGAGGAAACGCCAATGCCCCGCGCAAAACGAGGGTTCAAAGCCCGCCGCCGCCGCAACCGCATCCTGAAGGCCGCCAAGGGCTTTCACAGCGCCAGATCGCGCCTCTTCGCGTACGCGAAAGAGGTCGTGATGAAGTCGTGGGTGTACGCGTACGCCCACCGACGCCTGCGCAAGCGGGACTTCCGTCGCCTCTGGATTGCGCGCATCAACGCCGCGGCTCGCCAGAACGGCACCTCGTACTCACGCCTGATGCACTCGCTCAAGGTGTCGAAGGTCGATCTCGATCGCAAGATCCTCGCGGACCTTGCGGTGGCCGACCCGGCCGGTTTCGGCGCGGTCGTCGCCGGCGCCAAGGCATAGCGCTCGCGCTAGGAGCGTCCGCTCGCCCTTGGTAGGGTGAGCTTTCGTCCATGTCCGATTCGTCCATCGCCGGCGTGCTCGCCGCGCTGCGGGGTTCGTTCCGCGCTCGGTTCGAGGGCGCCGCGACCGAGCAAGCGCTCCGCGACGAGAACGCGAAGATCCTCGGCAAGAAGGGCGAGCTGACCGCCATCCTCAAGCAGATGGGGAGCATCCCGGCCGACGCGCGCAAAGCCGTCGGCGAGCAGGTCAACGCCGTCCGGCGCGAGGTCGAGACGGCTTTTGAAGAGTGCCTTGTCGCCCTTGCACGGGCCCAGCGCGAGGCCGATCTCCAAGCGGCCCCGTTCGACCTGTCGCTTCCTGGCCGCGAGGTCGCCCCGCTCGGTCACGCACATCCCATCTCGATCGTGCGCGACGAGATCGTCGACATTCTCGTCAGCCTCGGCTTCGCCGTGCACGACGGGCCGGAGGTCGAGCTCGAGGAGAACAACTTCACGAAGCTCGGCTTTCCGCCGGACCACCCGGCCACGGACATGCAAGACAGCTTCTGGGTCAAGGTTGCCGGTGCGCCCGACGACGCGCGGACCCTGCTTCGCACGCACACGAGCAACATCCAGGTGCGCGCGATGTCGAGCCACGAGCCGCCCATGGCGTTCATCGCGCCCGGCACCACGTACCGCCGCGACGACGACGCCACGCACTCGCCGATGTTCCACCAGATCGAGTGTTTCCTCGTCGATCGCAACGTCACGATGGCCCACCTGAAGGGCGTGCTAGGCGAGTTCGCGGAGCGGTTCTTCGGCGCGGGGACACCCGTGCGCTTGCGGCCAAGCTACTTCCCGTTCGTTGAACCCGGCGCCGAGGTCGACGTCGGCTGCCCCTTCTGCAAGCAGCCCGACGGCACGCGGCCCGGTTGCGGCGTCTGCAAGCGCACAGGATGGATCGAGATCCTCGGGTGCGGCATGATCCACCCCGTCGTCTTCGAGAGCTGCGGGATCGATCCGGAGACCTGGAGCGGGTTCGCCTTCGGGATGGGGCTCGAGCGCGTCGCCGTCGTCCGTTACGGCATCCCCGACATGCGCCTGCTCTTCGAGAACGACCCGCGCTTTCTCGCTCAGTTCTAGCCGCCGTTGCGCGTCGCACTGGCAGCCGACGCCGCCGGTGTAATGGGGGCCGGCGTCGTGCGTCCGTAGGGGTAGAGTCTCAACCCGCAGGATTCGCCGCATGCCCCATCACGCCGGTTTGCTCGCCGATCCGCTCGCCCTGGCCCTTCGCGCGCTGGCCATGGCCTTCTTCATGGGCTGGCAGATGTTCTGGCCGCTGGTAGTCGGCTTTGCGCTCTCCGGCGTCGTGCAGGCCGTCGTCTCGAAGAAAGAGATGAGCCGACTCATGCCCGACGCTTCGCCCCGCTCCCTCGCCGTCGCGTGCGGCCTCGGCGCCGCGTCGTCTTCGTGCTCCTACGCCGCGACGGCACTGGCACGCGCAGCCGTGCGCAAGGGCGCGGACTTCACCGCGGCCATGGCCTTCGAGATGGCATCGACCAACCTCGTGCTGGAGCTTGGCGTCGTGCTCGTCGCGCTCATGGGCTGGCGCTTCATGGCGGCCGAGGCGATCGCCGCGCCGCTGATGATCGCCATCCTGGCGCTCCTCCTGCGAGCCCTGGTCTCGCAGAAGCTCCTCGAGGCGGCGCGCGCGCAGGCGGACAAGGGGGTCGCTGGGCGCATGGAAGGGCACGCGGGCATGGACATGGCCATCGTCGAGGGATCGCTGTTCGAGCGGATCCTCTCCGCGAAAGGCCGCACCGCGATCAGCCACTACTTCATCATGGACTGGGCGTCGGTCGGCCTCGACATCGCCATCGGGCTCCTGCTCGCGGGGGTCGTCGCGGTGGCCGTCCCGAGCGATGTCTGGACGGCCCTTTTCTTCGTGGGTCACCCCGTGGCTTCGCGCTTCGCCGGCCCGCTTGTCGGGCCCCTCGTCGCGGTGCTCTCGTTCGTCTGCTCCGTGGGCAACGTCCCGCTCGCGGCGGTGCTCTGGAGCAACGGGTGCAGCTTCGGCGGGGTCATCGCGTTTCTCTTCGCCGACCTACTGACGCTGCCGATCCTCAATATCTACCGCAAGTATTATGGGGGCAAGATGGCCGCGCTGCTCTTCTTCACGTTCTACGTGGCCATGGCCGCCGCGGCATTCGCGATCGACGCCGCGTTCGAAGCGCTCGGCCTCGTGCCCGCCCGGCCGACGACCGGCATCGCCGAGCACATGGCGGTGCGTTGGGACGCGACGACGGCGCTCAACATCGCCTTCGCGGCGCTCGCGGTCGCCCTCTTCGTCCGCTTCCTGCGAACGGGCGGGCCGGAGATGCTTCGTCATATGAGCGCTCCGATCCCGGCGCACGGTGCGCACTCGGCGCACGATGCGCCTCCCGACCCGCCGCACGACTGCTGCCACTAGTCGTGGTCGAGGAGAGCGACCTCGTCTCCCCTCGAGCTTCCCACCGATTTGGTCGTGAAATACGCTCCAGCCGACGGACGTCCCATCCCATGACGGCTCGCTTCGTTCGGCAATCGATCGGGGTCGCGGGCCGCGCGCTCGGACTCGCTTGCGCCCTCGTCGCCTCGAGGGCGAGCGCGCAGGAGGCGGCCCCGCCGCGTGAGGTCGACGACGAGTCCGCGCAGGTACCCTACGCGATCCCGCGCCAGACGCTCCTCCCGGGCACGCCATCCATGCCCGGCGGCTTTCACCTGATGGTCAACGCGTTTGCCGAAGCGCAGAACGCGGGGCTCGGCGCGTATCGCATCACGAACCCTGGCGTCCCCAGCCTCGCCGGCGGCGCGACGTACCCGCTGCTCGTCGACGACTGGGCCATGGCGTACGGGCGCGACGCGCGCGGGTACGTCGAGGGCCTGCTTATGCTCGACTTCGAGCCGTTGACCATCCACTCGGAGGGCATCCCGGAGCTCGGCCAGTCGGGCGAGGGGCTGTGGGACGCCCAGCATCCGCACCAGCTCCTGCACCAGGCCATGGTCGCCGTCCATCCGCTCGCCGGTGTCGACGGCTGGCGCGTCGAGCAGATGAGCGAGCCGCGCGACGATCTCTCGCTCTTCTTCGGCCAAGGGAGCGCCACCATCGGGCCGCCGATCTTCATGCACCGGGCGAGCAACCCCGGCCCGACCGTGCCGCGCAAGCATCACAAAGGCGAAAATCCCCACGAGACGTTCCCGGTGCTCGGCGCTGCGTTGCGGATCGACGACACCGTCTTCGAGGCCTCCGCCTTCAACGGCAAGGAGCTGACGCCCGAGGACAGCAGGCTCTATCCTCACGTCGGTCCACCCGATTCGTTCGGAGGTCGCGTCCGGCACGTCGTCGCCCCTTCCGGCGAGGGTGGACTCGAGGCCCAGGTGTCCGCCGAGCGCCTGCACGACCAAGGTTCGGGAGAGCCCGACACCACCCAGGTCAGCGCCAGCGCGTACATCTGGGCGACGGCGGCGCGCGGTTGGCGGCTCGACGCGCTCGCCGACTGGGCCATCGACGTCCCCGACGGTCGCCCCACCGCGCAGGGAATGCTCGGCGAGCTCGCGGCGCGCACCCCGGATCGGCGCACGACCCTGTGGACTCGGACCGAGTTCAATCAGCGCGAAGAGCCGCCGACCCGAAACGAAGTCGTCAGCTCGCCGTGGATCTTCGAGACCGTAGGGGCCGAGCGGGTGATCGTCGGCGGTGCGCGGAGCGGTCTCCAGATGGGGTTCTTCGGCGAGGCGACCCTAGCCTACATTCCGCCGTCCCTGCAGGGCCTTTACGGAACCGACGTCGCGGTCACCGTCGACGTTGGGCTTCACCTGTTTGGCATGTGGATGCTCGACGGCGCCCTCCGCCCCATGCACCACGCCATGTAGGACCTTGCCACATGAGCGCCGTTGACAGGCTGCGGCCAGTCGGCGGACCCTTCGCCCCTATCCCGGAAGGAGCGCCCATGCCGTTCACAGCAGAAGCCGAGCTCACGATCACCGCGCCCATCGAAGCCGTCTTCGAGTCGTTCATCGATTACCGCACGTGGGGAAGGTGGATGGCCCCCGTCCTGCGGCCCGTCACCGGGCCCGCCCGCACCTTGCGTCCCGGCGATCGTCTGTTCGTGCTGATGGGTAACGTCGCGCCCCTGCTGCTCTCCGTCGACCGGGTCGAGGCGCCGCGAGAGGTCGTCTGGTCCGGCGGGATCCCGGGCGTGCTCGCCGCGCGCCATTCGTTCTTCTTCGAGACGGACGGCAAGGACCAGACGCGCATTCGCTCGGTGGAGCCGTGGTCGGGTTTCCTGACCTCACCGTTCGGCGGCCCATTGAAGCGTGCCGCCGAGATGGGCGGCCGCCGGCAGCTTCGAGGTTTCGAACGTTGGTACACGTCGCTGCCGAAGGGAAAAGACGCCGTGAGCGCCGGGGCGTGAGTCCAGACGGCCGCTACTGAGCGGTGGGGACGGGCGGCGGAACAGGAGTCGTCGGCGCCGGTTGTGCGCATCGCTGGTTGATGCACTGGATGCCTTGGGTCACCCCGCAGCAATCGGCAGCCGTCGAGCATTTGTCGCTGACGCTGGCGCAGGCGGGCGGCTGAGCGCTGCACATGAAGCCGCCGTCCACGTCCTCGCAGTATCCGCCGCAGCACTGGTCCCCGGTCGCGCACGACGTCCCGTTCGGCTCGCAAGGATCGACGACCCAGTAGCCTCGTGAGTTTCCAGCGAGAAGCTCCTGGCCGGGCAGGTAGAACGCCGGATGGCTGACGTCCGTACCGGGGCTACCGGTGAGGTCGATCGCCGCGACCCACAGCTTCTTCGGCGTGGGCGTCGTCGTGAGGTTGACGTAGCGCGGGTCGCTCCAGTAGGGCGGGATCGTCGCGATGTTGCCGTAAAGGCGCCGGCTCGTGAAGACGACCCACGCGAAGCCGCCGCCCGGCACGGGGTTCACGGTGGGCTCGTAGTTGAGGATCGTGTCGTCGGTGTGCAGGTTGGCGGGTAGCGTGGGCAGGTAGCTCACGCCGCTGATCTTGCCGTTGAGTTGATCGAGGCGCGCGGCCTTCTTGGTCGCGACGTCGACCCACCAGATCTCGGCCTGCGTCCCGACTTCGCTCGCGCACGCGGTGCTGTCGCACGGCGACCTCGTCCCGCCCCAGTCGCGGCCGTTGTTGTGCGTCTCGAGCTCGAAGACCACGGCGCTGTTGGTGGGCATGAACGACGGCCAGACGGAGGTCCCGGCCGGCGGCGTGTAAAGCACCTGGAAGTTCGAGAACGTGTTGGTCGTGACATCGAAGTCCATCATGGCCAGCGACACCCCGTCAGCCGTCGCCACCCCCGCCTCCGCCCCCCCGTCGGTGCCATATCCGCTCCCCCCCGCATCCGTACCCGCGTCAATGCCCGCGCCCGCGTCCGCGCTTGCGCTCGCGTCCGCGCCCGCGTCCGCGCTCCCCACGGTGAACGTCCCCCCATAGAAGTTGAACGCCACGTGCATTCCATCCGGTGAGAACACCGGCGACGCCATGCGCGCCCCCGTCGGAATCCCCTGCGACGGGATCGCCCCGCCGTCCGGCAACGCGAAGAGCTGTTCGTCCTGGTCCCAGCCGGCCCCCTGCAGGTACGGCTCAGGATCGTTCGCGCCGTGCGCGCCGTCGCTGATGAGGAACGTCCCGTCCGGGTACAGCCCCCCCCACGCATACCGCGAGTCCTGCGGGTACATGAACGTCTCGAGGTCGCCGTTCAGGAGGTCGTACGTCGACGAAGCGGGGTTCGTCGCCTGCTGCGTGACGAGCCGGGAGCCGTCGGCGCTTACCGAGTGGCACACACGGCACTCCTGGTCGTTGCCGGCGACGAGGACGGGATTGGTCGCGCCGTGCTTGATGGCCAGCGTCGCCCCGCCGAATGTCACGCCGTTCGACGTGTAGTTGTGGGCGAGGTTCGTGCCGTACGAGTTGTAGTAGACGGTGCCGGAGAGCGCCGCCTGCGCGAAGGACCACGTCTCCGTGACAGGCCCGTACGCCTGGCCGCCCGACGAGAAGACCAGCGTGACGGTCACGCTGTCGCCCATGTTCGAGTAGCCGATCGCGTCCCATGCCGTCTGGGGAATCGGGGTGTTGACGAAGGGCGTGGCCGTCGCTGCGAAGTACCCTTGGTAGTCGACGCCCGTCTCCACCACGTGGATGTAAACGCCGTCGTAGTTCGTCTGCGTAGACCACTGCAGCAGCGGCGCGAGCAGCGCCTGCGGCCACACGGTGTTGTTGTAGGGGTAGAGCCAGCTCAGCGTGGTGTCCGCGACCGGCGTGCCTTGCAGCGTCGTCAGCGTCCCACCGTCCACCGCGCCACCGACCCCGACGCCGCCCACGCCGCCGACCCCGCCCGCGTTGTTCGGCTCACCACTGTCCCCCCCATCGTCTGCCGAAGCGCCCGGGCCCGCGTCCGCGTCCGAGCCCGCGTCCCCGATCGCGCCCGCGTCCCCGCCTGCGCCTGCATCCCCGCTCGCGCCTGCGCCCGCGCCCGCCGTCGCAAACCCGTTCTGCACGAGATGGATCACGACCGTCACCGTCGTCGACGCGGTCTCGCTGCCGTACGTCGCGGTGACGTTGGCTGTGCCTCCGATGAAGCCCGCCGGTGAGAGCGCGCCGGTTGCGGCGACGATGCTGCCGATCTCGCCGCGGTCGATCGCGAACGATGCGGGAACCATCTGGCCACCGACGGTCGCGGTATACGTGAGGCTCGGCGTCTGCTGTCCGTAGTTGACGTTGATCGTCTGATTCAACGGGGCAAGGACGAGCGGCCCGGTGGGCGCTGTCGGGCCCGCGTCGCCCGCATCGCTCCCCGGCACGGGCGGCACGGTGAAGCTGCTGTCTCCGGCCCCGACATTCATGAAGGGCGTTCCGGCGTCTGGCTTGCCGGTGGCCATGCTCGCATCAGGCAAGCGAAAGCCACCACTGCCATCGCCCTCGCCTCCTCCTCCGCATGCGACAGCAAGTGCAAGGGCAAGGACAACCGCGGCGAGAGCAAAGCCAAATCGGACAGCGCGCATTGTCTTTCATTGAAACATGCGCTCCCGATGGACGTCGCCTCCTCATATGAATCGGCGCATCGATTTGCGGTACGGATACCCACGTACGCGTACGCGCGGTGCGCGAGAGACTTCGTCTAGGGTGCGCCGCGCGCGCGCCGCCGGATCCCCCACCTTCTCGCCTGCCCAGCCATTACTGCGCTATTTGCGACTGCCCTGGTCCAGAATGCTGGTCGCGGCCGACATAGAGCGCCCAGGCGATGAAGACGGCCTGCAATGGCAAGCGCGCCCAGAGCAACCATGGCGCGATACCGTGGCTCGCCCGCGCATCGACGATCATATTGATATTGGCCGGAAACACCGACACGTAGAGCAGGACCAGGCCCACGCTGGCTGCGCGGCGAACGCGAGGGGCGAGCAGCCCGAGTCCACCCAGGATCTCGAAGGCGCCGCTGACCAGGACGAGAGTCATGGGCGCGGGCAACGCCGCCGGGACGATGCTGACGAACCACCCCGGTATGACGAAGTGCACGATGCCGACGCTGACCATCGCAGCGGCGAGCACGTAGCGGAGCGCCGTCCGTCGTCGAATCATCAGCGAAGACGCGATAGCACGCTCGGCGGGTAGGTGCGGCCAGGTATGCGGGAGCTCTTTCGCAAGCGCGCATTCCCGCATGAAAAGAACTGGCCTACGATAAGCCAGTGGCGACGGCTGGAGGGGACGAACGGGCGGGCGGTGCGCAGCGGTCGTCGGAGCGTCTCCTCGCGGTAGCCGACAGCGCCCTCGCGTTTGGACAGGCGACGAGAGACTACCCAGCGATTCTGGACGTCGTTGCGGAGCGGGTGTGCGCTGCACTCGGCGAGCTCGCCCTCGTGTGCGTCGTCGACCCGGACGGCAAGGTGAGCGCATCGGCCGTGGCAGGCCGACAGGCGACCGCGGTCGCCGAGCTCCGAGAGGCGTTCGCGGCGAATCTCGACACCCGCGAGTTCGGCGTCGTATCCGCCGTGCTTCGCGCCGATGCGCCGCTCCTGGCCGCCACGGTCGACCCCGGCCAAGTCGTGGCGCAACTCGGTGCGCGCGGCGCCGAGATCATGGCGCGCGTTGGCGTCCGAGGGTTCGTCTCGGTCCCGCTGCGCGCGCAGGGGGGGGGCCCTGGGAGTCCTCGTCGTTTTCCGGTGTGATCCGGAGGGCGAACGGTTCGACTCGGGCGACGTCGCGTTCGCGCAGACCATCGCGGATCACGCGGCGGGCGCGATCGCGAATGCTCAGCTCCTCGCGTCGATGCAAACGGAGGCGGCCATGGGCCGGCGCGTGAGCGAAGAAGCGAAGACGTTCGTGGCGCTCGTGGAGACCAGCACGGACCTCATCGGAATGGCGAGCCTCGATGGCCGCATTCTCTACCTGAACGCTGCAGGGCGGCAGCTGCTCGGCCTCGGCGACACGGACGTCCGAAAGCTCATGCTCTCGGACTTTCTCACCGAACCGGGTCTCGCGCGCGCGAACGTCGCCCGCGATCGCGGCGCCGTCCAGGGCGAAGGCGTGCTCCGTCACTTCGTGACGGGCGAGATGATTCCCACGCGCCTCAGCACCTTCGTCGCGCGCTCGAGCGACGGGGAGCCGCTCTGCTACGCGACGATCCAGACCGATCTGCGGGAGACGAAGGCCCTGCAGCAGAGGCTCCTGCACGCGCAGCGACTGGAGGCGATCGGCCAGCTCGCCGGCGGGGTCGCCCACGACTTCAACAATTTGCTGACGATCATCCTGAGCTACGGAGCCCTCGCGGCCCGGACGCTTCCGACCGGGAGCGAGGCCAAGGACCACCTCGCGCAGATCGACCTCGCGGGACAACGCGCGGCATCCCTCACACGGCAGCTCCTCGCGTTCAGCAGGAAACAGGTCGTCGCGCCCAAGGTCCTCGATCTCAACGAGGTGGTGGCGGACCTGGACCGGATGGTGCGAAGGACGCTGCCGGGCAACATCGAGATCCGCACGGACCTCGACCCGGAGCTTGCGCTCGTCCGCGCCGACCAGGGGCAGATCGAGCAAGTCATTCTCAACCTCGTGGTCAACGCGAGGGACGCGATGCCCAACGGCGGTACGCTGACGCTCACGACCGCGAACGCGGGGCCCCCGACGGGAGCGGCCGACGGCGGCGCGACGGTGACGCTCACGGTTCGCGACACGGGGCTCGGGTTCGACGAGGCGACGCGGCGCCGCATCTTCGAGCCGTTTTTCACGACGAAGCCGCTCGGCTCCGGGACGGGCCTGGGTCTGGCCACGGTGCTCAACATCGTCGAGCGCTCGGGGGGAATGGTCTCGGCGGACAGCCGGCCCGGAGGCGGGGCGACGTTCCGCGTCACCCTCCCGCGCGCGGACGGCGACACGGGACGCGCGCGTCCGGTGGAGGTCGGAGCGAGCTCCCGGCCGCTCGGCGGCGCCGAATCCATCCTCATCGTGGAGGACGACGCCCAGGTACGGGAGCTCTTCAGCGGTGTCCTCCGCAGTTCCGGATACAAGGTGACCGATGTATCGAACCCGGAGGCGGCGCTCGCGAGCAGCGCGCGTTCGGACGTGAACCTCCTCGTGACGGATGTCGTCTTGCCCCAGATGAGCGGGCGGCAGCTCGCGAACCGTCTGAGCTCCGAGCGCAGGGGGTTGCGCGTCCTCTACGTCTCGGGATACGGCGAAGAGACCCTCGGGCCCCACGGCGTCCTCGACGCGGGGATGGAGCTCTTGCGGAAGCCGGCGACGCCGGAGATGCTCCTGCAGAGCGTCCGGCGCGTGCTCGATCGATCGGCCGCATAGCCTACGCCAACGTCACGGTGCGCCGCGCGCGGCCCTGAGCTCGGTGAGGATCGCGTCGAGCTTGGCCACGACGATCCGCTGCAGCTCCAGCGCCTCCGCGGGCACCGGTCCCGACTCTGCGCCCGCCGTCGCCCCGCCGCCCTTCGGCTCCTCGAAGATCGCGCCCGACAGCGCCGGTCCGATCGTCATGACCGCAGAAGCGATCGCTTTCCCCGCGGGCGTCCGGGCGAACACGTCGGCGTACCCCACCGACAGGCACGTCGAGATGAACACGAGCGCATCGAAGTACGATCGCACCTTGGGGTTGTAGTCCTTCTCGGCGACGTAGAAGAGGAACGCGCCGCCGAACACCGTCACCATGGTGACGTCGAACGGATCGCTCGAGACCGCCGTCTTCAGCTCGCGCTTCCAGGCTTCGTACGTGCTCGCGCCACCAGCCTTCGAGCCGGCCGTCGCGGCGAGACCGGCGAGCAGCGCGAGGACGACGCGCTCGTCCTCGACGCGAGGCTGGCTCATTCGCCGGCGCCCGGCGCCACCTTGCGTCGCGGCACGGGAGCCTCGACGGGGCCCGCGGCGCCGGCGGGGCTCGTCCCGCCGTTGACGCCCTCTTCCTTCTTCAGGATCGACCCGATCTCGGCGGTGATCTCGCCGAGCGCCTCCTGCGCCTTCTCCGTCAGCGGGACGCCGTCGAGCTTCGCGAACTGCATCAGTTCACGGAGGAGCGGGTACGCCGCGCCGGCCTCGAGGACGGATTTCACGATGGGCGACATCGCGCCGAGGGCCGGCTGCCCCCCGCCGTTGCCGCCGAAGCCGCCCGTCTGCAGCACCTTGATCTCGCGAATGGCCTTCGCCGGCTCCATGAGCTCGCGCGCGAGCTCGGGCATCTTCTCGATCGCCCGGAACGCCACGTCCCGCAGCACGAACTTGAGCGCGAGGGCGTTCTCTGCCTCGACCATCTTGCGTCGCGCCTCCGCCTCCGCCGTGCCCTTGGCCGCGACCGCGTTCGCGATCGTGACCATGGCCTCAGCCTCCTTCAACGCCGCGGCGGCGTTCGCCTCGGCGGCGATCCGCTGCCGCTCGGCGACCGCGCGGGCCGCGATCACTTGCACGTCCTTCTCCCGCTCGGCGCGCGCGTTCGTTTCGACCGACGTGATGGACTGCTTCGCCTTCTCTTCGTCGGCGAGGGCCAGCGCCTTGGCCGCCTCGGCGCGCGCCTGCTGCTCTTCGTTCTGCGTGACCGCGATCTTCTTGCCGATCCGCGCCACTTCGATCGCCTGCTCTTTGGCGATGAGGGCCGCGCCGACGACCTTCTCCTTCTCGATCGTCGCCGCCTCGAGCGCCTTCTGCCGGTCGATCTCCGCCGCCTGGATCACCTTGTCCTTGTCGATCTCGGCTTGCTGCTGGCCCTTTTGCGCTGCGATCTGGGCCTCGGCCTCGGCGCGCTGCTTGGCGGCCTGCGCCACGGCGATGGCCTGCTCCTGGACGATGCGCGCCGTCTCGACCATCTTTTGCTTTTCGTAGGCCGCGAGGTCCCGCGACTGGTCCTGCACGAACACCGCCTTGGCCGTCTCGGCGTTCTGGATCGCCGCGTACTCGGAGACCTTGCGAGCCTGGTCGGCCTCGGCCTGCTTTTGCTGCTGCTCGAGCATCAGCTGACGCATCCGCGCGTCGACGTTCTGCGACTGGATCTGCGTCTCCTTCTCGCGCTGGATCTGGTTGGTCTTCTCCCGGTTCGACTGCACGCTCTCGGTGATGGCGCGCAGGCCCTCGGCGTCGAACACGTCGTGCTCGTCGAGGTCCTTGACCGGCACCATGGCGAAGGACGTGATGGACACGTTCTCCAGCGTCAGGCCGTTCTTCTTCAGCTCCTCGGCGAGGGCCGCCTGGATGTGCTCTGCGAACTCCTTGCGCTTGCCGTGCAGCGACATGAACGTCTGCACCGCCGCGACCGAGCGCAGCGCGTCCGTCAGCTTGCCCTCGATGAGGTCTCCGATCGCGTGCTGGTCGAGGTTGCGCTCCCCGAACGAGCGGGCGGCCGCGAGCACGTCCTCCGCAAGCGGCTCGACCTTGATGTAGAGCTCCGTCGTGACGTTGGCCTTGATCTTGTCGCCGGTCACGAGCGCGTTCTTCGCGGATCGCTCGACGATGAGCTTCACCGAACGGAGCGACACGCGCAGGAGCTGGTGAATCACCGGGAAGACGAGGACGCCGCCGCCGATGACGACCTTGTTGCCCCCGGAGCCGGTGCGCACCAGCGCTTCGTCGGCCCCGCAGCGCCGATAGCACCGCGAGATGAGCGACATCGTCGAGATGATGAAGAGCAGGACGACGACGATCCCGCCCCCGACGATCATCAGCTGCTGCCCCGGCTCGATTCCTGCTGCTGCTCCCGCGGTCATGACGGCTCCTCTCGTGGCACCATTCTCGATTCTCGTCGCCGGCTCGCTCAGCGAGCGGCCGTACCCCCCGCAGCGCCGGCGGCATCGCCGTCGTCGAGGGCTTCGACGAGCAGCCCGCCCTTGTCATCGCAGTCCACCACGACGACGCTCTGCGATTCTTCCGGGCTGCGTACCGCGTCCCTCGCGAGGCGGCAGATGACCCGCACGTCGTGGCCGCTCTTGTCGCGGATGCGCACCTCGCCGAACTCGCGATCGACCTTCGACGAGATGACGACGCCGATCTGTCCGATGAGCTGTGACCGCGACGTCGCCTCCTGAGCCTTCGAGGACAGCACCGGCGCGAGGAGCCGCGTCACGAGGGCGCTCGCCGCGCATCCCGCGAAGAACGCCCCCGGCACCGTCCAAAGCAGCGAGTGCAGGGGAGGTCCGCCCTCGGTCCCGACGTAGCGGTAGTTCATCGCGAAGCCGGCGAGCGCGAACGCAAACGCGAACGTCTGCCAGATGACCGAGATCGGGATCGTGCCGAACCCCAGCGGAGAGAGCACCGCAGATGCGAGCGATCGATCGTGGCCATCGCCGTCGTGCCCTTCGGCCGAGTGATCGGCGTCGCCGTCCGCATCGGCATCGGCGTCTCCGCCGGCATCCGCGCCCGCGTCGACGTCGTGGTCCATCGCCCCACCGCCCGCGAGGATTCCCAACAAGCCCGTCGACGACAGCAGGGCGAAGACCGCGACGACCCCGAGCGCCACCGTGAACGGGGCGTTGCCCAGAGAGATGAAAAAGGCGAGGGCGGACATGGCGGCCGGTCGAACCCGAGGGAGGATCGTAGGGCAGTCCCGGCCGCCAGCCTATGGGGGTCGGATGCGAAAACCGGGGGCGGTGTGCGTATGGGCGCGCTACATCTCCGCGGCCAGGTGAAGGCGCTCTCCCCCGTCCGCCGTGCCGTGCCGTTCGATCCCGCGTTCTTCACGCGCGCTCCGCACTTCTGGCCTCTCCGGGGAGCCCTGCGTGCGCTCGGCGATTGCGCAGACTTTCCTCGCGTCGCCGATCTCGGTCGAGTGTTCGGCCCCGATCCGCCTGTCCGCTTCGCCCCCGCTCCACCGCCGCGTCGTCGTGCGGCGTCGCTCGATCCGCGCGCTCTCTACGACGCACGCATCACGCTCGACGGCATCGTCCCGACGCGCGAGCGGTGCTGGCACGACTTCATGAACGCCCTCGTGTGGGGCGCCTTTCCTCGCGCCAAGCGCGCCCTGCACGCGCGCCAGCACCGCGCCATCGCGGCGCGCATCGCGCCGGGGGCAACGCGCCTCCCGCCTGCGAGGACGCGAGAGCTCGACGCCTTGGCGCTCCTCGATGAAGGCGGCGTCGTCCTCGTGGCGCACGACGCGACGGGGCTGCAAGCCGCCTTCGAAGGACACCCTCACGAGGCCATGCAGGAGGCCCTTCGCGCGGGCGACGCGGAGGCGCTCGTCTTCGGCCACGCGATCTACGAGAGCCTCGCCCTCGGCGTCGCGCCGGCGATTGTGGCGGCCATCGTCGTCGCTCCCGGGCAGCCTGGGTCCTGGCGTTACGAGGGGGGCGGCGCGCGCGACGACGCCAATCGCGTCCTTCGAGCCGACGCGGCGCTCGCGCGGGCCATCGACGACGCTGGGCGCCTGACGACGCCGGCCGAGCTGAAGCGCGTGGACTTGACCTCGACCGCGCCGCGCGCGTGGGCTACGGATGCCCCTCCCGATGAAAGCGTCCGTCCGATGGCTCCGTGAGCTCTGCCCGCAGCTCCCGGACGACGCGTCGGCGATCGCGGCGCGGCTGACGTCCGCGGGGCTCGAGGTCGAGAGCACGCACGCATACGGGCTTGGCGCCGAGGCGTGCATCGTCGCAAGCGTCGTGGCGACTCGGCCGCACCCGTCGCGCAGCGGTCTACGGCTCGTGACGGTCGAACGCGGAGGCGGCACGCAGCTCGTCGTGTGCGGCGCGCCGAATGTGCCGGAGCCCGGCGGGCTCGTGGTGCTCGCGCCCCTCGGCGCGCACTTGCCCGCCAGGGGCACGACGATCGAAGCCCGCACCATCGCCGGCGTTCCGAGCGAGGGCATGCTGTGCAGCGAGGCGGAGCTGGGTCTACGCGAGGGAGGCGAAGCCACCGACGGCATCCTCGTTCTCCCCCCGGGCACCGCGACCCCGGGCGCGCCTCTGGTGCGAGCACTTCCCGCGACGCGCGACACCATTCTCGAGATCGGCCTGACGCCGAACCGCCCCGACGGCCTCGGTCACGTGGGGCTGGCGCGCGAGGCGGCGGCGCTCTTCGACGTGCCGTTCGCGCCGGCCGCGCCCGAGGACCCCGGCGGCGACCGGGCGGAGCCGGTGGCGAAGCACGTGACCATCCGCATCGAGGACGCGGAGCGATGCGCGCACTACGGCGCGGCGGTCCTCGTCGAGGTCACGGTCGCGCCTTCGCCTCTGGCGACGTGCTGGCGTCTCGCATCGCTCGGGGTCCGGCCCATCTCGAACGTCGTCGACGTGACCAACCTGGTGATGCTCGAGTTCGGGCACCCGATGCACGCTTTCGACCTCGACAAGGTGCGCCAACGGACCATCGTCGTGCGCCTCGCGCGGGCCGGGGAGAAGCTTCGTACGCTCGACGGCGTGGATCGCGAGCTCACCGACGACGATCTGGTCATCTCGGACGGCGAAGGCGCGGTGGCGTTGGCGGGCGTCATGGGGGGAGGCGAGAGCGAGATCGGGCCGTCCACCCGGCGGATCCTCCTCGAGTGCGCGTACTTCGAGCCACGCGGCGTCCGTCGTGCGGCGCGCCGTCACGGGTTGCACACCGAGGCGAGCCACCGCTTCGAGCGCGGCGTCGATTGGGGGGACACGCGGGTCGCGCTCGCGCGCGCACGGCGAATGGTCGTCGATTTGACCGGCGCCGTTGCCGTGGGCCCTTCGGAGATCGTGGAAGCCCGGCCCATCGCGCCGCGCCACGTGACGTTGCGAGCCAGCCGCGTGCGGGACGTCCTCGGCGTCGCGGTCGAGCCCTCGGAATCGAGCGCCTTGCTCCAGCGTCTCGGCTTCGCTGCTCGTGAGGGCCCGGGCAGTTCGCCGCCGGCGCCGGGCGCCGAGATATGGCAGGTGCCGAGCTTCCGCCCGGACATATCCCGCGAGGTGGACCTCATCGAGGAGATCGCGCGCCTGCGCGGCTTCGACACGATCGCGGCCGAGCTGCCCGCGTTCCGGCCGTCGCGCGACGCGGCGCCGCGTCAGGGCCTGGCCCGTCGGGCCCGCGCCGCCGGGGTTGCGCTCGGGCTGAGCGAGGCCATCACGTACACCTTCGTCAGCCCGGCCGATCTCGCCGCCGTCGGCGCACCGCCACCGGCGGTCACGCTCCGCAATCCGATGAGCGAAGAGCAGTCCGTCATGCGAACCAGCCTGCTGCCCGGCCTGATCCACGCCTTTGCTCGGGCGCGGCGGCACGGCGAGCACGGCGCCCGGTTCTTCACCGTGGGCCCCGTGTTCCTCGCTCCGGCATCCGCCGAGCAAGCCTCCCTGCCCGAAGAGCGCCTTGCCTTCGCCGCGCTCGTCGCCGGGGATCGCGAAGGGTGGCTCTCGCGTGCCCGCTCCACCGACGTCTGGGACGCCAAGGGTATCGCGCAAGGGTTCGTCGCCCGTCTTGTTCGGCGCGACACGACGGTGGCCCCGGCCAAAGGCGACCGTCCCGCCGCGCTGCACCCGCGCGGTGCCGCCTGGGTCGAGGTCAACGGCAAACGGGTCGGCAGCCTGGGGCCGTTGCATCTCGACGTGACCGATCGCTTCGAGGTCGGAGAGGCGTTCGTCGTCGAGCTCGATCTCTCGGCTCTTGCGGCGATCGCGCCGGCGCCGCTGCACTTCGATCCACTCCCGCGCTTTCCCGCGAGCACGCGCGACCTGGCCGTCGTCGTGCGCGAGGATGTCCCCGCGGGCGACGTCGAGCACGCGGTGCGCCACGCGGCGGGCCACCTGGCCGATCGGGTCACGCTCTTTGATCGCTTCACCGGCGGGAACGTCGCTGCGGGCCACGCGAGCCTCGGACTGCGCGTCGTGTACCGCGCCGCCGACCGTACGCTCACCGACGCGGAGGTCGACGCTCGCCATGCCGAGGTCGTCGCCGCCGTCGAAGGCCGCTTCGGGGCGACCCTGCGCGCGTAGAGCCGTCCGCGGCCGGGCGAAGCCGAGTTAGAGTAGGAGCGCATGTCGTCGGCCGGCCTCCCCCGCTCCCTCGAGGGCGTCGTGTTCGCCCGCCGGTGGAAGATCTTGCGCAAGCTCGGCGAAGGCGGGATGGGAGAGGTCTTCGCCGCCGAGGTCGTGGACGCGGCCGGGCCGCCCGGTGCCCCGTCCCCGCGCGTCGCGCTGAAGATTCTGCGCGCGGAGTTCGTCAGCGACGGTCACGTGCGATCTCGATTCGTGGAAGAGGGCCGTACGTGCATCCGGTTGATCCACCCGAACATCGTGCGGGTGGCGGAGTGCTCGCAGGCCGACGACGGCACGCCATTTTTCGTGATGGAGTTGCTCGATGGGGTGCCGCTCGGCGCCTATACCAAGAATGGTGGGCGGGTGCCTACGGCGCAGGCCGTACCGATTCTTCAAGGGGTGCTCGCCGGGCTGGGCGCGGCGCACGCGGTTGGCATCGTTCACCGCGATCTCAAGCCCGACAACGTGATGCTCACGCGCGACGGCGGCGGCACGTTCAGCGTGAAGGTCCTCGATTTTGGGATCGCGAAGGTCATGGACGTCGCGGGAGGTTTCCGGACCCGGACCGGCGCGCTGCTTGGGACACCGTCCTACATGAGCCCCGAGCAGGCGCGGAGCGCGCGAGACGTCGACCAGCGCGCAGACCTGTGGAGCGCAGGCATCCTGCTCTACGAGATGCTGACGGGACGCGAGGCATTCCCGGCCGCGACCGAGTTCGCGCGCCTCGCCGCGGTTCTGTCGGTGGAACCAGAGCCGGTCGAGCAAGTCGACGCCGCGCTGGCGCCGCTCGCTGCATTCATGGCGAAGGCGTTGAAAAAGGACAGAAACGAGAGGTTTGCTTCGGCACAAGAGATGGCTCGCGCGCTTGCCGTCGCCCTGCCAAACCTCGGTCTACGGCCTTCGGGCGCGCCGCAACCTCTGGCTCGGTTGCCGGAGCAGGGGCTCATGGCCCGGCGGCCTCCGGACCCTCCCATGTCGACCACGGCCCCTGCGTCCGCGCCTCCGCCGCGCGGCACGTCGGGCGACACGCTCGCCAGCCTCGGAGGGCCCAGCATCACCGAGGCGCCCCCGCACGTCGAGATCGCCAGCCATGCCTCGGCCATGGGTGGGACGCTCCCATCGATCGGGGTGGAGGGCCGGTCGCAGCTCTTCAGCCGGCGAGCCATCCCGCCATGGCTGGTCGTCGCGCTGGTTGCGGCGGCGCTCGTGGCGGGCTTTCTCCTGGGGTGGGCGACGGCCATGTCGACGCGCTGAGCCTTGAGGGTTTGCGTCGATCGTTGATAAGTTGGGCGTCTGGAGTTGACGATGAAAGAGCCCGCGATCGATCCCCGCTATCTCGAGGTGTTTCCCCAGTGGTTGCGGAGCCTGGGTGATGACGCTCGCGCCGTGGCCGATACCGTCGCGGCGAGCGCGAAGGACGACGCCTCGACGCGGTGCCTCATCTCCGGGCTCAACTACATCTTCAAGTCGCTCGACCTCATCCCGGATGGCATCGACGATCTCGGCTTTCTCGACGATGCGTTCGTCTTGCGCGTGGCCTCTGCGCAAGCGGCGGGAGAGGGCGCGGCGGCCGCGGACGGCAAGCGCGGGATCGTCGACCGCTTGACCGAAGACGCACGCGCGATAAAAGACTTCTTGGGCGCCGACTACGGGCGCCTCGAGACTTACGTCGCTGCGCTCCGCAAAGGCGCCGCCCGCGGCCGGACGGTCGAAGAGATCGCCACCGACTCGGGAATTCGAGAACAGTTCCTCCAAGAGGTGCGGGCGTGGTCGGGCTCGTACCAAGTTCCCTCGTTCACGCGTGATCAGAAGACGCTCGTAAAGCTCAAATCGTTTCTCAACGCCAAGCTGCCTTGAGTCCTCTCAAATCGCTCATCTCTCGTTTTGTCGACGACGTCTCACGGCTGATACGCGAGGCCAAGGTAGAGGATCTCCTCGAGCTCATCGCCGAAGGCCCCCGCCCGATCCCGCGTCTCGTGGAGGCGGACCCGGTCGAGGATCCGATCGAACTCGACGAGGCGGCCGTTCCTCGCCGGGCCGCGCCGACGGTGGCGCGCGCCGGGCGGCGTCGCTCCTTGCCCGCTACAGTCGAGGAAATTACCGATCCGGCGAGCCTGCTTGCCATCGGCCCGGAGACAGTCACGGTCTCGTCGGCGCCCCCCACGCTCCCGGCCCTGCTCGTCGACCCGACCGATGAACCACCGCCGAGCAGCGGGCCCCCGCCCAGCAGCACGGAAGAGTCGCGCGTCCTCGTGCGCCTGAGGGGCAACGAGACGGTCGCTCGCGCGTCGAACGCCGGCATCGTCATCCGGCGCAAGAAGGCCTAGGTCAAGCCGACACGGGCGCGTGCATCACTGACAGATGCCGCTCTTTCGTTAAGGGACGCGGCTCTCGGTCTTCGCGGGCGTGTTGTGGCTTTGGCCGTGCATGGCCGCCACGAGCTCCTGCAGCAGATCACGGGCCTCGGGCTTGCCCTTGAGGTGGTTGAGCAGCAGCATCGACACCTCGCTGAACGCCTTCTCGTACGCGATCCCCTCGCGGGTACGCTCCGCCACCTTTTCGCGCCCTCCCGCCAAGTCTTCCTCGAGCGCCTCGGCGTATCGCGCGAGCTGGGCACGGAGCTCCTCGATTTGGCGCCGCAGGTCGCGCGCCTGAGCCTCCTTGTGCAGGGCTCGCTGCTCGTGCTCCTTGAGCTGCTCACGCTTCGAGTCGACGAGCGCCGTGCAGGCTCCCGCGCGCTCGAAGAGAGGACGCAGCAGGGGGATCGTTCCCGTGGCCTGGTCGGCGGCCTGCTTGGCCTGCACCAGGGACTTTTCGGCCTGCTGCACGGATTCGCGCAGTCGAGTGACTTCGTTTTGCTCGGACGAAAGCTCGCGCAGGGCTCGCGACTCCTCGTGCGCCAGCTCCTCGACCTTGCGGCCGATCTCCGCCCGCAGGGCCCGACCGCGCCGCTCGAGCGCTTCGAGCTTGCGCGTGTGGCTGGCCACCTCGCCCTCCAGGCGGCTTGCGCGCGAGGCCAGGTCCCACGCTTGCGACACTGCACTCTGCACCTCCGACGGCGCATTGGCGGCGGGATAGGCGCGTGAGGCCATCCGGGAGAACAGCGCCGCGCGGCTGGCCCACTCGATGACCCCCGGCGATTGCGGCGGTGGAGGAGGGGGCGGGGCGGCGTTCTCTTGCGAGGCGCCTTCCCATGGAGAGCTGGGCAAGCTGCGCTGCAGCGCCTTGAGCTCTTCGTGCATGTGGTGCGCGTCCTGGAATCGCTTGCGGCGGTCCTTCTCGAGGAGCCGCATGACGATCGACTCCGCGGCCGGCAACACGTCCGGCTTGATCGATCGAGGGCGCGGGGGCAGCGCCGAGCGCTGCATCTCGAGCAAGGTTTCCCGGTCGTCGCTGCGGAAGGGCAACTGCCCGGTGAGCATCTCGAAGAACAGCACCCCGAGCGCGTAAAGGTCGCTCTGAGCGGACGCCTCTTCGCCGCGAGCTTGCTCGGGCGCCATGTATTCGGGGGTCCCGAACACGGCGCCCTTTGGCGCGAGGCGCGGGTCCATCGCGAGGTGCGCGAGCCCGAAGTCGAGGATCTTCACGAAGTCCTTCCGGCCTCCGCGCGTCGTCAGCAGGATGTTGTCGCTCTTCAAGTCGCGGTGGACGACGCCCAGATCGTGCGCGCGGGCGAGCGCGGCGCACATCTGCTCGAGGATGTCGACGCCGCGCGCCAGCGCCATCGGTCCGCGCGCAAGCTCGCTCGAGAGCGACGTGCCGACGAGGTACTCCATGACGAGATAGAGCTCGCTCTCGCCCGTCTCGCCGATGTCGTGGATATCGATGATATGCGCGTGGTCGACGCGGTTGGCCGCGCGGGCTTCGCGCAGCATCCACGCGCGAAGGTGCGTCTCCCCGCGGAGGTCCGGCCTTATCAACTTGACGGCGACGATCCGATCGATGAGCACGTGACGGGCGCGATAGACGACCCCCATCCCGCCCTCGCCGATGCGCGCCTCGAGGCGATATCGACCCGCGATGACCTTCCCGAGCATCGGGTCCGTCGGTTTCGACGCCTGAGAAACCCTCTGTGCGCCTTGCATTCGCCTCCGCTGCCGAGCGCCTGCCCCCTCAGGCTTGACGCTGCGAGAGATCCTACAGCGCCCGGCAGCTTAATGGGAACGGAGAATCAGAAGGTTACGCGCAAGACCGGCATGCGAACCTCGGTCTCGGCGCGAAGTCCGTACTGACGCTGGTCGGCCAGAGAGTATACCGGTCGCACATTGGGCACCGGTACCCCGACACGCAGGTCGCCCGTGTTCACGTCGAGAAGCGACTGAGGCGGCGCCGGCGGCGGAACGGATGGAGGCGGGGCGGGAGGCGGAGTCCCGACCACACTTCCACCGGCCGCGCCGGGATCGGCCGCCGGTCCGAGCGTGGGCGGGTGGTCCTCGGTCGCTCCTTCGTCCGGGCGGAACCGCGTCGCGTCGAGCGACACCACGATCGCCGGAATGACCAGGGCGAGCCCTCCCGCCAACATGGCCATCGGGATCGTGCCGTCGCCGTTCACCGCTTGTTCGACGGCCCAGCCCCCGACGGCGCCGCCGCCTGCGCCGACGATCGCACCGAGCCAGTACGCCCAGCCCGGCCTCACGCCGGCCACCCCCTCGACGATGGTGATCACTTCGGCACCGAGCAGACCGCCGCCGACGATCCCCTTGCCAGTGGGCGAGATCTCGTCCGCGCGGGCGTCGCCGGCCATAGCGGTGAGTGCGGTGGCGCCGCAGAGAACAGCCGCGAGGGCGGCGGGGCGAAACGGCGATCGATGCATGGCCATAGTCTTCTCCGTACCCGGTAGATCCTGTATCTATGTGCGCGAACCGTACCACGCTCTTGGGTGCTTGGGAGCGTGCGATCCGCGCGGTTCCCTCCGGGCGGCCCCGGTCGCTAGACTCGCCCCGATAAGAGACGCATGCCGAAGGACATCCGCGCCTTCCTGGACAGCCGGCTCATCTCGATTGCCGGGGCCGTCATCACGCCGGGCAGCCTGCTGCTCGGCGGGGTCGTCGCGATCCTTTCGATCGCCCTGGCCAACGTCATCGCGCTTTACGTGGGGCGCGTGGTGGTCCGCCGCGGCGGCACGCCGGGATCGCGGTTCGCGATCGCCAAGATGGTGCGGTACGCCGGGACGGCGCTGGGCGTGCTGGAGGCCATCAGCGCCATGGGCGTACGCCTCGATGCCCTGCTGGCCGCCTCGACGGTCCTGGCCGTCGGCATCGGCTTCGGCCTCCAGAACATCGCGCAGAACTTCATCAGCGGGATCATCCTGCTCATCGAGCAGCCCGTCCGCCACGGCGACTTCGTGCGCGTCGGCGAGGTCCTCGGCACGGTGGACGATATTGGCCTGCGCGCGACGACCGTCGTGACCCGCGACGAGGTCACCATGATCGTGCCCAACAGCGCCCTCATCACCGGGCAGGTCGTCAATCACTCGCGCCCGACGACGAGCCTGCGCATCCGCGTCGCGATCGGGGTTGCCTACGGCACCGATCCGGCGCGCGCGGTCGCCGCGCTGCTCGAGGCTGCGGACAAGGAGCCGGGGGTCATGAAGGAGCCCGCGCCGGAGGTGCGCTTCGAAGACTTCGGGGACTCCGCCATGGCCCTCGCGCTTCTCTGCTGGATTCCCAATGCGCGCGACGATCTCCGGACGACGAGCGCCCTGAGGTTCGCCATCGAAAAGGCCTTCCGCGCCGGCGGCATCGACATCCCATTCCCGCAGCGGGACGTGCGGGTGACGCTCGCCTCCTCGTAGCCCGCGCTGCCGGACGTTGGCTATTTTTCGCGCTATTGCGGTTGCTGGAGCCCCATCGGCATCGTGCCCACGGGCACGAGGCACGACGTGAGGTCGAAGAGCATGAACTCGAGCGCCTTCTCCTGCGGCGTGAGGGCTCGCGTCGCGCAGCCTTCGGGCACGAAGTAAGGCGAGCCCGAAGCGTAGTCCGCAGTCACGCCCGCGGCAGCAACGCCCGGGCCGCCGCTGACGTGCAGGTCGCTGTAGACGAATCGCCCGCACTGCTCGCCCGCCCCCGTGCCGATGGGCGTGTCGAAGGAGAAGTACTGCGTCGGCGCCGAGGTGGTTTGGGGGTAGCTGCTCGCGACGCTCGGGTCGAGAGCGGCCCACGCCTGAGAGTTCGTGTTGGTCGCCGTCACGTCGGAGTTATCGCGGGCGTAATACACGTCGAGCTTGCCGCTCGAATCGAGCGCGTCGACGTTGCCGAGCCACGCCTTGAGCGCGACGCCCTCCGGAAATGGATTGCCGTTCGCCAGTGTGGTCACGATGTCCGTCGGGAACGACACGTTGTCGTTGAGGATCGCGCTGTTCGTCAGGTTGCTCCAGGTCGCGAGCGGTGGCGTCACGGTCGCGAACGGGTTCGCCGGCGTGACGTCCGTCTCAGTCAACCAGGCGAAGTGGTAGTGCGAGGCGAAGACGCGGCCGCCGTTGTTCACATACTGCATCAAGTTGGCCGGGCCCGCGGACCCACTGAGGTATGCCGTGGGGGCTCCTTCGCACGAGAAGAGCACCACGTCGTTCTTGAGGAGATCCTCCGGGCCGTCCCATAGATTGGTGTTCGCCTGCGGCGACGTGGTGGGATTTTCGGTGACCGCGCCCTGCGTGCTCGTGTTGGGGGCTCCACCCGTGAAGATGTGGATATGCCCGGAGGTCCCGGCACCCGGAATGTACTCGCTCGCCGAGATACCCATGCGAAGCGGCAAGCACTCGAGCGAGTCGAGCCCGCCCGTCGAGATGGCGATGTCCGGCAGATCGCCTTCGCTCGAATCGGCCGGGAGACGCAGGGTTGGGGCCGCGTTGGCGACGCAAGGGGCGACGGTCGGGATCGTGTACTGCCGCCGCCATTTGCCGATCTGGATGACGAGCGGGATGTTCGTGCCGTTCGGGGCCCCCTTCAGGATGAAGGAGCCGTTGGTGCCGGTAGCCGCCGTCGCGATGACGTTGCTCGGGTAAAGATCGCCGCAACTCCCGCACGATGCGCCCGGCGAGAACGTCGGCAGCGCGGAGCTCGGCACGTAGACTTGCACGTTATATACGGGGTCGGCTCCCTTCGGGTCATAGACGACGCCGGTGATCGTCGTCGACCCCCCTGCGGTGCAGGTGGCGACCGTGCATCCCGTGGCGCACGGGATCGGCGTCGAGATGCCGCCGTCGCCCCCGTTGCCCGGCGTCATGAAGCCGCCGAGGCCTCCGTCTCCACCGCCGCCGCCGTCCTGGTTCTCGTTCACCTGCGGCTCGCTGCCGTTGTTCTTCGAGCTACACGCGTTGATGCTGGCCGCCGCAATGGCCGCGACCGTGATGAACGACACGAACGATCGAGTCTGCATGAGTCCAAGCTCCCTGCCGGGTGTTTCCCCGGATTGCCCCTTGCTAAGGGAGCGTGCCGCGCGGGCGCGCGTTCGTCCATCGCTCTAGTGGTCCGCGGTCGTGCTGAGACGCGGAAATGTGGGCACGGTCTCCACCGCGAGCGGAATAAACCAAGTGGGTCGCACGTCTGCCACGCGCGCTCTAGCCGAGGCCGTGATAGAAACGCGCGCCTCTCGCCACAGCGCGCCCGAGTTTGCCAGGAGTTACCGTCATGTATGACGTCCGAGCATTGAACGAACTCGTTGCCAAAGAGAGCGCGTTCGTCGATCGCCTCACCACCGAAGTCGGCCAGGTCATCGTCGGCCAGCAGTACATGATCGAGCGGATCCTCGTGGGCCTGCTCACGGGCGGCCACGTGCTCCTCGAAGGCGTGCCGGGTCTCGCGAAGACGCTCACCGTGCGCACGCTGTGCGACGCCATCCACGCCAAGTTCGCGCGCGTGCAGTTCACGCCGGATCTCTTGCCCGCGGACCTCGTCGGTACCGTCGTCTACAACCAGCAGAAGGGCGAGTTCACCTCCAAGCTCGGGCCCATCTTCGCCAACCTCGTGCTCGCGGACGAGATCAACCGTGCGCCGGCCAAGGTGCAGAGCGCGCTCCTCGAGGCCATGCAGGAGCGTCAGGTCACCATCGGCGAGCGCACGTACCCGCTGCCCGAGCCGTTCATCGTCATGGCCACGCAGAACCCGATCGAGCAAGAGGGCACGTACGCGCTGCCCGAGGCCCAGGTCGACCGCTTCATGCTCATGGTGAAGGTGGGCTACCCGACGCGCGAGGACGAGCGAAAGATCATGGATCGCATGACGCGCCCGGACCCGGTGCGCGTGCAGCCGTGCGTGACACCGGCCGAGCTCCTCGAGGCCTGCAAGGTCGTCAAGCAGGTGTACGTCGACGACAAGGTCAAGGAGTACATCGTCGACGTGGTCTTCGCGACGCGCGAGCCGGCCAAGCACGGGATGAAAGACCTGGCGCCGCTCATCGACTACGGCGCGAGCCCGCGGGCGAGCATCGCGCTCAACCTGGCCGCGCGCGCGCACGCGTTCTTGCGGCACCGCGGCTATGTGACCCCGGAGGACGTCAAGGCCATCGGGCCGGATGTGCTGCGCCACCGCCTCGTTCTCACCTACGAGGCCGACGCCGAGGAGGTGACCAGCGAGCAGGTCGTGAAGCGCATCTTCGAGGTGGTCGAAGTGCCGTGATCCCGAAGGAGATCCTCGCGGCCCTCCGCGTCATCGAAATCCACACCGCGCGGCTCGCGAACGAGCAGCTGACGGGGACCTACAGCTCGAGCTTCAAGGGCCAGGGACTCGCCTTCCGCGAGGTGCGCCCGTACCAGGCGGGCGACGACGTGCGCCTCATCGACTGGAACGTGTCGGCGCGGATGAACGACACCTTCGTGAAGGTGTTCGTCGAAGAGCGCGAGATGACCGTGATGCTCGTCGTCGACCTGTCGGCGAGCGAGCGGTTCGGCACCCGGCGCGTCGCGAAGGTGAGGGTGGCGAGCGAGGTCGCGGCGCTCCTCTCGTTCAGCGCCATCCGGAACAACGACCGCGTCGGCCTCATCATCGCCACCGACAAGGTCGAGCGCATCGTCCCCCCGAAGAAGGGCGAGAAGCACGTGATGCGGGTCGTGCGCGAGATCCTCGGCTTCGATCCGTCCGCGTCCGCGAGCCCGGCTCCGACGCCGCAAGTGCGGGGCGGTCGTCCGAAGCTCGGCGCCGCGACGAACCTCAAGGCCGCGCTCGAGTCGCTGGTCCGCACCTCACGCAGGCGCAGCGTCGCGTTCATCGTGAGCGACTTCTACGACACCGGTTACGAGCGCACCCTCGCGCTGGCGGCTGCGAAGCACGACGTGGTGCCGGTGGTCCTGCGCGATCCGCGCGACATCGACCTTCCGGACGTCGGGCTAGCCACGTTCGAAGATCTCGAAAGCGGCGAAGAGGTCATCGTGGACACGAGCGACGCGCGCGTTCGTGCCTGGTACGCGGCCGCCATGAAGAAGATCACCGAGAGCCGCCGCGCCACGTTCAACAAGCTGGGCCTCGACTCGGTGGTCATCGACACCGGGGGTTCGTTCGTCGGGCCCCTGCGCGATCTGTTCGCCCGCCGAGCGCGGAGGATCCGCAGATGAGCCGGCGTCGAGTTGGCTCGATGCGGCCCGCGGTGCCCCGCGCGGTCGCGCCGCTCTTGGCGGCGGCCATCACCGTGGCGTGCACGGCGGCTCGCGCCGAGTGCGTCGAGACGGTGCCGTCGGGAGCCGAGCGGCCGGCGCTCGTCGACTCGTTCCCCGGTCGAGCCCTCGCAGGCTACGCGGCGACCCTGCACGTCGTCATCACGCACGGCAAGGGCGAGTCGGTGCTGCCGCGGGGGCTCGAGCTTCAGAGCGCGAGCGACGCCGCCCGGGAGCTCAAGGCGGCCGGGTTCTCGCTTCCCGATCAAGACGGCGGGGCCGCTGCGCGCCTGACGACCGGAGAGGCAGACGCCAAGACGGGGCGCCGCCAGACGACCCTCGACTTGCCCCTTCTCGCGCTGCCGCCCCAACCGGGACGTCACACCCTCCAGTTGCCGCGCTTGCCCGTCGCGGTGGCCCGCGCGAGCGGCGACGTCGTGACGCTCTGCACCGCTGCCCACGCGGTCCTCGTCGACGACCCGACGGCGTCGACGCCCAACGCTCGCCCGCGCGACAACCCTCCGGCGCGCACGCAGCGCGAGGAGTGGTCGTCGCTCGAACAGGGCCTGAAGTGGCTCGCGCTGGGGCTCGCCGCCGGGGCGGTGGTCGCATGGCTCGTGCAGCGCTGGCGCAAGCGGCCGAAGCCCGTTCCCCCGCCGCCGCCCCCGCGCGTGCCGTGGGAGGTGGCGTTCGAGCGGTTGCACGAGGCCCGCCACGCCGGGCTGCTCGAAGCGAAACGCTTTCCGGACTTTTTCGACCGCGTGAACGATGCCATACGCGAGTACCTCGGCGCCCGGTTCGGCTTCGACGGCCTCGAGTCGACGACCGACGAAACGCTGGCGGCGCTCCGCCGGGTGCACTCGTTCGGGATCCCGATGGCCGAGATCGCCGGCTTCCTGCAGCACTGCGACCTCGTGAAGTTCGCGGACCTGACGCCCACGCTCGACGAGTGCGAGCGTGCGCTCTCGGTGGCCGAGCAGATGGTGCGCTCGACGATGCCGGCGCGAGCCTTCGCCGAAGGGTCGACCGCGCCCGGAGGTCGAGCATGACCTCTCGAGAACGCTGGGCCCGAGGCGCCGTCATCGGCCTCGCCACGATCGCCGTCGTCGCGCTGGCGCTCCTGTGGCCGATCCTCGCCCGAGGAGAGGCCTGGTGGACCGCCAAGTGGACGGCGTGGCCGGGCCCGCTCGGTCCCCACCCCTCGACGGCGGACGCCTTGGGCTGGCTCGCGCGGGCGGGATGGTGCGCCGTTCTCGCCGCCGGCGTCCTCGCGGTGCCGTACGTCGTCTGGCGCATGACGCTCGGGGCGGACGCCCGCGTTCCTCGCCTCGGCCTCCCTACGATCCTTCCGCTCGCTCTCGGGCCGCGAGGCTGGCGCACGCGGCTGCGTGACGCGCCGGGCGTGCTGCGCGGCGGAGCGCTGCTGCTCGCGGTGCTCGCGCTCGGCCGACCCCAGAGCGTGCTCCGCGGCGACCGCCAGGAGGAGAAGGGGATCGACATCGTCCTGGTCCTCGATCTGTCCGGATCGATGGCAGCCGTCATGGACGCGCCGGCGAGCGAGCTCTCCTCGGGCTCGGGCGTGCGCGTGAACAAGCACCGCCCGACGCGCATCGACGTCGCGAAGGACGTCCTCATCGACTTCGTGAAACGCCGCAAGACCGACCGCATCGGCGTCGTCGTGTTCGCGAAGCAGGCGTTCGTCCTGTCGCCTCCCACGCTCGACTACGCGCTCATCGCGTCGCTGGTCTCCAAGATCGAACTCGGGGTCGTCGACAGCAGCAAGACGGCCATCGGCGACGCCGTCGGGACGGCCGTCGCGCGCGTGCGGCGCAGCGATGCGCGCAGCAAGGCCGTCGTCCTGCTGACCGACGGCGATTCGAACGAGGGGGTCATCTCGCCGGAGTACTCGGCGCACCTCGCTCAAAAAGAGGGGGTGCGCGTCTACACGGTTCAGATCGGAAACGGCGACGACGTCGACGTTCAGGCCGGCACCGATCTCTTCGGACAGCCCGTCTACGCCCGCAAGCGCTTCCCGGTGAACCCGGCGCTCCTCAAGTCGATGTCGCACGAGACGGGCGGCGAGGCCTTCATCGCCACCGACAGGTCCGGGCTCGAGAACAGCATGCACGCGATCCTCGACCAGCTCGAGAAGACGAAGTTCGAGTCCGAGGCGTCGACGATGGAGGACTTGTTCCCCTTCTTGCTCGTGCCCGCGGTCGTACTCATCGCGTTCGAGGCCCTCGTCCGGCTCGCGCTCGTCCGGAGGTTCCCGTGAGGTGGGGTCACGACTTCGGCTCGATCGCGGGGGTGGTGATCGCGGCCTTCTGCGCGCTGGCGTTCTTCGGGTACGCCGGCGCGGTGGCGTGGGCGAGCGTCCGCCAGGCGCGGGCCAGGAAGCTCTTCGGGGACCCGGCGGTCATCGCGCCCCTCGTGACGTACGACGCGACGGGTCGCCGAGCGGTCAAGGCGGTCCTGCTCGTCGTCGCCATGTTGCTCGCGTTCGTGGCGCTAGCGCGGCCGCAGTTCGGCAGCGGCACGAAGCTCATTCCGGCGACGAACCTCGATGTCGTCATCGTGCTCGACTACTCGAAGAGCATGTACGCGCGCGACGTGGCCCCGAGCCGCATCGCGCGCGCCAAGGCGGAGGTCGCGCGTTTGATCCGCGACCTGCCGGGGGCTCGGTTCGGTGCCGTGGCGTTCGCGGGCGAGCCGATGAGCTTTCCGCTGACGAGCGACGGCGCCGCGATCGCCCAGTTTTTCCGACAGCTCGACCCGAACGACATGCCCGTCGGGGGCACCGCCACGGCGCGCGCGCTGGAGGCCGCGCGCCAGGTCTTCGCGCGCGACCCCAAGGCCAGGGATCACGTGCGCGTGATGGTCCTCGTCACCGACGGCGAGGACCTCGAGGGTGATCCCGTGGCCGTCGCCGAGTCGGTGGCAGGAGAGGGCACGCGCATCGACGTCGTGCAGATCGGGGGCCGAGCGCCGGAGGTGATCCCGGACATCGCGGTCGATGGGAAAATGAACGGTCTTCGACGCGACGAAGACGGCAAGCCGATGACGACTCAGCTCTCGGCCGAGGGCGAGGCGCAGCTCGCGAAGGTGGCGCAGGTCACCGGCGGCGCCATCGTACGGGCCGAGCACGGCTCGACGGGGATCGACCAGGTGGCCAAGGCGCTGCAGCGAATGATGCGCGAAGAGCTGAGCGAGAAGGTGGAGACGGTCTACGCCGAGGAGTACGCGTGGCCGCTGGGCGCTGCGGTCCTGCTCCTCATCGTCGACGCCCTCATCGGCGAGGCGCCGCGGCGAAGGCGCAGGCCCGGAGCGGCCGTGGCACTCGGCCTGCTGGCGCTGCTGGTGTTGCCGCAGCTGACGGCGTGCGCGTGGGACCCGTCGCGTCCTTTCGAGCGCGACGCGCCCGTCGTCAACGCCGCGATCTCGGCCCTCGACGCCGGCGAGGCCGGCGCCGCGGCCGGGCTCCTCGAGGACTATCTCTCCACCGGCTCGTGCAAAGACGGCAACATCGGGACCCCGGACGCCGTCACCGTGAGACCCGACGGGACGTTCGATCTCGGTCTCGCGCTCTTCCGGATCGGCGAGAAGTATGGGCGACGCTTCGGCGAAGAGGACATCGACGCCGGGGTCACGGAGGCGAGTCGGGCGCAGCGGCACGCGCAGATCGAATGTGCTCGTCGACTCACGCTGGCGGTCTCCGCGAGCGGCCAGGCGCCCGCCGAGCTTCGCGCCCGCGCCCTGTACCTTCAAGGCAACCTCGCCTTCCTCGACAGCGAGTACGAAGACGCCGTCAAGGCGTACGACGAGGCCCTCGTGCTCACGCCCGGACAGGTCGACGCCGGCGACCCGGTCGGCCGGGACGCGGCGTACAACCGCGCGATCGCGCTGCAACGGATCGAGGACAAGAACAAGGACGCGGGATCCGACGCTTCGCGCGACGCGAGCGACGACGCGCCGCATGACGGGGGTGGTCCCAAGGACTCCGGAAGCGGGGCCGACGGCTCACCCGGCGCCAAGGACGGCGGCGACGACTCCACGAACGAAGCCTCGGCGCCTCCGCCTGCGACGCCGGACGCGGGCGACGAGCCGAAGGAGGCCGGCGCCCAGCCGCCGCAACCCGCCAGCTCGGACGAAGATCAACGGATGCTCGATCAGCTCGAGAACGCCCCGACGCTGCAACAGGAGGAGGCGAAGCGCTTCAGCAAGAGGCGTGTTCGCGGTATGGCAGACAAGTGAACGGCGGCGGCACGACGACGCGCAACGCGAACGGCTCGGGTGCGCCGGTGCGGTTCGGGGCGCTCGTCACGGCGGCGATCCTCTTCGTCTGCGCGATCGCATCGGGTCAAGCGACGCCGCAGGTTCAGGTCGACATCGACGGCGACGTGGTCGGCGTCGGGGATCTCCTCCACGTCGAGATGAGGGCGACGAGCAGCCAGGCGATGCCGAAGGATCCCCGCCCGGGAGGGACTCCGGGGTTCACCGTCCGGGGACAGAGTCAGTCGCCGTCGCAGACGCATATCAGCATCAACGGCAATCGCTCGGATCAGTACGCGCTGGTCGTCGACTGGGGCCTGCAGGCGCAGCGGGTGGGGACGTTCTCGATCGGCCCCGTGAGCGTCGACATCGGAGGGACCCGCTACGAGAGCAAGCCGGTGAGCGTGCGCGTGGTGCCGGCGGGGCACGCGCCCGCGCGCCAACCCCCGCCGCAGCGCGGGATGCCGTCGCCCTTCGGGTTCTCGCCGTTCGACCCGTGGCGGAACCTCATCCCCGGGATGCCGGGGGTCGACATCGCGCCTCCCGCCGCGCCCGAACCGCAGGTCACCCTCGACCCCAAGCTGTCGCTCGATGCGCCCCTCGCGCTCGTGTACTTCCTCCACGCCGCGGTCGACAAGACGAGCGCCGTCGTCGGCGAGCAGGTCACGTTCTCCGTCTTCGAGTACCGCGACATCGGCTCGTCGGGCATCCAGATCGACGAGGAGGATCTGCACGACGCCCAAGTGGCCGATTTCGTGAAGCACGCGCTCTTGCGCGAAGATCAGGACCCGACCCTCGTGGGGTTCGCCTCGATCGGCGGCAGGACGTGGGCCGTCAAGTTGGTCCGCAAGTGGGCGCTGTTCCCGCTTCATTCCGGAGACCTCGCCATCGGTCCGATGAGCCTGACCGTGCTACGCCCCGCCGGGGCCGCCGCGGGAGCGCGCCGAACCGAGGCGTTTCGCATCCACGTCACCGAGCCCCCAGCGGCCGGTCGTCCGCCCGGCTACGCGCTCGGCGACGTCGGCCGGTTCACGCTGACGGCGCAGGTGCAACCGCGAGATATCGAGCAGGGCGGCGCGGTTGGCGTGCACGTCGAGCTCGCCGGCACGGGCAACCTCCCCACGGCGCTCTCCCCGGGCGCGCGGGAAGGGGTCGAGTGGCTAGCCCCCGAAGTTCACGAAAGCCTGGGCTCCTCCGGCCACGACGCTTACGGCGGAAAGCGGTCATTCGACTTCGTCGTACGAATCCAGAAGACCGGGAGCGTCGACCTCGGCGACCTCGCACTGCCATTCTGGGATCCCGACCAGCGGCGCTACCAGGTGGCTCGAGCGCCGCTCGGGTCGGTGAAGGTCGCTCCCTCCGCTGCCGCGGCGATCGCGCCAGCGGCCGAGCAGCGCCCCCTTCCCGGGTTGCCCGACGCCCGGCGAACGGTGGAGGGCCCGATCGTGCATCGGGCTCACGCCGATGATTCGCCGTGGTTCTGGCTGGGCCTCGCAGCGGGCCCGCTCGCTTTTGGGCTCGCCGTCGCGGGCCGCGCCGCCGGACGCCGCGTCGCCCGATCCTGGCAGCGCCGTCGTGCGTCGCCGGCGGCCGATCTCAAGGAGCGCATATCCTCGGCGGACGTCGCCTGTCGGACTGGCGACGCGCGCGGGGCCGATGCAGCGATCGTGAGGGCCCTCGAGGCGGCGACGGTGGCTCACGTCGGGGTAAACGTGCGAGCGTCCGTCGGGACGGAGGTGGCGGGCCGGCTGGAGCGCGCCGGGGTTGCGCACGACGCGGCGTCGAGCTTCGCGACCCTCCTCTTCGAGTGCGAAGCCGCACGCTTCGCGCCCGAGGCCGGCGAGCTGGGCGAACCTGCACGCGACGCCGCGCGCGCCCGCTGGGTTCGTGCGCAAGAGATCATTCGAACGCTAGGCAGAGCGCAGGAGAAGCGCCCGTGAGGAGGACAAGCAACTCCGTGGCAGGCGTGGCTCGAGCCCTCCGATGGTCCGTCGCCGTGTTCGTGCTCGTCGTCGGCGCGGTCGCCACCGCGCGCGCCGACGACCCGGATCCGCTGCTTGCCTCGGGCGCCCAGGCCCTGCAAGAAGGCCGCGTCGGTGACGCGATCGACGCCTTCGAGGCGTACGCGGACCGCGGCAGCGTCGACGCGGCCGCGAGCTACGATCGCGGGCTCGCGTATGCGCAACGCGTCCGCGTTGGCGCGGAGAAACCGGGCGACCTCGGTCGCGCGGCGCATGGGTTCGAAGAGGCCCGCGATCTCTCGCGCGATCCGCGGCTCGTCGCGGACGCCGATCGCGGGCTCGCGGCGGTGCGGGGCGAGGTGGCTCGTCGTCGCCTGCGCGCCGGGCAGCCCGTGGAGGTCGATCCGGGTCCTACGCTGTCGCGCACGCTCGCGGGCCTGCTCGCGGAGGACACCTGGGCGGCGCTCGCGATGGCCGCGTCGGCCGTGCTGGGTCTGGGACTCTTCGTTCGGTGGCTCGGGGACCGTCCCCGTGTTCGCGTGATGGGCGGGGTCTCGGCTGGCGTCGCGGCCCCGGCGCTCGCATTCGCGATTGCCATGACGGCGGCGGGGAGACACGACCGACAGAGCGTGGTCGAAGCCGTCGTCGTATCCTCGACGGCGCGGCCGACCGACGAGCGCGGCATCACGGTGCCCGGGTCGACGGCCTTGCCGGAGGGCGCGCGTGTCGAAGTCGTCCGCGAAGAGGGCGCCTCGACGCGTGTTCGGTTCGGCGCCCTCGACGCGTGGCTTCCGCCGGGTGCCCTGCGCACTCTGGCCCGCTGACCACGGCAGCACCTACGGAGACGGAAACGTCGGGCCGTCCCCCACGGCCGCCGGCCGGTCAGTTCTGAACGAGCCTCATGCCGTGGGCGACGAGGGGCTGAATCGGTGAAATGTCGGTCACGGCCGAATCGGCAATGTAGAGAAACTTCAGGCTTCGCAGGTTCGCGATCGGGGCGAGGTTCTGCACCCGCGTCTTCTTGATGCTGAGACGCTCGAGCTTCTTGAGGTTCGCGACGGGCGTCAGGTCGGACACCGAGTCCTCGTCGAGCATCAGCTCCGTGACGTTGACGAGCAGGCCGACCGACTTGAGATCGTCGTCGCCGATGAGCGTATGCGACAGGTCCAGCCGATCCATCCGCTTGAGGCTCTCGATCGGGTGGAGGTCCTTCACCTGGCTGAGCGAGGCCCGGAGCGCCTCGATCGACGTGAGCTTTTGGATGGGCCCGAGGCTGTCGTAGTCGCCCTGGCCGAGGAACAGGTCCTTGAGCGACGTGAACATTGGAAATATGCACGGGTCGATCTGGTGAATCGGCTCCTGCGTCGTCAGGTTGATCGACTTGATCTGCGCGAGGTCCGACGGCGAAATCGGACCGGTGTCCTTTCCGAGCTTGCGCCGCACTTCTTTCTCGAGCGCCAGGTTCTCGGTGAAGTCGACCGACGCCGGGTGCGGTTTGCAGTCCGAAGCGCTCTTCTTCACGAAGGCGGGTGCCGCCGGGGGGGCCGGGGTCGGAGTGGAGGGCGAAGGCGCCGGGGGTGGGGCCGCGGCCGCCTCGACGGCTACGGCTTCGGTCGTCTTCGGCTCGTCGCAGGCGATGGCCAGTCCAACGAAGGCGAGTCCTGCGAGCACCGCTTTCTTCATCGGGCGCGAGCTTACCCTCTCGCTGCGGCGGTCGTCACCCGGCCCGGAGCAGGACACTGCTCACCTCGTCGGGCACGAGTCCGTACCCCTCGGCGGCCGCCAGCAGGCCCGCGTTCGACGTGAGCTGGGTCAGGAAGGCGCGCGCGTATGGCGTCCCCGCGAGGCCTCGCACGCGCGTCACGACCCGCGGCACGCCGCGGACGATGGCCTGCCGCGCTTCGTGGAGCTGCCCCAAATCCACGCAGGCGTCGTGGAGCGCGAGGAACACGGGGGCCTCGTTGAGCAGGCTCGCGGACCCGTCATCGAGCTGCGCCGCGGCCTCGCTCGCCAGCGTTTTGGCCTGCTCGGCGTTTCCGCAGCGCCGTTCGGCCTCCGCCCACAGACCCCGGGCGACGGGCTCGACATCCAGCATCTTGGTCCCCCGGTACCCCTGCGTCGCGATCTTCAAGAGCGATCGGGCGTCGGTCTCGCCACCCGGGTCGCGCAAGAGTTCCATACCGCGGTAAAAGAGCACCCCCAGCGTCGCACGATCGTGCGGCACCCAGCTCCCCGCGAGCGCGGCGCCGGCGATGGCTCGCGTATCCACGAGCAGGGCGTCGAGCGATGGGTCCGTCCCGAACGTCGCCGTCCAGCAGAGCAAGATCATCTTGCCGTGCCGCTCCACGCCGGGAGAGCCGATGGCCTGCGCGATGGCGATCCCGTTCTCGATGCCGAGGCGTGCCTCGGTCCCTGCGCCCACCGTCGTGAGGGCGAAGCCCATGTTGATCGTCAGCATCGCCTCGCGTGTCTTGAGCTGCCCCGCGCGAGCGGCGTCGGCCGCGTTGCGCCGTGCTTCGAGGGCCGCTCCGACGTCGCCTCGCGCCTGCCGCACGACGGCCAGGGACTGCCAGGCGTCGATCCCCGCGACGGGGATCGAGTACCGCTGGGAAAGGGCGAGAAGCGCGTTCGCGACCTTCTCTGCCGCGTCCAGGTCTCCGGCATAGGCGTATCGCGCGGCGAGGGCCGCTGCGCACCGCGCTTCCTCGTCGGGAAGACCGGCGAGCTGGGCCGCGCGCCGCACGTCGTCGAGGCGCATGCTCGTGTCGGCGCCCCCGCCGCATGCATCCTCGTATCGGACTCGCGCGCCGGCCGCCCGCACTTCGCTCGCAGCGTCGTACACGGCGTCCTTCATGGCGCGCACGGCCGTCTCGCGCTCGCCCGCCCTTGCGTCGAGACGATTCCACGCCTCCTCCAGCAGCTGCGCGCGCGCGAACTGCGTCGGGTTGTCCTCGGCGAACGCAAGCGCCTTCTCGGCCAGGGACACGGCGGCCGGCAGGGCATGGGCCGCCAGCGCGCGCCGTGCGGCCTTCTCGAGATACCCGGCCGCCGTGACGCCGTCGCCGCCGAGCTCGAGGTGCCGCGCCACGATGGCGTCGTCCTCGCCTACGCTCGCGAGCCAGTTGCCCGCCCGCGCGTGGTACTCGCGCAGCTGATCCTCGCCGAGTGACGCGTACGCGACCTCGCGCATCAGCGCGTGCTTGAACGCGAACTCCCGCGTGCCCGCAAAGCGCGCGTGGGCCTGCTCGACGAGGATCTCGGCCGCCGCGAGCTCACGCAGCACCTGAGCGGCGTTGGCCACGCCGATCGCCTCCAGCCCGGAGTCCCAGCCCATCTGCCCGAACACCGCCAGCTTGGAGGCGGCCTCGCGGCCGAGATCGTCGAGCGCGTCGAGGTGCACCTGCATCGCGGCCTCGATCGTCGGCGCGTCCGACGCTTCGCGCCCCGACGCCGAGATCCGCGCGAGCTCCTCGGCGAAGAGGGGGAGGCCCGCCGATTGCTGCGCGATGGAGTCGACGAGGGCTTCTCCCCGCGTACCAGCGGCCCGGTCCCCGAGAATGGCCGTGGCGATCGAACGGGCTTGCTTGCGAGACAACGGGCGCAGCTCGATCCGGGCGTGGTCGCGCCCCTCGAACCGGGCGGCGTCCTCTCGCCAGAAACCTGGACGTGCCGTCACGATGAGGCAAAGTGGGCGGCCCGTGGCGCGTACGAGCAGGTGGTCGACCCACGCGAGGCTCTCGGTGTCCGCCCACTGGGCGTCCTCGAGCACCACGACCAGGGGATTCTTGCGCGTCATCCCCACGAGCATGTCCGTCAGCGCGAGCCAAAGTGCGTCGCGCGCTCCCTGCGAGTCGTCCACCTCGGGCAGCGCCTCGTTCGCGACGAGCCGCGCGATGAGCTCTCGCGAAGACTCCGAGCAGGACACCCCCGTGGCGGCGATGAGGGCGTCGGTCGCCGCGGAAGCCGCGTCGCGACCGACGCCCTTGGCGACGCCCGTCAGCCCGCGCGAGATATCGGCGACCACGCCGAGCGTGTGACCCTTGGCGAACGTCTCGCTTCGGGTGAAGATGATCCGGGGCGAGCTGGCGTGGCTTCCGATGTGCGAAAGGGCCTCGCGGCGTAGACGCGTCTTGCCCATGCCGGGCGCGCCCGTCACCGTCACGACGAGGGGCGTCGCGTCCTCGACGCTCCGCTCGAACGCGGCGACGATCTGCGCGAGCTCCGCCTCGCGGCCGACGAACGGCACCCCGCCGACGTCCCTGCGTCCGACGTGACGAGCGCCGACGACCGCGCTCCCATCGCCGCGGAGCTGCAGCTCGAAGCGCCCCCGCGTCATCTCCGTCGTCGTCGTATCGGCGAGCACCTGCCCCCGCGTCGCGTCTCGCGCCAGCGCCGCGGCACGGTCGACGACCTCGCCGCGCGGCCTCGTGTGCTCGATGCGCGTGCGGCCCGTCGCCACGCCGACGGTCGCGTCCAGCTTGGCCACGCGTAGACCGAGGTCGAGCGCGTGCACGGCCTCGTCCCCGAGCGTCTTTCGAACGCCCAGATGGCACACGATCGCGTCTCCTCCGAGCTCCGTCGCGTCGGCCCCTCGCGCGCGAAGGTGGGTCAGCAGGCGTGCGCGCGGCGCGCCCTTCGGGAGCTGCGTCGCGACGATGGTGGTCACCATCCTGGTGCCCCCCGTCTTGTCGGCGGCGGGGAACGAGTCGCGTCCGCCACCGCGCGTCAGCGTACTGCTCGGCGTCCCTTCGATGTCCGCCGCGATCGCCCGGAGCTCACGCGCGACCTCGCCCGCCGACGGCGGCCGCTCCCTCGGCGCCGTGGCCAGGAGGCGAGCCATCACCTCGTCCAGGTTGGGCGGTGCGTTGACGAAGACCTCCGCGAGGCGCGGAGCCGGCGTCGTCACGAGGCGGGCGAGGATGGCGATCGGCGTAGGCCCAATGTGCGGCGGCCGGCCGGTGATCATCTCGAAGAGGGTCGCGCCGAGGGCATAGAGATCGGCTCGCGCGTCGACCTCCCCGTCGCCGCGGGCCTGCTCCGGCGCCATGTACGCGGGCGTCCCCACGATCGCACCGGTCCGTGTGACCTTGCCATCCCCCGCGGACGCAACGCCAAAGTCGACGAGCTTGACCCGCAGCGCATCGCCGTCCGGGAGCAGGAAGATGTTCGACGGCTTCACGTCGCGGTGGACGATCCCGGCCGCGTGGGCTGCCGCCAGCGCATCGGCCACGTCTGCCGCCACCGCGAGGCACTGCAGGAGCGGGAGCGGCGCCCGGCGCTCCCGCTGGGCGAGATCTTCGCCCTCCAGCCACTCCATCGCGATGTACGGCTGCCCGTCCTCGAGCTGCCCAAACGCGACGACGCGCACGATCCCGGGGTGATGCAATCCCGCGAGCACGCGGCCCTCACGGCGGAAGCGCGCCTCCTCCCCCGCGTCGACGCCTGGCAGGGCGATCACCTTGAGCGCGACGGGCCGGCCGCTCATCTCGTCGTGGGCGCGATACACGATCCCGACTCCGCCGCGGCCGACCTCGCGATCGACCACGAAGCGTCCGGCCAGCATGCCCGACGGCGCGATCATTCGCGCTTCCCTGCGGCCACCCCGAAGATCTCCGTGCTGACCGATCGGGTCCCTTCGGGCCGGATCAAGCGTTCGGACGCGTAGAGCCTCCGGAGCTCCGCGCGGGCGGCGGGGAGGTCGTCGCTCATGAAGATTTTGCCCACGAAAGTGCCGCCTCGCACGCCGAGCCTATCTGCAACGGCCAGCGCCCGCATGAACAGCTCGAAGCTGCGCGCCTGATCCCAGATGCGATTGCCGGTCGTGCGCGGGGCCATGTCGCTCAAGACGACGTCGTAAGGGGCGAAGCGCGACAGGTCGTCGTCCGAGAGCGAGAACGCATCCCCCTGAAGGTAGGCGGCGTTCGGGGGCAGCGCAGTAGCAAGCGGTTCGAGGTCGACGGCCAGCACGCGCCCGGTGGGCCCCACTTTTTGCGCGGCGTACTTGGACCAGCTGCCGGGTGCGGCGCCCAGATCGAGCACTCGAAGGCCGCCCTTCAGCAGGTGTGTGCGGCGGTCGATCTCTTCGAGCTTGAAGACGCTGCGCGCTGGGAAGCCCGCGTCCTTCGCCGCTCGAGTGAAGTGATCTGGCTTGGCGTACGGATTTTTGCGTGGCATCGCGCGCCAGGCGACCACCTTAGCGCGCCGCCCGCGCCTTGACTCCAACCGGCCCGGAATCGTGCCTGCTACCCTCGCGCCCCGTGCAGGCACCCGCGACGATCGCTCTGTCTTGGAGCCAGGCCCCCGGAGGGGACGCCTGCATCGACCGGCCTGCGCTCCTTCACAGATTGGAGGCCACGGTCGGCCGCGGCCGCGTCCTTTCCGACGCGCAAGCCGATACGGCGATCCACGGCACCGTCGGGCCGTCGCCCGACGGAGGCGGTTGGCTGGCGGTCATCGAGGCGCGTCACGGCGACGGCACGGTCTTTCAGCGTCGGCTCTCCGTCGACGGTCACGACTGCCGCGAACTCGACGAGGCCATCGTCTTGGTGGTCGCGTTGATGATGGATTCGGCCGAGTCGCAGGCGGCTCCGCTCCGGGTGCCGAGCCGGCCGCAAGCGTCGAGCATCTCGGTAGGAGCCGATGCCGCCTTCGCCGTCGGAATGCTACCGAACGCGTCCGCGGGCTTCGGCGTGACGAGCGACGTGCGGTTCCCCCCCTTCTGGCCCGTAGGTCTCTGGACCGACGTCTGGCCGACGGTCCCCACCGTTCGGGCGGGGACGGGTGCCCGGTTCGGAGCGTGGACGGCCGGGATGGGTCTATGTCCGCTCGCGATCGAGCGGCCCGGATGGGCCCTCTACGGCTGCGGAGGCGCGACCGGTGGCGAAATCCTCTCCACCGGGGTGGGCCTCGACGTCACGCTCAGCCACACCCGCGCTTACGTGCAGGCCGAGCTGAGGGCCGGGGCGCGCCTTCGCCTCTTCGGGCCTTTGTTCGCCGCGGTCGACTTCGGCGCCGCCGTGCCCTTCGCGCGTGACAATTACACGTACACTCAAGTCGGCGGCGCGGTCGACGAAGTCTTCCACACCGCGGCGGTCATCCCCCTGGGCCACGTGGCGGTGGAGGTGCGAGGGCCGTAAAGCCATCGCCTGCTTTGCCCAGGGCCGCCGATTGCGCTTGGGCTTTGTCGTAAAACGAGCGGCACTCGGACACAGAAGGGGTAGATCTTCGTCCGGACCATGGCGGAACCCGGGCCTTCGCAACCCCCGATCGCCATGGTCGAGGCGGACCCCGCGGTCGCGGCGCCGGGGGCCTTGGGATCCGGGGTCCGCGTCACGGAACGACAAAGCTTTCGACAGATCTTCGAGGACCATGCGGCGGCCGTAGGGCGCATCCTGCGCGCCATGGGGGTCGCCGAGGCGGACGTGATGGATGCGGCGCAAGAAGTCTTTCTCGTCGTCAATCGGCGTTACGCCGAGTTCGAAGGGCGCGCGAGCGTATCCACCTGGATCCGCCAGATCTGCATTCGCGTGGCGCTCTCGAGCCGCCGGTCGCGAAGGCGGCGCCGCGAAGACGTCCTGGCCGAGCCTCCGGAGGAAAGCGTCGCCCCCGACCAGCAGACGAGCATGGAGGGGGCCGAAGAACGCCGCCTCCTTGGATGGCTGCTCGATTCGCTCGACAACGGGCAGCGGGAGGTGATCGTGCTGCACGACATCGAACACCTGCCGATGCGTGAGGTCGCCGACATCGTCGGTGTGCCGCTTCAGACGGCGTATTCGCGGCGCAAGTCGGCGCTCGCGAGCATGCGCGAACGGCTCGGTCGCCGGAAGGAGTCGCGGTGAAGAACCTGGATCACCCTGGGGACGAGCTCTCCGACGCTCCCGGCGCCGACCTCGAGGCGCTGTTCGACCGCGGGCGCGCGGCTGGGTTCACGAACGCCGAGGCCGACGCACTGTGGGGTCGTGTTGGCGCAGCGCTGGCAGCCCCCAGTGCCGGCGCGGCGCCGCGAGCGGGGAACGCCTCGGGTGCGACGACCGCAGGTGGAGCGGGCCTCGGCGGCTTGAAGATCGTCGCCGCCGTCGTCGTCGTCGGCGGCCTGGTGGCCGGGACGGTCGCGTACCGGGGGCGGACTCCGGCTCCGGCTCCCGTCGTGACGGTGTACGCCACGCGCACGGACGTCGTTGCGGCCCCTCTCGCGCCGGTCGCGCCCACTCCAGCCGTTTTGGTCGACGATCTTCCGCGGGCGTCGGAGACGGCGCTCTCCGCTCCGAGGCCGAAGACGGCGCCGGAGCGCCGTGAGATCGCGCGAAATGCGGGCGCAGCCCGCGCCGCCGAGTCCCTCGAGTCGACGCCTCGCGCTGGCGACGCCCCCGCGCCGCCGTCGCCGGCGCAAGACACGGCAAGCGTCACTCGTCCGGCGATCCCCGGCGAAGTTCCCGCCTCCGATACGTCGGTGAGCGACGCTCGTCGGGCGTCGGCGGCGTCGGTTGCCTCGCCGGATCCAGGACCGACGGAGGGGGCGCTGCTCCTTCGCGCCCGCCAGGAGCTCTCATCGGATCCTTCGGACGCGCTGGTTCTCACGCAGGAGCACGCACGCCGATTCCCGGCCGGGACGCTGGTGCAGGAGCGCGAGGTCCTCGCGATCGAGGCCCTGGCGCGGCTCGGGCGTTCCTCGGAGGCGCGCCGCCGACTTCAGGCCTTCCGAGCCAGCTTCCCGCAATCGCCGCATGTGGCCCGCTTGACCGGGCTCGTCGGCCAATAGTCGCGGTCGAGCGGAGCGACCTCCGCTCCCCTCGAGATTCGGTTGCGAAATGCCCTGCGCTCGAGTCGTGGGCGCCTGAGCTCACGGTCCCGCGACGATGTTGTCGACGATGACGTACGACCAAGAGCCCATCCCCGTCGCCATGGGCACGCTCGGAACGAGGACGATGTTCGAGATGGCTTGCGTCGGAAAGAAGCTCGCGCATTCCTTCGACCAGGAGTCGGCGTTCGTGATGGCCGGAGACGTCCAGAGCAACTCTCCGAGCTCGCAAGGATTGGTGCCGCCCCACAGCTCCAGGTCGGGCGCGGGAACCTCCTCCGGGGCCGTCACGGCGCCGACCGCGACGCCGAGGTCGACGCAGAACGAGTACTCGACGCCCGGTTGCAAGGGCGAGCAGACCGTGGTGCCGATGCTCGACGTGAGATCCGAGAAGGTTCCGGAGCCGACGGGCAGCCCCACGTAAGACTTGCCCTCGTTGGCAGGCAAAAGGCTCACTGTCGGGTTGACGCTGGGCGCGCCCATGCACTCTTGCCAGTCGGGAGGCGTATCGGCCGAAGCGGTCCCCGGCGGTCCGATCGGACCAGACACGGGCGGCCCCTCGAAGGACGGATTGGAGACGCACAGCCCTTGTACTTCCGCCGTGGAAGCGTCCTGCGCGGTGGTGGAGGGAGGCGTGGTGTCCGCGTCCGGTCCCGTTTCCAGCGTCCCGCCGTCGCATGCGATGACATTGATGAGCAGGGTGGCGTTGGACACGATGTCGCTCGATGACGCGCCGATGGTGACCGAGTAGGTCGTCGAGGTCGTGGGGCATACCTGCTTGGGCCCGGGACCGCCGCCCAGGTTCTGCCCCCACGAGTACGTGTACGCGCCGGCACCGCCGGTGCCTACGGCGAGCAAATCGACGCAGGCCCCGCTGCAGATTGTGCCCGTGGGCGCTTCGATCGTCGCGCCGAGCGACGCGCTCTCGACCTGGGTCGAACCTCCGTCGGCCCCGGGGTTCGGCGGCGCTTGCGTACCCGCCTCGACCTGTCGTCCCAGGTTGATGTCCTCGCTCGAAAGGCAGCCGGCCGCCGCGGCGCCGAACACGCTGCCGAGGACGCGCCATAGGCCGGAGCGACAGGAAGGATGTGCCATTCTGCTCCGCTCGAAGGTGTCCGCCACGAGTGCGAATTACGACCGGCCTGCCGTTCGATTGTAACCTCCGCGCCGCCGTTGCCCACACAACCCCAGACGACCTTAAACGGGTCCTCGGCGGCGTCGGGGACGATGCGGGGAAAGAGGAGTTCATCATGGTGACGTTGCGTAGCCTGATCGGCGCGTCGGTCTGCTGTTCTGTCGCGGTGGTTGTCGCGTGCGGCGGTTCTTCGGGGCCCTCGTCGATCGATGGTGGTCCGGGCGGTCAGGGTGTGGACGGCGCTTCTTCGAGCTCCGAGACGTCCGACGGCGGATCGTCGAGCGGCTCATCGTCGAGCGCGGCCACCAGCTCGTCCGGTGGCTCTTCGTCGGGGGTCTCCACGGGCTCGTCCGGTGCTTCGGGATCTTCCGGGGCGGGCAGCAGCTCTGGGTCGGACGCCGCTCCGCCCGTTTCATGCACGAGCGGCGCGTCGTGCCCGATGGGCACGCCCTACTGCGACACGACCACCAGCATCTGCGTCGCGTGTCTGACGGATACCAACTGTCCCATGGCTACGCCCACCTGCAATGCGGGCGCGTGTGTCGAGTGCACGAGCTCCGCGACGTGTCCGGCCGAGAGGCCTCAGTGCTCGACCGCGGACAAGTGCGTCGCCTGCGTCGCCAAGGCGAACTGCGGCACGAATCAAGTCTGTGACATGACCACGAACACCTGCGTCGCGTCGTGCACGTCGAGCGCGCAATGCACGACGGGGTTCAACCGCGTTTGCGACCCGACGACGAGCACGTGCGTCGAGTGCACGACGGCCACCGCCACCACGGCCTGCGTGAACGGCACCGCCAGGGTGTGCAGCGCGGCGAACACCTGCGTCGAGTGCGCGTCCGCCACGGACTGCACGACGAACGCCGACGGCACGGCGTGCGACACGACGACGGGAACCTGCGGATGCGCGACCGACGCCGACTGCTCGGGCACGACGCGCACGCACTGCGCGACGACCGCCAAGGTCTGCGTTCAGTGCACGATGACGTCCCAGTGCCCGACGGGCGACACGTGCCACGCCGGCGGCACCTGCGGCGGCTGAGCGCTTGTTCCACCCGGCGTCGCCGTACGGCGACGCCTCAGCGCTTCGACGACTTCTTGGCGGCCTTCACGGCGAGGCGCAGCAGCACGAAGCCGTTGCGGGCCCCGGGGATGCCGCCCTCGACGAGGACCAGGTGCTTCTCGGCGTCGACGCGCGCGACCTTCAAGTTTTGAACCGAGACGTTCTCGTTGCCGTATTGGCCGCCCATGCGAAGGTTCGGCAGCGTGCGGCCCGGCGTCATGTTGGTGCCGATCGATCCGCCGTGACGGCGATACTCGTGGGTGCCGTGCGTGTCGGACCCGGCGCCGGCAAAGTTCCATCGCCGCATGACGCCGGTAAAGCCGCGGCCGCGGGTGGCGCCGCGAGCATCGACTTTCATGCCCGGCTGGAAGATCTCGTCGACCTTCAGCGTCTGCCCGACATCCCACTTGGCGGCGAACTCGGCGTCGCAGCGAAGCTCGCGGACGAAGCGCTTGGGCGTCACGTTCATCTTCTTGAAGAACCCCGCCTGCGGCTTCGTCGTGTGCTTTTCTTTGCGCTCTTCGAGGCCGAGGACGAGGGCGACGTAGCCGTCCTTCTCCGTCGTCCGCTTGCTGACGACGACCACCGGGCCCGCCTCGACGACCGTCACCCGCGTGACCGTTCCGTCTTGTTCGAAGAGCTGCGTGTTGCCGAGCTTGCGGCCGATGATTCCGGGTTGCGTGTTCATGGCTTTACGGGAGCGCCGACTGTAATCGCAGCCCGCGCGCCGTCAAGGACGGCGCCGCCAAGATCTGCGTCGGTGCGTTGACAGAGTGGGGGGCGCATGCTTTAAGGCCGCTCCCTTGTCGTCAGCCCGGTCTGAGCCATCTCCCGGGCTCTGCCGCGAGTGCGCGTGCCTCCGATGAACACATCGCCCAAAGTAGCCGAGCTCGAATCCAAGTTTCTCCGCAGCGATCTGCCCGACTTCCGTGTCGGCGACACGGTGCGCGTCCACTACCGCATCGTCGAGGGCGACAAGGAGCGCACGCAGGTCTTTCAAGGCGTCGTCATCAAGCGCAGCCGCGCGGGTGCGCGTAGCACCTTCACCGTCCGCAAGGTAAGCTTCAGTGTCGGGGTCGAGCGCATCTTTCTGTCGCACTCCCCGCGCATCGAGAAGGTGGAGATCGTGAGCAAGGGCGTCGTTCGCCGCGCTCGCCTCTTCTACCTCCGCGACCTGGCCGGCAAAGCGGCGCGCGTCCGCGACCAGAAAGACATCTGAGCGTCGCCGGGCGGTACGCGAACCGTTACCCCGCGTCTTTGATGACCGGGAAGCGGGTCGCCAGCTCGCGCCGCCAGGGGGGCGACCGGTCGAACACGTCTCCCGCGAGGAGCGACGTGATCGCGCGCCGCAAAAACGGGTGCTGCGGGTCGGCAAAGAGGTGGTCGGTGAGGTCGCCGGCATAGAAGGCCTGCACTGCGCCAAGGAACAGGTTGGTGCCAGAGCGCATCTCGCGCTCCCAGGCTTCGAAGCGCGCGGCGTCGTCTTGGCCGGCCGCCAGCGCCTCGTCGAGGGCCTTGGCTGCGCGAAGCCCCCCCGCCATCGCCACGTGCGCTCCTGTCGAGAACAGCGGATCGAGGAAGCCGGACGCGTCGCCGATGGCCAGCCAACCGTCGCCGCGCATCGAGCCCACACGGAAGCTGAAGTCGGCCGTCGCGCGTGGGGCGAAGAGCCGTTGCGAACCGCCCAGCATGCGGCCGACGACCGGTGCTTGGGCGACGGCCGCGTCGAACAGGGCCTCGGGCCCCATGCCGGCCCGGCCGCGCATCCACGCGCTCGACACGACCGCGCCCGCGCTCGATCGTCCGTCGGAGAAGGGAATGAGCCAGAACCAGCCGCGATCCGCCCCGCTGCCGAAGAGCACGATCTGGATGTCGCCCTCGCGCTCCCCCGTGTCGCGCCACGCCCCTCTCACTTGCGCAAACAGCGCCGTGCGATCGAGGTGCGGGATGCGCTCGACCGGCCCTTGTTTGCGCGGGATCACGGCATCGCGTCCGCTTGCGTCGACGACATACCGTGCGAGCAGGGTCTCCATCCTGCCGTCGCCCGCACGCGCCGCCACCCCCGTCGCGCGCCCCGCGTGGAACAGGACGCGCGTGACCTCCCAGCCTTCGCGGGTCTCGGCCCCCAACGCGGCCGCGCGCCGGAAGAGAATCTCGTCGAACTCGTCGCGCGGTACTTGGAACGCGTGGTCGAAGCGCGCGTGGTAGGCCTCGGCGAAGACGTAGCGCGCGGCCCGGCGCTCGTCGGCGCCGTCGACGAAGCGTGCCCCTCGCTTCGTCTGGAATCGCGCGCGCACCTCTGGAAGCACGCCGATGGCGTCGAGCACATCGACGCTGCCCGGAAGCAGGGATTCCCCCAGGTGAAAGCGCGGATGGTGTTCCCGCTCGAACACGGTCACACGCCGACCTCGCCGCGCGAGATCCGCCGCGCAGACGGCCCCCGCCGGGCCACCACCGATCACGACGACGTCGACCTCCTGCTGCACGCCATCCATCCCTAGGATGGGCGCGCGCGGACGGCTACTCGGCCGTCTTCGGAGGCGGGCCGAGCTGGATGCGCTCGCCGATGTACGCGCCGATGAGCGTCAGCAGGATCCCGATCCCGGCGAAGATGACGTAGAGAAAGAGCGGCATCTGGCGGACGGTCTGGCTCTGGATGAGCAAGAACGTCGACGGGATGGCGACGAGCAAGGCGGCCACGGCCGGTTCGATGAACGTCCGTCCCGGCGAGATCATCCCGACGAGCATGCCGCCCAGAAACCAGACCGGAATGCACATGAGCATCCCGTTCTGCCCCTCGAAGTCGAGCATCGAGACGACCATCGGCAGGCCGAAGACGAGCGCGGCGGTGAGGACGCCCTGCACCGCGAACGCGATGAAGAGCCACTGAATGCTGATCCCCTCTTGCTGATAGCGCCGCCCCGGGTCGTCCGGACGGAGCGAGCGCTTCGACTTGGGGCCCGACTCGTCGAGCTTGGCGCCGCAGGATGCGCAGCGAACGGAGCCGGGGGGATTGGTCCTGAACCCGCAGGAGGCGCAGACGACTTGTTTTCCAGTAGCCATCAGCGGCTAGGGTATCGCTCGGCCGGTCAATCCGCCAAGTAGGAAGCGCAGCGCCCGGCAAAGGCCGGGCAGGGGAACCAAGCATCGGCCTCCGATGTCGGAGTATGCTGTGGAGAGCTTGCCGCACGACATCGGGCCCCTCTCCCCCGCGCCGATGTCGTCGCCCGGCGCGCAGGCTGCCGACGAGTTCGACCCGGAGCTTGCCGCATTGCCGGCGCCGTCCCGCCGGGCTCGGACGACGACCGTCGGCCTCCTTGGCCTCGCGGTCGTGGCGGCGCTTGCCATGGCGGTTTCGCTTCGGCGGGAGGTCGCGTACGCCTTTGCAGGTGCGCCTCCGACCGCCCTCGGGGACCTGCGGATGGTCGCGGACGCGACCCTTCGGGCCAACGAGAACCGCCTGGTGCGGGCCGAGGGCATGCTGGGCGCGGCAGGGGGCATCCGCTACGAACGCCCCTTTCGCGAGGACACGTTCCGCGCGGTGCCGGTCGTCGGCCGGCCCGACGTGTGGGTCGAGGTACAAGTCCCTGCCGGTCAGGAGAGCGGCCGCTGGGAGCCTCCCCGGATGCTGACGGGGCGGCTCATGCGGCTGGGTGCGGCCGGCTTGAGCCATCGCGAGCTCCCGGGCGCGATCGAAGCGGCGACGCACACGCGACTCCCTGCCGGCGCGTGGCTCCTCGTCGATGGCGAAGAGCCGGCCAACGCCCGCTGGTCGGTGTTCGTCGCGCTGATGTTCCTTGGTTTCGCCGCATGGAACGTGTCGGCGATTGCTCGCCTCGTTCGCAGGGTGGAGTCCTAGTGCGCGTTGCGATCGTCGGTGCCGGCGTGATGGGGTGTACAACGGCGCTCTCGCTGGCCGCGCGGGGCGTCGACGTGACGCTCCTCGAGCGTTCGGTGCCAGGCGCCGAGGCCTCGAGCGCCGCGGCCGGGATCCTCGGCGCGCAAGCCGAGCTCCATCGACGCGCCGACGACGTCGCGACGTTCGTGGCGGCGCGCGCGGCCTGGGGTCCATGGGCGCGCGAGCTTCGCGAGCACACGGGCATCGACGTCGGGCACCGTGTGTCGGGCGTCCTTCGCGTGGCGCGCACCGGCGACGAGCGCGCCGCTCTCGCCGAGGAGGTCGCATGGCAGACGGCCCGTAGCTTGCGCGCGTCGCTGCTCGACGGTGCTGCCGCGCGGCAGATCGAACCCGAGCTGTCGCCGGATGTCGTCGCCGCGGCGCACTTCCCGGAGGACGCCCAGGTCGACCCGCCGGCGCTCCTTCGCGCGTTGATGGCTGCGGCAGCGCGCTCTTCCTTCGTCACCGTGCGCGCGGGCGCCACCGTCGAGAGGCTCGTCGTCGAGAGCGATCGCTGCGTGGGCGTGATGCTCGACGGGGCGCCGTTTCGCGCCGACGCCGTCGTGCTCGCCGCGGGCAGCTGGTCTTCGTTGGTGGCAGGATTGCCCGCCGACATGCCTGCCGTGCGCCCCGTGCGTGGGCAGATCGTCCTGCTCGACGAGCGGCCTCCTCGCGCACGCACCATCGTGTTCGGCGGGGACTGTTACGTGGTGCCACGAGGCGACGGCCGCGTGCTCTGCGGCTCGACGATGGAGCACGCCGGCTTTCGAAAGGAAGTGACGGCCCAGGGTCTTCACACCATCCTGTCGGGCGCGATCGCGTGTGTGCCCTCGCTCGCGGCGGCCCAGTTCGCGGGGGCGTGGAGCAACTTCCGCCCGCACGCGGCGGGAGACCGTCCGCTCATCGGGCCTTCGCCGATGGCCGGCCTGTTTCTGGCTACGGGGCACTACCGAAACGGGATCCTCCTCTCGAAGGTCACCGCCGACGCGGTGGCGCGCGTCGTCGTCGGCCCCGCGCCTACGGGTTGAAGTCTTGCGAGGGCTTCGTCGCCGGTGCCGGCGGCGGAGGCGGCGGCAGCGACGGAGGAGGGGGCGATGCTGGCGCGGCCTGCGCAGCAGGTGCCGTAGGCCGCGCGGGCCGGGACGCCCGCTTCTCCTCGCGCTTTTCGTCGCTCTTCTCGTGCTTGTCCGGCGGTGGCGCGAGCAGATCGCCGCGGGTCACGTCGAAGCTCGGCGGCGTGTTCGGGTCGCACCCGGGAGCGAAGCCCGTGGCGTCGAAGTCGCTCCGCAAGTTCCCGACCCGCTCGCTGCCGTCTTGTCCAACCTTGATGAAGGCCTGGATCCGGACGTCGTGCTTGCCGGCCCGCGACGGCGAACAGTACGAGAGGAGGTAGTAGCTCTTCGTCCGCGCATCGACGCGCGCGCCGACGTCGCCGAACGCCTTCACGATCGCGCTCTTGTCCGCCGCCATCGCCGTCCCGCTCTTGCCGATCCGCGCGAGCTGGTCCTCGCGGATCTCGGCGCCGAGCCCGATGGCGAAGACGTCGAAGGGCTTCTCGCGGATATGCTGCTCCATGTCGGCGGCGCTCACGCGGTTTGCCCGGTCGGTGCCGTCGGTGAACACGACGAGGGTGCCGAACTTGAGCGGCTGCGTCGCCTTGCCGAGCGCGTTGTCGAGCTCGTCCAGCGCCTTCACGACGCCCCCGTTGAGGTTCGTGCTCGGATCCTTGGGTTTGAACGACGAGAGCTGCGCCGCGCCGGCCTTGGCGGCGCCCGGATCCCCGAAAGGCACGATCGGATAGAGATCTGGCCCACCGTCGAAGGCGTAGAGCGCGACCTTTTGCTTTTCGACCCGTTCCGCGAAGGCGTCGACCGCCTGGACGAGGGAGTCGACCGTGCCGCTCCCGCTCACGCTGCCGCTCATGTCGACGAGCAGCAGCGTGTAGTGAATCGCGGCCACCTCGGGGTTCGCGATCGTCTGCTTGCTCTCGAACTTCGACACGAGCTGGTCGTCCTCGAAGATCCGGAACGCGTCGGCGTTGAGATCGGGGATCGGGTTGCCCTTGCCGTCGGTCACCCGAAAGTAGACGGCCACGTTGCTCGGCCGCTGCTGCGCCGCCTTGATCGTCGTGAGGTGCAGTCCGGTGCACCCCGAGCCGACGGCGACGCCGAGTCCCAGCGCCGCGCCCCACGTCAGGCGCCGCCAGCATTCAAGAGCGTTCGCGTTCCCGAGGGATCCATCCGATTTCACGGCCGCGAGTGTATCGCAGCGCGGCCGACGGCGTCGGCGAACGGTCGCGGAGACGTGGATGGGGCCTCAGCGCTCGACGGCGAACGAGTGGACGATCGAGTCGCACGTCGACCGGTAACGTTCGGCCGCCGACGAGGCGACCGCGCAGGTCACCACGTAGCCCTTGCCGCGGGAGGCGAGCGCGGCTTGCGTCGTCCGGTAAGCGACGCCGGACGGAGCCGCCGGTGCCCAGCGCGCCTCGATGACGAGGGTCGGGTCGCCGTCGATCACGTCTTCGCGCGCCTCTTCGACCGTCGCTCGCGTCTCGCGGCGGAGCGCGGCTTCGCTCGCCCTGGCGTACTCGTACGAGTCGCCGGTGAAGCGCTCCGTCAGCACGTTCGCGCTGGCCTGGAAGTCGTCGACGGCCTGCGGGTCGGCCACGACCCACACGGTCGCGTCCTTCTGCGGAGCCTCCTTCCACGTCGACGGCACCGCGACTCGCCAGCCGTTGCCGCTCTGGTGCAGAAAGCCCGCCGGCATCGGCGGGGCCACGAAGGACGACACCCGCGCGTGCTCCGACCCGCGACACCCCATCAGGCCCGCCAAGCCCGTCGCCAGAGCGATCCAGGCCAGAGCGATCGGGCTCTCGCGCGCCATCGAAGGCATATTACCGGGTCACGCTTCGAGCTGGACGCTGAACTCGACCGGCCCGAAACGTAGAGGCGTCCCCGTCGGGACGGGCGTCCACGCCCCGGGCTCGATTCGCGCACCCGAGATCCAGGTCCCGTTGTTGGACGTCTCGTCTCGCACGAGGAGCCGACCGCCGTCGAGCTTCAAGGTCGCGTGCACGCCGCTGACGCGCGGTTCGCTCAGGAAGATCGAGCACTGGCCCGGGTCGCGTCCCACGCGCACCTCGGATCCCGCGCGGATCGAGAACTGCCCCGAGGTCCCCCGCAACGTCGCCGCGCTGGGAGCCGCCGAGCCGCTGGTCGATCCGCTCGCCGTGCCCGGCACGAAACCGGGGGACGTTCGCGTCCCCACCTCCCTTCGTCACTTCGCCCGGGATGGGCTGCCCGCACGAGAAGCACACCGACGTTTGTCCCGGCGTCGCCATCGTCGCCATGCCGCAGGCCGGGCACGACACCTGGACGATCGGCTGCGGCGCGGCTTGGCTCACCGAGCCCGTGTTCAGGCTTTGTTGCGGCCCCTGGGCCGGTGCGCCGGGCGGCGGCTGCGCGGGCGTCGAGAAGAGCTCGGCGGGCGGCGCGACACCCGCGTCCGTCGGCCCTCGAGCGCGGTACCCTCCCGGCGGAGGCGGAGTCCCGTAACCACCACCCGGAGACGGCCCATATCCGGCCGTCGGGGGCGTTGGCCCTCCTCGCCTCCGGCCGCCGCCCCGCAGGAGCACCATCAGCAGCAGCACGATCACGATGAGCAGGCCCGCGATGCCACCGATGAGCGGTGGCGACAGCGGCTTCTTGGTCGCCTTCAGCGACAGCACTGTCTTCTCGTCGACCGCCGAGGCCCTGTGGGCCCGGTTGTCGTAGACGACCAGGCGTGCGACGGCGTTGTCCCCCGTGCCCTCGAGCACCTTCTCGTCGTCGGGCACCGTGAACGTCACGTACCCGTCGCCGGTAGCGACCGCCGTACCGAGCATGTGCTCGGCCTGGAGCTGCTGCATCGCCTTCTTCGCGACCTCCGGGTCGCGGCTGTTCGCCTGCTGCGGATTGGGCTTCGTCCCCGAGGGGATGAAGTACGCCTCGGCGCGCGTCTTGTCGCCGCTCCAGCAGAAGTCGCCGTAGACCGTGAACTGCCCGCCGGGGTAGAGCGGGTTCTCCTGCGCGGCCTTGAGCGTCTTTGGGATATCGACGGCCAGCGGCCACTCCGTCGGGTCGACCCCGATGGGCACTTCTTTGAACGTGCCGTCGGGCGCGATCGCCGGGTGCGTATTTTCGAACACCAGGTTGAACGTCTGGTCGACGCTCGAGTTGATGCAGCTCATCGTCCAGTGCACGAGCCACATCGCGTTGAACCGCGCGCGGACCAGGCCGATGATGGTCTTGGCCTTCGAGGCCCCCTGGCCCTCCTGGACGATGTCGAAGTAGCCGCCGATCTCCGGATTGGCGAGCGACTGCATGAACTGCGCTTCGTTGTTGCGGTAGACGTTCTCGATCATCCCGGCCGCGTTTGGCAGCCAAATCGAGATGACCGGCAGCGGCGTCTTGGGCAGCGACGTGTTCTCCGCCGGGAAGCGGCCCTGATCGAGGTACTGGTGGAACACGTCGGCGCTCGGGCTCGCGCTCTCCGGGTCGCCGCGCCCCGCGCCGTTCGAGAGAACGACCATCGCCTGGTGCAGGGGCACGGCGTCCGGCTGGTCCGAGTTGCCCAGGGAGCCGAACGCGTCCTGCGTCATGTGCTTGATCTGCGAGAAGAGCGCGCGATCCCGGCCGTGCGACGGCGCCGTCGACTTGAACGCATTGAGCGCATTGCCGAGGTCCACGCGCTGCTTGAACGTCTTCCACTTGGTGTCGCCGACGACCTGAACGTCGTCGAAGAACATCAGGTCGAGCAGATCGTTTGGCTCCATCTCCTCGATGATCTGGTGGGCGATCGCGCGCGCGTCCGCGAACCTTGCTCCCATCGCGCTCGACGCGTCCACCGCGACGAGCCACGCCGTCCCAACGTTCGCCTGGTTCTGGGCCTTGCCCCACTGCACCTTGTCGGAGAACTTGGTGAGCTGGTCTTCTCCGGCCACCTTGACGAGCATGCGGGCGTTTTGTTCGGGGAAAGGGAAGGGGACCCAGAGGGCCCCGGGCTTTTCGAGCTGCTCGCTCCAGCACGAGAGCGCCGACGGTCCGGTCACGTTCGCGCAGGGCTGCAGCGCCTCGCCGAGGCGCTTGAACTGCACGACTTCGATGACCGTCGTGAGAAGCGGCTGGCCGTTCTTCAGCCCCGTCCGCGGATCGATCCGCAGGATGTGGGCTTCCGGCGCGGCGCTGGCCTCGCTTCCCCAAGCCGCCAAGCACGCTGCCGCGAGCGACAGCACGACCGTCCAGAGAACGTGGATAGACCTCCGCCTCGCCTTGCCGTGTCGCATGAAGTCCCTTCGGCTCACATTCGCCCGATGACCTTGACCACCGTCGTGAAGCCGCCAAGACGCAAGCGATCCCCGTCGCGAAGGTCGCGGCGCCCGTTGAACCCGATATGCTCGTCGTTCACGAACGTCCCGTTCGTCGACCCGGTGTCCTCCATCGTGATCGTGCCGCTCACGGCGTCGACGACGAGAGCGCCGTGCCGCGACGAGATCGTCGGGTCCTGCAACGTGATGTCGACGCCGTCGCCGGGGCCAAGCCGGCCGACGACGTGCCGGCCTCCCGTCAGCGGCCAGAAGTCGCCGCTCGGGTTCATGCCGTACGCCACGAGGAAGCCGCGCAGAATCTTGGAGGGGGCCGCGTCCCGCTGCGGCTCTGGCGGGGCGTACGCGTGCTGCTGGGGAGCGTACGCGTTCGCGGGGGCGTAGCCGCCCTGAGGGGACGGGACATAGCCGCCCTGGGGTGCGTACTGGGGCTGTTGATGCTGCGGGGGCGGCGGCGCGTAAGGAGGCGCCGGCGCGTAGGCAGGTTGGGGCGGAGGGGCGTAGACGGGCTGTTGGGGCGCCGGCTGCGCGTACTGCGGCTGAGGCGGGCCGTATCCGGGCTGGGGCGCCGGAGTTCCGTAGCCTGGAGGTCCACCGCCATACACCGGGGGCGGCTGCCCCGCGCCGTACGCGTCGTTCGCGAACTGAATCTGATCGAGGGCGATGGGGTGACCTTGCGCGCAGTAGCTCGTGCCCGGGAGGATCTCGTGGCCCATCTGACAGCGGTGGCTGGCCATCGCGGTCGCGGCGAGGGCGTGCGCGGGCGGCCCGCCGTACGCCCCGGACGCAGGGGGGGGCGGTGTCGGTACGCGTTGGGGCGCGGGTACGCCAGCGGCCGGCGGCCGGGGCAGAGGCGTACCGCAGACGTTGCAGAACCTGTCGGTCGCTTTGGCCACGGTGCCGCATTGCGAGCATGCGCTCATGGTCTTGCCCTCGTCGCCTTCTGCGCCCGCGCCCACGGTGAGGACTGAACGCACCGGGGAGCATAGCGAAATCGCGCAGGAAAGGGCGAACGCAGTCCTCGCGGCCGGGGGGCAAAACCATCGCCCGCGCCGGCTCCGAGCTCAGCGCTCTTGCAAGGCCTCGATCTGGGCCGCGGCCGAGACCATGGCCGCGCGCAGGACCTCTCGCACCGGCACGCCGTGCGCGCGCGCGGCGGCGGCACATGCGTCAAACTCGGGCTTTACCTGCGGCGGGCCGTACGGGCCACCCGCGATCTTCACCGGGATGCGCCCGTAGGGAGTTTCCACGTCGCGCGTCGCCCGAGGACGCTCCAGGCGCACGACGTCGTGGCGCCGAAGGCCCAGACTCGTTGTCTCCCTGAGCATCGCGACCGCGACGGCGTCGGCGCTGCCCACGGGGGCGATCGCGGCGATCGTCAGGGCCGGACGGCCTTTTTTCATCGTGATCGGCGTCGCCCAGGCGTCGACGGCGCCGGCGCCAAGGAGAGACTGGATCCACGCCGCGGCGAGCTCGCCGCTCGCGTCGTCGACGTTCGCCTCGAGCACGACGTGGGTGGCCGCCCTGGGCGACGCGGGCGAGGCCGACCCAAGCACGGCTCGCAGCAGGTTCGGGCGATCGGCGAGGTCGGCGTGCCCCGCTCCCCACCCGACCTTCTCGGCGACCATCGAAGGCCAACGCTCGGACCGACGCGCGTGCGCCCCGACGATCGCCGCCCCTGTCGGCGTCACGAACTCGAAGTCGAGGCCACCGTCGTAGGTGGCCAGGCCCGCGAGGCACTCGACCGTCGCGGGCGCCGGTAGGGGCAGCCTGCCATGCGCGGCCTTCACGAATCCGCGTCCCATCGGCAGCGGCGACACGAGCACCTCGGCGCCCAGGTAATCGAGCGCCGCCGCGCTGCCCACCACGTCGACGATCGCATCGACCGCCCCGACTTCGTGGAAGTGCACGGCATCGATGGACGTTCGATGCACCCGCGCCTCGGCCTCCGCGAGCCGGAGAAACGTCTTCGCCGCGAGCGCCTTGACGCCCTCGGCGAGCGAGCTCGCCTCGATCAGCGCCCGGATGCCTGCGTACGCCCGCATCGGCTGCGCCGCCTCGACGTGCACGTCGAAGGACGTCCCCACGATCCCGCTCCGCACCCGCTCCCCGAAGTGCACGTGAAACCCGGTGACCCCCAGGCCCGCTAGCGCATCGGTCACCACCCCCGCGGGCACCCCGAGATCCACCAGGGCCGCAATGATCATGTCCCCCGCGAGCCCACTCGGCGCATCGAAGAACAGGACCTTGCCAACCCCCGCCCCGCGATGAAGGTGCGCGGGCGCGTGCTCGAGCGCATGCGCGTGCTCGGGCGCGTGCTCGAGCGCATGCGCGTGCTCGTGCTCGTGCTCGCGCTCGAGCGCACGCTCGCGCTCGAGCGCACGCTCGTGCTCGTGCTCGTGGCCCATGACTCAGCCGTGCATCCGCAGAATTCTCGCGGCCGCCCAAGCCGCTCCGAAGCCATTGTCGATGTTGCAGACCACGACCCCGGCCGCGCAGCTCGACAGCATCCCCGCGAGCGCCGTCAGCCCGCCGAGGCTGACGCCGTAGCCGACCGACGTCGGCACCGCGATGACCGGCCCCGCCACCAGCCCCCCGACGACGCTCGGCAGCGCCCCTTCCATCCCGGCCACGACGATCGCCACGCTCGTTCGCTCGAAGACCTCGCGCCGGTGCAGCAGCCGATGCACCCCCGCGACCCCCACGTCGCTCAGGCGCTCGACGGCGACACCCAGCATCCGCAGCGTCTCCGCGCACTCTTCGACCACCGGCAGATCGCTCGTCCCCGCGCTGACGAGGGCCACGGGCCGCGTCCCCAGCGGCGGGATGGGGGCGATCTCGACCGTCGCCGTACGGCCCGTCTCGGAGTACTTCAACGCGGGGATGGCGACGCGAACCTCGCGCGCCTTCTCCGCGTCCAGTCGCGTGATCAGCACGTTCTGCCCTGCACGCGCGAGCTCGCGCGCGATGCCCACGATCTGCGCGGCCGTCTTGCCCTGCCCGAAGATCACCTCGGCGGCGCCTTGCCGCAGCGCCCGATGCGTGTCGACGGACGCGTATCCGAGGTCGGCGTACGGCAAGTCCTTGAGCCGCGTGACGGCTTCCTCGACCCCTGTCGCCCCGCGCTGCACACTCTCGAGGAGCTCGCGGAGACGCGCCGGGTCCATGAGACGCGAGCAGGATAGCACCCGGGCTCCGTCCGCCAGTAGGCTGGGCCCGTCGTCATGCCCATTCCCTTCGCGCCTTTCGTGGGGCTCGCCCTGGGGGCAGCGTTCGCCTGGCTTGCAGCGCCCGAGCTCGCGAGCGACGAAGGCCCCATCGCGCTCTCCCGGCCCTTTGCCATCGTGGCCGCCTTCGCCGGCCTCGTATGGCTGCCGCTCGTCGGGTACTTCGTCGCGTTCCACGGCGACTGGTCGTACCTTTACGTCGTCCCGTGGCGCCGCATCCCGAGCGCCGTCGACCTCGTTCTCGCCCTCCTCGCCGGCGCCTCCGTCGTCCTCGGCTTCCTCGCCGCCGCGGGCCCCGTGCGCCGCCGCCGCTTCGGCTTCGTCGTCACCCTCGTCGCCGGCCCCGGATCCCTCGCCGTCATCGGTCTCACCGCCGCCGCCCGCCGCCTGGCGATCAGCGCCACCTACGCCCAGTACCACGGCGGCTTCGGCACCGAACCAATCGCCTCCAGCACCCTCGGCAAAGCCGTCCTCTTGATGGGCCTCTTACTCGCCGCCGCCATCGCCTGGACCACCCGCTCCCTCCTCCGCCTCGCCCCCTAAACCCATCAAAGTCCCCGCCCCAGCTCGTGCGGTGACCCTGAGAGGGGTCGTTCGGGATTCACAAAAAGAAAATTCTCACAGACTCGAGGCAGCAGCTCGCCGCTAGCTCTTCGGGTGCAGGGTTGTCTCGGTCGGGCGGGGGGGACCCGTGACCGAAGCCGCCGCCGTGAGGCGTCGGCAAGAC
>Ga0302326_10001076_pt1 | contig 71537 bp, 60 predicted proteins | sample Palsa_T0_3_FD_202264 | JGI IMG/M metagenome (GOLD analysis project Ga0302326, IMG submission 202264) | Peat permafrost microbial communities from Stordalen Mire near Abisko, Sweden - Palsa_T0_3 | ecosystem: Environmental > Terrestrial > Soil > Palsa > Peat permafrost | place: Sweden: Abisko... | reverse complement strand
GCGCGATTGATAACACGGCGCACGCGGTATGCCTGAAGGCATACCCTGATACGAATCGTGGGTTTTTCCGCAAGCTGTGAAGCCCTGCCCTCCCCGAGCCATTTCTGAGATGGCTTCCGATCGCGGGCTATTGTTAGCATATCATCTGGAATCCGCACCATTGCTCAGTTCCCTGGGCGCGCGTGCTTTTTGGCGCGCAGTCTATCGAACTGGTGAGGCGTGGGACCAGGCGGCCAAGGCCGCGTCCGTGCGGTCGAGCCGCCCCTGCAGAGCCTGGATCATGGTCTGCTGGCGCTGCACTTCGTTCAGCAACATTGAGTTGAGCACCTGATACTTTACGGTTTCGATTTGGCCGTCGGCGGAGTGGGCGACGAGGTCGGGATAGACTTCGGCCACTTCCTCGGCGATCAGGCCGTATTGCATGGGCTGGGAACCATCGGCAAAGGGCTTCTTATAGCGGAAAGTGACCGGGCGCAACTGCATGAGACCGCGGCTGGCATCGCCCATGTCCTGGATATCTTCCTTGAAGCGGCGCGAAGAGCTGACGGTAACCAACTGGCCGCTGGAATCGATGAGGACGGGGATGGCGCTGTTGTTGCCTGCGGAAACGCCGTAGATTCCGGCAGCGAAGAATGCCGTTTGGGTTCCATTGGTTCCGATGCGAGTGGTGCCATTGTCCGCCGACGAGCCCAGGCTGCCGATGTGAATATTGTTGCTATTGCCCGCAGAGACGTCGTCCGCAGAGTTATAACCGACAGCGATATTGTTGGACCCAGAGACGTTGAGTGCGAGAGCAGCGGTGCCCAAGGCCGTGTTGTAATTGCCGGTGTTGTTGTCGCCGAGCGCCGCCCCACCGGTGGCAGTATTTTCGCTTCCCGTGGTGTTGAATTGGAGTGCGGCCTCGCCGCAAGCTGTGTTGTAGCTCCCAGTGGTGTTGTAGCCAAGTGCGGTCCACCCATTGGCCGTATTGAGGTTCCCAGTGGTGTTGTATTGAAGCGCGTCGTAGCCACTGGCCGTGTTGTAACTTCCGGTGCTGTCGCTTAGAAGCGCCTGGTAGCCCAGGGCGATGTTGGCATCGGCCACGCCGCCGGGCTGGGTCAAGACGAGCGATTCTCCGATAAGGTAGCCGGAACTGGAGTTGATGTGGCCAGCCACGTCGAGCGCCCACTGGGGTGAAGTGTTGCCGATGCCGGTGTTGCCTGCGCTCTGGAAAATGTGGGAGTTGCCGAGGGTTGCGCTGCCAGTCCAAAGGGGAAGGTAGTCGGTGGTTCCGGAACCGGTGACGGTGGCGGGAGGCGGAGCCGAGCCGTTGCCGTGAGCGCTGGTAGGGGATGCAGTTTCGGCTGGCGTCTGGGCAAAACTCAGTGGCATCAGCGCTAGACAAAGAGCGATCATCAGAAATAGGCGGAAGCGATTCATAGGTCAGTCTCCTGGGCAGGCTCGGCGTTTGGACTTCGTTTGCAAAGGAATAGTGAGGCCGTTACGGGAAACGTTACAAGGTGGATCGTTGCTTCGAGGAAATTGTCTGGGCGACGCCCTGGTTGATTTCGATCCGGCTACAAACAGTACGGCCTCTCACGCGTTCTAAGCGGAGAGGCCTTGCAACTAACGACGGCTGACGATACTGACTTGGGAGGCGCTTTACTTCGGCTGATCCATGGTGATGCCGTTGGCTCCGGGCTGCTTCTCAGCCTTGACCTTCTTGGTAAGCAAAGTCTGGTCGACCCAATGGTCGGCGGTTTTCAGATCTTCCTGACGCTGGTTGAGGTCGTCGCATTCCACGTCAGCTTTTTCGCGGTACATCAGGTTGAGGTAGGCCATGGCGTCGTCGTAGTCGGGACGGAGCGCGATCGCCTTATTCAGGCTTTCGATGCCCTCCTGAATCGAGGGGCCATTTTTCACCTTCAATTCGTCGCAGGCCTTTTTCTGGTCTTTGTTTTTGGGGTTGAGGTTCTCATCCGGCTTGAGGCCGAGTTTGGCGCGCTCTTCCATGCGAGGCTGGTAGCAGGCCGTCCAGTCAATGACACCCACGGAGTAGTAGGGCTCGGGATCGTTGGGATCCATGTCGGCCGCCATGCGGTAATACTTTTTGGCGTCGTCGAACTTTTTCATGTTCAAGTACAGGTAGGCGATGCCCTTGGCGGAGTTTACCTTCTGATCGCGGACCGCATTCATGTCGAGCACTTTCTGGTATTGCTCGATGGCCTGGTCCGCCATTTTGTTGTTATCCGGAGTGTCGGCGCCGGGGATGTATTGCTGCGCGAAGGCCGTGGCCAGGTACATCTTGGCATTGATCAGAGTGGGGTCCAGTTCGACGCTCTGTTGGAAATGGTCGATGGCCTCTTCGTACTTGGCATTCTTGTATGCGGTCACGCCCTTGTTGAGCTGGTCGCGGGCACGCAGTTTGCTGCAACCCACCGAAGAGAACAGCGCCAGCAGGGCGGCCACCAGGGTTAACAGTCGATTATGTTTATTCATTGCGGTATCAGTCTCCCTTGCCACAGCATCCTAGGCCCAGAGACAGCCAGTTGACAAGCGCGGGCCGAGCAGTTCCTTAGCAGAAGCGGCACGGGAACCTTGGCTCCCGTGCGCGGGTTGAATGCGATGCGCGACCTTGCGGGCGTGCGTCTAGCCGCCCGCTTCGATCTTGGCCGTGATCAGACCAACCTTATCCACCCCCGCGGCGTGCGCGATGTCGATCACGTTGGCCACGTCGGCGAAGGGGATGGCGTCATCGCCTTTCACGAACATGACCTTCTCGGCCCGGGTTTTATAGATGTCGGCCAGACGCCCTTGCAGGTTATCCCAAGTGGCATCCTCCTGATTGATCTTCAGGCCGGGATCGTTGCCCGCGCCGCGATCGATCAACTGTACAACGATCGTACGGTCGGGGGTATTGTTCTTGGGGGCGTTGGGCGGAGGCGGCTGAGGCACCAGCGCATCCAAACCCTTCGGCGTTAAAGGCGTGATCACCATGAAAATGATGAGCAGCACCAGCAGCACGTCAATGAGCGGAGTGACGTTGATATTCGCGCTTTGGCCTCCGCCGGTTCCAACGGCCATACTCATGGTCGATCTCCTCTTATTTCACTCGCTTCATTGCCCACCCGCTGCCGGAGCGGCAGGCGGAGCGCTTGGAGTGCTTTTCCTCTGGTCGGTGAGCAGGCCCAGATCGTCCACACCGGCGGCACGCACGCCGTCCACAACCTGGACGACATTGCCGAAGTGGGCGCGGGCATCCGCCTTGACATAAACTCGTTTATCGGTGCGACTGGCCAGGCGGTCCTTCACCTTGCCGGTCAAACTATCCACCGCAATCTTATCGGCACCGAAGTAGACCGTCCCGTCGCGCATGACGGAGACCAGCAGAGCGTCTTCCTTATCCGCGTCCTGCATCGGCACCGGGTTGTTTACTTTGGCCATATCCACGCTGATGCCCTTCTGCAACATGGGCGTGATCACCATGAAGATGATCAGCAGCACCAACATCACGTCCACCATAGGCGTAACGTTGATGTCAGAGTTGACATTGGCCCCTTCGTTTCGCTTTGCAATCGCCATAGCCTGGTTTCTCCGTAGGGCAGTGGCCAGTTGCCACTGTCCAGTTGCCAGTAACACCCGCCCCGTCCAATCCGTTACAGGATCGAGGAACGGGATCGGTTCCGCGTAAGTTGGGAAGGCCGGCGCCGGGAGCATCCCAGCGCCGGACAGCAACTCATAGCGGACTTCAGCCCTAAGAAACTAGGACCGGCGAACGTCCCGCCGCTTGAGGAAGTAGTCGATCAGTTCACTCGATGAGTTGTCCATCTCCACATCGAATGCTTCCACGCGGCCGGTGAGGTAATTGAACATCATGACGGCTGGAATCGCCACCAGCAGACCGAAAGCGGTGGTCACCAGCGCTTCGGAAATGCCGCCCGCGACCGCGCCCAGACCGGTAGCCTTCTGCTCAGAGATACCCTTGAAGGCGTTCAGAATGCCCATCACGGTGCCGAACAGTCCCACGAATGGGGCCGTCGAACCGATGGTGGCCAATCCGCCTAATCCGCGCTTCAGTTCGGCGTGGACGATGGCTTCGGTGCGCTCGAGAGCGCGCTTGGAGGCTTCAATGGTCTCGCCGGGGATGGCGCCGGGGCTATCCTGGTGGGCCTTGAATTCCATCAAGCCGGCGGTAACGACTTTGGCCAGATGGCTCTTCTTGTTGCGCTCGGCGACTTTAATGGCTTCGTCGATGCGGCCATCGCGCAAGGCTCCGGCGACCGCCGGGGCAAAGGCGCGCGACTGCTTGCGAGCCGCGCTGTAAGCCATGGCGCGGTCGATCATCACGCCGATCGACCAGCCCGACATGATGAACAGAATGATGACCACGATCCTCGCTATCCAACCCATTTGCTTGATCAGCGAAACCGGGTCCCAACCAACGGTGCCGCCCTCTTGCACGATCCAGGCTGCCACCCTAGGCACATGATTGAAAATTTCACCTGCGAAGTTAGCTGCGAACATGAGTTGCTTTTCCCTCCTCGGAACTTCTTAGACTTTGATGCGAAATCCGGAGCACCCTGCACAATCCTGACGGCAGAAAGTTGCTCTTAACAGTTCTTTGCATCCGACTGCGGCACAAGCATTTGGTGTAGGGCGGCCCTGTTCGGGCACCTTACGCGTACTGGCAGTGAAGATTACGGCGGCCGCGCCGGTTAGAAGGGGCTCTCCCGGCCACCGTTTTGGGTGGGAGGGGGAGGTCCATTCTTCCTGATTCCACTGCTTTAACGTTCTTAACGTCTGTTCTTAAGGTCAACTGCGCCGGAATTTAGCCGCCGGCCAGGGTAAAGTTGACCAATACTTCAGTATCCACTTCCACGGGCTCGCCGTTCAGCAGATATGGCCTGTACTTCCACTGCTTCACGGCGTCGATGGCGGCAGGCGCCAGCATAGGGTGCCCGCTTACCAACGTTAGGTTAGAGATGGAACCATCTTTGCTGATTACCGCCCGCAACACAACTTGACCCTGGATGCGAGCCTGACGCGCCAAAGGTGGGTAGGTTGGGTTGACCCTGCGGACCAAAAGACCCGCGGAGACACCTTGGGAAACTCGTACGCGTTGCGGGGTCGCGACTTTGGGCACGGCCACCGGCGTGGAACTGATAATGCCGCCGATTACGCCACCCATCTGACCACCCGGAATCCCTCCCGGAACGCCACCCACGACGCCCGTGGATGCCATCTGGGGAGGGGCTTCGTCTTCCTTGATCATCTGTATTTTTTGGGGAATCTTGGTGGGTGTGCGCAGCGCCCCGTTCACGATGTCGGTCTGAATCTGCTTCACGATCTTCACCGGCGCAGCAGCCGGGGGTGGCGGGGGCGGAGGCGGCGGGGGGGCAACCAGGAACGTCATCAACTGTTGTTTTGGCAGAGCCTCGGTGAAGATGAGAGGGATGAGAACCATGATGCCGATCAAACCTATTTCAAGGATGATCGCGACGGTCGTCGTCCGTCCTCGTCTCGTCTTCAACCTGCCACCGGATTCGAGAAGGCTATCTTCAAACATAAGGTTTCTCCCTGGTTCCAGAGCCTACGTAAGTTTAGACACCGCCCGCTTCCACTTTGCTCCCAACTACATGGCCGGTAGGGCCGCAAAGCCCGCCCTGCCTCAGAACAACCGTCGCTAACCATCTACAAACAAAGGCCCCAGCCGAAGCCAGCCGCAGCGAAAGGAAATCACTTCGCCCGGCCCGGCATCGCGACCGCACGTTTACCCCTCCCGATTCTCCAATCCTGATAGGCCACCAGAATCGGAGCGGCAATCGCGATCGAAGAATAGGTTCCAATCAAGATGCCGATCACCAGTGCGAGGCTGAACCCGCGAAGCACCTCGCCGCCGAATAAATAGAGTGCGAGTACGGTAAGGAAGGTTAGCCCGGCTGTCAAGATGGTTCGACTCAGCGTTTGATTAATGCTCCGGTTTACGACTTCCGAGAGCTTTTCACGCCGCATCAGTTTAATGTTTTCCCGGATGCGGTCAAATACCACGATCGTGTCGTTATTAGAGTAACCAATCAAAGTGAGGATGGCGGCGATGACGGTCAGGGAAATGTCTTTGTTGAGCAGGGAGAATGCGCCCACGGTGATCAGGGTATCGTGAAACACGGTGACCACGGCGGCAACGCCGTAAATCCACTCGAAGCGGAAGCCCAGGTAAACCAGCATTCCAGCCAGCGAATAGGCGGTCGCCAGCAGGGCCTGCTTGCGCAACTGCGCGCCGACCTGCGGGCCGACGATCTCGACGTTACGCACGCTAAAATCCGACAGGAAAAAGCCATCCGGCAGAGAAGCGACCACCGCGGGATCGACCGAGCCCTTGAGTTGATCGAACGAACTCAGCACGCCGCCCTGCCCCTTGTCCCGGGCATCCAGGATCGCCTGAGCTTGCTGGGTATACTTCTGGTCGGCATCGGAGCCTAAATGCATGGGGTCTTTGTCCAGCAGATAGTTCTTGATGGCCAAAGAACTGGAGTTGTTCAGGTCCGCCTTGCCCGCCGGAGCGTTGGTCTCGAGGGTGTTGATGATCTGAGTTTTGCCCCGGTCGAGGGCCTGCTCGTTGGTTTCCTGCACGTCGAGGTCGATGAGTACTTCGTTGTTCGAAGGCTGGTCGTAGGTCTGGATCTTCGCGTTGCGCAAGCCGGCGCGGTCCATGGCGGCACGCAGCGCGTTGTCGTTGGGCGTATGCGAGAACTTCACATACACCAGCGTGCCTCCGCGGAAGTCCACACCATACGGGATGCCGTGCCAGAACAACATGGAAAATATCCCCGCCACGCTGAACACGAGTGAGAAGGCGAGAAAATACCACTTTTTCCCGAGAAAATCTATGTTTGTATTGCGAAAGAACTCCACCGGTCTGACCCCTTATCCGATTTATGAATGATTTGGTAATTGGGTAATTTAGCAATTTTGTAATTTAAGAACCAAAGCGAAAAACCAGGCCCGCGTCGGCCTCAGGTTTTGAAAATTACCAAATTACCAAATTTCTCCTAAATGCTCAGCGCGTCGCCACGCTGCTTACGGCTCAAAATCCAGTCGAAGATCACGCGCGAAACGAATACGGCCGTGAACAAGTTTGCCAGCAAGCCGAAGGTGAGCGTGACCGCAAAGCCCTTCACCGGCCCGGTTCCGAACAGGAACAGGATTGCCGCGGAAACTATCGTGGTGACGTGCGTGTCCACGATGGTAATCCAGGCGTGGCTGAAACCCTGATCCACGGCGGACGGCGGCGTCTTGCCATTGCGCAACTCTTCACGAATGCGCTCGAAAATCAGCACATTGGAGTCCACGCCCATGCCGACGGTGAGAATCACGCCAGCGATTCCAGGCAAAGTCAGCACCGCCTCGAAGTAGCCCATGAAGCCGAGCAGAATGATGAGGTTCAGCAGCAGCGCGACGTCGGCATTGATGCCGGCCGCGCGGTAGTAGATCAGCATGAAAATCAGCACGGCGAGCATGCCGACGATGGCTGCACGAACGCCGGCGCGGATCGAATCGGTGCCGAGCGACGGGCCGACCGTGCGCTCTTCCAGATACTTGATGCCCGCCGGCAGCGCGCCCGAGCGCAGGATCATCGAGAGATCCTTGGCCTGCTGCTGGTTCATGCTGCCGCCGCTGATTTCGCCGGTATCGCGGATGGCTTCCTTGATGTTGGCAACTTCCTGGACTTTATTGTCGAGGACCACGCCCAGACTTTCGCCCACGTGCGCGGAAGTGAAGCTATAGAAACGCTGGCCGCCCTCGCCGGTCAACTGGAAGCGCACGTTGGGCTGGCCGTTCTGGTCGGTGCTGGGTTGGGCATCGCGCAAGTCCTTTCCTCTGACGGCGGAAACGCGCGACACGAGATACCAGGCCTGATCGCCCGCGGCGGCTCCGGGAGCGGCGTGTCCCGGCAGAAGAATGGCATCCGGCGGCAGGATGCCGCCTTTCTCCTGCAATGCGGCCTGTTCGCTGGGATAAGGTCCGCCCAGCACTTGCTTGATTTCAAGCATGGCGGTGGACTGCATGATGTCCTTCACCCGTCCGGGGTCGTCGACGCCGGGCAACTGCACCAGAATCTGGTACTGGCCGAGGCCGTGCTCCTGGATGGTGGGCTCGCTCACGCCCAGCGAATCAATGCGGTTGCGGATGGTCTCAATCGCCTGGGTTACGGCCTTGTTCTTCAGCTCGCTGAGCATCTGCGGCTTCATGGTCAGGGTAAAGCTGTTGTCCGCACCCGAAGCCAGATTGTACTCAGGCAGGCGCTCGTTCGCGATCTCGAGCAGGTCTTTGCGCGAGTCGGGTGGGACGCCCTTCAGCACAACCTTATCGGCAGCGTTCTGCGAATCGGGCTTGGAGATATCCGCGAAGGCAATTTTGCGCTTATTGAGTTGCTCTTTGAGGATTTCGACCGCATTCTCGGAATCGACGTTGACCGCATCATTCACCTGCACCTGCAGGATCAAGTGGGTTCCGCCCTTCAAATCCAGCCCAAGCTGAATGCGGTTGGTCATGGCGGTGAGCAAGCCCTGGCCGGAAAAGGTCTGCGGAATGCCGAAGATCCCAAACAGAAAGACGAGCAGGACTCCGGCGATGAGTACCAACTTCCAAAGAAGATTCTTATTCATGACGACAAAAAGTCCAGTATTTAGGTTGTGGCGCGATTACTTGGTCTTAGTTTCTTCCTCCGTCGTCGTGACCTGGGTCACGGAGGCCTTGGTTACTTCGAGCCGAAGGTTATCCGGAGGAACCCGCAGATGGACGGAATCATCCTTTAAGGCGACGATTGTTCCCCGCAAACCGCCGCTGGTCACAACTTTGTCGCCAGTCTTCAGCGAATCCAACATGGCCGTCCATTTCTTTTGGCGGCGCTGCTGGGGGAGAATCAACAAGAAATAAAAGATTCCAAAGATAAAGATGAGCGGGGCTACGCTCAGCCACCCCATGCCGCCACCGGCTTGCATCGCGAGAAAGAATTGCATGTTCACCGAAGTATGTTCACCAGACTAGCGCTTGCCAGAATCGGACTCAAATCCGCGAAAAACCGCCCGCGCCCGCACTCACCACGGTCCTGTCATTTCACGACGGAGCTCTGCTCGATTCCGGCCGGATCGTCAATTCGTCAAGCCCGACTGCTCAGGCTTGAATCCGGGGAGGCTTTCCCAGGGCGGTCTACGGTTTTGATCGAGACCAGACGCTAGAGAAAACGGGACTCTTCCCCAAGTCGAATAGAATGACGCACCCGCCGCATAGTGTCAAGGTAGAAACTGAGGTTGTGGAGAGTATTTAACACTTGGGCCAGCACTTCATTAGAAGCATAAAGGTGACGTAGATAGGCCCGGGAATAGCGCCGGCAGACGCGGCAGGGGCAATTGGGATCGAGCGGGCCGGCATCCGTGGCATAGCGCGCCTGCTTGATAGAGACTTTTCCCTCAGAGGTAAACAGCAGGCCGTGACGCGCCGCGCGAGTGGGAAGGACGCAATCCATCATATCGACGCCGAGGCCAGCATACTCGACGATTTCTTCGGGCGTTCCCACGCCCATCAGATAGCGCGGCTGGTCAGCGGGCAGGTACTGGAGAGTAGCTTCGACGACCTCGCGGGTGCGCTCCCGCGGCTCGCCGACGCTGAGGCCACCGATGGCGTAGCCGGGGAAACCGATTTCGACGGTGCGCTCGGCGGATTCTTTTCTGAGAGCCAAATCCATGCCGCCTTGGACGATGCCGAAGAGAGACTGGGTCGAGTACCCAGTACCCAGTACCGAGTTGCCTGTGCTTGCGTTTTCTTGAACGCACGCCGCTCCTTTATCTGGGCACTGGGTACTAGGTACCGGGTACTGAGGACTGTTCCACGGCACTTCGTGTTTATGATCTTCGAAATATTTCTTGCTGCGTTCGGCCCAGCGCAGAGTCAATTCCATCGACGTTTGCGTGCGGGCGCGGTCGGCGGGGTACTCGGTGCATTCGTCGAAAGCCATGATAATGTCCGCGCCCAGGCCGATCTGGGCCTGCATGGCGCTTTCCGGGCTGAAGAAGTGCGATGAGCCGTCGAGATGGGAGCGAAACGTGACGCCTTCCTCGCTGACTTTGCGAAGCTCGTTCAGGCTGAAAACCTGGAAGCCCCCGGAATCGGTGAGGATGGCGCGCGGCCATGCCATGAAACCGTGCAGACCACCGAACTGGCGCACGGTTTCGACTCCGGGACGCAGATAGAGGTGATACGTGTTGCCGAGAAGAATCTGAACACCGAGTTCTTCGAGAACATCCTGCGGCACGCCTTTGACGGTCGCGACCGTGCCCACGGGCATGAACACCGGGGTTTCGATTTCGCCGTGTGGAGTGAGCAGACGGCCTGCGCGGGCAGCGGTTGCGCGGGCATCGATGTGGAACTCGATGGACATTTGTGGTTGCCCTGCGATTGTAGCAATGGCTCAGCGGTCAGTGGCCGCCAGCGAGCAAGGCCACTAGTTCGGCTCGCACGCCGCCATCTTCCACGATCAGTTTGCCCAAGCTCACCGGAAGCTTGAATCGCCGAGGGCCCGCGCTGCCGGGATTGAAATAGAGCACTCCGTGGCGCGTCTCGCTCTTGGGAACATGGCTGTGGCCACTGACGACAACCGCGAATCCGGCGGCTTCGGGTTTGAGGTCCAGTTGCGCCAGATCATGCAGCACGTAGATGGAAATGCCGCCATGCTCAAGCACTTCGGTCTCCGGCAGTTTGCGGGCCCACGCAGCTTTGTCGATGTTGCCACGAACAGCGGCGACAGGAGCAATTGCGGCGAGCTCTTCAAGAATCTCGGGAGAGCCGACATCCCCGGCATGAATGATGTATTCGACGCCGCGCAGGGCTTCGATGGCGTCGGGGCGAAGCAGACCGTGCGTGTCGGAGATGACGCCGATCAGGATGGAGCGCCTCAGGTTTCGAGCCTTGCTCAACTCTTGGGCTTCAGTGGACTCGGATGCTTTGGTTGGTACACGCCGATTTTGCCACCACCGGGAAGGACCAGGCTGGCGAGCTTCCCCCAGCGCTGTTCGCTTACCTCCGAGACCTGCACCTTCTTCGCTTTGAGATCTTCCAGGGTTGCCGCGAGGTCATCGCACATGAGGTAAAGCTCTTGCGGGCCGTTGCTTTCGGAATCATGAAAGGCGGCTTCCAGCGGCGGCATGGCGAAAATCAGCCAGCCGTGGCCGGCATCGACCGAGGGAAATTTGAGCACGTCGCGAAAAAAGGCGCGGTCGGCTTCCGAATCCTTAGTGTAGAGAACTATGTGCGCGCCGTTGATCATGGCGAACTCCGGCTCGGAGTGGCGATCATTATAGCTTAGGTCCGGGATTTAACTAAGGCTGTTGAGGACGCCGGTGAAGGTTCGGCCACTACCGAGAACGCGGTAGAGACTCAGTTGAAGGGAGGCGGGTTGTGGGTGCACGCGAGATCCCTCGGCCCGCTGGTGAAAACGCGGGCCTTCGGGATGACCCCCTGGCAATTTAGCGCAGTGCAAGTGAAACTGACCCACTGCCGAACCTCGACATCCTGCGGGTTCTTCGTCAGTGCGCCTTGATCTTCGGCAGAAACTTGCCGATGCTTACGATGGCCCGGCCCACGGTGCCGCGGCCGATTTCCTTGGCGTCGTCGCGCGCGGTCACGCGCAGGGTATAGAAACGTCCGTCGAAAGATTCCAGCACGGCTTCGGCCTGGATGTGCGCGCCAATGCCGCTTGCCGCGCGGTGCTGGATATTGATTGAAGTCCCCACGGTGATCTCGTCGGTTTCGCAGAAGGGCTGGAGCGCGAGAAAGGCCGCGGTCTCCATCAGGCGGATCATTTCGGGCGTGGAATAAACTGGCGGCAACTTGGCATCGTGCGCGGCCAATGTGTGCTTGAGCTCGACGGTCTCTCGCGCCTTGCCGCGGGCCCCGATGGGGATTTCTTTTGCCATGCCGATTGCCCCTTTTCCCCAGCTCCGTTTCGGACTCAGGAAACAAAAAGCCAACGCTCCCGAGAAAACAACTCGCAGGAATCATTGGCTCACACTTCTGCGCCACGTAGCTAGATCAGACCGCGAATGCCGTTCTCGCCGCTTCGATTCCATCCAGAGCCTGCCACAGCATCCTGGCCGTCTCATCGGCCGTTTCCAGAGCGGATTGCGCCGCAGCTGGATTCGCCGCGAGACGCTTCTCCAGTTGCTTGCGCCACACGCTCGAATGGTAGATATCCGCAGTGGCGTGCAGCACGAAGTAGCCGCAGGTCTTGTCGTCGGCGCCATACATCTCGCGCAGGCCGCGCTCTTTCTCTTTCGCTACGCGCGGCACTTGCGATTCGTAGACATAAAATGCAGCCAGCACCTCCTCCGGCGTGCCTTCACTGGCTACGGAGTGGAAGTGCCGCATTAATTCGCGAACCTCTTCGACCGGCCTGTGCCAATGCATGTCCCGTCGCGCACCCATGCCTTCGGCGAAGTCAAGCCAGAGCTCGGCGTGGGGCACGGACTGCTTGCCCGACCCGCCCGCAGCGCCCTTCTCGTCGCAGAGGTTGAGCAGCACGGCGCGGCGCAACTCACCTTCTTCCAGGCGAAGTGCGAACTCGGCCAGGTAGGATGGAAACGCTTCCACATGGTGGTAGTAGTTCCGGGCATATTCGCGCAGATCGTCGCGGGTCAACTCGCCCGCCGCCCACGCCCGGTAGAATGGATGGTTGAGCAGGTCGTACCGGGCGATCGACGCCTCCAGTTGTTCGAAGAATTGAGCGGTATTCATGATGGCCTCCTGGTTGCAGTATGACTGACTACTATACGGACCAGCCCGCAGGCCGGCAAGTGATGGGGTGGCTTGCCCCGAAAGGAAAGAGAAATGAATACAGAGGAACGTGAAACGATTCTCGACCTGATCGACCTGACACTCGCCAACACTCAATTGATTTCCGGCCTGCATCGCCAAGTCTCAGCCTTGGCCAAGGCCGTCCGGGAACTTCGTCCGGCTGTGGACCGGAATATTACGGAGTTTGCGGAATCGGCGGAGAAAGTTGAGACCACCCACGAATCGCTGCTCGAAGCGGCTCAGAAATTAGCGGCACGAAAAGGTCTTCTCCGCAGCAGCGATACTTCGGCCGCATTAGGCGAGACCATCCGAGAGCTGGCTGAGGACAGGTAGTCATTAGATCCATTGGAGGAATCCAATAAATTTAATGTTCTACAGACTGATCACCGATGCGATTAAAAATTCGCTCATCTTCTCAATCGAGATGAAATCTCCAACAAAACCGAAGGCGACCCCACCCGCCGGAGCCTCGTTCTGCCAGGAATACGCCAGCTCGTTTCCCTCCACATGCGGCTGAAAATTGCCGTTAGCGCCTCCGTGACAAGAAATGACCGCATTCGTGGAGTCAAAACTCGCTTGCACGGACCTGCCTGATACTCGATTAAGGAGCGTGAAGCTATCCAGCCCTCCCTCGGAATAAGCCAGCCCCACATCAGACGCCAATCCTCGATTGATCTCGCCTGCGGATTGTGCGACCAAGGCCTTCAGAGCAAGCCATTTCGAAGGGCCGCCGGTTTCGGCTACTTTCGCATCATGCAGCGTGTCTCTTACGGCCAGTTCGCCACGAGCCTGTTGCTGCTGCATGGAAACTTGCATCTTCTTGACGAAGCTAGGGCTTGACATAAGTTTTCTCCTAAAGAGTTTGTCGGCAAAATCTCGGCAGACTTCAGCGGAAAGATGGATGAGCAAACTCTCAGAAATTCACCAATGCCGCTAAGTTGTTAGAATGAACAGACTAGTTTCTAGTTTCTAGTTTCCGGTTTCGAAGGGACAGACGACAACGATGGGAATCCGAAACTAGAAAACCGGAAACTAGGAACTGTTCTTTATGCCGTTCACGGAACAATTCGACGTGGTTGTGGTAGGCGCAGGCCATGCCGGATGCGAGGCGGCGATGGCAGCTGCGCGGATGGGGCTGAAGACGGCGCTCTACACGCTCAACGTCGACTTGATTGCGCAGATGTCCTGCAATCCAGCGATCGGTGGCATCGCCAAGGGACATTTAGTGCGCGAAGTCGACGCGCTGGGCGGGATCATGGGCGAGATCACCGACGCGGTCGGCATTCAGTTTCGCCTGCTCAACACTTCGCGGGGTCCGGCGGTCTGGTCGCCGCGGGCGCAGTGCGATAAGCAGGCTTACCGGCTGAAGATGCGCGAAGTGCTGGAGTCGCAGCCGAATCTCAAGATCAAGCAGGCGGAAGTGGCGGAGCTGATTGTGGAAGTACCTAGTACCGAGTACCTAGTACCGAGCGGGGATGACTCGGTACTAGGTACTCGCAACTCGGTACTTGGCGTCAAGCTGCGCGACGGACGAACTGTAGGCGCGCAAGCCGTGATCATCACGACCGGGACTTTTCTCAACGGGCTGATTCACTGCGGCGAGCAGCAGTATCCGGCGGGACGTTCCGGGGAGCCGAACGCAGTTTTGCTCGGCGAGTCGTTAAAGAAACTCGGGCTGCGCGGATGCCGTTTGAAGACGGGAACGCCGCCGCGGCTTGATGGACGCTCCATCGAGTGGTCGCGTTTTGCGGAGCAGCCGGGAGACGCCGATCCCACGCCGTTCAGTTTCCGCACCAGGCGGGTGGCGCACCACGACTCGCAGGTGCCCTGTTACATCGCGTGGACCACGCCGGAGACGCACCGCATCATCCGCGAGAATGTGCATCGCTCGCCCATGTACAGCGGGCAGATCCAGTCGATCGGGCCGCGCTATTGTCCGTCGATCGAAGACAAGATCGTCAAGTTTCCCGACAAGGAGATGCATCAGCTCTACCTTGAGCCCGAGGGGCTGAACACGCACGAAATCTACGTCAACGGCTTGAGCACGTCCCTGCCGGTGGAAGTGCAGCTGGAGATCTTGAAGTCGATTCCTGGACTGGAAGGCGCGGAGATGCTGCGCCCGGGCTACGCCATTGAGTACGACTCGATCGACCCAACGGAACTGCAGCGCACATTGGAGACGAAGAAAATTGCCAGCTTGTTCCTCGCAGGCCAGATCAACGGCACGTCGGGCTATGAAGAAGCGGCGTGCCAGGGGCTGATGGCGGGGATCAACGCGGCGTTGCAGGTGAAGGCGCAGCCGCCGCTGATTCTCGACAGAACGGAAGCGTACACGGCGATCCTGATTGACGACCTCATTTCCAAGGGGACGAACGAGCCTTATCGCATGTTCACCTCGCGGGCGGAGTTCCGCTTACACCTTCGCATCGATAATGCCGACCGGCGGCTTACGCCGCACGGGCGGCGAGTGGGATTGATCTCGGATGACGCGTGGAGTGATTTTCAAGCCAAGCAGCAGCGGATGGAAAGGGTAAAGAATCTGCTGGAGCGAACGAAGCTTACGGCAGCGATGTTGGAACGGGGCTGCACGGGCGAGTCGCCCGTCTCCACACATTCCGAGGAGGCGCCGGGAAACGAGCTAAGATCTGCCGCGGTCGTCGGCCTAACCCTAGCCCAGATTCTGAAGCGACCCGAGGTCACCATCGAGAAGTTGGCGCCTATTCTCCGTGAGTTGGATCCCGTTTTCTTTGAAAGAGGGGCAATCCGTGTGAATCCGTGTGAATCCGCGGCTACGCTTTCTTCCGAGGTTCGCAACGAACTCAAGTCGGTGGAAACGGAGATTAAGTACGAAGGCTATCTGCAGCAGCAGCAGCGCGCTATGGCGCAGATGAAGAAGTCGGAACAGCGGCCGATCCCCGGATGGTTCGACTACCACTCGGTCAGCGGGCTCTCGCGTGAGATGCAGGAGAAGCTCACGCATGTGCAGCCACGCACGCTGGCCCAGGCTTCGCGCATCCCGGGAGTGACGCCGGCGGCGGTGTCGCTGGTGAATGTGTACATCGAGATTCAGGCACGTCGGCGTGAACAGGCGGCCGCGATTTAGGATCGGACGCCAGACGAGCGATGCCAGGGCTGAAGCCCGCATAATTCTTGACGCTTTGCGCGGCGCTGAAGCGCCGCTCTTCCACTGTTCCGCACGCATCCCCAAATTTCTCGACGGCGGAAATTAATACTGCGTTAACAATCGATTGTTACGGGAGGGTTAATATTTCCGGCATGCCGCAAGAGAGCCTACGCATTGAGGATCAGCCCGGAACGCAGGCGGGACAGCGCATTCTTCGCCTCGACGGGGCACTGGTCATGACCACAATATTTGAGTTCCAGGCCACGGTGCGGGCCGACACTTCGCGCGCGCTGATCATCGATTTCACGGCCGTTCCCTATGTCGACTCCGCGGGTATTGGAGCGTTAGTCGGGGCGTATGTCACGCGTCAGCACGGTGGGCGGAGCCTGGCTCTGGTGGGTGTAAGTGAACGCGTCCACAATGCGCTCAAGGTCACTCGGGTCGAGCAGTTCTTCCGATTCTTCGATTCCGTCAGCGCGGCGGAACAAGCGTCCGCGGCGTGAAAGGTCGTCCTTCGCATTCCAGAGTTTGACTGCCATCTGCATCCCTCCTAAGATGAATTTCCCCGCTCAATATACCTATGATCGGCCAGACCATTTCGCATTACCGCATCACCGGCCAGCTCGGAAGCGGCGGGATGGGGATTGTATACGAAGCGCAGGATCTCGCTCTGGGGCGCCGCGTTGCGCTGAAATTCCTGCCGCCGCAACTTTCTCGCGATCAGAATGCGCTCGACCGTTTTCTGCTCGAGGCCCGCACCGCTTCGGCGCTGAACCATCCCAATATCTGCACGATTTATGCGGTCGAAAGGGTCCAGATCGAGAACGAGCACGAGCAGTCGTTTATCGCCATGGAGTTGTTGGAGGGCGAGACTCTAGATCGCCGCTCGGTCGCCGGCCCTGTGCCCCTCGATCGTCTGCTGGAGTGGGGCATGCAGCTGGCCGATGCGCTCGACGCGGCGCACGCGAAAGGCATCATCCATCGCGACATCAAGCCGGCGAACATTTTTGTCACGCAGCGGGGACAGGTCAAGATTCTCGATTTTGGGCTGGCCAAGCTGGCGCGTCCCGAGATGGCGCTGGAAACCATTGGAGCGACGCAGGATTCTCCGGCGCCGGCACAGCTAACCAGCCCCGGCGCGACCGTGGGCACCATCTCCTACATGTCGCCGGAGCAGGCGCGCGGCGAAGAACTCGACATCCGCACCGACCTTTTTTCTTTGGGCGTCGTGATCTACCAAATGGCAACCGGACGCTTGCCGTTCGCCGGGGCTACTTCGGCCGTAGTTTTTCACGCCATTCTTGAGCTCGACCCCACTCCGGCCGTGCAACTCAATTCCTCACTGCCGCCCAGGCTGGACGAAATTATTGGCAAGGCGCTGGAAAAAGACCGCGACTTGCGCTACCACTCAGCGGGCGATCTGCGCGGCGACTTGAAGCGGTTGAAGCGAGATACGGAATCGGGACGCAAGCTTGCGCTGGCGGGGCCTATCGGGGCTTCAGCGATTCCGGTTGCTGCGTCTTCGTCGGCAGTTGCAGCGGGCATTCCTTCCGGTCAGCCCACTTCCGGAAGTTCGGCTGTGATCTCGGTTGCGCGACAACACAAACTCAGCACCGGAGTTACCGCGGGAATCGTGCTGGTGCTTTTGGCCGCGGCAGCTTATGGAATCTATGCTTACTTCACGCGGATCCGACCAACGCCGTTCCGGGACATCTCCGTCACGAAGGTGACCGACACTGGCGATGCCGTGCATGTCGCGGTCTCGCCGGATGGCAAATACATCCTGAGTGTGACAAGGAATAATGGACTGGCAAGCCTGTGGCTGAGAAATGTGCCGACCAACAGCAATGCCCAAGTGGAGCCAGCGGCCGATCAATACTACACGGGCCTGGTCTTCTCCCCGGACGGGAACTATTTTTATCTCGTGCGTAGCGATGTAGGAAATCCGAACTTGAAGTTCCTGTACCGGGCTCCGCTGCTCGGGGGTACACCGCAGAAACTCGTAGCCGACGTCGATTCCAATATTACTTTTTCTCCGGATGGAAGCAAATTTGCGTTCATGCGCTACGACAATCCGGAACATGGCAAGTACCAGCTCATTGTCCGCTCGGTGGAGGGTGGAGACGAAAAGGTGCTGAGCGGCGGGCCAACCAGCGACGCGTTGTACCAACCGGCGTGGTCGCCTGACGGGAGAATTATTGTTGGCCAAATGCTCGACGTTGGGAATGGATTGATCAGGTTGGTGGCGGTGGATGCAACCAGCGGCCAGGGTAAGGCCTTCTTCAGCAGCAACGACCGCATTGTCGAAACGCCGTCCTGGCTGCCCGAGGGCAACGGCGTGCTGGTTCTAGGGAAAGAACAAAGCACAAATTTCACCCGCAGGCAGATCGGTTTCGTTTCCTATCCCAAGGGTGTGTATTCTGCGGTTACGCGCGATACCAGAACCTACTCCGATCTTAGCATCGCGAACAGCGGACACATTCTCGCCACCGTGCAGAATGAGAACCGCTGGAATTTGCAGGTGATGCCTGCCGGAGCACAGGCCGCGCAAGCGCGGCAGATCACCACGGCCGAAGACGACACCAACTTTACCTGGACGCGGGAGAACCGCTTGCTTTCCGATCAGGCGAACGTGCTCAATGTGATCGATCCGGCAACGGGCAACAAGACGGTGATTCCGGGCCAGGCAGTAAGCGGCGCCCCGTGGGCTTGCGGCGAGGGCGGTTCCGTCGTCTTTGTAAGATTTCAGAACGGCGCGCAAAATGTTTGGCGCATGGATACGGGGGGCAATTTCAAGCAGATTACGAATGGCAAGCTCGACACAAATCCAGTGTGCTCGCAGGACGGTAAGTGGGTGTTCTTCATGCAGCAAGGCGGCGAACAGAAACTGGCCAAAGTGCCGATCGATGGCGGAGCCTCGCGGGTCATTTCGGAGAAGCCGATCTCCGGCACTTTCGATATCGCGCCCGATGGAAAACTCGCCGCATTTCCCACGCTGGAACACTCCGGAGAGCACAAAGAAATGCTGGCCTTAGTGGAAACGGATGGGGGTAAAGCACCGAAGCTGGTGGAGTTCGAACGCCCGCGCTTTGGCCTGCTGCACTTTTCACGCGACGGCAAAGGGGTGATTTATCCCGTACGTGACAATGGCGTCGACAACCTATGGCTACAGGCGCTGGATGGTTCCAAAGGCAAACAGATTACGAGTTTCACTTCCGAACACATTTTCGATTTCCACTGGTCGTTTGACGGCAAGCAGTTGGCTTTGGTCCGGGGCCATACGGATGCGGACGTGGTGCTGATTCGGGATACGCGGCAGTAATAGCTGCCGCAAAATAAAAGGCGGCCATGGCTGGCCGCCCTTTTGCGAATTGTTAGCTGCGAAGTGGTTTATGCACCCTTCACGTTCTCGGCCTGCCAGCCCTTGGGGCCTTTGACCACGTCGAACTGCACCTGCTGGCCTTCCTGCAGGCTGCGGAAGCCGCTCGCCTGAATGGCCGAGAAGTGCACAAATACGTCCTCGCCGTTTTGGCGGCTGATGAAACCGTAGCCTTTGGCGTCGTTAAACCACTTCACTGTTCCTGTTTCCATGGTATTGCAATGTTCCTTTTTGTTGATGTAGCGCTGAAACTTTGGAAGGCTTCTTCTGCAGGCAGGTCACGCGCTGGTTAGCGGAGATACTGGGTACTGCGAAGGAAACTCTAAAGATCAAACGCGCTTAAATTGTAAGTGAATTACCCCCAAATTACCTAAACATTTCTTTACCTTAAGATCTAACTATCTGTTATATCAATCACTTAAGATGTTTTCGGAGGTCTTCGGGCGGGAGCTCGATTTGCCAGCCAGGCGACAGAAGATACATGATCTAACATGCGTTTCCGCAAGCTTGTAGCTTTGATGGCGCTAGCGACTCCGGCGTGGGCAGGAATCGTTGAAGATGTCCGGGGCGCCCTGGCCCAAAACAGTTTTTCGGCGGCTGAGAGCGATCTCAAGTCCTACCGTGCCACGAGCGGCGTGACGGGCGAATACGTTGAAGCATCTTCGTGGATGGCGCGCTCCGCTCTCGCCGCTCGCGACTACGAACACGCGACGGCGTACGCCAAACAAACCGAGACTCTCGCTCTCGAACTGCTGAAGCAGCGTCCACTCGACGCCGAACCGCATCTGCCGATCGGGCTGGGCGCGGCCATTGAGGTCAGGTCGCAGACGCTGGCCGCGCGCGGCCAGCGCGCTGAAGCCATCGCAGTGCTGCAGACTGCGCTGCACACGTACGGGAGCACGTCGATCCGCGCCCGCCTGCAGAAGAATTTGAACCTGCTTTCGCTTGAAGAAAAACCAGCGCCCGCGCTGCGGGCGGAGCAGTTTTTGGGATCGAAGCCACCCGCCCTGGCTCAACTGAAAGGTTCGCCCGTGCTCCTCTTCTTCTGGGCTCACTGGTGTGGAGACTGCAAGGCGGAAGCGCCCATCATCACGCAACTGCGAGCGGAGTTTGCCCCGAAGGGGCTGACGGTTCTTGGTCCGACAAAACTCTATGGCTACACGGCGCAAGTCGAGCACGCTTCGCCGAGCGATGAACTTGCCTACATTGACGCGGTGCGCCACCGCTTTTACGGCGGATTGCTCGACATGCCGGTGCCCATCAGCAAGTACAACTTCGACACTTACGGCGCTTCGACTACACCCACGCTGGTGCTGCTCGACCGCGCGGGCAAGGTTGCGATGTATCATCCCGGGGCATTGCCGTATGACGAGTTGAAGGCGGAGATTGAGAAGGTGGTCGCGCGGTAACAGTGATAGACAAAGCCACATCACGTCGAATTCAAGTCCAAATCCGCCGCGTGTTTCTGGACGTTTGGGATCCCATCGGCATCAGCGACGAGCCCAACGCCCAGAACGAGTATGACGGATACATCGGGCCTATCTTTAGTTTGCTTTCAAGTGGCGCAACGGATGAACAGTTGAATAATCGGCTCCTGTACTTCGTCAACGACAGGATGGGCCTCAAAGCTACATCGGGTGCGATGCTTCCCACGATTCGTGCATTGCGTACGATTGAGTTCCCGTAGCAATAGAGCGGATCATCTATGTAGTTTCCACTTCGTTCAACTTTCCAGTCTTCACATCGTAAACAAATCCCCGCACAGGAATATGCTTCGGAATCCACGGGTGCGATTTCACCCGCAGCACCTGTTGCCGGACGTTTTCTTCCAAGTCGTCAAAAGCATGGAAATGAGCGGGAGCGCCGAACGGAGTTCCCATTTTTTCCGCCAGCCTCTTCTTGAGTTCGTCCTCCCGCACCTTCAACAGTCCGCAGTCGGTGTGGTTAATGATAATGAATTCCTGCGTGTCCAGCAGGTGATGCGAAACAATCAGCGAGCGTAGCGCGTCCTCGGTGGCAATTCCACCGGCATTGCGGATCATGTGCGCGTCTCCGGGCTTCAATCCCAGGCAGCGTTCAAACAGGATTCTGGAATCCATGCAGGCGAGGACGGCCAAACGCCGCTTCGGCTGGACCGCCAAGTCCCCCAGGTTGAAGTTCCTTACAAAATCCTCGTTGGCTTGCAGCAGTTCGTCGGCGACTGACAATTCTTGGCCCTCTCTTTCGCGCTCTTTCGCGTTCGCAGCCTCTCCGGGATTTGCTGGCTCCCAGCTGCGACCGTTGGCTGTGCTCCAGTTTAAACGGATACAATCGCCCCGTGAACCTCGACGATACAATCGTCGCGATCGCGACGCCACCCGGACGCGGCGGCATTGGCGTGGTGCGGCTCGCCGGGTGCAGGGCGCGCGAAATTGCTTTGCCGATGTTACGGCTCAAACACGATCTGGAGCCGGGAAGAGCAACATTCGGGGAGCTTGTCGAACCAACTCTTGCCTCTCGCATTGACGAAGTCATAGTCACTCATTTCGCCAAGCCTCATTCTTATACCACCGACGACATCGTCGAGATCGCGGCGCACGGCTCGCCGGTCGTGCTGCGGCACATCGTCGAGTTATGCGTGGCTGCCGGGGCGCGCCTCGCCGAGCCCGGGGAGTTCACCATGCGCGCCTTCCTCAACGGCCGCATCGATCTCACGCAAGCCGAAGCCGTCCGCGACCTGATCGACTCGCAGACGCTCTACCAGGCCAAGATCGCCGCCCAGCAACTCGAGGGCGCGCTCTCGAAGCGATTGCAGCCGGTGAAGCAAAAGCTGGTCGAGTTGATTGCCACGCTCGAAGCCGGTATCGACTTCGCCGAAGACGACGTATCTGTTCTGCCCAACCCGGCGATCCTCGAACGCATCGCGGCCGTGCGCCAGCCGCTCGCGCAGCTAGCAGCTACCTTCGCGTACGGCAAGATCGTGCATCAGGGACTGACGCTCGCCATCGTCGGCCGGCCGAACGTGGGCAAGTCGAGTTTGTTCAATCGTCTGGTCGAACGGGAGCGCGCCATTGTTACGGCCACTCCCGGCACGACCCGGGACTTGGTAAGCGAGACCGTGGCCATCGGCGGCATTCCGATTCAGCTCGTCGACACGGCCGGAATCCGGCAGGCGCTCGACGAAGCGGAATCGATCGGTATCCGCAAGTCGATGGAAGCGCTGGCGGACGCCGATCTGGTGTTGGTCGTGCTCGACGCGTCGCAGCCGATAAGCCTGGAAGACGATGAACTGCTGCGGCAGACGCAGAATCGTCCTCTCATCATCGTCGGGAATAAGTGCGACTTGGCGCGCCGTGAGCAGTGGCCGATGGACGATAGACAGTCTGCAAGGGTCCGCTCTTCTGCACTCACCGGCGAGGGCATCGCCGCACTGCGCGCCGAAATTCTGCGCCATATCGGCGGCGAAACCGGAGCGCAAGCCGAGGCTGGCTTTCTTACCAACGTCCGCCATCAGGGGCTGGTGCAAGATTCGATTACGGCGCTCGACGCCGCTGCCGGTGCCGTCAGGGCCAAAATCCCTCACGAAATGCTGCTGCTCGATCTTTACAATGCGCTCCGTCCACTCGATGCCGTCACCGGAGCCACCACTACCGACGACATCCTAAACCTGATTTTCAGCACCTTCTGCATCGGAAAATAGAGTTGCTTCCATTGTCGTCCGACCAAATGTACCAAAACGGGCTAAGGTTTTTTCTTGATGAACCTCAGTAATCTACCCTATTGACATGCGTAAGTATGATAGTGTGCCAAGTTCAACCCAACCTGTCCCAGAAAAGGTTACCGAATGAAAATATGCAGATATGCTGTTGTGTTTGGGCTGCTGGCCGTGGCTGCTTGTCTGCCGCTGGCTCCTAGGGCTTTCGGCCAGATTCAGTCAACGATCACTTGTCCGTCAGGGTACGGATATTGGGATGTCTTGAGCGTAATGATGATGGACCCAGGACTGGCCGCGGGCTACCACATGGAGGGTCTCACCAAGGGGCTGCCTTCGTCGTACATCTATACCATATGGGACCAAAGTGACACTAAGGTGTATTACGTGAAGAATCCGCAAGGGAATCCCTGGGACATTAATCTTTACGACTCAAATTACGTCTACCAATGGGTCACGGAACTTGACGACTGGAACGGTGTCAACCACTGGAACGATCCAACCAGTTGCAAGAAATTCAACAATGGCAGTCAGAACAAGACGGCCGACTTCTCCATGCGCTGGGCTGCCCGGTGCGCGGCTCCGGGAGGAGCCGGCAGTTCGTTCTGGAATCCGCCGCCTCCCACCCAGTCCTACAACACGAACTACTACACCTACGTGGACCAGATATTGCAACCGTCGGCCCAGAATCTCGTGTATTCCCAGCTGGCGGTGGAACCCACAGGCACCATGACCATTACCGACCACCGCGCAACTCCACCGAAGTCGTTTTCGATTACAACTTTGCCCCTGCAATATACGTACAGCTGCAGCGTTTCGCAGAACGTCAACTCATGTAAGTTTCGTGAGGTGTTTGATTATGGTTTGGATACAAACGTCAATCCGGTGGACAACATCAAGCACAGCTATGGATGGGTAACGTGGCACTACTACATCAACTCAACGGCGGGAAACCCGGATGTTGCCGCTGTCTGGGTACTGTCGAATACATCAGTCTCCAATCAGTTGATGGCCGGACAGGTCAGCCTCAACTTCCAATGTTTCTAGCCACCAAAGAACTCTCTTGAGGTCCTGGCTAGTCTGGATTCATTTCGATCTGCCGGGGAGGTAAGACCGGCAGATCGGGATGTTGCTGGTCCCGCCATATCACGTCAAAACATTCGCCCTCGCTCTGAGCGCGCCAGCTAGTTCCATCTTCGTACTTCACGGAATACGGAAAGAAGACCCAGCCCAGGACGGTCTGGGCGCTGGCGGCGCGAATGCCCGGCCTTTCAAGAGTTTGCTGCTGGCCGGGCAAAACGGGCTTGGCCGATGACCACTCCGCGTTAAACGGCCGCCGCAAATCCTGGGGCGCCAAAAACATCTCCGGCATGAGCCGCAAACCTGTAATAGTTTTGCTACCAGTGTTCTTCACAGTCAGCGTGAACTTCTCCGGATCCTTCCAGAAATCTCCGCCAACAAACGCAACTGGGCAAGCACGCGTGGGCGGGGAGTAGACGGTGTACACCGCCATCATTCCAGCCTCCATGTGGTCTTCCACATGGCAATGAAACATCCAGGTTCCAGGATTGTCTGCAATCATGTCAACCGTCTTCATACTTCCGGGAAGAAGTTCTATCACATCGGTGTTCCTGCCTCCTTCGGTAACGGTCTCGCCGTGCCAGTGGGGAGTGTGCAGGTCGATCTCGTTTCCCATTCCCAGCAAATACCAGCGCACTTTCTCTCCTTGCTTCATGGTCAAGCCGGGAAGATTGCCGAAGATGAAGCCGTTGATGGCATAAAACTGGCCGGCGGGTTTGCCACCCATTTCATCGAAGATCATGAACGATGCAACAAATTCGCGGTCAACATCTTTGGGAGATCCCTCGGGGTTGGCTTTGCCTTTGGCGGTGACAATGATCGGTCCGAGCAGGCCGGCATTAATCTCGATGCCGGCGTCGACGTGGGCGTGATACCACCACACAATCGAGCTGGGCTGTCCCGGTCCCGGACCGCTGGCCGCATTGGCAAACCAGTGATACGTATAGCGGGCGCCGGGAGCGACAAAGCCTCCTTTGGCCACCGGCAGATATAAGGAACCTTCGTTGATTTTGTCGTAACGCAGGCCGTGAGGATGCATATCGTGGCCGCGGCGACTGCGATTCAAGAAATCCACAACCACTTCGTCTCCAACTTCAGCGCGAATCACGGGCCCGAGAATCCCCAGCCAGACAGGTTGTGGCTTTGGAGTGGTGAAGGTACCGTCCGTGTATTCGACGAAGCGGGTCTTCGGCCATTGCAACTGGAGCCACGGTTGCCGGATGGGCGTGGCAGTGAGCAGATTGCGGCCGCTGGGGGCGTAGTTCCAAGTGACGTCTTCGGCGGCGATGTAGTAGCGCCGAGTAGCTGCCGAGCAGGAGGAAACCGACACGAAGACAAACCACAGCACAAACGCCCGCTGGATTCTCACAGAAGCCATTATCCCATCTAGCGGGCGTGGGCGGTTAGTGCGTCACGCCCGAGATACCGGCCGGCGCTGGCGTATTCGGCGTGAACGTCGCAGTTACCGACGTGTTGGCAGTGACTGTGACCGAACAAGTGGCAGTGCCGCTGCAACCTGCGCCACTCCATCCCGCAAAAGTGTAGCCGCTGCTCGGCGTTGCGGTGAGGGTGACGTCGGTGCCATAGGTAAATGAGCCAAAACAACCGTCCCCGCCGGGTTTGCACGCGGTGATGTTTCCAGGACTGCCCGCGACCGACCCGGAGCCAGTCGCGCCCGAGATTATGGCCACTAAGGTAGGTGGGTCGTTCCAACTTGCTGGCGGAACGAGGCTGCACTGACCGTCCTGTACTTGAGTGGGCGGCGTTGGAGGAGTAGCCCAGGGCTTGTTCACAAAATCAAAAAACTCGGCCATGTCCATTTGAGAGCCATCGCGCGCGGTGAGCGGGGGCAGGCCGAAGCGGGTCTCAACCATCTTGAGCACTGCTGTGGTGTCGCGAACATTGTGAGAGACGAAGTTCTTCACGGAATAAGGCGAAATCACGATCAGGGGTATCCGATACCCGGTCCATGCGAAATCACAAGTTCCTTGTCCGAGCTCCTGGCCGGCTTTGTCGCAAATGTCGTTGGGCACCAAATCGAAGGGCGAGAGATAGTCGCCAGGAGGCGTCGCCGGTTGCGGCGGCACGTGGTCGTAAAAACCACCGCCTTCGTCGTAGGTGAAAATCATGGCCGAATCCGTCCAATTGGGGCTGGCCATAAGTTCGCCGATCAGACCAGCTGCGTAGTTAGCTCCAGACTGGACATCGGCCGGGTTGGAAGTATCGAGATCGTTGGGGTGCTCATCGAGCGACGCGGCAGAGGCGGGTTCAATCAGCGCGAACTGGGGCAATGTTCCATTCGCCGCGTCGACCGCAAATTGCGTCACCGGGACTATGTTTTGCAGCAAATCCGGGTTCTGGCCAGCGCTATTGATTATGGTGTTTTCGTACGTAAACATGTTGATATAAGCGCTTTGGATCAGGCACTCGGCGTTCTCATCCGAAAGATCGTTGTTACAGGCAGCTCCATTCTTCTGATTAACGGCGTCCTCAGAGTTGACATAAATCTTCCACGAGATGCCCGCATTCTGCAGCGCCTCAAAAATAGTGGTTGCTGTGAGCTGCGCCCCGTTGTTGTTCCCTTGGCCGATGGGATAGGCGTGGCCTTGGGACGTTGCGGCGAGCATGTACATGCGGTTGATCTGGGTGCGATCCATCACCGGAGCAAACCAGGTGTCCGAGGTCCCAAAATTGGAAGCCATGAAGTAGTAGTAATTCAAGTCCGTCCAGTCAAAATAACCCATGGCTCGTACCCCGTTGACATCCATAAGTAGGTTCGATTCGGCGTCATAGGCGGCGGTGAAAACGAATCCGTTCAGCGGAGGAGGATTTTCGGCGGGTTGATCGGCTTGGTCGGTGTAGTCCCAATCGTTATGGGCTTCGTTCCAGAAAGGGCTCTCCTCTTCCTGACACACGGATGCGAAATGAAAGGAGGTAACGGGATAGTTGGCGCTCGGCGCAGTGCATTGCCCATCGGTAGCAGTAACATCGCAGCCCGGGAGTGTAGGCGGCGCCGGGGGTATGCCGTTAACCGGCGGATTAAACTGCGGCAACCCATTGAAGGTCTGACCGCCAGTGCCATATCCATTCGCCGACCAGTATCCCAGCATTGCTCCAAAGTAATGATCTAGAGACCGGTTCTCCTGGGCGAAGAGAATGATGTGATTCAGGGCAGCGTAGATGTTGCCGGGGCTGAAGGTCGCAGTCACGGAGTCCGCTGCGGTCACGGTGACGCTGCAGGTTGCCGTTCCGGTACACGCGCCACTCCAACCGGCAAAAATACTATTGGCTCCTGGAGTTTCGCTGAGTGTGACCTGGGTATTCTGCGTGAAACCCGCAGAACATGTTGTCGGGCAGTTGATTCCGACCGGGATGCTGGTCACGGTTCCCGTGCCCGTCCCCGCCTCAATCACGGTCACTAGGTAACTGGGAGGCGTGGGGCTGAAGGTCGCAGTCACGGAGTCCGCTGCGGTTACGGTGACGCTGCAGGTTGCCGTTCCCGTGCACGCGCCACTCCAACCGGCGAAAATACTATTGGCTCCTGGAGTTTCGCTCAGCGTGACCTGGGCATTCTGCGTAAAACTCGCCGAGCATGTTGTCGGACAGTTGATTCCGGCCGGGGCGCTGGTAACGGTTCCAGTGCCCGTCCCAGCCTCGGCCACGGTCACTGTGTAACTGGGAGACGTGGGGCTGAAGGTCGCGGTCACGGAATCCGCTGCCGTTACGTTGACGCTGCAGGTTGCCGTTCCCGTACATGCGCCGGACCAACCGGCAAAAATACTATTGACTCCTGGAGTTTCGCTCAGCGTGACCTGGGTGTTCTGCATGAAACTCGCAGAGCATATAGTTGGACACTTGATTCCGGCCGGGACGCTGGTCACGGTTCCCGTGCCCGTCCCCGCCTCAGTCATGGTCACTATATAACTGGGAGGCGTGGAACTGAAGGTCGCGGTCACGGAATCCGCTGCCGTTACGTTGACACTACAGGTTGCCGCTCCCGTACACGCGCCGCTCCAACCCGCAAAGGCGTTGTTGGTTCCCGGGGTTTCGCTGAGCGTGACCTGGCTATCCGGCGCAAAACTGGCCGAGCACGTAGTCGGACAATTGATTCCTGCCGGACTGCTGGTAACGGTTCCCGTGCCCGCCCCCGCCATGGTCACGGTCAACGCGTAACCGCTATTAAACGAAGCGGTAACGCTCACGGTGGCGGTGATGGTCAGGCTGCAGGTGCCGGTACCCGAACAGCCGCCGCTCCAACCACCGAAAAAATAGTTGCTGCCCGCGGTTGCAGTCAGCGTGACATGCGTATTCTCCGCAAAGCTGGCGGTACAGGTGGTGGGACAGTTAATTCCCGCCGGGCTGCTGGTCACGGTTCCCGCACTCATGGGCGGGGCGATGACGGTTAACTCGTACGATGAAGGCACTTGTGTTAGCGTGCTCGACTCCACAATTCCTCGGCAGCCGGCCAGAGCAAGGGTCAATAGGGCCGACAGCAATGTCGACCAAAACGTATACCGAGATTTCATTGGCGAGCTACTCCTAGAGAGTCCGAGTTAGGATGAAAGGGAATACAAGATGGTTGTTTGCTGCCAGAACCCTAAGGAGTTGATGTGAGGGGCGTTCGTGCCGGTATGGGGTACACAGGCCTCTAGATTTAGGACGCAAGCGATTCTGGTCGGCCCAAGCGACTTTGCAACACACAACCCTGGCCGTCTGCCGCTCCGATCAAACCAATTCAAATTTCCGGCCTAGTCACGCGAACGCAATTGAGTTAGGGCGTCTCTGGGGTCCACCCTTTTTCGAACCGCTCGTTGCGGCGGGGTGGCCCTGGACGGCGTGCATGATAACCCATTGAACATCGGTTCGTCTGCATGGACCGGAAATCACGTCGAACGCACCCATTTCGATCGCCTGGCTGTAGCAATCCTCCAAGTGTGAATCTGACAGGACGATGACGCGGATCTTGGCCAGCTTGTCCTTTAACAACTTCATCACGTCCTTATATGTCCCGTCGGGAAGCTCCGCCTGACAGAAGACCAGTGCATGGTTCCCCCGTTGCAGGCCTCGGCAAGCTTCCTGTAACGTTAAGCACCAACTTACATCAAGCGACCACTCCACAAGCGCACTTTCTACTACCTGCCGATTGTCAGTGGAACAGATCGCTAGCATCCGCCATCGCATGGTCATCCACTATCACTCACTCTGGGGATTTTGAACTGTGCCCGACACGCCTAGCTACAGTCATCCAAAGACTCTCCCCCTTAGGGCTCGGAACCCTTGGAGCACCGCTCGTCGCTGCGCGGACGTTGAAAATTGTGGTGCGTCCTTTAGTTGTACAAAATGCCTCGCAGGGTTGCTTGCATCTTGCTCAACGCCAGGCCACTTTCGAATGCGCCCCAGAACGCCGCCACTAACTGGAGTGAAGTTGCTGGGGGAACCCACATGGTCGGCGCTGGAACCAATCAGGTGCTGTGCCACCAAGATTACGACTCACGGCTGCATGACCGACATATGCCGGTGTCCTGGGCTTGATTGTTTCTCCGGAGTTGAGCAAGAAAAGAAGTCGAACGATCTTGCGCGCACCTTCTTGGGGAGATTAGCGGTTTGCTCCCAGGCGAAGTACTTCATTCTCGCTCCAGGCTTCCCGGGTTAACAAGCTGGATGGTGCAACGACGACCGGAGGCGCCACAAAGTCGTCACTACGTGATTCCGCCCGATTGTCCAATGGCAGCCGGGTAACCACGACGGTGCCTTTTCCAGTCGAACGAATCTTAAAGCTGCCACCCAGTTGCCGGACGCGTTCTCGCATACCTCGAAGGCCGACACCGGACGCGCGACCCGCTTCAATCTCGCAGAGCCTCTGCTTTGGAATGCCTCTTCCTGCGTCCGCTATGGCCACCGAAACGTCGTCTGAAGAGCGCACAATGCGAATGGTCACAGTCCGGCTGTCGGAATGCCTGTGAACGTTTGTCAGGCCTTCTTGCACGATCCGAAAGAGAGCCGTCTCCAAGCCGCGCGGCAACCGCCCAAAATCCTCTGCGATCTCGAACCGAACCTCCATACGGCTGCGTTCAGCGAATCCCTCGAGAAATTCTCGCACGCCCGGCGCTAATCCAACCTCATCCAGAAGCGGGGGGTGCAGCAGATGAGAGATGGTACGAATTTCCCTGGAGACTTGCGCCAGCAGTGCCGTGTTCTCAGAGATAGCTTTTGCCGCCACAGGACTCAGATGCTTCTCCGCCAATGCCCTACCGTGGTTCATCGACATTGCGACCAGTAATTGACCCACGCTGTCGTGCAATTCACGAGCCACGCGCCTTTGTTCCTCATCTCGGAGCTGAAGCAACCTGCCTGTGAGCTCGATCAGGCTTTCCTCCGCAAGTTTGCGTTCCGCAACCTGCGCTTGTAGCTCGGCAGTCTGTCTTGCAATTTCAGTTGCCGCGCCGTGTCGCGCCGAGCGCTCCGCATCCAGGAGTTGAATTACACGAAGGGCAAAGCTGGTAAAGTCAGCCAGGTCCGTCATCATGCGAACATCTTCGGAATCGAAAACAATGCCTTCCTCGTGAGAAAAAATCCAAATCGTGCCGTCCGGACCTGCGCCACTTAGAGGAATCACCAAAGCTTCGACCACCGGAACCGGAACCTTGCTGAGATAACGGAAATGTCTGGCGGGATGCGAGAACAGTTGCGGAGACTTGCGGTCGAGAGACACTCCGCAAGGACTGAAGTTTCGCGGAGTGGATCCCCCTACGTGTTCTTTGAGCACGCCCGCTACGTTTGTCCACCGAAGGATTGGTTCACTCTCGGGAGGCGTTTCGCCCGTGCTGATCCCGGCCGTGCCCGCCCGGCAAAGCTCCAACGCAAGCCGAAGAAGTGTGTCTGGCAGTTGCCTCGGAGAATTAGCCATCACCCGCGCAAGGATCCTAAGAGCTCCGCTCTCGTTTTCCAGATTTGGCGTCCGGTGAGGCCGCGAGCGCAGTTCTCTGGTGATGAGAACGTCCTCCAGGCAGCTATAACCCTCGTTATGTCCCATGTGATTGGCCCAATACGGGAAAGTTACCTTGGACATCAGGGAAAAGCTGGGCAATATTGACCATTTTCCCGTCTCACGGCTCTTCGTTCCTGAGCAGCCGTGTCGAATAGGAATAAGCAGTACTGTCCCCTATTGACCAGTATGACGAAGGGCCCTGATGTTAGATTTCTTTCATGTCTGACAGTAGTGGTATTCGCGTATCTCCCGAGCCCGTCCCAATAGTCAGTGGTGGCAAACTGCATGTCCGCGGTGAGCAAGTCCCAAAAGACGTCTGGATGACGCCCGGCGTACCGGGGCATTTACCCAGCCATTTCAGCAATGAGAGCCGGACTACGAAGTCATTTCGAATCTTGGTTGCGGACGACCACGATGTCGTACGCTGCGGCATTCGCACGCTGCTGGAAGGCCATCCGGGATGGACCGTCTGTGGCGAAGCTCGCGACGGTCGAGAAGCAGTGGCCAAAGTCGAAGAATTGAGGCCAGACTTGGTAGTGCTGGACGTAGCCATGCCGATGCTGAACGGGATGGATGCCGCACGGCAGATTCTCAAGGCAAGACCGGGAACGCCGATCCTTATCCTCACCGTGTATGAGTCGGACGAATTGATCCGCCAGGTACTCGAAGCAGGAGCTCGCGGATTTCTTCTGAAGTCCGATGCGGGTCAAAACCTGTTGTTAGCGGTTGAGGCACTGCAGAGACGGGCCACCTTCTTCACAGCCCGCGCGGCGACGATGATGCTGGACGGATATCTGCATCGCAACATCGATCCGGACAATTCTGTGAAGGGTCGATTGACTGCCAGGGAACGCGAGGTGGTGCAGCTGTTGGCGGAAGGGAATAGCAGCAAGGAAGCGGCCGTACTGTTGAACCTTAGCGTTAAAACCATCGAGACTCACCGCACCAATGTGATGCACAAGCTTGATATCCACTCGGTTGCCGGCTTGGTTCGCTATGCCGTACGCAACTCTATTGTGCAGGCCGCTTAGACACCTCTGCCACGGCATCATCCATCCATTGAGGCCTGGGTACGGGTTTCTGATTCGTAGCAACAAGTGCGATCGGCGTCTCCGCCCACTGTGTACGCGGAGACTGTCGAGCCTACAGAGATCTTGTGGGTCGAAGGGAAAGACCGCCGCCAGGGCTTTTCACAGTGCCCTGCGCAAGGGGCTCAATTCAGTTTGAAACTCACCTGTACGCTGATCTGCACTGGCACCGGTGTGCCATCTTTGGTTGCGGGCGCGAAGGTCCATTGACTCACGGCGATGATCGCCTTTTCGTCCAGACCCATCCCCAGTTTGCGGATCACGCGAATATCCCGTGGTTTTCCGTCCGCACTTACAATCAGCCCGAGTACGCACACACCCTGCAACTTGGCTTGGCGCGCTTGTTCGGTATACTCCGGATCGGGCGTGGCCAACGGACGCGGTGCCAGCACTGATCCTCCGACTCTATATGTCCCTCCGCCAATGCCACCTCCGGAACCTTCGCCTACACCTGGGCCGGAGCCCTTACCAACTCCACCGCCTGAGCCCGACCCAATACCGCCGCCCGACCCAGTCCCGTTGGAGGCGGCGATGGTCGGCAGAACTGGTGCGTTTGGAAGTCCCAAGTTCGGCGTGGAGGCGGCCATCTGGATCAGTGGCGGCGCAACCACCTTCGGCTCGGCCGTCAGCTTCGGATGTTCATTGCGCAGCACGATCTGCGGAGGTGTGATCTGTTGTTTGGCCGCGCGCGGAAGTTGGCCTCGCGACGCTTCGATCCTGTCGCGATCTCCGCCTCCGCCACCCCCTCCCGCCTGCTTAGTGGCGAGCGGCAACGCATAGGATTCGAGGGAAGGCGCGATCAGCGTGACTCTCGCCATGGGCTTTGCCTCGGATCGTGCTTCATGCGGCATAAACCAGAAAGCGGCAACGGCTCCAATGAACAGCATGTGCGCCAGGATCGAGCCCAGCGCGCTCCGCGTTGTCGAAACCCTGTACTGGCCCCAAGAGTCGCTAAGCGTGAATGCACCCGGCGATAAAACCGGTTGTGAGATCACCCGGAGTCGCAGGTCGGGAATGGGAAGCGCGGCGCCTGCCTCGCCCGGATGAACACCCGTTGCAGGTTCGGCTAACATAGCTAGGTTGAGCCTGGTCACGGGGCTTCCTGCGATAACGAACCGGATGGGATCACACCGAACGCCACTCTCGTAGAACAGAAATTCATATGCAGACCTGCGCGTCCTCAACTACCTTACGGTGGGCCAGCGCCTTCGTCTATCGAGTGGACACCGTATTCGGGAGCCCCGGTTCGAGTAGCCAGAACAGTGCGGTTCACCGCCGCTCTGGGAATCTAGGGTATTCTCCGCTCGGACGTAAGGACTTTTGCCGAACACAATTGGAATACCTGATGCAGGGGCCTCGTGCTGCCGTTGCAATCGGTTTCCGATGGCGCGAAGCTACCAAATCCCCTTGTCGTCTCCGGTAATCCGCAGATCGACAAATGCGGCGGCAGCCAGCGCCGGCAATAGAGACAAGCGAGCCGCAGCGCGAAAATGTCGTGCCGTTCCCGTTCCGATGAGTTGCTGCAGGAACAGCTGCGAACCCTGAGGCACCATGGGCACGCGCAAGAACTGTTTCCCTAAGTACGCGACCTCGGCCCCGAAACGTGCCGAGCGCACTACAAAATCTGGCAGCGGGAGCGGGCCAACGCCCGCGCGCTCGTTGTAGTCCGAAGTGATTTTCAGCAGGGTCGCTACTCCCGGCCAGATCGACCAACGCTGGGCAGAGGTACGCAGCCGCGCAAAGTCTAGACGCCCTGCCCGCACCAGTCCCGTCAGGTTCAGCAGGTCGGTGAATCGAATATAGAAATGGCGATACATTCTTTGCAGAGTCGCGAGCGTGACTTGTTCCTCGGGAGCCGGCACGCGAAAGCGAAATGTACCTACATCGCGCATCACGCTGGTTTCTTCCAAGTGGGCAGGGAGCGCGTCCTGCTCGCCGGTTTGCCCGAGACGGCCCACATGGATCTCCACCAATTGAGGCAGACCCGGAATCCGGAAGTTCAACTTGTGCGCCAATCGATCGCCCCAACTCTGAGGCTGCAGCCCGGCTCGCAGTTCGCTCTGCATCGCGCGCACGGTATCGTTCTCGGTGGCCGCGATAAAGAGATCAAGATCGCTCCCGATATCGGGCCAGTGATCGAGGGTTTTGATCACGACTGGCGAGTGCCCGGTCAGCGCGAGCGCACGCACAACTTTGTCCAAAACCGCCAGCGCGCGTCCGACCTGCCGTTCCTCTGCCTGGGCCAGATCCTTAAGGCCGTCGGCTCCAGCAAACCGCGGCACGACCGCACCAGCCACGGCCCATTTCTCTAAAAGCTGCAACGTGCGAAGGTATACCCGTTGCAGTTCTGCAAAGCGCAGAAAGTCGAACCGGTCTTCCTTGGACATGCGCTGCAATCCTGAGAGCACTTGTTCGATCCGCGGTCTGGTTTCGCCTGGCTGGCCCTGGGGTGTGAGCGCATGGAGATGTAAAATTGTGAGCGTTTCGAACATCGCAGCCGCACGTTCTCTGGTTCTCGTCATGGACGTCCTCCAGGATGGCCAGCCGCTTTCGATTGGTCACAGTGCGGCAGGCCGGGCTCAATTGCCGTTCCTTCTTCGTAATCGTTCCAGGTGGCAATCAGAACAAACGGAATGGGGTGCGCGGGTTCGTTGTTTTCATGGAACAAGCGCAGGGTATCTTCGAACGTCTTTCCGCACCGCGCATCGATGTGCCGGTTCAAGCTCCAGGAAGCCTTTGTGTCGTTGAAGCCCGGCCACACGCCGCCCACCGTAACCTCGTCCGGATGTTTGCTTCGCATCTTGGCGTAGAAATCACTCAGGTAATCCTCGCCCCACGTCTGGCCGTCCGCGGCCCACCCCTGATGCCCGGGATACACCCACGCGTACTCGCCGTCGAAGTCTTTGGCGAACTGCTGGGGTGGGTCATCCTGATAAATCAGGATTGGTGGCGATTCCCACTGATTCACCTGCTGGCGCACCTGGTCCCAATCAGTGTGGCCGCGCTTGGGAAACACAAAGATGACTGGGCGGCCGTGGTACAGCAGATACGCATCGCGTCCCGGAGCACCGGGGCCGATGTATTTCTTATAAGCCAGCTCCATCGCTTCCATGGCGTCGTCACTCGCGTGTCCGTTGTCATCCTGGGTTTCGTCATACATGAGCGCGATGTGGAAGTGCTGCTCGCTGGCAATTCGCTGGAGGAGCACCGTACTTCGATCGAGGAAGGGACGCCGTGGACCATACCAATCCACCACGAAGGCATAAATACCCATGTTGCGGGCATTCTCAATTTGCTTGCGCAGGACATTCGGGTCCTGGCTGCTATAGCCGACGTCGATGTGATCCGGGTCGCCGAACCAGGGCTGGTAGTCCGCGAGAATCTTGGGATTGCCCGGCGAGTCAGGAATATCCTTGAGGGCGAGGTTTCGCGAATTCGCGTGCGTGCACCCGCTCGGAACGGAGCTCACGATCACGACATACGCCAACAAGGCAAACTGGTAAAGCTTCATCCGCGATTTCCTGCTCTGGTTACGATGAGACGGGGCTGCCAAGAGTTGGTTCGAAGCAGGCCTTCGCCGCCAGAGCCTCAGAACGGTTTGTCAGAGACTTCCTCGAGATCGCGAACGTACCAGCGATCTGCGCCGGGGGTCATGAGAACCATGTATTTGTGGGGAACATTCTGCGTATCGAGCAACTTGTTTCCGTCGAAGGTCTGGATCTCCAACTGGGCCTGGTCGAGAAGTTGCATGGCGCTCCCATCCGTGGAATAGAAGACCGCCTTCAGATGGTGGCCGCGATCCACGATCCGAACATGCATTCCCGCCTGGTTCTGCTCGGTGATTCTCTTCGTAAGACGATCTTTTGCGAATCCGACGAACTCTTCACCGAGTCCTTCGGCTTGACCTGATTCGAGGGCCACCGTCAGATCACGCCACGCCAACGCGTAATGGCGCGCTATCGTCGTTCCTGTAAGTTCCTCGATAGGACGCGGGGTAAGTCCGGTAGCATCGAGGTGGACCTCGGGGAGATTGACCTGAGGGAGGTGAATCTGGGTCGGCGATTGGGCAATCGCCAAAACACAAGCTGTAATCACGAACGTCGCCATTTTGGCGAACGGGGGCGCGATCTTCTTGAGCGCCAGCGTTATCTCGACCATGCTCATAGTTTTCCGTTGACGGCGACTTCATTGCCCAGCACGACGCCGCAAGCCACGCTGATCAGCGCCCGCCCGTCAAGGCTGAACTGCACGCGCGCTATTCCCTTCTTTATCGGCGTGTCCACCGTGCTCTTGCCCGCCTTATCGACCTTGGTGAACGAAACCACAGTGCCATCAGGAAGTGCATTGCCACTGCAATCGCGTACGGGATCGGTTTCCAGGGTCACCATGCTCCCGCTGGCCACGGCTTTCATGCGCAATCCGCAGGCCTCCGCCGCAACCTGTTGAATCACTCGTGCTTCTTCCATGCTGCCTAAGGCCGCAGTCACCTGTACCCGCCCTTCATGGGGCGTCGAGTCCATGCGCATCCAGGCCACACCGCGCCGCGTTGAAACTTCCCGCGAGAAGCCGGCCCCGCTGGCCGGGGTGATCCGGAAATCGACGGCAGCCGGGGTCAAAATCAGGTTGAAGTACTGGTCAAACACAAACGCAGTGGCATCAATCGAATCGCGAGTGGAGACGGGCACTCGCGAAGGATGCAGAAAGAAACTCAGATGCGCCGGTTGCGCGGCCTTCACCTCGAAGATTGCCGAAGTGCAGGACGACGAATCACAGAGGATTACCTGATAGCGGCCGGCGGTACGCAGATCGCTGGACTGAATTTGTAGATCGCTCCCGAAAGCCACAGTGCGTTTCATAACATGGTCGGGCCCAACCAGATAGAAGGTGGCTTGCCCGGAGCCGGCGTCCTTCAAGGGAATGGAGAAGGCTTGGCCTGCTTCCACAACGGCGGGCACGTGCAGTTCAGCCGCGCTTGCCCAAACAGGCAACACGCACAACAAGATTAATCCGGTCAGGCGCTTGCATCGTGCGAAATGGCTATGGGCAGTGCGCTTCATTTTCGTTGCTCGCTAGTTGCTCGACCTAGCTGCTCGACCGCGAGTAGTGATTGACGATGACCCGATAGTTCTTCATCCGTTCCGCAACGTCATCCGGGATGTCGACAGCAAACGGTACGGGCACCTGCGGCATGAGCGCCTGATCCACATAACCATCCGAGACCCAGATTACTTTGCCGGAATTGTCGTAGTAGGCTGCCAGCACCTGCGCGATGTTGACGGGGCGGCCACTTTGATTCACCAATTCGCCCTTCAACACGTTTCGGTTCAATCCGTCTTTGCTCACCGCTTGGTCGCTGACCGCGATCACCGGATCAGCGCTGGCCGGGACCAAGAGAGAGCGCGCATCCATCCGCACACTCTTTACCGCATCCATGCGCACCCCGGGAAAGTCAATGCGATAGGGCGAAACCTGCTTGGGCAGTAGTACGTGCGAGATTAAGTCAAAGCTGCCTTCTTCGTCGATGGCAGAGCCGTCCGCTTTCAACAGCGTTGCATTCACGTTCAAGTACGCGGGAACGGTGTCTTCATTCTCCACTTCCCCGAGAATCACCACGCGGCCGGGGCGCGAGATCGCGTTCATCGACGTTATGCGCACTTTCGGCGTATCTACGTCCTGCGCGCCCCATTTCTGCGATGTGTTGCGGCCGATGACATCCCAGCTCAAGTAGTTCACCGAAACCACCTGCAGGGGCACTTTGGAAAACGCCGGTTTTGGCCACACCACGCGCCAGACCGATCCATCGCGCAGCACGCGCAAATCGCGCACATCATCGAGCGAACCCACGGCGCTAGACCAATTCATCCGGACGCGTACCAGGGCTTGGTCACCATTCGCGTGCAACGGCGAAACTTCCGCAGTCTGCAGCGAGGAATATGTTCGCAAACTGCCGTCGCTTCCTGCCACATCGCGAATGAAGGATGCCAGATCCGTATCGCTGCTGCGATCGAGCGAAGCATAGGCTTGCTGATAGTTGTGAGCCTGAATCTCGCTCATCAGAGCATGCACGGCTTCTTCGGGGGTTGCCGCAGAGAACATGGCGTGCTGCTTAAGGCCTCCCGACTGCAGCCAGGCAAAGGCAACCAGGGCTGCCGTAGCGACGGCGAGAAAAGCAACCAGACCCCACTTCATGAGCGCACCCCATTGGCGTAAGCGCCTTCCGGCGCTTCCTTGGGAAGGATGATCTCTTCCTGCACGCGGCGCGGCTCGATTTGTACGCGGCGCGGCTCGACCAACAGCCACACAAATAGAATTGCCAGGATGCTGCTGCCGATGGGTAGGATGCCCCACATCCATCCTTCCCACGGGGCTGGCATGGCGTCTGACGGAATCACCCGCGCGGGAGGCGCGTCGTCCTTGGACCACACGGTGATGGTGCCAGAGTCATAGCTCTCGACCTGGCGCCAGCCGCCGAAGACCAGAAGAGGCTCATAGAACGGATCGTGCACGAAAATGAATTTCAGACCGTAATGGTCGGCATGCTGGAGCATGGCTCGCAGTGAATCCATGCCGGCGACGCCGAAGAACTTCGCACTGGTCAATTGTGCTGCCCCGTAACGCGTCATCTCAGGCAGCAGGCGGGCCGAGTTGTACTCGCCATCGATGCTATTCGCGGTTGTATGCGTCGAAACCTTGGAGAGAGCATTGCCGAATCCGAGCGTGAGATAGCGGTACTGATCGTGGCCGTCGCGATTCAGGAATCCGACGACTGAATCTACGTTGAGCGAACTGGTCACTCGAAAGGGACTCCAGGATAGCCAACCCATCGCGAGCGCCAGACTGGCAACGGCGGCTGCACTGATGCCGATCGCACCTCGGCGCGGGAAACGGTCGATGACTCGTGCCACTAACAATCCCACAATCGGCAGTGCCAGCACGGTTGCCCACAACGTGAAACGCTCGTAGGTGAGAATTTCGAAGGCCCGGCCGAAGATCCAGCGCGGAACCGGCGTGGTGCCACCCAGCGCAATCAGGAACGTCACCCAGAACGCAAGCAGCAGCACTCGCAAACGAGGATTCGACGCACCCTTGATCACAATGAAAGGCAAAGCCAGGATCAAAGCGCCATAGGGCACGATGAAGTAATTCATCCCGTATACCCAATTCATCAGCAAGTTGGAACGGCTGGCGTGCGGAATGGGCAACTGCTCGATGGGATGCCGGATGATTGCAATCCAGTAAGGCAACAGCACGACCCCAACGCCCACTGCGGCAATCGCGGCGAAGACGAAACCGCGCCCGATGATTGGAGCACTGGGCTGTTCATTGTGGCGACCGTCATACCACGCCAGCCACAAGACGGGCACGGCGAAGAGGACGGAACCAAAGATGAGAGTGACGTGATGAGCCGAGGCCGCGGCCAACGTAAGAGCAATGCCCTTCAGCAGGGATCGCCAACTGGCCGATACGCACCACGAATAGAAATAAGGCAGAGCCAGAAAATACAAAGACGCTGACAACGTAGTGGGTAACTGCCCCGCGGAATAGACAAGAAATGCGATGCTGCCGGCGAACACCGCCAGAACTCCGGCATAGCTGGCTGCACGCTCATCCACCCAAAGCCGCGCGAACCGGTAAGCGCCCAACGCCAGCAGGACGACGGCGGCCAACTGCACCAGCATGAAAGCCTCGGTGAGCCCCACGATAAACGAGAGCAGCGCAATCCATTGGTGGGTCAGCGGAGGGTAGGTGGTTTGGGAGAAGCCGCCAAACCACTTTTCGTTCCAGGGATTGAACCAGTGATGAGCGTAGTGCGACGCAAAAAAGATGTGCAAGTTGGCGTCATAGGAGGTAGTTGCCGGCAACTGCATCACGAGCAAGGGCCCGTGAATCGCGAGCGCCAGCAAGATGATGGCAGCAACGGGAATCGGCCGTTGCCAAATGCTGGTCTCAGTCGGGAGCGCGAACGTTTCCTGGCGGTATCTCATTGAATCGCTGTGTTTGATTCCCGGAAGCCCGGCAAAGGTTGGTACGTATTTTCTTGGAGGTGCGTGTCACTGCGTGCAAACGTGCCCAACCACATCGGGAGTTTCTAGCATCTCAGCGACAACGGTAAGGTCAGGTTTGTACCCTACCCTACCAGCCGGATTACCAGCCAAGAGGTCGGGCAAGGAGAAGATGGTGCAATCAGTGTTCAGGGGTTCGGCGTTCAGGGGCTGGGTGTTCAAGGGATGGGTGCGGCTTGCAGTCCTGCTTGCGGCCACAGCCAGTGCCGCCCAAACTTTTGATGTGAACGGCCAGACCCCGTCTTCGACTTCACCGGCGCCTTCGAAAAAGCGGGCCGCGCCGCCCGCAAGTAACGAGACCGGAATGGGGTGGGGCGCGAGCATCGAGGTGGCGCGCGAGGCCAGAGCCGCTCAGACCGCGCTGCAACACGGAGACGCGGCAGGCGCGACTATGCATGCCCAGCGTGCGGTGAACGCCGCTCCACAGAATCCTGATCTCTGGTTTACGCTGGCTTACGCCGCCCGGCTGAGCGGACAGTATTCGCTCTCTGTCGATGCCTATCGCCGGGGTCTCGCGCTAAGGCCATTTTCGGTGGAGGGGCTTTCCGGTCTGGCGCAAACCTACGCCCGCATGGGGCGCACCGCCGAGGCGCAGCAAGCGCTGGAAGAGGTTTTGGCCGCGAATCCTAAGAGCGATGCGGACCTTCAGCTCGCGGGCGAACTGCTGCTGCCCACCGATCCGAAACGCGCAGTCGAATATCTGCAACGGTCGGAAACGGTGAAGGCGTCGGCGCGAACTGAACTTCTGATGGCCCGTGCCTATGAGCGAAGCGGGGATGGCGAGTCAGCACACAAGATGCTGGAGCGGGCGCGCCGCTCGGCTCCGGCCAATCCCGAGGTGCTGCGAGCGGTTGCGTCTTACTACCGCGACACGGGCCAATACGAGGAGGCGATCCGTATCCTGGAGGACGTGCACGCGAAAGACGCGGGCACGCTCGCCGAACTGGGATATTCCTACGCGCTCGCCGGCAACATACACGCGGCTGCGCGCGATTATGGAGTAGCGGCAAGCCGTGCGCCGCGAGACATTGAGATCCAGCTCAATGCCGCGCAAGCCATGCTCAATGCCGGTGAGTTCGATAAAGCCGCGACCCTTCTGAACCAGGCCGCAACGCTGAATCCCGAGCACTACCGCGTCTACGCCTTGCGGGGAAGGCTCGATGCGGCCCAGCATCGCGACGAGAATGCGATCCACGAATACGAAGCTGCGCTGCAGCACTTGCCCGAAGGTGTTCCGGAGGGTGTTCTGTATCCAATCTCGTTGCGCGTGGACCTTGCCCAGATTTACCGCGACACCGGAGATGCGGCGAACGCAGAGCGCGTCACGAAAGACGCGGCGAACGCGATCAGCACCATCGATGTGGCAGGACCAGCGCGGCCTGACTTTCTGCGAGTGCGCGCAGCAACTGAAGTGGCGGCAGGCAACGTCGATTCTGCTGAAAAAGACTTAAAAGAGGCCATCCAACTCGAACCTCGCAACGCTGTGTTGCTTCTCAACTACGCAAATCTTCTCTGGAAGACGGAGCGAAAGGAAGACGCCCGCAAGACCTACCGCGAGGCGCTGGCCATCGATCCATCGAATGCGGGTGCGTTGGGTTCGCTCGGATTCCTGTCGCGCGAAATGGGCGACTCCGAAGCTGCCCGCGCCTACTTCCTGGAATTTGCCAAGAAGCATCCCGACGACTATGCACCGTTTTTGGCTCTGGGCGATCTGTATAGCGAGAACCGTCAATTTCCGCAAGCGCAGGAAAGTTACAAGCAGGCCTTCCAGAGGTCGCCGAGTAATCCGCTGATTGTTTCCGGTGCGATGAATGCGGCGCTCGAAGCGCACCACGCGGTTGAAGCCAAGGAGTGGCTCACGCGCGCGCCGGAGGGAGTGCAACAAGATCCGCAAGTCATGCGGGAGCATGAGCGGTATTTGACGATGACCGGGAACTACGCGGAGTCGGCCGATCTGGGGTATCGGGTGATCCAGAAACTACCGAAGGATCGTGAAGCGGTCGACTATCTTGCCTATGACCTTCTGTTTCTCAAACGCCTCGATGAAGCGATGAGGATGGTTGACTGTTTTCAACCTGTTCTCGAAGGCGATCGCGACCTGCCTCTGATTGCTGGGTACGTGCACGCCGGCCACAACGAATACCAGGCCGCGGTCGACGACTTCACGCGCGCCCTGGAGATCGATCCCACGATCGCGGTGGGTTACATGAACCGGGGCTATGTGTACAACGACATGCGCCTGGCCACGAAAGCTGAATGGGACTTCCGCAAGGCCTTGGCGCTGAACCCACAGTACGGCGAAGCGCGCCTCGGACTAGCCTACGCCCTGCTACAGCTGCGGCGTTCCACGGCAGCGCTGAAAGAGGCTGAAATAGCAACCCGTTTACTTCCCGACTCGGAGAGTCTGCATCTCGTAAAAGCTGAGGGTTACCGCCAGCGAGCCATGCTGGCTCGCGCGGAAGGCGAGTACAGGAAAGCTCTGAAGCTGAATCCGAATGCTCCGACTTCCTACGTTGCACTTGCTGATGTGCAGTACCAGGCGCACAAGTACGCGAACGCAGCGGACACTCTGCACAGCGCGATCGCGATCGCGCCAGACAGCCCGATGATTTCGGCGCAGCTTGGAAGATGTTATGCACAACTCCGCCGGTCGTCCGAGGCCATGCAGGCGATAGATTCCGCGGAGCATATTGGCGGGAAGGATTACAAAGTCCTGCTGGTAACTGCGGACGCCCTGCGCATCCTGGGCCATCGCGATCAGGCCGTGACCAGGTACGCGCGGGCGCTGGAGAGTTCCGACAATGACCGTTTACAGGTCCGGCTTGCCTTGGGCCGGCTGTTCGCGGAAGAAGGCAAGGCAGCAGACGCGCAGCAACAAGTGGCGCTCGGCTTTGCCGAGGCGAGAGTCGCACCCACCGATGTGACCTCCGCGGAAGACTACCTGAACGCAGCAGACATCCTGATGAATATCCACGAGTATCCGCTGGCGCAGCAGATGTATGGGCGCGCACACGCGCTGGGCGCCGATGACATGGCAGTGGCGGTAGGTATGGCAAATGCATCGCTGGCCCTCGGCGACACGCGTAGCGCGGAATTGCAATTGGCCAGCCTGTCCGACGATCCGGAGCGCAACGACAATTTTGACTTTGTGGTCGCTCAGGGGAATGTCTACCGGCAACGCGGCGAGGATGATCGCGCCCTCGCGAGCTTCGTCCGGGCCAACCAACTGGATCCGCAGGACCCAGCGACCCGCAACGCAGAGATGGAACTGGCCGAAGCAGAAGGACGTCCCATCACCGATCGCATTGGCATGGGTTCTGGTGTGCGCGTAGATGCAGTCTTTGAAGATGAAAACATCTATCAGATGGACGCTCGTCTGCTCGGCGTGCAAAATGCTGGGGCACTGTTACCACCCCCGCGGCGCACGATCGAGACTTTCGCTGATTCGCGCTTTCAATTCCGGCCGACTTCGTCTCTCCCGATTCAAGGGTTTGTCGCCGAGCGCAACGCCGAGGGCAGCTTCTCATTCCCGAGCGAGCTTCTGATTCAGGATCGCAATACTTTCGACACAATCCTCAATATTTCCGTGGCGCCGGTTGTGCGGTTTGGCGACGTGAAACTGAGCATCACGCCCGGACTACAGTACACAATCCGGCGCGACACGCTTGTGCCGGTGGACATGAATCAGAATCTGTTTCGCCAGTTCCTGTATGTGGCGAGCAGCCCGATCGGCAATTGGCTCTCGTTTTCCGGCAATTTGATTCGGGAAGCGGGTCCGTTCACCGAGCAGGATCTGCACTCGCGGGACTTCTCCGGCGCTCTCGATTTTCATGTGGGCCGGCCCTGGGGCAGGACCGCACTGCTGACCGGGTACAACGCGCGTGACCTAGTCTTCGGACCGGCGATAGAGGAGTACTACCAGACGGTTTCCTATGCGGGCCTGCAGCATCGGTTCGGTTCCCGCATCCGCGCGTCGGCGGTGGCGGAGTTCCTGCGCGCGTGGCGGGTTGAAGGCAATCAGTATGTGATCGCGCAAACCCTTCGTCCGCGCTTTGGGGTCGACGAGGAGATCAAAGAGCACTGGATGCTGTCCGCCTCGGGTGCGTGGTCTTCAGGACGCGGTTTTCACGCGTACGACAATGTGACGTCGAGCATCATGCTCTCCTACAGGCACGAACGGGGCTGGGGCAGGAGCTTAGGCTCGGAGACGGCTTCACTCGCTCATCCCTTGAGATTCTCTTTTGGTCTGGCACAGCAAAGCTTTTACGATTTTCCCGGACAAGGGCGCACCCAAGTCGTTCCGGCGGCACAGTTCACTTTTTGATGCATTCGTTTCCGCCTGCACCAACTGCCTGCGGACCCGCAAATTCCTTATGACGACGCTTCCAGAAACGCAAGTGACGGCAAGTCCGGGCTACCGCGAAATCCTGCGTGGAAGCGTAGTGCGGGGCAGCGCCATCCTGTTGCTGAGCACAGGATTGGTGGCCGCAACCAACCTGCTTTACAACATTCTGATCGCCCGGATGTTAGGTGCTTCAGGTTTCGGCCACGCCTCTGCTCTATATACGTTGCTGATGCTATTGTCGGCTATCACTTTATCGTTCCAGATAATAACTTCCAAGTTTATCGCCCGGAATTCAGCCACCCTTGTCCGAGCGCAAATCTACGCAAGCCTGCTGCGCCGGGCCTGGCAGGTGGGCTTGGGGGTTGCCGTCCTGCTCGCCGCGGGCAGCGCCTACCTCAAATCGTATTTCAACCTGCCGGCGCAGCATGACCTGGTGTTGCTCGCAATCGCGGCCGGAGTGTATATCCCGCTGGGAGTACGGCGCGGAAGGATGCAGGGCTGTTACAACTTTCGTGGCCTCGCCGTCAATGTGGTCGTGGAAGTGGCGGTTAAGTTGGGGGGGGCCCTGCTGTTCCTACGTTTCGGGATGGGCGTGACGGGTGTGATGACGGCGGTGCTGTTCTCAATCGTCGCCGCCTACTTCGTCGCGACGCCGGGGGCCCATTACGGGGCCAAAGCGGGATTGATCAAGATCGCACCTTTTGGGGAGGGCATGCAGGCCGTGACGTACTTCATTGGGCAGGTGATTCTTAGTAACCTCGATATCTTGCTGGTGAAGCATTTCTTTCCGCCGGCGCTGGCGGGAATCTACGCGGCGGTGGCTCTGGTGGGTCGTGTGGTCTTCATGTTGTCGTGGTCGGTCGTGAGCAGCATGTTTCCGGTCTCGGCCAGTCGTACACATGGCCAGAGGGGGCACTCGGTGCTGTACATTGGGTTGCTCCTGGTGGGAACAGTCACTTCCGCGTTCATCGCGGCAGTGGCGCTGGCACCGCAGGCTGTATGGACCATGTTGCTGGGGAAGACGTTTCTGCTGGGCACGGCAGCGTCGTTCTCCGCACTCTTGACCGAGTATGCGGTCATGACGGGCATCTATTGCGTTGCAGTGGTTCTCATGATGTACGAGATCTCACGGCGCATCGGCACCGCGGCGTGGGTGCAGCTGGGCGCGAGCGCCTTGATGGCCGTAGCGATCTGGCGTTATCACAATTCCTTGTCCCAGGTAATTCTGGTGCAACTGTTCGTGATGTGCGGACTGCTGGTGGTCGTCACGATCCCGCTCTTCCGCGAGCAAGACAAATCAGAGCCTTCTCCGGCAACTCCGGAACCCTTGCAGCGCCTGCGGCCCGTGCCGGAGGAGGAGATCGTAGCGGAATTCTTACGCGGCGAGTTCTATCATCCCGAGTTTGATCCGTATCGCCGAGACTTCACACACCTTGTGGAGCAGCCCGATCTCGGTCATCCTCATGAAAACTTTATCCGCCGCGCGTTTCTGTTCCACCGGCGAGGGCGCCTGTGGCGTGAACTGCCTGCCGATACGGAGTGGTGGGAGATCGAACTGACCGCGCACGACTTGGCGCGCCTGCGGTCATTTCCGCGCAACGAGTGGAGGCGCTTTGCAGGAGGCGGATTCTACCTGACGGAAATGGTTGGCCGCATCGAAGCGGAGCTGGCTCGTGGGCGGCACGGCCGGTTCTTGAAAAAGCTCGGGGCGATCGCAACCGATCTCCGCGGGAGTCAGGTGCCAAATGCTGTGTTGCTGATCGGCATCGACGAGCATTACCCGCTAACGATTATCGAGGGCAATCACCGCATGGCGGCTGCTATGCTGGCGATGCCCGAATCGGCTCACCGCCGCTTCCGCTTTTATTGCGGTTTGTCTCCCAACATGAACTCGTGTTGTTGGCACAAGACCGACCTGCGAAGCCTGACGCGCTACGCCGGGCATACGCTCCGTTACATGTTCCGCGACGGAAAGTTTTTCCTTGCGCGCGCGCTGCGGGAAAGGCTCGCCGAGATTGCGACGTCCTGAAAACTGCGGAAGTGTACCCGCGCGGAGTGGTGAAAGACTCAAGGATTAGGCGACACGAGGGTGACCGTGCGAATGTTATAGCGGTCTCCATCGAACTCGGCCTGAATACTGACGTCAGCGCCTTCTCGCAAAAGACGTAGGCTGGCGTCATTCAGAGATCCGATGGCCAGCTCGCGAACGCTTTGATCGAAATCGTCGGACAGGGCCAGGACACGCTCGCGCAGGTCTACGGCGACAATTCGACCCTCAAATGTAAAAGAATTCCCACGTTCGGCGAGAATCTCAACATTGTTCGCCACACTCTGTCCTGAAGAGAACTGCACCCGCACAAGCATGCCCGGAGACAAAGCCTGCGGCGAGGCAGGCTGGCCCCGGTTGACAACCATCGTGCTGGAAGTAATCCGCAGCGAAACACTTTTAGGGCTCATGGGATCGCGTAGGGTGAGCTGGGACTTGGCTGCGTCGTACCGGACAACCTGCCCGTTCAGCTCAACCGCATTCGATGGGCCTGTTCGCACCGAGCGCGCAAACAGCCTTCCATTGTCGATCACGGTGTCGACAGACACCACAGATCCAGCGGGAAGGCTGATCAAATGCGTGCCCGCATTTTCGGGAAGAAGTTGAGTCCGCGCATCGAAGGCAATGCGGATATTGTGGCCCCCGAATGCGTGAATCAACAGCTGGTCGTGAATCGGATCGAGCCGCTTCAAGACGCCGCGCACTAGACCCACTTTGCCGCCAAGCTCGCTTGGCGAGGACAGACTGTCTGTGATCGCAGCCGCTTGCCGCTGGCCCGCTTCGTCGGATGTGGCGGAGGATGCGGCGGGCGCGTCCACCTGCGCCTGCGCGCAGCCGGCTACTAAGATCATCGTCCAGAGGAACTTTGCCATCGTTCCTTGGATGCTAAAAGGGGTGATCCCGGATGGGCTTCGCGGCCTCGGGTATTTCCTGTAGTCCAACCGAACGCTGGCTTTCAGACATCATAGTGCCGGCGACATAATGAATCTAAGCAATATCAGAACACTAGTTGTGATTCCGGGTTTGCTGGCGATGCACCTTCTCGCTGGGGCAAGCCAGGGGTTCGCGAGCAATTTGAAGGTCACCATTCCGCAGCGCAGCATATCCACACCCAGCCAGAAGCTGAATCGCGAAGGTGTTGCCGAACTCAAGCGCGGGCATCAAAAAAAAGCCAAACAACTCTTCTATCGGGCGTATCTGCTGGATCCGGATGACCCGTTCACTCTGAATAATCTCGGATATGTCGCCGAATTGGAGGGCGATGCCGATCGCGCCCTGCGCTACTATGCCTTGGCGGCGCGGGATACTACAGATGCGGTAATCGACCAGTCCAGCGACGCGGTCCTCAAGGGCAAGCCCCTGGATGAGGCATTTCGGCGCGTGCAGGATTCCGATCAGGAGATCAGCAAGCTCAACGAGCGGGCGATTGTGCTGCTTCAACAAGGAAATGTGTTTGAAGCGAGGAACCTGCTGCAATCCGCCCTGCCGCGCCATCCCCACGATCCGTTTCTACTCAACAATCTCGGCTATGCGATGGAGGCCGTCGGAGATATCGAGGGGGCGCTGCGATGTTACTCCGCGGCGGCCAGCATGCATTCGACGGAGCGCGTTGTGGTGACCCCGCGCGTGAAGTGGCGCGGGCGGCCGATCAGCGAGGTAGCCGCGGGAAACGCGGCGGCCATCAGCCAGCAGATCGCCCGGGGTGAAGGGGTTGAGGCAACGACTGCCCGCCTCAATCTGCGTGGAGTGGCAGCCCTGAACGACAACCATCCGTTGGTGGCGCGGGACTTTTTCTTGCAGGCCTATCAACAGGATGCGCAGAACGCGTTCACGCTGAACAATCTGGGCTATGTCGCCGAGCTGGAGGGTGACCGGGAGAGCGCCGACATGTATTACGAGGCGGCGCGCTCGGGGCGAGACGCGAAAGCCCGAGTGAGCTACGCCACGCGTCGTGATGCCGAAGGACAGAAGATCGACAACTTGGCCGACGCCAACCAGTCGGATGTGGAAGCCACGCTAAAGGCGATTCAAGAGGCAAAGCGCCGCACACAAAGACCCATCGAACTTAAGCGTCGCGACGCGGTCTCTGCGAGCAGTGAGCAGGATGCGACGCCCGTGCCTCCGATTGCGGTGCAGGCCCCGGCCCTCCCAGCCCTGCGGCCTCCAAATTCCGAACAGGACCGCAACGCGATGCCAAGCCCGCAGCCGGCAGATTCCTCGGTGCCGCGGAACTCGCAGTCCCAGGCCCCAAACCAGAAGTAGATACGGACTAAGCAGACGGACTGGCGATCTGGTCTTCGTCCTGCCATCTTTGAATTTTCTCGCCCACGGTGCGTGCAAGTTCCTCGGACCTATGGAATTGACCGGCGCGACGCAAGCCGGCCGCCGATTGCAGGATCTTGATACGCTCATGCTGGCGGAAGGACCGGATGTATTCCCGCACTACGAGCGGCATGCTCATCGCCAGCCCGGCTGCGTAACTCCGCCAAGCCATCTCTTTCAGCACGTCCGGAGAATTCAAGGCAAGGAGTATTTGCTCGACCAGGCTGTCGGCATCGCCTGGCGTGAAGAACCGCATAGCAATTCCCTCATGCTCCGCGAGATCGCGGAAGTCCTGGATGCCGGAGGCGATGACCGGGACCCCATACTGCGCCGCGAGGTGCGCCACACCGCTGGATCCAGCGGACGACGTGTACGGCATCACCGCCAGGCTGGCCTCACGAAACAGGTCGGCAATCGACTCCTCCGGTACATAGCCCAGAAAGCGAACGCGATCGTTCGCATGGCGCTGCGCCATCGAGTGCACATAGCCGGGAGTTCTTGGATGATCGCCGCCACCGATTACCAGTTCTAAATTGGGGAACTTCGGTACCACCCGATCGAACGCTTCGATCAGTAGCTCGAGACGCTTGTAAGTGCCCCACTTTCCAAAGGCCAGAATGCGGTGAATCGGGTTTCCCCGCCGTGTAAAGTCTGGGGGGGCCGGCCTCCCGGCAAAGATCCCATGCGACCGCGCACTGATCCGGCCGCGCCGGTACTTCTCATTCAAAGTTCGACGATAGGCGGGCAGGAGTACGGAAAGCGAGTTCGCGCTCAATAGCAGATGCGTTGCCAGCCAGCCTCCCGCTCGGTACAGCCGGGGCGAGGTAACAGCGGCATCCTCCAAGTCGACCGTCTCGAACAGCTGGTGCAGCGTAACGTGCGAGTACACTCCGTTCAGTCGTGCCGCAGCCGGCGTCACGAGACCCAGCACAGCCGAGAGGGGACGGGCGCCGAAGCTGGCGAACCCCAGATTGAACCAGGCCACCTCGGGCTTCACCCTCCGGATGGCGCGCAACAGAGTGCCTACGTTGCCAGGCTTTCCGAAACCCCAACAGCGAGTGACCTTAAAGCCGGGCAGTTCGTCGGCGGGTGTGGGGAGATAATCTCCCAACACCGTCAGATCGATGCCCCGCTCTTGCCGAAGGTGCTCCGCCACGTGGAAACCATACTCGTTGAGCGCATGGCGGCTCGGCGGAAACGAGGTGATGAGCGCGATCTTCACTGCTCGCTCGAACGCAAGACCAGATCCCGCGAGAGCCGGCCCAGAAGGTGCAAATAGTGAAAGGCGACGGTGGCATTAGCCTTGCTTCGGCCCGCCCCGCGAAGACCGAAATGGTAGGGGACCTCCCGTGCCTTCCGGATACGCCCGCGGACCAGGATTTCAAGCAAGAGTTTGAAGCCGGTGGTCTGGAAGGTTAGCCCGTCGATGCAACGGCGATGGATTATGAAAAAACCCGACATTGGGTCGGTGACCCGAAGGTCCTTCTTGTAAATCAGAGGCGCTGCTGCGAGCGTGCTCAGCCGCGAAACCGCGGCGCGCAGCGGATTCCAGCCCTTGGTTCCATGATTCCCAGCGTAGCGGCTGGCGATGGCGATATCGGCTTCTTCGGTCGCCTTCAACAGTTCCGGAAGCAACTCAGGGGGATGTTGCAGGTCACCATCGATTACGCCGAGCAGGTTCGCTTGGGATTGACTCCAGCCATACAGCACCGCCCCCGCTAAGCCCCGTTCTCCCACGCGTGAGATGAGGCGAATGCGCGGATCTCGTTTTGTCCAGTCACGAACCTGTTCCACCGTTCCGTCGGTGCTTCCGTCATCGACTACGACGATCTCGTATTCATATTGCGTCTCACTCAACGCCTCGGTGAGTTCACCAAGTACTTTTTCGATATTTCCCGCTTCATCGAGCGTCGGTACAACTAAGGCAAGACGATTCTCTGAAACCCCCGGTATCATTCAAGGCCTCGCTTTCAGTAACGCGTAAGCCTTGGATGGAACCTAGACCCTTGCCGTTGGCTCGCTTCGCACTCTACAGGAACTCTGCAGCCGAACTACTGCGCTGTCCACGATGACTTCAGTCTTTCCCTCAGGCGACGTGCCCTCTACGCGCCGCGATCGCCTGATGTGACTATTAATTTCACTTCTCACGTCCTCCGTCTTAGCTTCAGAGATGACCATCAGATGCGGAACAAGTTCCTGGAGGAGGAGAAAGTTCCGACGATTCCTGTGCATGAATTCCAGAGGATATTCCGGCTTCCTCGCAAAAGCTGCGGTGGGCGACGCGTCGAGAACGAAGGCCAGGTCGGGAACGGGCGTCTGCTTCAAGAGAATCCTGGCGTAGGCGCGAGCTGCAAATGACTGTGAATAGATATTCGCGATCTGGTCGTAAATGTAGCGATCAAAGATGACGACGTCAGAGTTTCTTATGGGTTCACTGGCAAGCAAGCGGTGCAATCGGGCAACATCCAGCATGTACAATCCCGACCGTGCTGTGGTCAAATACCACTTCCGAACGTGCTTATTGTTCTTGGGAGCGAGTGATTGCTCGGCCGCGTGGCGGGAGTCCATTGAGCGGTAGCCGATTCCGGCGCGCATTTTCGACCAGACCGCAACGTTGTCCCAGAAGCTGAGTAGTGACACGCGAAGACCCTGTTTCTGCAGCCAAGACGAGAGGTACTCGATTTGCGTGGTCTTCCCCGCCCCGTCGATTCCCGAGAAGGTGATCAGGAACGGGCGATTCGGAGAAGATTGCCTAACTTTGTGGGTAGCCATTGGTTTGAGAACTCCGTGATTCATGGACGAGATGAGGTAGAGGGTGAAGCGCCGGGTGGCCGCGCCGGACTTCTTTCCGACAAAGCGACAGCTGAACCGACGGCTATTCCTGCACCCGCCAGCAGACCCAGTTTGATCAGGAGTGAGCGGTGACCGCGCTGCCGGGCGGGCGCCACGGCCGCACCCGCTGGCTGGGCCACCGGAGATCCTTTCACATTGGCGGCCTTCGCTCCAGCAGCTCCTGAGGGAGCGGGTGCGGGCTGCTGGCCCGGTGGCGTCTGTGCAGACTGGGGTTGCGGCGCATCCGGCACCGAATCATTCTGCTTCTGGCTGGACGTGCTGGACTGGGTAGACTGAGGAGGGCTGGCCAACAGTGGCATCTCGCTCGACATCAGAAATGCACCCGCCAACAGGGCGATCCAGAAGCATTTTGAATACCTGCAACCTGTACGATTCATTTACACACTCCAAAATTCTTGAGCTTTAGCTCGCACGTCGATCTTCGACGTCGTTCTCGGCCGCAACCTGCGGATAGGCAAGCGCTTCTTTAACCGAATTGAAGACGGGCACCAGCGAAGAAATGTGGGTCACCTCGAGAAGCACCCGATTGACGCGAGAACCCGCGACGAACAGCACCTTCGTATCTCGGCCCGCAGCTTGCGCCACGCACTCTAGAAGCAAGTCAATGTCTTCATGATTCAAAGTGCCACAGCCAGAGAGATCCACAATCACTGGAGATCCCGAAACGCGCAGAGCGATCAGCACGTCCTTCCGCAGCCCACGGCGGCCCGCAGAACTCGACGCGCAGGGAAACGGCAGGATCGTCCAGGGAACGGTCTTCATAGCTGCACCTTTCATATCTGCGCCTTTCATAGCTGCACCTGGAGCCATGGCTGCGACGCGGTGGGGGATGGAGCAAAGTCCCACGTGGAGGCGCGGGCCGCCCACGAGGTAACATCGGTCGCAATCTCGCTGAATGCCTGTCTGCGCGATTCACGCCGCCGGATCCTGCTTCCCAAGCCTGCTGGCTCTAGATCGGCGACTGTCCCCCAGTTCAGATCTTCCAAATGTCCGCCGTCCACCAGCCCGTGCCGAATGAGAAGACCCGGCGCCAGGTAGGTATGTGGCAGAACTGTGGATCGCTCCACCGAAGTTCCGCAATCCACCACGCAATCCCGCTCCACAGAGGCAAAGGGACCGATGGTTGCGCCAGCGCGGACGATGGTGCGCGCTCCGATATAGGTGGGACCTATGACCCGTACGGAACTCGCGAGATTCACGCCTTCCCCGATCCACACCTGCTCGCGAATCTGTGTCCCCAACGGTCGCATGGCGCAGGCTCCGGTCAGTGCATCTCCAACCAGCTCCTGCCTTTCCCTGGCCGACAAAATGCGCTTGGCATATCCGCGAAATTGATAAGGAGTTCGCCCACTGTCGGTTGGAGCGCAGGAAAATTCGTATTTCTCCCCGGTGGCATGCAGCGCGAGGTGATCCAGCAGGCAGACTCCCAACTGACCTCGGGCATCCTGGGCCTCGGTGACCGGGTTTCGGTTCTCGCAATGAAAGCGAAGTAAATCGGCCAGATCCATCTCCGCATACGACTTGAGCTTAATCACGAGAAGGCGCTCGATTCCCTGCCGGGCAAACCCAGCCAGGGCAGAACAGGCCACGTTCTCGTCGCGAGGATTGGAAGTAAGCCACAGGCTTTGCACTCCCAGCTTACGGACGCGCTCCATCCACGAACGCAAGACGTCATTGCCCAGGATCGGCATCCGCGAGGAATAAAGCGGCCGCGGATTTTCGCAGGCTCTAAGGGCATGGGGTTGCGCCTCATCGATCGCCGTGAGGTCTTCTCTGGCCGGAACCACCACCACGGCACCCAACTCCACGCGCTTTCTTCCTTTCCGAGATCGCCCCTCCTGGATGGCTGCAAGGCATCTCCGCGGACTCTCAATCGCGAATGTTCTCCCAGTGCGATTGAGGTGTCATTGAGATGTGAAGGATATGGCTCGAAGATGGCTAAGGTAATGAAAATGCAGTATCGCGGTACGATATGTCAGTAAAAACCTCTAGGCGAATTGGCCTCTTATGGGCAGACTTAAGGTCACAATCAAACGGGCCCATGTACTTTCGATTAGTTTTCCCACATAATGCCGCTTGAGTGGAGCCCACGATCTAGGTAGTATTCGAAGTAATCATCCACACAACCCTGTAGATATCGTTGCTTTGTTCAATAAATGGAATCCTCCCTTATGAGAAAGTTTGCCCTTCTACTGATACTAAGTTCGGGAACCCTGGCCGCAGCCAGCGTCTCCGTTTCCGCACCGGCCAATGGAAGCACAGTGAGCACGCCGGTGCAGTATGTGGCCTCTGCGAGTTCTTCTTGCCCAAAAGGCGTCTCCGCCATGGGAATCTATACCGCGCCCTATCAGCTCGCCTACACCATCGAAGGCGCCAAGCTCAATACGGCCCTTACGCTCAACCCTGGCGTGTACGACACGGTAGTGGAGGAGTGGGATAACTGCGGCGGAGCTTCGACGACTCCGATCACGATCACGGTGGGAAGCGGTACGCAAGTAACCGTGACCGCCCCACAGAACAACAGCCAGGTGAGCACGCCGGTGCAGTATGTGGCCTCGGCGAGTTCTTCTTGCCCAAAAGGCGTCTCCGCCATGGGAATCTATACCGCGCCCTATCAGCTCGCCTACACCGTCGCAGGCGCCAAGCTCAATACGGCCCTTACGCTCAACCCTGGCGTGTACGACACGGTAGTGGAGGAGTGGGATAACTGCGGCGGAGCTGCGGTAACTCCGATCACCATCACGGTAGGAAGCGGCTCGGATTCGGGCGTCTTCACCAATCTTCATGCGCAGCCAGGATGGACCGGATATGCCCTGCTGCCTCCGACATACGATATCTGTAGTTCCTGTTTACCCTCAGGCCCGCAGGCTACCTGGTCGATGACCCAAAATATTTCGTCGCCGTCGCTCAGCGGAGACTCATCGCTCATGGACATTGGCGGGCAGACCGTCTACTCAGACATCCTGTGGAACAACCACCTGATAGGGAACTTCTCCTCGCAGGGTATGCCCGACAACAACCATACGATCATCCCCAACCTCTACAATTTTACCTACGATGTCTACTTTTACGTCGAAGATCCCAGCGTCTCTCAGGCGCTGGAGTTCGATATCAACGAGTTCGTTAACGGCTACTCCTTCATTTGGGGGCATGAATGCCGGATCGCCGGTGGCAATGAGTGGGACGTCTGGGACGATCAGAGCGGTGCCTGGCACCCGACCGGCGTAGGCTGCTATCCATTGGCAAATGCCTGGAACCATCTCACTCTCCAGGTGCAGCGCACCTCGGACAATCAACTGCTGTTCCAATCGATCACGCTCAACGGAGTGACTTCGACTCTCAACTACTACGGCAGTCCCACGCCGACGACGTGGTATGGCGTGACGATCAACTATCAGCAGGACGGAAACTACAAGCAGACACCCTACTCGGTCTGGCTCGACAAACTGAACTTCACCTATTGGTAGGAACACCAGAGCTCCTTGCCCATGCGCGGCCCTCTCCTTGAAGGGGCCGCGCTTTTCTCTTAACCGAGCCCACCGGTGATCGGTGAACCTTCTTCTTCGTTACCAATTCCGGCTACTTCGGCCTTGCCACCTCGGAATTCCAACCAACTCTCTGTCTCTGCAATTCATCTAGTCTCTAGAAATCCGAAAAAGGGGGCCTACGGCTTGCCGTTCACCAGACTTGAAAGTATGGAGATGGTTGCGGGTCGATGCGGCAGGGGCCTCGCCGGGATCGTTGGATTCTTGGTGTGCCTTCTGACTCTTGCCAGCGTGAGTTCGGCCCAGCGCTCAAGCACTCCCTCTGCGCCAGCCGCGTCGACCAGTATGCAAGCGCCCGACACCGCCCCGCCTCAGGATCCTGAATCCGGCGGTTTCGTCTTCAAGAAGGAAGTAGAAGAGGTTATTTTGCATGCGATTGTGGTCGATGAGCAGAATCATCTAATCACCGGCCTCGCCCGCGACAACTTTAAAGTGTACGAAGATGGCAAATCGCAGGAGCTCACTTCCTTCCGCAAGGAGCGTGTCCCGGTCGCGCTGGGAATTCTGATCGATAACTCGGGCTCGATGTTGCCGAAGCGTGCCAAGGTTAACCAGGCGGCCCTGCAGCTTGTGGACGCAAGCCAGCAGGAGGATCGGGTGTTCGTCGTCAACTTCGGCGAAGATGCGTTTCTTGACCAGGACTATACCCCGGACGTAAGCAAACTGAGGGCAGCTCTGCAGCGGGTTGAGACTCGCGGCAGCACCGCCCTCTACGATGCGCTCATCGCGGCCGTCGATCACCTGAATCAGACTTCCCCGCTGCAAAAGAAAGTTCTGTTGGTTGTGACCGACGGCCGCGACAACGCAAGCCAGGCCACCTTCCAGGAGGTTCTCCACAAGTTGCAAATGAAGAACGGACCGGTCCTCTATACCATCGCACTCGAACAGAACGAGCGGAAAGACGACGCTTATCGGCAATCCCTGCGTACGCTTTCCGAGCAAACTGGAGGTACGGCGTTCTTCCCATCCAGTCTGGACGAGATCCAATCGATCGCGAGTGCGATTGCGCAAGACATCCGGAGTGAGTATGTAATCGACTACCGCTCTTCGAATCCGCAAACGTCGGGCACCTACCATTCGATTCAGGTTCAGGCGCTCGCCGGATCGACTCCCCTGCGCGTCACAACCCGCACCGGGTATTCCTCGGGAAATGAATCGCATTAGGACGTTTCATCGCGCTGCGTAAGCGTTGCGTACGGCGCAAGCGCAAGTTGTGTACAGATCGCAGAACGATTCACTGATCTAGCTCGATGTTTTCTGTCATCTTCCGCTGGTGAAACACGCTTCGTACTCCGCTGAGCACCCACAAATCAGGCATTTCGTAGAGCCCCCTAGTGACAATACCCGATGCCCAAATCTCCTCGGTCGAATTACTGTTGGTTCTGGATTCAAGAACGGACAACAACCGATTATGGCTAACTCGCCCGCTCAAATGCATCTCATCCGGTCTGCGCAAGCCGGCGATAGTGAAGCATTCTCTTCGCTATATGAGACTCACCGGCGCAAAGTGTACTCAATCTGCCTCCGCATAACTGGGGAACCATCGGAAGCGGAGGATTGCGCACAGGAAGCATTTCTGCAGTGTTTTCTCCAACTCTCCACGTTCCGCGGGGACTCGGCCCTATCTACCTGGTTGCACCGGTTGACCGTAAACGTGGTGTTGATGCGCTTGCGCTCCAACCGTCGTCGCCCCATGTCGGTTGAACTGGGGCCGAGCGCCGAGCATGGTGGAGAAACTTCGCTTCTGAATCTGCTACCGGTGGAGGATCAGCAGCTTACCGGAACCATTGATCGGATCGCCATTGGGCGTGCCCTCGGGAAGCTGCCTAACGGCTATCGCACCGTCTTCTTGCTGCACGACGTGGAAGGCTTGGCGCACAGCGAAATCGCCCGCAACCTGGGTTGCACGATTGGCACCTCCAAGTCGCAGCTTCACCAGGCTCGCTTGCAGTTGCGTCATTTCTTGCGGCGCTCAACGGTTAGCCGGCGCCATAAGCGAACCAAAGCTACCGCTCCCAGCTTCCGGCCGCGCAAACCCAGAGTGGCCCCGCTACTCAACGACGTGCCCTGGATCCCGTCCCTCGACGTTCCAGTGCAACCTATGGCGCAAGCCTGATGGAAAGCCTGGGCCTTTGCGAATGCGGGAGACGATGAGCAGCGGGACGGGAAGTCCCGTTCTTCCCAGAAGCATTAAGGCACGAACTCGAACACCGTACCCTCTTCGGCTGTTCCCCCCGACGTTGTGGTGCCGTAGAGATTGCCCAGCGAGTCTCTAAGTAAGGCGCCTATCGGGCGGGACCCTTCAATGGGATAACCAGCGAAACGGTGTAGCACCGTCTCCTTGCCGGCGCTCGACACCTTAAAAATTACGCCACAACCGCCGTCGCAGTATTTGGTTTCGATTCCACCTCCCAGGGTGGTTCCGTAGAAGTTACCGCTTGAATCCCGAACCAGAGCCGCAGCGGGATATTGCCCGTCTCGATGTAACGCAGAAAAGCTGTACAGCACCGTCTCTTGGCCTTCTTTGGTCAACTTGAAAACTGTCCCATAGTTTGAAGCACCTCCTTGATAAGTGGTGCCGTAAAAGCTGCCCGCGTCCAGGCTCAAACCTGCCTCGGGACCTGCGCCATCTGGTGATCCCGCAAAGCTGTACAGCACAGTTTCGGCACCACTCGGCGTGACTTTGAAAACAGTTCCCATTTCCTGCATGCCGCCAAAAGCGGTTGTGCCGTAGAGATTCCCCGCGTCCAAAAGCAAACGCGCTATCGGATTTTGGCCATCCGTTGTTCCATAAACGAAGCCATGCAGCATTGTCTCGACGCCAGTGTTACTGAGCACGAACACGGTTCCGCAGCCTTCGGCATTTCCGTTGTTGTCTTGGCAAGAACCGGGGCCGCCAAACTGCGTGGTGCCGTAAAGATTTCCTGCAGCATCGCGAATTAGACCCGCCTGCGGATAGGCGCCGTCTGTCGGATAGCCGGTGAAGCTATGCAGAACCGTCTCCTGCCCAGTCTTGGACACCTCAAAAATTGTCCCGAAGCTGTACATTCCGCCGTAAGCAGTGGTGCCGTAGAGGTTGCCGTCGCTGTCCTTGATGAGTCCGGCGAGCGGACCGTACCCGTCCGGCGAGCCGGAGAAACTATGCACCACCGTTTCATTGCCCTTGGCGTCAATTTTGAACACAGTCCCCGCAGTCGAATAGGCGCCGCCGACGGGAGTTGTGCCATAGAAACTACCCCCAGTCCGAACCACGCCGCCAATGGGTTCATACCCACCAGCCGTAGCATTGAAGTTGTATAGCGTCTTGAGAACCTGTGCTTGAATGGATGCGGTCGCTAGCATCGCAGCCCCAAGCACCGCATAACTAAACCATTTATTTGCCATCTCAGTAGTTCTCCTTTACGTAACGGACCGAACCCATACAGAGCCAACCCGACTGCGAGCGCGACATAGGATGCAAATGCTAAGTCTGAAGGTTGGTAGGACATCTACTAGGGGGAAGAAACCGGAGGGAAGAGTTCTTCAAGGACGAAGCCGAGCTACGCGCATTGTGAAGAAAATAAAGCAGGGTCCATAACGCCACTGAAAGTCCAGCAGGCGTTCCAGCCCATCGGACGCCGCCGCCGCTCTCTCGTTGCAGTCCGCCTGGCTTTCCGTGTAAATTCGAGAGAGCAACCGGGGTAACATGCAGTCCGTCTCGAAACGCATCGCGTGGCTTTCGCTGCTGCTGACATTGTGGTCGGCGCTGGCCTTTGCCGTGCATCATCATGCGAGTCAGGATGAGTCCACCCGTTGCCAGGTTTGCGTTGCGGCGCATTCGGCGTCGCCAACAACCGCTTCTCCCGCGCCCCGGCCCGTCTTTCGACGGGTGGTCGAACTCCGGCCACAGCCAACCGCCGCCAAACAGCGCCTGATAGTTTTTGCCCAGTCCGTCCGCCCGCCTCCCGTCGCCTAAAGATCACATTTTAACGTCGTGCCGGATCGGTTCGTTCTCGCGAACCGCTCCTTGATCTTTCATTGACAAAGATCTTTATTGACGATCTTTGCACCAATCTTCTGGAGGAATCATGTTGGCCTCATACAAAAAGTCGCTTCCCGCGGCTTTCATGGTGGTTTTCTTTCTGGCGCTGGGCATTCACTCGTATGCGCAATCGGCAGGGAGTTCCGGATCCATCAGCGGCACCGTCTTAGATCCCACCGGCGCCGTGGTGCCCACCGCAACCGTTGAAATCCACAACCCAGTGAGTCATTTCGACCAAACGACCATTACCGACAGTTCCGGAAAGTTCAACTTCCCGAATGTACCTTTCAATCCCTATCACATGACGGTCAACGCGGCCGGGTTCGCCCAAACTGCGCAGGATGTACAGGTCCGCTCCATCGTGCCTCTCAGCGTGAATGCCAGCCTGCAAGTGTCGAGTTCCTCGACCACGGTGACGGTTGAGGCCGGAGGCGACCTGGTCGAGAACGATTCGACCTTCCATTCCGACCTCGACAGAAGCGCGTTCGAAAAGATTCCCTTGGAGAGCTCGACCTCGTCGCTAAGTTCGGAGGTCACGCTCTCGACACCGGGAATCGCCGCCGATTCCAACGGTCTCTTCCACGGGCTGGGCGATCACGCGGAGAATTCGTTCTCCGTCGACGGCCAGCCAATTACAGACCAGCAAAGCAAGGTCTTCTCCAACCAGATTCCGCTCGATTCCGTCCAGTCAATGGAGGTCATCTCGGGCGCGCCGCCCGCCGAATACGGCGGCAAGACCAGCGTTGTGATTGTAGCCACCACGCGCTCTGGCCAGGGCGTAACCACGCCTCATGGCAGCATAACCACATCTTACGGTTCGTTCGGAACGGCCAACGTGGCCGCCGACCTCGCCTACGGCGGAAAGAACTGGGGAAACTTCATCTCCGCGAACGGCTTGAACAGCGGCCGCTTCCTCGATCCGCCGGAATTCACCGTGCTGCACGACAAGGGTAACGAGCAGAACCTGTTCGATCGCGTGGACTATCAACTCTCGACCGTTGACTCGATTCACCTGAACTTCGGCTACAGCCGAAGCTGGTTCCAAACGCCGAATTCGTTCGATGCCCAGAACGCGACGCCCTGGAGTGGACTGAGCGGGGTTGATGCGCAAGATGTTAACAACTATGGGGGCCTGGCCCCCAACGGCGTTACCGTCGGTCCGACAGACCAACGCTCCAAAATTGGCACCTTCAACATTGCCCCCTCGTGGACTCGCGTCCTGAGCGCCAACGCCGTGTTTACTTTGGGCACATTCGTGCGCCGCGACGATTACAACTACTATCCGAGCCGCGATCCTTTCGCGGACCTGGGGCCGCCGGGCCTTCAGAGACAGTCGGTCGGCCAGAACCGCACTCTCACCAACACGGGGATTCGATCCGATGTCTCCTATGTCAAAGGGATTAACCAGATCAAGGCTGGAGTCACCTACGCGCAAACGTTCCTCAACGAAAACGACGCTCTCGGCATCGTCGATCCAACTTACAACGCACCCTGTATAACCTTTTCCAACGACCAGCAGCAGTATGTTGCCGCGCCCGCGCCCGCGCCCGGGATCGCCAATCCCTCGCAGTGCGCCGGCATCTATCAGCCCAATACGGCCCTCAACCCGAACGCGCCCAATTCCGCTCTGTACCCTTATTTCAATCCCACGCTGTTTCCCTACGACTTGACCCGCGGCGGCAGCTATTACGCCTTCGATGGCCACACTGACGTGAAGGAGCTTGCCCTCTACATTCGCGACGTGATCACCAAGGGAAACTGGTCTTTGAACCTCGGACTGCGCGGTGATTTATACAATGGCCTTTCCGTTGCGCGGCAGGCCGAGCCTCGACTGGGCGCCGCTTACAACATCAAGAAGACGAACACGATTCTTCGCGCTTCCTATGCGCGCACCCTGGAATCTCCTTTCAATGAAAACCTGATCCTTTCCAGCACCGGATGCGGCAACCCTGTCTTGTCTCCGCTTCTTCTCTGTACAGGCTTGTCGAGCGGCGCGTTGTCTCCTGGTTTCCGCAACGAATTCCATGCGGGCCTCGAACAGGCTTTCGGGAAGTATCTGGTCTTTTCCGGCGAGTGGATCACAAAGTACACGCACAATGGCTATGACTTCAGCGTGCTCGGCAACACGCCGATCACGTTCCCGATCGAATGGCACAACTCCAAGATTCCCGGATATGCGGGCCGCGTGAGCGTGCCTGAAACTCATGGCTTCTCCGCGCTTATGGTCTTTTCCAGCGTGGCGGCGCGCTTTTTTCAACCCCAGATCGGTGGAGCGGGCGCAACGGTTTCGACCGCCGCGGGACTTCCCTTCCGCATCGACCACGACGAAAAATTCAACCAAACCACGCATTTGCAATATCAGCCCTGGAAGCGCGGCCCATGGCTTGGTTTCAACTGGCGGTATGACAGCGGCCTGGTGGCGGGCAATGCACCGTGTTACGGAGTCGGCGTAAGCAACGACTGCCCGCAGTCAACCACGCTCAACGGGCAACCCGCCGTCCTGTTGCAGGATGTTTTCGGAAACCCGCTGAGCGCCGATCAGGAGTCTCAAGCCGGGTTCACCTGCAATGGCGTCCGCGCAACCCCAACCACTCCGCTGCCTTCGGCGTGCGTGGCATCGCAGTTCGGATCCAGTCTTATCAGAGTCCCGGCGATCGGTGCCGAGAACGATGACCACAATCCGCCGCGCATCGCGTCGCGGCAACTCTTCGATCTCTCCCTGGGCCATGACAACCTGTTTCACGGCGACAAGCACAAATGGAGCGCGCAAGTCACGGTTATCAATCTGGCGAGCAAATATGCGCTCTACAACTTCCTTTCCACGTTCAGCGGCACGCATTACGTAACGCCGCGCACGCTTACGGCGGAGCTGGGGTTCCACTTCTAGAAGATAAGTTAGAGTTCATGGGTTGGGGGGGCGCGGAAGAGAATGTCGGCCGTAACCCGCATGTCAAAACCGTTGACTCTGGCCGCCATGAGTCTGGGCTTCGTCGTGGTGCAGCTCGACGTGACCATCGTCAACGTGGCGCTGCCGCATATCGGATCTTCACTGGGTGCGGGAGTCGCCGGGCTGCAATGGGTCGTCAATGCCTATACTTTGGTTTTTGCGGCGGCGATTCTGACCGCATGGGCGCTCGGCGATCGCTTCGGAGCCAAACGCTGCTTTATCGTTGGTTTCTTGGTGTTCACGCTCGCCTCGCTGGGCTGTGGGCTTGCGCCAAACTTAGCGGTGCTCGTCGGCGCGCGTGCGGTTCAAGGATTGGGCGTGGCCATTCTCGTTCCGTGTTCGCTGGCGTTGCTCAATCATGCCTTTCATGACGAGCACGAACGCACCAAGGCCATCGGAATCTGGGCGGCAGGCGCCAGCGCTGCGCTCGCGGCTGGGCCGGTTGTGGGAGGCGCTCTCATTGCAGGTATTGGCTGGCGCAGCATTTTCTTCGTCAATCTCCCGTTGGGCATCTTCGGTATTGGGCTGACGTGGCGCTATGCGGAGGAGTCCACTCAAACTAGGGACCGCGCCCTGGATCTCGCCGGGCAATCTATCGGCATGTTCGCCCTGGCTGACCTGGCCGCGGCGATGATCGAGGGCGGCGCGATTGGCTGGACGCACCCGCTCGTCCTGGCCGCTTTCCTGCTCTTCGTTTTGGCGGCGGTGGCGTTCGTATTGGTGGAGATCGAGAGCCAGTCGCCGATGTTGCCTCTGTCTCTCTTCAAGAACCAAACTTTCAGCGCGGCAACTCTGATCGGTTTGTTGATGAACACCGCATTTTACGGTCTGATATTCATGCTCAGTTTGTACTTCCAGCAGGTCAGACACTATACCCCGCTGGCCACGGGAATGGCATTTCTGCCGATGACCGTGGTCGTGTTGCTTGCCAATCTGTCCGTCGGGCCGATTGCCACCAAGCTCGGTCTGCGTATGCCAATATTGGTCGGCCAGGCGCTGCTCGCCGTCGGATGCTTGACTCTCCTTGGAATCAGCCAAAAGACCTCCTACACGGCGCTTGGCATGCAACTGCTAACAATGGGCGCGGGGGTGGGATTGACCGTTCCGCCAATGACCTCCGCACTTCTCGGCACCGTTGGCGCCAAGCTATCGGGCGTTGCCTCGGGTGTGCTCAACGCTTCGCGGCAGGCAGGCAGCGTCATTGGCGTTGCGCTGTTTGGGTCGCTCATCGAACGCCAGCGCCCTTTCATTCCCGGCATTCGCATGGCGCTAATGATCTCCGCAGGCGTCCTTCTCGCTGGATGCTTGTCGGCATTTCTGATTCGGCCGGAAGGACGGCGGAAGCCCTGAAGCGGAAGTTCAAAGCACGATCGCGAATGTCAGGACGTTGACTCTCGCGCTTGCTGAACGAATGCCAGAAGATTCGTCTCCAGGATGTTTTTGTTCGTCTCGGGCAGATCGATGAAGCGGAAGGGTTGCAGCCATCCCTGCGTGGCCCACATGGGAAACATCATTTCCGCCTTTTCGCGGATCGTTGTCTCCCCAAGATGGAAGATCAATTCAACTTGCAGCTTCTCGTCGAGCGGCTGCTGAATGTTGATCAGTCCACCGCTGATGGAAAGCTGATGCAGTTTGCCTCGCACCTGCCGCCGATTGGGCAGACGAATAAGAGCCAGCACAGCCCCAAGCAGTTTGACGCGAAACGCCCGCGGTATTGCGGTGGGCAGTCTGGACGGGGAAGCCGCCAAAGCGGCCGGCGCTGGCGTCTGCGACATAGGTCCCGATTATGGCACCTCTTCAGTTACGCCACGAGGTTACGAAAGAATGGGTAGTGGTTCAGTTCAAACTGAACCACTACCAAAGAATGGCAGGGGCAATACCCATCGGGGTAAGAGAAACCCTGAAGGATTCGATTCAGCGTCTTCTCATTTTTTCGTAACCAATGCTTCCGGTGGACTATTTGCGCCCGGGATGCGCCTCTCCGTGGCCGGAGAAAAGGTTGTAAGGCCAAACATTTTTATTCTTCGTTGCAGCCCCACCCGCGGCGCTGGCAGAGGTCGCCCCTGGATCCGACGTGCAATTCCAGTCTTCTGGCGGATGGGCGATCCCCCACACGTTCCCGTGGTTATACAGCGAGACTCCGATCAGAAATTGTCTTCCATCAGTGCCGAGCGGCAGGCAATTCGCCACGTGGCCCGAAGCGCTTCCGCCAGCCGGCAGATCACCCAGCAGCACCGGAGTTTTGATGGGCAGGGCTTGCGCCGCGCAAAATCCGCACCCCTGAGGGCTCACCACCAGGACCACACACTCAGCGGCGAACGGATGCCTCCGATCCATGCTGGTCACCGTCACGGGAATTTCCACACGTAATCGCGTGCTGCGCCGCCTCGCCTTGGGTGTCAAAATCTCCATCTGCAAGCCTTGCCGTACCGACACGCTAGTCTGCCATTAAGAAAGATCAAATGAGAGTGACGAAAGTAACTTCAGCAACGTGCTGTCGGGCACGGGTGTGGCTTTTGCTGAATTCGAGCATCGCTGCGTTGCCCTGTTAAGATGGCTCGACATTTCTGAACCAGAATCGGTGAATCGAAACTCTCATCCGTGAACCAGCCAGCGCCAACTCTAGTTGTTTCCGCGTGGGACCTCGTGCTGGCGGCCAGTGCTCCTGGCCCGCACCAAGGCGATCTGAACCATCTCCGGTCTTTGCTGGAAAGGCCGGTCAAGTGGGACGATGTGCTTCATCTGGCGGATGAACACGGTACATCCTCTTTGGTTTACCGGAACTTCGCGGGCTTGGGTGACAACATCGTTCCGTCTACAGCGTTGGCATCGCTGGGCCAGAGTTACGAGCGGAACGTCCACAAGTCGCTTTTTCTGGCGCGCGAACTAATGCGTATTCTCGATTGCCTGGCCGCTCTCGGCATTGAAGTTGTTCCGTACAAGGGTGTCGTTCTCTCGGAGGCGTATTACGGCGACATGGCGCTGCGGCGGTCCGGCGATATGGATGTATTCGTCCGCAAGCAAGACATGGCGCGCATCAAGAGCGCAGTGCGCGATCTGGGATATACGCCGCGTGTTCCGATTCCCGAAGACGCCGAAGCCGATTACATCGCGTCGGGATACGAGTGCACCTTCGACAGTCGCGCAGGAAAGAATCTGCTGGAACTGCAGTGGGCGCTGCAGCCGCGTTTTTATGCGGTCGACTTCGACATGGATGGCCTGTTCGAGCGTGCGGTGAACGTCACGGTTGCGGGCCGAAGCGTGAAAACACCTTCTCCGGAAGATCTGCTGCTGGTGCTCTCCGTGCATGCGGCGAAACATGTGTGGGGACGGCTGATCTGGCTCTGCGACATTGCGCAGATAGTAAAGCGCGACAATCTGAAGTGGGATTGGGTTCAGTGTCAAGGGCGCGAACTTGGCGTCGAGCGGATTCTGCACATCACGATGCTGTTGACGAACCGCCTTCTCGCGACGCGGGTTCCGACGGCGATCGAAAAGGCGGTGACCGCAGACAAAGCAGCGCAAGCGTTTGCGCAACAAATTGCCGTCAATGTTGCTGCGGGCGTTACCTACGAAGAAGAACAGTTGTCATACTTCCGCCTCATGATGCGGCTTCGCGAGCGCCGGGTTGACCGCTTGCGCTTTCTTGCGCGGCTGACTTTCACTCCCGGTCCGGGCGAGTGGGAAGCGGTTCGCCTTCCGAAAATTTTGTTCCCGCTTTATCGCGTAGTGCGGCTGGGACGGCTGGCAACCAGATTCGCGCGCGGATGAGATTTTTATTGCGTGGCCTCAACGGCTGGCCAAACCTCCGGCGATTTCCCCGCCATCGAGGGTGTAGACGTGGCCGGTGGCGTAGGCGGCGTCGTCGGAGGCGAGATAAGCAAACAGCGCCGCGATCTCTTCCGGCTTGGCGTGGCGGCGGAGGGGAATCTTCTGGTTCACTTCGTCCAGCATTGTCTCAGTGTATTCGGCGCGCTGCATGGGGGTGAGCACGTATCCGGGGGCGACGGCGCAGACGCGGACTTTGGGCGCGAGTTCGAGGGCCATGGAGCGCGTCAACTCGATCACCGCGGCTTTGGTGGCGTTGTAGTCGGCGTAGTAGGGATAGCCCATGATGCCGTTCGTGGAGGCGGTTTGCAGAATCACTCCGCTGCCGCGCTGCATCATGTGGCGGGCGGCGGTTTGCGCCACGTAGAAGACGCCGGTGAGATTGACGGCGAGCACTCGGTCCCATTCTTCGGGAGTGATGTCGAGGAAGTTGTGGCGGATGCTGATGCCGGCGTTGTTGACCAGGACATCGACTCCGCCCATGGCGCGGACTGCCTCGGCGAGCGCGGCTTCCACCTGCATCAGGTTGGTGACGTCGGCGATGAAGGCCTCGGAGATTCCCGGCAGTTGCTGACGAATGGCTGCGCCCGCTTTGGCGTCGCGGTCGAGGATGCAGACTTGCGAACCTTCTTCCAGAAAGCGCGCGGCTGTGGCTGCGCCGATTCCGCTGGCGCCTCCGGTGATGAGGACTCGCTTGTCTTTCAGGCCTTTCATGCGGTTCTTAACTGCTGGTCATTGGTCGTTTGTCGTTGGTCGCTAGCCAACTACCTTATCGAAATGTCGCGTGCCGAGGCAGGCGGTTCTACTAGACGCCTTCATAAATTGACGACTGTTTCAGGAGTTCAAGGATCCCGTTTTGGCAGAGATGTGCCCTGTCTGTACCGTGGGGTATACCCCTACCCCCCTTATCCCCCCGGTCTATTAGAATCATGGGTTTAGCAGAAAATTCTCTGCAAAATCTAGATTCCAAATCACTTAAATATCAAAATCTTTAGAATCAGGGACTTACGCTCAGGACAATTTACGTCCTCCTAGCGCCATGGCCTTCACCATGATCAGATGGCGGGGCTGTGGATGGCAAGGTCAGATGTCACAAGGATAGCTAAATTTTTTGCGAGTGCCAACAAGTCCCCGTCCCCGGCCGCAGCGGCGTTGCCCAGTTCGCGGGAGGGCAGGAAGTGATGCGCGCCGGGCCAGTTCCAAAACGAAACCCTGCCTTAATAAATGCGGGATAGCGCCCGAAGCAGTCTTTCGCCGCTCCGCGGCTTTGACGTGTGCCTTACGTGACTTGAGTTGTTGCTGGATCGAACCGATAATAATAGTGACCTTGACGGGGTGCTGATTTACCGCTGTCGCGAACGGCCTCGGGATTTCCGGGGCCGTTTGCATTTTCAGACGGCGGCGAAATCGAGGACGGCGTTCCCCGCATTCCACTTCTCGCAAAGGAAGCGAGGAAATTGGTACGGGCTAGGTCTTGGGTGCGAGCCTGTGGGGTATTTCTACTAACGTATAGCTTCCGGGCTTAGCGCGGTTCACCGCGTCAACGATTCGGTCCAGCTCTGGTTGAATCAGACTCCACCTGTTTCTGCCGAGCGCCACAATCGCTATTCTGCGGCCCGCGAGGTTTTGCTGATAGGCCAGATTCTTATCAGCGGTTAACAGAAGGTCGAAGTCAGCCTCCTCGGCAACACGCAGCAGGTCTCCATTGAGAAGGGTGCTCCATCCTTCCTGATAGGCCGTCTTCACGACATGACCTGAAAGGAATTTGCGAAGCGGGACCGGCGTTCCTTGATCAAACAGGATTCGCATCAGCGCGCCGGAGTGGGGACTTCCAAGCTTTGGGCAGCGAAGTCGAGGACGGTCACTACTTGCTCGCGGGTGAGTCCGTCGAACATCTGCACGATTTCGTCAATCGTGAGGCCGTCTTCCAAGTTCTCGAAAACGGCAGAGACGGGAATGCGCGTGCCACGGAATACCCAGGCGCCGCTGAGTTTGCCGGGGACGCTTTCGACTGCTGGGCAGGCTGACCAATCTAGGGGCATATCCGATCTCCTCTGCTAATAGTAAAGAACTTCCTCGCTCCTCGCAAAGGAAGCGAGAGGTGAGGCAACCGGCGCCACGTTGGTTGCTCATGGATTTACCGAAGCGTCGTCTAAAAGACGCATAAGTAAGCTGGACAATCCAAGGTACTCTCGGGCCCTCTGCTCGTCGTCAAAGAGCTTGATGGTGTGCGCCTTGAGGTTTCGCATTCCCACAATTCCTTTAAAAAGAAACATAATCCCTTTCTGTTCGTCCATGTCCGCTTGTGTCTGACAGGGATTAAACTGCACCTTTGGTAGGCGGCTGACGTCACAGCCAAATGCATGGCCCATCAGACCATCTCCATCTTCCGGGATGACAGACTTTTGCTTTACTGCATCAATAACCCTGATGTAGCTATTCAGCACAGCCTCACGATAGTGGCCGTCCTCAAACAGTTGCCGGCTGACTTTCTCGATCTCCGCGTGCCACTCGCTCGCATATTGAGCAGTGGCGGACTTCCGTTTTTTGCCCGACCGCGAGTCTAATTGGCCTTCATAGACTTTCGCCTCAAGAGACAGCCGAACCTCGGCAAGAGTGTTACGTATGCGTTCCTGTGTTTTCCTCTCAAGTTCGCGGAGCTTTGGGCTTAGGTCAAGATCCACAGTTCCGTTGCGCTGCGCTTTCGCGTCTGCCTCGTGTTGTCGGGACGCGATGAATTCCTGCGACGCATTGCGGGCCAACTGTTCAATCTCTTGCGTTATTTCCTCCATGCCGCCTGCATCAAGTACTCCAGAATCTCTCTCATACGCGGCCAGCAAAGCATCAGCTTTAGCCCTGGCCTGACGAGCTGGCATGCCGATCGCCAGTTCCAGCAGGTGTCTTTGCAGGGCGCTTTCGTTCATGCTCCCTTTAAACATAAGGGCTTCCCGCTCGTACTCTCGGGAGAGGTCTTGCATCTTCTTTTCGAAGACCGCTTGCGCGTATTTTTGTGCTGTTTCCCCTAGTGGCATAAGGATCACGCAACGTCCCTTGTCTCGCGGGTCTCCCTATATTCGGGAGTCTGGCTAGTTTAAATCCTCGTCCTTAGTTTTGATCTCTTTTTACTTACCCAGGATTCGCGCCGCGGACAGCCGAGGCGGCTGTCTCCACATGGACCGTGCCCGATTCTAGTTGAGAAAATACTGCCGATACAGCGTGTCTCTCTGCGCGGGGCGGAAGCCGGCGTCGCGGATTATGCGGCGCAACTCTTCTTCGGTGGTGCAGTTGGTTACGCCTGCGGCTCTTACTACATTTTCTTCCAGCATCACCGAGCCTACGTCGTTGCCGCCGAAGCGGAGGCCCATTTGGCAGACTTTTAGGCCTTGCGTGACCCAGCTGGATTGCACGTTTAAGAAGTTGGAGAGATAGAGGCGCGAGATGGCTAGGACTTTCAGGTATTCGACGGCGGTGGCTTCCTCCCAGTGGCGGCCGCCGAGGGCGGTGTTGTGGGGCTGGAAGCTCCAGGGGATGAAGGCGGTGAAGCCTCCGGTTTCTTCCTGGAGGTCGTAGAGTTGCTGGAAGTGGTTGACGCGGTTTTCGTAATTCTCGCCTACGCCGAACATCATGGTTGCGGTGGTGCGCATGCCGATCTGGTGGGCGGTGCGGTGGACGTTGATCCAGTCGTTGGTGAGGCATTTGAGGCGGGCGATTTTGTAGCGGACTTCGTCGTCGAGAATTTCTGCGCCGCCGCCGGGGATGGAATCGAGTCCGGCATCGCGCAGGCGGAGAATGGTGTCGCGAATGCTGAGGCTGCTGTATTCGGCGATGGCGATGATTTCGGATGCCGAGTAGCAGTGCAAATGGACCTGCGGAAAGCGCTGCTTGATGCCGCGCAGCATTTTTTCGTGCCAGTCGATTTTGAGGTCGGGATGCAGGCCGCCTTGCATCAGGACTCCGGTGCCGCCGAGTTCGACGGTCTCGCGGATTTTTTCGTAGATGGTGTCGAAATCGAGGATGTAACCTTCTTTGGCGGCGGGGCCTTTCAGCGGGCGATAGAAGGCGCAGAAGGTGCAGTACTCGGTGCAGAAGTTGGTGTAATTAATGTTGCGGTCGATGATGTAGGTGACCGTGCCTTCGGGATGAAGCTTGCGGCGTACAGCGTCGGCTTCCATGCCGATGCCGATCAGGTCGTCGGAGTGGAACAGGTCGAGGGCTTGGGGCTTGGTTAGGGACATGTACAAGGTTAATTCTAACGGAGGGGAGTGGGTTGGGCCAAGTTTTGAATGCGACCACTGGGGCTGAAGCCCGACATTATCCTCGCATTTTACGCGGGCCTGAAGGCCCGCTCTTCCACGGTGGTGGTCAGAGTATTCCTGTTGTGGTTGGATGTATTGGTGTTGTGGGCGGATGTATAGGTCTTGACGGTGCGAACGTTGTTCCTGAAGGCCCCAGATCGCTTGCAGGAGTCCGCAGAGCCGAGCCCCTACTTCTTACGGTAGCGCAGGTATTGAATGAGCGTCATCGCGGTACCTATCACGGCCACGCCAATCAGAATGGCCAGCGCGGGTTTGTAGTATTGGGAGAAGAAACGAAGGATATGCCGGCCGTAGCGGAGTCCCAAGTACGCAAGGATGGAGTAGCGGAGACCACGGCCGAGGACCAAGGCTGCCAGGAACTTTTTCTGCGAATACTGCATGGCGCCGGCTGCGAGCAGAGAGGGAAGAAACGGAAAGGGCGGAGGCAACAGGGCAGGAATGGCGATGGCGGCGAATCCCCAGCGTTCAAACGCTTTGCAAACCTTTGCAGCCCGTCTTTTCGAGAGCTTGCGCTCCATGGTTTCTTTGCCGCCCTTGCGGGCGAGGGCATAAGTAATGTAGCCGCCGATGACCGCGCCGAGGGTGGCCATGAAGGCGTAATAGGGCCAGGGTTCGCGATGACGGGCGGCCAGCCAGATGGTAAGCACGTCCATGCTGCCGGTGAGCGGAATCAGGGAGTTGTCGGCCAGGCCAAGCAGGACTAAACCGATTCCACCGAGGTGGCGGAGCTGGCGCCAAATAGGAACGGCGAGCAGAGGATGAAGATGGAGAAGCATTCAGGTTTGGAGAGTTTACAGGAGAGTTCGGGATTCCGCTAAACAATTGCCGCATTCGCCGCCAGGAAATGCATCTCGGGCGCGGCGGGCAGCGCGCCGATCTCGGCCGCATAGCGATAAAACAGTTGCAGGCCTTCGAGGCAGGGCGCGTCGAGCTGGTAATAAATGTTTTCGGTGAGGTAGCAGCGAACATCGCTCTCTGCGAGACCCAGCCGCGGCGCCCATTCGCGGGTGATGTGGTCGAGGCTTCGGGGCTCAAGCCCATGATCGCGGGATTGTTGAAAGACTGCCGCCAG